>JAABUQ010006308.1_pt1 | contig 18095 bp, 9 predicted proteins | sample 5560001 | NCBI WGS metagenome assembly JAABUQ01 (sample SAMN10711888, study PRJNA513371) | rock metagenome | isolation source: Antarctica rocks | place: Antarctica: Victoria Land, Finger Mt nord | collected 2015-12-18
GCAACTCCCGCGGGTTCTTCCAGCCCCGCGTCGCGGGCGGGCAATGGGGCAACGGCGCGATGGGCAACGCGCGCTGGACGGGGGTGCGGCTGCGCGACGTGCTGGACCGCGCGGGCGTGAAGGCGGGAGCGCAGGCGGTGCGCTTCGCCGGCATGGACGACCCGGTGGTCGAGACCGCGCCGAAGTTCCTGAAATCCCTTGGCGTGGACCATGCCCGGGACGGCGAGGCGATGCTGGCCTTCGCGATGAACGGCGAGCAGTTGCCGCTGCTGAACGGCTTCCCGCTGCGCCTGGTGGTGCCGGGGTGGTACTCGACCTACTGGGTCAAGATGCTCAACCGCATCGAGGTGCTGGACCGTCCGGACGACAATTTCTGGATGAAGACCGCCTACACCATCCCCGACACGCCCGGCGCCAACATGAAGCCCGGCGAGACCGGGGTGAAGATGGTCCCGATCAACGCGATGGTCCCGCGCGCCTTCGTCACCAACCTGCGCGACGGCGGCACCGTCCATGCCGGCGCCGAGGCCGTCGTCCGCGGCTTGGCGCTCGGCGGCGACGCCGGGGTGCGCGCGGTGGACGTGTCCTTCGACGGCGGCACGACCTGGGCCGCAGCCACGCTGGGGCGTGACGAGGGGGCCTACAGCTTCCGCCAATGGCAGGCCCGCGTCACGCCCGCGGCGGGCGACGTTTCCGTCATGGTGCGCTGCACGAACGCCAGAGGGCTGGCGCAGCCGGCGGCGCCGAACTGGAACCCCAGCGGCTTCATGCGGAACCCCATCGAGACGACGGCCTTGAAGGCCGTTTGACAGCATCCGAAGGAGCATTCCATGTCCCCGATCCTCAAGACGGCGTTTGCGGCCGCGGCGGCCCTGTGCGCCGCCGGGCTGCCGGCCCCGGCCCGCGCTGGCGATCCGGGCGCCGACGCGGCGCCCCTGACGCTGAAATCCGCCTCCGTCGAGCTGCCGGACAGCAGCCGCGCCTTTCCGCCCGGGCCCAACGTGGACACGGTGACGGCGAACTGCACCGGCTGCCATTCGTCCGGCATGATCCTCAACCAGCCGAGCCTGTCGCGAACGGCGTGGGAGGGCGAGGTCAAGAAGATGGTCAGCGTCTATAAAGCGCCGGTCGAGGCGTCCGATGTCCCGGCCATCGTCGCCTACCTGGCTGCGGCCAAGGGGTCGTAGCCGCACGCCTTTTCCCTGCTGCCCGGCGCGGCTTGACAGCGCCGCGGCGCCAGGCCGAGGTTGACTACCGGCAAGCCGCACCACATGGGAGTACAGCCGTGGGCCGGCTTCGGGCCTGCTGAAGCAATTGGAGGATCGACATGATGAAGTTCGGTGCCGCGCAGTCCGTCCGGCGTGTCGAGGACACCCGCCTCCTGCGGGGCGACGGCCGCTACACCGACGACATCGCCCGGCCCGGCAGCCTGGTCGGCACGGTGCTGCGCAGCCCGCATGCCGCCGCGCGCATCGTCTCGATCAACGCCGATGCCGCCCGCGCCATGCCCGGCGTCGCCGCGGTGTTCACCGGCGCCGACCTCGCCGCGGACGGGATCGGCCACCTTCCCTGCGCGGTGCCGCTGGTCAACCGGGACGGGAGCAAGTGCGAGCACACGCCGCGCCCGGCGCTGGCCGACGGGGTCGTGCGGCATGTCGGCGACCCTGTGGCCTTCGTGGTGGCCGAAACCCATGAGGCCGCCCGCGACGCCGCCGAGGCGGTCGAGGTCGAGTACGAGATGCTGCCCTCCATCACCGACCTGCGCGCCGCCGCCGAGCCTGGCGCGCCGCTGGTGTGGCAGGACAAGTCCAGCAACGTCGGCTTCGATTGGGAAACCGGCGACAAGGCGAAGGTGGACGCGTTGTTCGACGGGGCCGCGCACGTCACGCGGGTCGAGATCGTCAACAACCGCATCGTCGTGTCCAGCATGGAGGCGCGGGTCTCCTTGGCCGAGTACGACGCGGCCTCCAAGCGCTGGACGCTGCACACCAACACCCAGGGCGTTTGGCTGCTGAAGACGCAGCTTGCCGAGGCGATCTTCAAGACGGAGCCTGACCGGTTCCGCGTCGTCACCAACGACGTGGGCGGCGGCTTCGGCATGAAGATCTTCCTGTACCCGGAACACGTGATGACCTGCTACGCCGCGCAGAAGCTGGGCCGCCCGGTGAAGTGGACCTCGGAGCGCAGCGAGGCGTTCCTGTCCGATACGCACGGGCGCGACAACGTGACGGCCGGCGAGATGGCGATGGACGGCGCCGGCAAGATCCTGGCCATGCGCTCCCGCAATATCGCCAACATGGGGGCCTACCTCTCGACCTTCGGGCCGGCGATCCCGACCGTGGCGGGGTCCAAGGTCCTGGCCAGCGTCTATGACTTCAAGGCGATCTACCTGAACGTCGTCGGCGTGTTCACTAACACGGTGCCGGTGGACGCCTACCGCGGCGCCGGGCGTCCGGAAAGCAACTACCTGGTCGAGCGGCTGATGGATGCCGCCGCGCGGGAGCTGGGGCAGAACCCGATGGCGTTCCGCCGCTTGAACATGGTGCAGCCGTCCGCCATGCCATACCGCTCCGCCATGGGCGAGGTGTACGACAGCGGGGAGTTCGTCCGGGTGCTGGACGCCGGGCTGCAGCAGATCGACTACGAGGGCTTCACGGCGCGGCGCAGCCGGGCTGCAAGCAAGGGCAAGTTGCGTGGCGTGGGGATGGCCTACTACCTGGAGGCCACGATGGGCGCCGCGATCGAGCGGGCCGAGATCCGCTTCGCCGAGGATGGCGACGTGGAGGTCCTGGTCGGCACGCAGTCGAGCGGGCAGGGGCATGAGACTGCCTACATCCAGCTCACCGCCGCGCAGCTCGACGTCGATCCCAGCCGCATCCGCGTGCTGCAAGGCGACAGCGACGCGATCCCGACCGGCGGCGGCACCGGCGGGGCGCGCAGCCTGTATTCCGAGGGGCAGGCCATTCTGGCGGCGGCGGACTCGGTGATCGAGAAGGGGCGCCAGGCGGCGTCCGAGGCGTTGGAGGCCTCGGTGTCCGACATCGTCTTCGAGGACGGCGCCTTTTCCGTGGCCGGCACGGACAAGCGGATCGACATCCTGACCCTGGCCGCGCAGCAGCGCGCCCGGGTGGCCGGCGGCGAAACGGCGACCTTGCTGGACGCGGCCGAGGTCGCGGACGTGAAGACCCACACCTTCCCGAACGGCTGCCATTTGGCGGAGGTCGAGGTGGACCCGGAGACCGGCACCGTCGAGGTCGTGCGCTACACGGTCACGGACGACATGGGCCGGATGATCAACCCCATGATCGTCCGCGGCCAGGTGCAGGGCGGGGTGGCGCAAGGCATCGGCCAGGCCCTGTTCGAGCACACGGCCTATGACCCCGACAGCGGCCAGTTGCTGAGCGGCAGCTTCATGGACTACGCGCTGCCGCGGGCGTCCGACCTGCCCGACATCGAAGTGGAGTTCGTGGAGGTGCCCTGCCTGTCCAACTCGCTCGGCGTGAAGGGCGCCGGGGAAGCCGGCGCGGTCGGCAGTCCGCCGGCCGTGATGAATGCCGTGCTTAACGCCCTGCTGGAGCGCGGCATCACCCACCTGGACATGCCGGCAACGTCGGAAACCGTTTGGCGGGCGCTGTCCCTCGCGAAAGCGGCCTGACCGCGGCCACGCTTTGCCGGGCACATCCCATCCGAGGGCCGGGTTCGCGGCCCTCGGATGGGGGTGTCCGATCAGCCCGGGTCTGTGACCCGATCCAAGATAAGAGGCTTGCCTGCATGAACGTCGCCTTGAACAAGTTCGCCATCGGCCAGGCTGTTCCCCGCACGGAGGACCCGGTCCTTCTCCGTGGCGAAGGGCGCTACAGCGACGACGTCAGGATTCCCGGCCAGCTCCACGGCACCGTGGTGCGCAGCCGCCACCCGCATGGCATCCTGCGCAGCCTCGACAGCACCGAGGCGCGGTCGATGCCGGGTGTCCGGATGATCGTCACGGCCGCCGACCTCGCCGGCTGCAAGGACTTGCCCGGCAACGCCACGCTCAAGAACAAGGACGGGTCCTCGAACCTATGCCCGCCGCATCCCCTCCTCGCCCGCGGGCGCGTGCGGTACGTGGGCGAGCCGGTCGCCGTGGTCGTCGCCGAGACGCGCAGCCAGGCCGACGACGCGGCGGAAGCCGTGCTGCTCGACATCGACCCCTTGTCGGCTGTGGTGGACGACGACGCGGCGCTCGCGCCCGACGCGCCCCAGGTGCACGAGGAGATTCCCGGCAACCTCGCGGCGGACTGGCATCAGGGCGACGCCGCGGCCGTCGCGGCGGCGCTCGGCGCTGCCGCGCACATCTGCCGGCTGCCCCTACGCAGCAACCGCATCGTCGTGTGCGCGATGGAGCCGCGCTCCGCCACCGGCGAGTATGACGCCGAGACCGGGCGCTGGACCCTGCACGTCGGGTCGCAGGGCGTGTGGGGCATGCGCAACGGAATCGCGCAGGTCATGGGCGTCGAGCCGGAGCGCGTGCGGATCATGACCGGGCACGTCGGCGGCTCTTTCGGCATGAAGGCGTCGGTGTATCCCGAGTACATCGCCCTGCTCCATGCGGCAAAGGCGCTCGGCCGGCCCGTGCACTGGGCGGATGACCGCAGCGGCAGCTTCGTGTCGGACACGCACGGGCGCGACCACTCGATGTCGGCGGAGCTTGGCCTCGATGCCGAGGGCCGCATCCTGGCGCTTCGCGTCAGCGGGACGGCCAACATGGGCGCCTACCTCGGCGCGTTCAACACATTCATGCCCACCACCAACCTGGTCAAGAACGTGATCGGCGCGTACCGCACGCCGCTGCTCGAAGTCTCGACCCGGTGCGTCTACACCAACACGACGCCGGTCGGCCCGTATCGCGGCGCCGGGCGTCCGGAGGGGAACTACTACATCGAACGGCTGATGGACAACGCCGCTGCCGAGATGGGCATCGACCCGCTGGAGCTGCGCCGCCGCAACCACATCCTGCCGCATGAGATGCCGTTCGAGGCCGCGTCCGGCCTGAGCTACGACAGCGGCGATTTCCCGACCGTGCTGGACAAGGCCCTCGTCGCGGCGGATTGGGACGATTTCGACCGGCGCCGGGCCGAAAGCAGGGAGCGGGGCAAGCTGCGCGGACGCGGGGTGGGCCAATACCTGGAGGTGACGGCCCCGGCAGGGCACGAGATGGGCGGCATCCGCTTCGAGCCGGACGGCACGGTGACGATCATCACCGGCACGCTGGATTACGGACAGGGGCATGCGGCCCCCTTCGCCCAGGTGCTGGCCGACCAGTTGGGCATTCCGTTCGAGCGCATACGGCTGCTGCAAGGCGACAGCGACAAGCTGATCGTGGGCGGCGGCACCGGCGGGTCGCGCTCCATCATGGCGAGCGGCAACGCCATCGTGGCCGCGAGCGGCATGGTGATCGACCGCGGCCGGGCCATCGCGGCCCATGTGCTGGAAGCGGCGGTGCCGGACATCGAGTTCTCGTCCGGCCGCTTCACCATCGTCGGCACGGACCGCGGCATCGGCATCCTGGAGCTTGCCGCCAAGCTCCGCGACGGCCTCGACCTACCGCCCGGGCTGGAGCCGACGCTCGATGTCCAGCACGACCACGAGACGCCGCCGTCGGCGTTCCCCAACGGCTGCCACGTCGCCGAGGTGGAGATCGATCCGGAAACCGGCGTCGTGGGCGTGGCCCGGTATGCCATGGTCAATGACTTCGGCGTCCTGATCAACCCGATGCTGGTGGCCGGCCAGGCCCATGGCGGCGTCGCGCAGGGCATCGGCCAGGCGTTGATGGAGCGGGTCGTCTATGACGAGGACGGCCAGATCCTGACCGGCAGCTTCATGGACTACGCCCTGCCGCATGCCGACGCCTTGCCGGAGTTCACGTTCAGCAGCCATCCGGTCCCGGCCCGGACCAATGGCCTCGGCGTCAAGGGGTGCGGAGAGGCCGGCTGCGCGGGCGCCCTGCCGTCCATCATGAACGCGGTGGTGGACGCGTTGCGTCCGCTCGGCATCAGCCACATCGACATGCCCGCCACGCCGGAACGGGTATGGCAGGCGATCAACGCTGCTTCGGAGCGTAAGCTCAACGCCGCATGATCCCGGATGGGGCGGCGGCGCGTCCGCCCCCCTGATCCCGGACGCGCTGCCCCTCAGCCCACGCCGAGGACGCGGATCAGGGTGATGCTGATCAGCAGCAGCAGCCCGAGCGAAAGCGTCACCGCCGCCGTCACCCGGCCGCCTACCCGGCCGATCACCCGCACGTCCACGCCCAGCCCGAGCGCCGCCATCGAGACCACGGTGAGCAGGCTGGCCGTCTTCGTGATGGGGGCAATCGCGGGGTCGGGGACGGCCCCAAGGGAGCGCAGCGCCGCGAGCAGCAGGAAGCCGAGGATGAACCAGGGCACCAGCTTGCCGATATTGAACCGGCGCGGACCCGCCTCCGCTGGCCCGCGCAGGCGCGGGGCGAGCAGCGAGAAGGCCACCACGACAGGCCCGAGCATCAGCACGCGCACCAGCTTGACCAGCGTGCCGATCTGCGTGGCCACCAGCCCGGCGGGCACGGTCGCGGCCAGCACCTGCGGCACCGCGTAAACGGTCAGCCCGGCGAGGATGCCGTACTGGGTGGCCGTGAGGCCGAGGAGCGGGATCAGCAATGGCAAGCCCAGCACCATGAGCACGCCCAAGATCGCCGTGAACGAGATGGAGGAGGCGATGTCGTCGCTGTCCGCCCCGATCACGGGCGCCACGGCCGCGATGGCGGAGTTGCCGCAGATCGAGTTGCCGCAGGCGATCAGGATCGAGATGCGGGTGGGCAGGCCGAGCGCCCGGCTGATGCCGTAGCTCGCCGCGATGGTGACGACGACAGTCGAGACGATGGCGCCCAAGAGCAGCGGCCCCGAGGCGACGATTGCGGACAGGCTGACCGACGCCCCGAGCAGCATCACCGCGACTTCGAGGAGCTGCTTGGCGCTGAAGGCAATGCCGGTCCGCCAACGCGCGCTTGGCTCCCACATGGTGCGCAGCGCCATGCCAAGCAGGATCGCGACCACCAGCGCCTCGACATAGGGGTGCCCGAAGACGCGCTCCTCGACGCCCTGTGCGCCCAGGGACACGAGCGTGACCGCGACGCACAGCGCAATGCCGGGCAGCAGGGCAGGAAGGCGGCTTGGGACTGCGGCCCGGGCAGCCCCGGCTGTTGGAACCTTGGCGCTGTGCGGCACGGGACCCCCTCGTTATGGGAGAAGATATGCGGCACGAGGGAAGCTTGGGCAAATACATTCTCTTTTTAAGCCGATAGACAGGAGTTATGTCCCTCAACCTCCATCTGCTGCGCTTGTTCGCGACCGTCGCGCGCACCGGGAGCTTCTCGCGGGCAGCCGAGATCCTGCACATCAGCCAGCCCGCCATCTCGAAAAGTGTACGCGACTTCGAGGCGCAGGTCGGCTGCCGCCTCCTGGACCGCGGTCCCAAGGGGGTTCGGCCGACGCGGGAGGGCGAGGCGCTGGCCCGGCACGCCCGCACCCTGTTCGCGGCCGAGCGGGCGGCCGAGGAGGAACTCCGGGCGCTGCGTGGCCTGCACCAGGGATCGCTGCGGGTCGGCGCCAGCACGACGATTGCGACGTACATGCTTCCGGACCACCTCGGCGCCTTTCACCGGGCGCACCCGGGCATCGAGCTGCACATCGTCAGCGCGAACACGCGCGCCATCGCCGAGCTTATGGCCGGGCACGAGATCGACGTGGCGCTCGTTGAGGGGCCGGTCGAGGACCACGACCTGGTGTGCGAGCCGTGGCGAACCGATGCCATGGTGCTGATCGCGGCGCCGTCGCACCCGCTTGCCGCTGCAGCCGGGCGGGTGGTGCCCGAAATGATCGCCGGCGAGGTCCTGATCGTCCGTGAGCCGGGGTCCGGGTCACGGGAGGTTGTGGCGGACGCCCTCGCGGCCCGCGGCGTCAGGCCTGCACGGACGCTTGAGATCGGCAGCACGGAGGCGATCAAGCAGGTGGTCGCCGCCGGGCTGGGGCTGGCCATCGTCTCGGCCGCGACGGTCAAGGATCAGGTTGCGCTGGGCAGGCTCACGGTGATCCCTTGGCAGGGCTTCTCGATCAAGCGCTCGCTTTGGCGACTCAGAAAGCCGGGGCGCTTGGAAACCCCGGCGGCCCGGGCCTTTGGAAAACTCCTTAGCGTCTCCACCGAGGGCATGGATTCTGAGACTGCCGACGGGTCACGGGAAGAGGCCGCCTTGTGCTGACAAGCGGCCTGCCTTCGAGGCGGAACCTGGAGCCAATCAGGCGAAGATTGCGTGGAAGAACTTGGCAAGCGCGGCGACATTGCCGAACTTCTGAGCGAAATCCGGGTCGAAGTAGGCGACGCGCGCCACGACGACGCCGATCACGAGCGCCCAGAACATGCCGGTTCCCGAGCGCAGCAGAAGCCGCGAACCCGGGCCTTGCCGGCCGGCCTGCGCAAAGCTGTCACGCAAGCTATGCGCCACTGGCTCACCAAAGGGATCGAACTGGGCGTTGTGCATGATGACCGCTGAGAATGAGGGTAGGTATGAACACAATGTGACCCGAGGGGATGAGAAATCAACGACTGCGAATTGGCTATTTTCGCTTGTTAAAGGGAAAATCTTTCTCTATTAAACTCTTGTAAGAGATGTTTTATACTCTTAGATGCGGCCCTGGCTTGTTGTCGGCGGCCTTACTTCCCGCCCGTCACGCGCACCGCCGCCTGCGCCGAGTGGCCGCCCGCGTCGAGCACGGCGATGCGGTAGAAGCCTGGACCCGGCGGCGTCCAGCGCGTGTCGCGCAGCGCCGGGGTGGAGGCCAGGACCGCGCCGTCCACCAGGAACACCAACGGCCGCTCGCCGCCGGAAGCCCGCAGCAGGATCGGTCCGCCCCCCTCGATGGTGGCGGAAGGCGGCGGGAACAGCAGGCTGAGCGCATCGCCCGGCAAGGGACCGGCCAGCGTGCCCGCTGTCGGCTCCGCCGCCGGGCGCGGCGCGGGCGGCAGCAGGGCGAAGGTGCGGGCGAGGATCGGGAGCGCCACGTCCGCCGCCGCCCCGCCCGCCCGTGCCGTGCCGTCCGGCCGCCCGACCCAGACGCCGACCAGGTGGCCGCGGTCGAAGCCGAACGCCCAGCTATCGCGGTTGCCGGCGCTCGTCCCGGTTTTCCAGGCGATCCCGCCAGGGCCGCCGCCGGGGAAGGGGCGGGTGAGAATGCCGGCCACGCTGCCCGCGGCGGCGGGGGAGAGCAGGGGCGCGCCCTCCGTCGCCGGTGCTGGGGCCAGCAGGCGCAGCGGTGCCAGCCGTCCATCCGTGCCGAGCGCTGCGTAGAGCGCCATCAGGCGCCGCAAGCTCAGCCCGGCGCCGCCGAGCGCCACCGGCAACGACGCCTCGGCCCCCGGCAGCACCAGCCCGGCCCCGCGCAGCGCCGAGGCGAAGCGCTGCGCCCCGTAGCGCGCGAGCAGCACCACCGCCGGGACGTTCAGGGACCGGCGCAGCGCGTCCGCGGCCGTGACCTGCCCGGAGAAGCCGTGGTCCAGGTTCTCGGGCGCGTAGCCGCCGAAGCGCCGCGGCCCGTCCGGAAGCGGGGCGCCGGGCGCGGCGATGCCGTCCTCGAAGGCCAGCGCATACAGGAACGGCTTGAGCGCCGAGCCGGGCGAGCGGACCGCACGGGTAAGGTCGAGCCAGCCTGCGCGGTCCGCGCTGCCCGGGTCCCCCGTAACGGCGGCGAGCACGGTCCGGGCGCGCAGGTCGGCGACCATCACCGCGAGCGAGACGCGCGGGGGCATGCGCCCTAGCTCGTCGCGCGCCCGCGCCTCCAGCGCAAGCTGAAGCGGCCGGTCGAGCGTGGTGCGGAGGTCGCCTCCGTCGCCTGCGAACAGGGTCCGCGCCGTGCCCGGCATGGGGCGCCGCCGCGTCGGCACCGGCTCCGCCATCGCCGCCTGCGCCTCGGCCGCCGTGAGCAGGCCTTCGCGCGCTGCCTGGGTGAGGATGCGGTCGCGCAACGCCTCCGCGCGCTCGGGGTGGCGGTCGGGGCGCAATGCCTCCGGGCGTCTCGGCAGCGCCACCAGCAGCGCGGCCTCCGCCGGGTCGAGCGCCGCCGCGGGCTTGCCGAAATAGGCGCGGGACGCCGCCTCGACGCCGACGAGGTTGCCGCCGAACGGCGCCAGCGACAGCCACAGGCCGAGCACGTCCCGCTTGTCGTGGTGCAGGCTGAGCTGCACTGCGCGCAGGCTTTCCCCGATCTTCGCGCCGAGGCTGCGCGGGCGGGGGTCCAGCAGGCGCGCGACCTGCATCGTCAGCGTCGAGCCGCCGGAGACGACGCGCCCGGTCCGCACGGCCTGCGCCGTGGCGCGGGCGGCGGCGAGCGGGTCGATGCCGGGATGCGCCCAGAAGCGGCGGTCCTCCACGGACACGAGCAGGCGCAGGAGGAACGGCGGCACGTCCCCAGCCCCGGTGCGGAACCGCCACACGCCGCCCGGCGCCGGGCGCAGCGCCAGCACCTCGCCCGAAGCGTCGCGGATGGCGGTGCCCGGGGCGTCCAGCCGCGCGAGGCCGGGGGGATACGCCCGGTCGAGCGCAAACAGGGCCGCCGCGGCCAGCGCCCCGCACGCCAGCGCCGCGGCCGTCCATCTCACGGCGGCAGCACGCTGACCCGGACGGTGTTCTGCCGCGCATAGACCGCCGGGCGGTACATGTCGGACAGCTCCGTGCCGGGATACTCGTACTCGCCCGGCGTGACAGCCCGCAGCAGCACGGCGATGCGGAAACCGGGCGTCTTGGCGGACAGGTCCAAGGCCGCGGCGAAGCGGTCGTCGGCCGCGACTTCCGTGTTTACCGCCGTCAGCTCGCCCAGCCAGTCCATGCCCGGCATCTTGCCCGCCGGCAGCCGTCCCGCGACCTCCCACCCCGCCGGCAGCCCGGCGCGCAGCATCGCTTGGTGGTTCTGCCCATCCTCGGCGCGGCCCTCCAGCAGCAGGACAAAGGTCATGTTCTGCGGCAGCTTGTCGGGGTCCACCGCCGCGCCCTGCTGATCGAAGAAGCGTCGCCTGACCTGCATCAGGTTGCGCGATGCCGGCGCCGCCACGCTCGGCACGCCGGAGACGGACACGCTGGCCCGCAACGGCGCCGTCCCCGTGTTCAGCACCCGCGCCGGCCCGGTGAGCGGCAGGGTGACGAGCGGCGCGCGGGGCACCTCCTGCCCGTCCACGCGCGCCAGGACCGGCGGCGTCCCGGCGCCGAGCACGGCCGCCGCGGCGGCGGCCCAGGCCTGTTCCTGGGTGTCGAGCGCCTTGGGGTCCAGGTCGGCGCCGGGCAGCGCCGCCGTGAGCACGGGGACGGCGATGGCGTCCGTGCCGCTCTCCTTGATGAGCACCGCCGTCGCGAGCTGGTCGCGCAGGGCCGAGCCGTAATCCGCGGACCAGGCTTTGCGGGCGGGCATCCGCAGGCTCGTGCGGAGCAGCGCCGCCGCCGCGCCCGGCTGCGCGACACGCGCGAGGGCGGCCCCGAGCTGGGCACGGGCGAGCGGGGTCGGCAAGTCGTCCTCCGACGCCGCCATCACCCGGATCGCCCCGGCGGGCGCCCGCCCGGCCAGCGCCAGCGCGTAAACGCCGTACGCCTGCGCGGCCCGGGCCGCGGGATCGTCCGGCGGGCGCGCGACTTCGCCCGCAAGCCAGGCCAGCGCCCCGTCGAGCGCCGTCTGCGGCACCGCGGCGCCCGCCTGCTTGGCGCGGAGCAGGAACTCGGCAGCATAGGCGGTCAGCCACGGCTGCGCCTCGCCCTCCGACGACCAGAGGCTGAACCCGCCGTCGAAGCGTTGGCGGTCGAGCACCAATTCTACCGCCCTTTCCAGCCGCCCGGCGCGGTCCGGCCCTGCCGCGGCCCCGTCCGGCAGCAGCGCGAGCGGCAGGCCGCGGCTGGCGGCCTGCTCCAAGCAACTCAGCGGGTAGTCGGCCAGCGCCTGCACCAGCCCCGCGACCCCGTAGCGCACCGCGCCGCCGAGGGAGAGCGACGCCGTCCAGGTCCCCGGCACGAAGGCGCCGGCGGCGCTGGGCGCGATGCCCGCCTCGGCGCCGGGTGCGACCTCCAGACCCGTCACGTTGACGATCCGGCCGCGCGCCGGGTGGACGGACAGGCTTACCTCGTGGCGGGCGGAGAAGCCGCCGGGACCGGTCACGTCAAGCGTGATCCGCCCCTCGCCCGCGTCGCCTGCCTTGAGCATGGTGGCCTCGACCGCCTTCTCGCCTTCGCCGAGCGTCGCCCCCAGCGTGTCGGCGCCGGCGAGCGACAGGGCGCCCGCGGCGGTGATCCGCACCCCGACCGGCCCCGGCGGCAGCTCCACGTTCTGCAGCAGCACGCCGAGCCGCGCCGTGTCGCCCGGCGCCAGGAAACGCGGCAGCAGGGCCTCCGCGACCAGCGGGTCCCGCACGAACACGTCCGCCTCCGCACTGCCGAGCTGGGTGCCGGACCACGCCACCACCATGACCCGAAGCTGGCCGCTGAAGTCGGGCAGGTCGAGCGGCACATGGGCCACACCGTCCGCCCCGGCCTGCACGGGCGGCGCGAACAGCGAGACCACGCGCTGCGGCGGGGGCGGGGCAGGCTCTCCCTCGCTGTCGCCCCCGCCGCCCTGGTGCAGCTCGGTCGGCGTGCCATCCGCCGGGCGCAGCAGCTGGCCCCACTCGTCGCGGATGTCCAGGCCGAGGGCGCGCTTGCCCAGGAAGTGCTCGACGGGGTTGGGCGCGGCGAAGCCGGTCAGCCGCAGCACGCCTTCGTCCACCGCGGCGAGGGTGAGCCAGGCGCCGGGCGCCGTCCGCACCGCCACCGTCGCCGGGCCGCGCGGGCGGAGCACCGGCGGCGCGTCGATGGCGACCGGGAGGGTGCGCGCCGCCGGGTCCACCTGGAGCCAGGTCGCCCCGATGGCACGGTCGGAGGCCGCGCTGTCGCGCGCCGGGCGGTAGGCGTGGACGGCGACGTAGGCGCCCGGCCCCCAGTCCGTGCCCACGGGCACGTCCACGTCCAGGCTGCCCCCGGCGGTGTCCCCCGGCAGATCCAGGTTGCGGACCATGTGCACCCGGTCGGTCAGCACCAGCAGCGCCGCAGGCCCGGCGAACGGCGCCTCGATGTGGACCCGCGCGGTGTCGCCGGGGTTGTAGCGTGCGCGGCCGGTGCTGACGCGGACGCGGGCGGGAACGTCGGGGTCGCCCGAATCGGACCACCCGGCGGTGAACACGCGCGACGCCGCCGCCAGCCCGCGCCCGGCCTGCACCACCTGCAGCTTGTAGCGGCCGAAGCCGAGGCGCCAAGCCAGGCGCAGCGGCGTGCCGTCGGCCGGGATCGTCGCGTCGCGGCTGTCCACCGGCTCCTCGCGCCACGTGGTTTCGTAGCTCGCGGCACCGCGGGCCACGACCAGGCGCCAATCCGGGATCTGCCGCACGAGGGTGACGTGCGCGGCCATGGCGATGCGCGCGCCGCCCGGGTCCACGGCGGCCACGTCGAACAGCGCGTCCCCGCCCGGCCCGACTGCGCCGCCATCCCCCGTTGCGGCGCGGATGCCGATGAGGGGGCCGGTCGGGCGGATCGGCACGGTGGCGGACGCGGCAACGGGGCGGCCCGCCGGGTCGTTGATCGTCGCCGTCACCCGCGCCCGGAGCGCGCCGGTGGCGTCGGGCAGCCGCGTGAGGTCGAGGGGGAGCGTCGTGTTGCCTTGGGCGTCCGTTTCGGCCAGGTCCGGCGCCGCCGGCTCGCCGGGCACCTTCTCGTCCTCCAGGCCGAAGCCGTATTCGGCGAAGTCGGCGAAGGGCGACGGGTCGGACTCGATCCGCACGCGGCCCTCGCCGCCCAGCCCCGCGCCGGGCGCGCCGTACAGGAAGCGCACGGACACCGGCACGGCGGATACCTGGCCCGGCGGCAGCGGGGCGGCGGGCTTGGCGAGATCCACGGCGAGCCGGGCGGGCACGAAGGCGTCCACCTGGAACGCCGCGTGCCCGACCTCCGGCCCGTCCTTCGTCGTGCGCAGCGCGATGCTCCACGTCCCCGCCTGCGCGCCGCCGGACAGGGTGACGGGGACGGAGACCGACGCGCCGTCGCCGGGTTTCGGCACGATGTCGGCGAAGACCTGCCCGCCCGGGCGCTTGACGACGACGTGGACCGGCACGGCCGACGGGCGCCCGGCGGCGTCGCGCAGGAGTGCCGTCGCGTGCACCGTCTCGCCGGGGCGGTAGATGCCGCGGTCGAGCCAGACGAAGGCGTCGAGCGGCCCCGGCTGCGCCCGCCCGGACACGCCGCGGTCGGACAGGTCGAAGGCGGGGCGGGTCAGGCTGAGCACGGTGAAGTCGTCCCCGTCCGGCCCAGTGCCCGGTTTGGCCAGGTGCAGGGCGGCGGGTGCGAAGCCGGCCTCGCCGTGCAGCAGGGCCGGGGCGAAGCGCGCCGTGCCGTCCAGCCCGGTCGTTTCCGTCGCCAGCACGTCGTTGTCGGCGGCGATCAGCGCGACCTGCACGCCAGGCTTGGGTTCGGCGTCCGCGTAGCCTCGCACCTGCACGCCCAGCCCGTCCGCGCCCTGCCACGCCGTGGGCGCGAGGTCGGTGCGAAGCACCATCTGCATGGCCTGGGGCGCGTCGCCGCCCACGGGCGTGCCGTCGCCGGGGCGGGCCAGGAGCAGATAGAGGCCGGGCCGGCCGAGTGCGGCCTGGGGCAAAGGCAGGCGCGTGTGCAGCAGGGCGTTGCGCGAGAAGCCCGGGATGCCAGCCTGGCCCTGCCAGACGAGTTCGCCCGACTGCCGCAGCGCGTCGAGGTCGGTGTCGGCCAGCCCGCCGCCCGCCGGGTGCGCGGCGAGGAAGGGCTGCGCCGCGCGCTCCGTCACGCGCACGAGGCCGAGCTGCACCGCGGACAGGTTCACGCTGGCGAGCGCCACCTCGGCCGGGGCGCCGCGCGGCTGCAGGAAGCGCCCGCCGTCGAACACCAGGCGCGGCTGGCGGTCCGGCATGGCGATGGGAAGGGTTTGCGCCGCCTTCAGGCTCACCCCGTCCGCGCCCGGCATCCCGGCGAGCAGGCCGACGCGCGTCGTCGTGCCCGGCGGCAGCCCGGTGACGCAGATCTCGCCGGACTCAAGCGTGACCGCGGCGCCCGGCGGCGTCGGATCGAGCCGCACCCAATCGGCCGCGTGGAAGTCCACGGAACCGCCAGGGCGCCCGATGAAGCCGAGGCAGGCGCGGGCGGGGAAGCTCTCGGGCTCTGTGCGGACGCCGCGGACGAGCAGGCCGAGCTGCTGCTTGCGGAGCGCCAATTGGCGGCGCAGGTCGGCGTCGTCCGGAGCGCGGTCGGCGGCGGCGGCCAGCGTCTCGATCTCCGGCACGGGCCGGTTCAGCGCTGTGAGCGCATCACGCATCGCGAGCAGGGCCGGAACCTGGGTGGCGCCGGCCTCGGTTGCCCCAAAGGCCCGCCACGCGGCGGCGAGTGCGTGCGCCGGGTCGGGCGCGGGCAGGCGAAGCAGGTCGCCGGCGAGGGACAGCCAGGCCGTCGCCGGCGCGTCGCCCTGGCCGGCGCGGTCGGACCAGGCGGCCGCGGCGGCGGCCCAGTCGCGGCGGGCCTCGGCGGCTTGGGCGCGCGTTTCGGCATCCGCCCGCTGCCGCGCCGTGGCGCCCGCCGGGAAGCGTTGCCGCAGGGAGCGCGCGTAGGCGGCGGCGTCTGACCGCAGGCCGGGGATTTCCAGCTCGTCGGCGTGCGCCGCCGGGCCAGGCAGCAGGCAGGCAAAGGCCAGCAGCAATCCCATGACCAGGCGCATCTGCGATCTCCGTAATGCCGCCCCTTCGGCGGCGCTTCACTCAATCACAAGATCGATACGGCGTCCGCATTGTTTTTGCGTCGGAGGCGAGGTGTGTCATTGAAGCGCCGGAAGGGCCGGCGCATTCCGATCAAAAACAACCTGAAAGCTATTAGGCTTTCGTTTGAGATGGCCGACGTGTCGCTGCTGTTCAAAGGGAATGTCGTATCAGGAATTCAGGTGACATAGCAGAATGAGAGCGCCCCATCAGAAGGGGATCTCATCATCCAGGTCCGAGGGCTTAGCCACCTTTCGTTTATAAATAGACCAATCATCTTCCCTAGTGTCTGGTTCAGCGTAATACAGCTTTCCTGTAGAACTAATCTGACCGCGTTCTCCGTTTGCAAGTCTAAATGATACGTCGCTTCCGTTAAAGATAATGCCTGTGACCAGGGCATGTCGAGACAAAACATCACTTGCTAGTACCCGCAAATCTCGTTCTTCCGCAAATTTCGTTTCTAATGTATTCAAGATGTCCGCAACTGTGTCACGCCTTTGTAAGGCAGCATCAAGTAAACGGCGCGCGGCTTCAGCTTCGGAGGCAATGCCTTGACTCACCTGATAGGCCCGCAATCGCTCTAACAGCCCAGCCGGCAGCATATAAACCCGGCGCTCAGTACCATCTTTCCGATCCGATGCATCGGTCTCTGCCATCGCTCTATCTCACTTGTATTTTCCTGAGTGACAACCCAAGGTATGATTCAGGTTGCGGCAATGTCAGAGCATGTGCAATAGTGATTACATATCATTGGTTAGGAAAAATGCTTTTCGTGACAACGGTAGTGAACACTGGATATCGCAAGAGCACTATAGGCGACTCGACGCGCGTTGTCGGGTCGATGCGCAAGGACGAGGCTGATGCAGTGGACAGTTGGGGGGGCATACCTGCCGGTATGCCAAGCCGTACATCCGCCATACGCTTTCTGCTGAAAACGGGCTTTGAGACGGTCAAGGCTCAGGAATACCGGCAATTTGTCGGTTAGTCGGCGGCGGGGACCGCCTCGCAAGCAAGCCCCGCCGCCGCACTCCACGCCTTCACATTCGTGCAGGCGCACCACGCCGCTTGGAGAGCGACATGACTAATAGGAAGATAACACCGTTCCTATTTGAAGGCGAGATCACGGTCCGGGTTTTGGATCGCGACGGCGATCCCTGGTTCATGACGACGGACATATGTCGTGCGTTGGGCATCGCGAATGCTTCTCAGGCCATTCGCCAACTCGATGACGACGAAAAGGGTATATGTTCAACATATACCCTTGGTGGAAACCAAGAGGCACTGATCATATCGGAAAGCGGCCTATTTACCTTATTGCTCCGCTCGCGCGACGCAATGAAAAAGGGCACGCTGCCCCATCGTTTCAGGCGTTGGGTTACGGGCGAGGTCTTGCCCGCTATGCGGCGGGCCAGACGGGTTGGCAGTCCAAGTGGCGCGGCCGGAAACGATTGCGTTGCACCGGAAGCGCTCAGCTTGCGAATGGTGGAAGTGGCGCGGCAGGTCTTTGGTGTGCAAGCGGCTGGACAGCTTTGGCTCAAACGCAATTTGCCAGTCGCACCCGCGATGAGGGCGGCACCGGCCCAATCTGATTTGTTCCTGGCCTGGAGGCCACCAAACGATGGTTCCAACGCTCCAATGCCCTAGACTGCGGCAGGTTCTACACCCAAGGTAGGCGCGGGTTTCAGTTTTGATGACAGAAGCTCACGCTGCCGTGAGGTGCGTTTTCTACATCATGGCGCTCAGATGCCTGTGAGGGAACACGGCCATGCATGAGGTTGCCGTTCTCGCCTACCACGGTGTCCTGCCCTTCGACCTCGCCACGCCGTGCGAGGTGTTCGACCGGGTGACAGTGCCGGGCATTCCCAAGCCCTATGCCGTGAGGGTTTGCGGAGCGGCCAGGACGGTGCGGGCCGGATTGTTCGACCTGCGCGTTCCCTACGGCTTGGCGGATGCCGCGCGGGCGCAGACCGTGGTGCTGCCCGGCATCGCGGACCCGGCCATGCCCATCCCTTCTGAGGTGGTGTCCGCCGTCCGCGACGCGACGCGGCGCGACGTGGCGCCCGGGTCGCCTCCATCTGCACCGGCGCCTTCGTGCTGGCCGCCACGGGCCTGCTCGACGGCCTGCGCGCCACGATGCACTGAGAGGTTGAAAAAGAATCACCATCTGGCGGGTGGCTGAGTCACATGCGCGTCCGGCGCGCACTGGTGCGGGTGTCGAGTTGGCGCGGTTTGGTGATTGCTGGGATGCA
>JAABUQ010006309.1_pt1 | contig 18095 bp, 14 predicted proteins | sample 5560001 | NCBI WGS metagenome assembly JAABUQ01 (sample SAMN10711888, study PRJNA513371) | rock metagenome | isolation source: Antarctica rocks | place: Antarctica: Victoria Land, Finger Mt nord | collected 2015-12-18
GGAAGCCGCGGCCGGCGCTGAAATAGAGCTCGGTCCGCTGCCAGGGCCCGATTGTCAGACTCCCTTTGGGCTGGAGCAGGGTGACGGCCTTGGACCCGTCGAAGCCGGTGGTCTCGCTGCGATCGTGGACCTGATAGAACTCCTCGCGTGCGCCGATGTCGGTGCGTAGCCAAGAAGCAAAATGCGTCGAGTTTTCGACGTAGAGCGCCTCGTCGCCCAGCTGCACCTGGTCGGCGGTGCATTCCAGGTTGCCGATCGAGTAGGGGATGGCCGGTCCCGTCAGCTGCAAAGCCTCGCAGAAGTTCAGCACCTTACGGGCCTTCGTGTGGCGGCGGTCGACGAAGACGCTGTCGTACCGGCCCTGAACGCCGAATGTCGTCTCCGACGCGAACGGCCCCAAGCCGTGGATCAGGGTCAAAGCCGCGCCGCCGCCGGCGAGGTTGCGCGTCTCGTCCTGCTGCTCCTGGTCGCCGTTGACGGGGTCTAAGAGGAAGTGCGTGAAGTCGTTCCACAGCGTCTGCTTGCTGTGAACGTAGTAGGCGTTGGTCTTGAACCGCCACCAGTCGCCATGCGCCGCGTAGACGCCTGACAGGCTTAGGCGCTCGTTGATGGTGCGGTCGGAGGGGTCGAGCGAGCCGTATCGGCCGATCAGTCCTTCCTGCTGAGCGCGAAGCGGCTGGTCGGTCGTGAAGTTGCCCGCGCCGTGATAATACATTCCGGTCAGGCTGTAGCCGTCGGACTCGACGCCGTGGCTGTAGCGCAAAAGCGCCGCGTACTTCTGGAAATTGTCAGAATGGGTGTAGGGCCCGTCGACGTGGACGTACTCGATCCCCCCGGTGACGCGGTCGTCGGCGCCAAGACGATGAGTGCCGCCGATGAACGCCTTGTCGTCGGCCAGGGTGCCCACGCTGAGCGAGACCTGGTTGGGTATCTCGTTGAGCAGGTGCTGGTGATCGGACGCGACCGCGCCGAAATCGCCTATGGCCGGGTAGAACGTGCCCTTGGTGAAGTCGATGGAGCCGACCGTCTCCGGGATGATGAAGTTCAGGTCCGCATAGCCCTGGCCGTGCGCGTTGGTCGGCCTGTTGATCGGCACGTCGTCGATGAAGTTGGCAATGTCGGTGCCGTGGTCCAGGTTGAAGCCGCGCACCAGATACTGCGGCGCCTTGCCCTCGCCGGAATGCAGCGTGACGACAAGCCCGGGGATCGACTCCAGCAACTGGCCGGGGCGGTAGGCGGGGCGCAACTTGACCTCCTCGGCGGTGATCGTGCCCTGGCTTGCGGTCGTCGCCACGCCTAGCAGGTCGGCCTTTGAGGCGGTGACCACCACTTCAGATACGACGGTGGGACTGGTGGAGTTGGCAGTGATCCTGACGGGCGTGTTCGGAGCCGCCTGTCCCCAGGCTGCGCCGGCGGCGAGCGCCCACGCCGCCGTCGAGCCCAGAATGACCCACTTCGACCCGTGCCGACGTACGGCGTTCGTCAGCCCCATGTCTCGTCCCTTTATGCAGTCCTGATCTTTTCTGCATACGGCGCTGCTGATTTCTGAGACGCATCGAAAGACGGGTTCGAACGGAGGCTGCCGCGTCAAAAGCACTCATCCGGACCGATCAGCCTCTTGCACGGCGGCAGTCTCGGCGTGAGAACGAGGCGTGCAGCGGGTCACCATCTCCATCGACGAGACCCTGGCCGACGCCTTCGACGAGCTGGTACGGGCGCGCGGTTATCAGAGCCGGTCGGAGGGCGTGCGCGACCTGGTGCGCGAGGCGGTCGAGGCGTGGCGGGTCGAGCAGCCCGGCGAGGGGTCCTGCGTCGCCATCCTGTCCTATGTCTACGACCGCACTATCCGCGCCTTGGCCCAGCGCCTGTCGGACCTGCAGCACGACCGGCACGACCTGATCACTTCGGTGACCTCGACTCACCTGGATCACGACCACACGCTCGACTCGATGCTGCTGCGCGGCCCGGCTACCACGGTGCGCGGCTTCGCCGACCAGCTGCGCGCGGAGCGGGGCGTGCGGTTCGGCGTGCTGAACCTGATCGGGGTCGAGCTCGACGACCGCCACCACAGCCCGGGCGCCCACGACCACGCCGGACACGCCCACCTGTCCCCCCACCCGGGCTGACGCTCGCTCAGCCGGGCGGCGGGTCCTCGTCCAGCAGGGGGAAGGTGCGGCGCACGCGCTCCCAGCCGTGGCGGGCGCCGCACGCCGGGCGGGTGAAGCGAGTCGTGCGCTTCCGCGTTCCGTGAACATGACCGCAGAGCCCTCGCCCGTATCGCCTGTCGAGTTCGAGGCGAAATACGAGCTGACCGAGCGGGAGTTGATCAATCATTACACGGCTCACCGTCTACCCGCGCAGGTACGCGACATGTCCCGCCGTATCATGGTGGTCATAGGCGTCGTCATGTTCGGCGCTAGCCGGCTGGTCCTACCGGCCGAAAGGGCCGACGGCTTGATCTTGTTCGGCATCTTTCTAGTGCTAGGGGGCATGCTGCCCATGCTGATCACGCCGCCGATGACTCGCAACGCCGTGCGCAAGTGGCTACGGGCCAACCCGCGATTGCTCGAACCGCGTATCCTGCGTTTTGGCGAAGCGGGGCTGACCCAATCTGCCGAGCCGCCGCTGGCGTCGTGGAGCGACCCGTCGCTGATCTTCAGCCAAGACGAGGCTGCGTTCTACATCCAAGTCCGTGGCCTGCACACGCCACAGTTGCTGCCGCGTCGCGCGCTCACCCTCGAGGCGCAGCAAGCGTTCGCCCGCTGGAGCGGGGCCGCGCCGCGTCCCACTTCGCGCGGCTTCCTGCGACGCTTGGCCTTGGGATGAGGCTGCCGGTCGAAGATGCTTTGGACGCCCAACTACGTGCGTCCCGGCGCATGCGGACGCTGGCGACAGGCCTGCTGGCGCTTATGGCGGTGAGCTTCGCGGCGGCAAGCTGGGGGGCGCATCGCTGGCCGGCGCTGGGCTATCTGCGCGCGTTCGCCGAGGCGGGCATGGTGGGCGCCTGCGCCGACTGGTTCGCGGTCACCGCCCTGTTCCGCCGCCCGCTCGGCCTGCCGATCCCGCATACGGGGCTCGTGCCGCGCAACAAGGACCGCATCGGCGAGGCCTTGGGCGACTTCATCGCCGACAATTTCCTGACCGAGGCGGTGCTGGACCAGCGGCTGCGCGCCATCGAGCTGGCCGCATGGGGCGGGGCCTGGCTGAGGCGGCCGGGCGCGGCGGCGGGGCTGGCGGAGAGGCTGGCCGCCTTCGTTCCAGACATCCTGGACGCCCTGCCGCCGGGGGCCATGCGCGCCATCCTGGGCAGCGCCGCCCTTGCCGCCGCAGAGGCCGCGCCCGCCGCCGACCTAGCCGCGGGCGCCCTGGGTGCAGCCTGGAGCGGCGGGCGGGCGCAGGCGGCGATCGAGTACGCGGCCGGCCGGCTGCGCGCCGTGCTGGCCGAGCGGCAGGAGGTAATCCTGGAGCGAGTTCAGGCGCAGTCCTACAAGTGGCTGCCGGGCTTCGTGGACCGGATGATCGCGCGCAAGATCGGCGCGGGCGTGCTGCAGCTGCTGACCGACGTGTGCGATCCCGCCCACCCCTGGCGGCGGCAGGCCGAGGTCGCCGTGCAGGACTGGATCGTGCGCCTGCGCACCGAGCCCGAGCTGCGCGTGCGGGCGGAGGCGGTGAAGCGGCGCCTGCTGGCCGACCCGCAACTGCGCGGCGGTCTTGAGGCGCTGTGGGCCGACCTGGAGCGGGCGTTGGCGACGGAGGTGCGGGAGCGGCCGGAGCGTCTGACGGCCTGGATCGAAGGCGGCCTGACGGCGGTGGGAAGCTGGCTGCGCGAGAACCAGGCAGTGCGCGAGACGCTGGACGCCTGGTCGCGGGCGACCGTGCGCGGGGTGATCGCGCCACGCCGCCGCGAGATCGGCGGCTTCATCGCCGCGGTGGTGTCCAGCTGGGACACCTGCGCGATCGTCGACAAGCTGGAGCAGCAGGTCGGGCGCGACCTGCAGTACATCCGCATCAACGGCACGCTGGTCGGCGGGCTGGTGGGCCTGCTGATCTACGCCGCCTCGCGCCTGCTTGGGCTGTGAGCGGAACCGGCGCCCCACGCGCGGCTTTGAACGACCGGCACGGATCGAGGTGAGCAGCATGGCGAAGTATCGGATCGGCATCGTCGGTTTCGGCAAGATCGCCCAGGACCAGCACGCCCCCGCAATTGCCGCGTCCGACAGATTCGAGCTGGTCGCCATCGCTCACGCGGGCGACGCCGCCCCGCCCGGCGTGCCCGTGTTCGGCGACTATCCCGAGATGCTGCAGAAGGTCGGCGACTTGGACGCGGTGTCCATCTGCACCCCGCCCGGCCCGCGCCGAACCATCGCCGCCGACTGCTTGGCGGCCGGCAAGCACGTGCTGCTGGAGAAGCCGCCCGCGGGCACGGTGTCGGAGGTGACCGATATCTTCCATCGCGCCCTGGCCGCGAAGAAGGTCGCCTTCGCCACCTACCACGCCCAGCACAATCAGGCGGTCAAGCGCGCCAAAGCGGCGCTGGTCGGCAAGCAGGTCAAGACGCTGCAGGTCGCCTGGAAAGAAGACATTCGCCGCTGGCATCCGGGCCAGGACTGGATTCTGGCGGAGGGCGGGTTCGGCATTTTCGACCCGGGCATCAACGCCTTTTCCATTCTGACCGAGATCATGCCCTATCCCGTGTTCATCAGCGCCGCCGAGCTATTCGTGCCGGCCAATCGCCAGTCGCCCATCGCCGCCGACCTGACCTTCACCACCGGCCTGCGCCCGGACGAGAAGCTTAGCGCCGTTTTCGACTGGCGCCAGACCGGGCCGCAGACCTGGGAGATCGACGTCGAGACCGAGGACGGCGTCAAACTGAAGCTCAGCAATGGCGGCTCACAGCTGGAGCTGGGGTCCGATCCCGCCTTCGTCGGCCCGCCCGACGAATACCCCGACATCTACCGCGAATTCGCCCAGTTGGTGGACGCCTCGCAGTCCAAGATGGAGGCGACGCCGTTCCAGCTCGTCGCCGACGCCTTCATGCTGGGCAAGCGCACGCCGGTCGAGGCGTTCAGCTTCTAAGCGCGCGTGCTAGGCGCAGGACGGGTCAGCTGCAGGAAGCAGCCGCGCATCATCGCGGCGGCGGCGGCCAGCCCCACCGCCAGCTCGATCCACACGCCAGCCCCTGCATATGCAGCCCCACGCCCAGGCCGATGCAGATCGGCGCGCCTATCAGCCAGTACCTGACGCCGGCCAGGATCATCGGCATGCGCGCATCCTTCATCCCCCTCAGCGATAGGGCGCCGACCACCTGCAGGGCGTCGAAGAACTGGAAGGCGGCGGCCACGCTCAGGAAGCCGCCCGCCAGCGCGATGACCTGCAAATCGCGGGCGCTGCGGCCCGGCACATACAGCGCGGCGACCTCGCGGCCGGCCAGAGCCATGACCAGGGCACTCACGCAGACACAGGCAGCGGCGACGCCCATGGCGACCAGCCCGGCCCGGCGCACGCCCTCGCGGTCGCCCGCGCCCGCTGCTCGGCCCACCCGCACCGTCGCCGCCATCCCCACCCCCAACGGGACCATGAAGGTGAACGAGGCGAAGTTCAGCGCGATCTGGTGCGCCGCCACCGACACCTCGCCGAACGTGCCCACCACCAGCGTCATGGCGTTGAACAGCATGGCCTCGAACAGCAGGGTCAGGGCTATCGGCGCGCCCAGCCGCACCAGCTCGCGCAGCCTCGGCCAGTGCGCCCGATGCGCCCGTCGCAGGATCCGGTAGGGCGCCAGCCGCGGGTCGAGCTGGATGGTCGCCAGCAGGGCCAGGAAGCCGAACACCGCCGAACTCGACGTCGCCAGCCCGCCACCGACCAGCCCCAGCCTGGGCGCGCCGAAATGGCCGAAGATCAGGGCCCAGCCGACGAGCGCGTTCCAGCCGATGGAGGCCAGGGTCACGACCAGCGCCGCCTGCGGCCGGCCGAGCGCCGCGACCAGGTTGCGCAGCACCTGAAAGCCGATCGCGAACGGCAAGCCCCAGCAGAGCGCGGCCACAAACCGTCCGGCGCCCGACGCCAGTGCGGGCGACTGGCCGAGGTGCAGCAGGATGATGCGCGCCGACAGCATGATCGGCCACAGGGCGACGCAGACCAGGGCCGACGCCCACAGCCCCATCCGCGCCACGGCCCTCACCCCCGCCCGGTCCCGCGGCCGGGCGCCCAGCAGGTGCGCCACCACCGGCGCGACGGCGAAGGCCGGCCCGCTGCCGATTAGCCAGGCGAAGTAGTAGACCGTGTTGCCGATCGCCGCAGAGGCCAGCGCTTGGGTGCTCAAGCGCCCGAGCTGCAGCACATCGGTGGTCATCACCGCCATCTGCGCCAACTGGGTGACCACCAGCGGCCCAGCGAGCCGCAGCAGCGCCGTCGTCTCGGCGCGCCAGCTCAGGCTTGCGCGTTCATGCGCGCCGGTCGGCGGCTCCACCACCGCTTGGGCGAGGTCGGACATGACTCAGAGACCTTCGCAAGCTAGCGCGGTTAGAGTCTTAAATACGCTGTCCAAAGCTTGGGCCGCCGCTCACACCCCGCCTGCGCCCTCGTAGTCGGCGGGGTCGAGGGCAGCGTCCTCGGCCTCGGCGGGGTGGACCAGCACGAAGCGGCGGTCGCAATAGCCGCATTCGACAAAGCCGCTGTCGCCCATCTCCATGTACACCCGCGGGTGGCCGAGTGCGCCGCCGCCGCCGTCGCACACCACCCGGTGCTCGTGAACCGGGATCACCTCGGGCGGGGGCGGGGGCGGGGCCTGGCCGGACTGGAAGGCGAGGGCGGGCGGCGCGGTGCGCATCGGGCGGCCTCAGGAGTGGGGCGGCTTGCTTGGCAAGCCGGACGGAGCGGCTTAACTAGCGAGCCTGCGCGGGCGGCGTCAATCGAGCGCCCGGCCGCCGCGACCGGAATCCCGATGAGCCTGCCCGACTACGCCATCGAGGTCCGCAACCTCGTCAAGACCTATCCCCCGACCAAGACCATGCCGGCGAAGGAGGCGCTGAAAGGCGTGGACCTGCTGGTTCCGCGGGGCTCCGTGTTCGGCCTGTTGGGTCCCAACGGGGCGGGCAAGTCGACCCTGATCAACATACTGGCCGGCCTGTGCCTGAAGACCTCGGGCGCGGTGAAGGTCTGGAATGTCGACATCGACCAGCACCCGCGCCAGGCCCGCGCCGCCATGGGCGTGGTGCCGCAGGAGCTGGCCGCCGACGTCTTCTTCACCCCGCGCGAGAGCATGGAGGTGCAAGCGGGGCTGTACGGCGTGCCCAAGGGAGAGCGGCGCACCACCGAGCTGCTGAACGCATTGGGGCTCGGCGACAAGGCCGACGCCTACGTCCGCCAGCTGTCTGGCGGGATGAAGCGGCGGCTGATGGTGGCCAAGGCCATGGTCCACGGCCCGCCGGTGCTGATCCTGGACGAGCCGACCGCGGGCGTCGACGTGGAGCTGCGGCGTCAGCTGTGGGCCTATGTGCAGGCGCTGAACGCGCGGGGCGTCACCATCGTGTTGACCACTCATTACCTTGAAGAAGCGCAGGAGCTCTGCGACCGCATCGCCATCGTCAACCGCGGCGAGGTGGTCGCCAGCGAGTCCACCCGCGACCTGCTGGGCCGGCTGGACACCCGCGCGGTGGTCGTCACGCCGCAGGAGCCGTTGGCGAGCGCGCCCGCGCTGGACGGCTTCGACGCCGCCTTGCGCCCCGACGGCCGGCTGGCGGTCACCTTCAAGACCGGGCGGCAAGGGGTGGAGTCGGCGCTGGCGGCGGTGCGCGCGGCGGGGGTGCAGATCAAGGACCTGTCCACCGAGGACCCCGACCTGGAGGACGTGTTCCTGGCCCTGACCTACGGCGACCCCAACGCCGCCGACCCCCTGCGCGACTGATCGGATGCAACGATGAGCGTGCCATCTTGCGTGCTTCGAGACGCGGCTGCTCCGCTCCTCAGCATGACGAGCATGGTAAGCGCTCTACACGCCTCGTCATCCTGAGGAGCCTTCGCAGAAGGCGTCTCGAAGGACGCACCAAGGTTCACGGTGACTTGGAAATCGTCTGGTCGCCGACTACGACCTAGAACTATCAAGACGGGGCGAGGGCGGGCATGGACGCGAACCGGGCGACGGCGCTGATCGAAGAGGCGCTGCGAGGCGACCTGGAGCGATGCGAGGGCGCGATCCGCGCCGGCGATCGCGAGGGCGCCCTGGCGGCGATGGAGCAGGCCTTCGCCAAGCTGGACACCGCGCTGGACATCGTCCGCAGCCTGCCCCGTTCAGCGTCCTGAGCGCGGAAGCTCAAGGCGGCCGCGACGCCGCACCCACCCGGTCGACCGATGGCGGAACCAGGGTCGCGTACCCGCGCCTGACGCTGGCGGCCTGCATCCTGGCTTCCAGCCTCGCCTTCGTCGACGGTTCGGTGGTCAATGTCGGCCTGCCCACCATCGGCCGCACCCTGCACGCCGACGCCGGCGCCCTGCAATGGGTGGTCGACGCCTACCTGCTGCCGCTCAGCGCGCTGCTGCTGCTGGGCGGGGCGGCGGGCGACCGTTACGGCCGACGCCGGCTGCTGATCGCGGGCACGGCCCTGTTCGGGCTGGCCTCGATCGGCTGCGCGCTGGCGCCGGGGCTGCAGGTGCTGTTGGCGAGCCGGCTGCTGCAGGGCGTGGGCGCGGCCATGCTGATGCCCAACAGCTTGGCCATCCTAGGTGCGACCTTCGCGGGCGAGGACAAGGGGCGCGCCATCGGCGTCTGGGCCGCCACGGGGGCGGCGATGGGCGCGCTCGGCCCGGTGCTCGGCGGTTGGCTTATCGACGTCGGCAGCTGGCGCGCGATCTTCCTGCTCAACCTGCCGCTGGCGGCGGGCGCCGTCGCCCTGGCCTGGCTGTTCGTGCCGCGCGACGAGGATGGGGGAGGGCGCTCGCTGGACTGGAGCGGGGGCCTGCTCGCCACCGCGGGGCTGGGCGCGCTCACCTGGGCGCTGACCACCGGCTCGGGCCGCGGCGGCTGGACGGCGGTCGCCGCGGTCGTGGGGGTCGCCGGCGTCGCCCTGACGACCCTGTTCGTGGCGGTCGAGCATCGCCGGGGCGAGCGGGCGATGATGCCCCTGGCCCTGTTCGCCTCCCGCAGCTTCGTCGGCCTGACCCTGCTCACCCTGCTGCTGTACGGCGCGCTCGGCGGGTTGTTCGTGCTGATCCCCTACCTGCTGATCCAGGCGGCGCACTATTCGGGGACGCAGGCGGGGGCGGCGCTGCTGCCGCTGCCGCTGCTGCTGTCGGTCACCTCGCCGCTGATGGGCGGGCTGGCGGGGCGAGTCGGCCCGCGCCTGCCGCTGGCGCTCGGCCCGATCGGCGTGGCGGGCGGCTTCCTGCTGGCGCTGAGGATCGGCGCGCACGCCGACTACTGGACGCAGGTGCTGCCGGCCTTATTGATGATGGCGGTGGGCTTGAGCGGCGCGGTCGCGCCGTTGACCACCGCGGTGCTGAGCTCGGTCGATCCCGCCCACACGGGCTCCGCCTCGGGGTTCAACAGCGCGGTGGCCCGCACCGGCGGCCTGCTGGCCACCGCTCTGCTGGGCTCGGTGCTGAGCGCGCACGGCCCGGCGCTCGTCGGCGCCTTCCACCTCGCCATGGGTGTCGGCGCTGCAGCCTGCCTCGCTGCCTCGGCTTGCGCCTTCCTGCTGATCCAGCCCGCCGAGGTGAGGTCGCACGCTCCCGGCTGAACGGCGGTGGCAGCGGGCGCGTCCACGGTTGGTTTGCGGACGATTGCTCGGGCGGGGCGAGCGTGGAATGAAGGTGATCCAGTTTGGACGCCGCCATGCCGTACCGTGCGCCTCTCCGCGACCTGACCTTCGCCCTGACCGAAATGGCGGGGCTAGGCGCTCTGTTGGGCGAGGGCGGCTTTCCCGAGGTCGACAGCGACATCGTGCAGGCGGTGCTGGAAGGGGCGGGAGCGCTGGCCGAGGGTGTGCTGGCGCCGCTGAACCGGATCGGCGACACCGTCGGCGCCCGGTTGGAGAACGGGGTTGTGGTCAGCCCGCCGGGCTTCACTGCGGCGTACCAGGCCTATCGCGACGGCGGCTGGAGCGGGCTGGCGGCTGATCCGGCCCACGGCGGCCAAGGCCTGCCGGGCGCGCTCGCGCTGGCCGTATTCGAGATGGTCTCGGCGGCCAATATGAGCTTCGGCCTGTGCCCCATGTTGTCGGAGGGCGCCATAGAGGCGCTAAGCGCGCACGGGACCGAGCGGCAGCAGCGGGTTTACTTGAGCAAGCTCGTATCCGGCGAATGGACCGGGACTATGAACCTGACCGAACCGCAGGCAGGCTCGGACCTCAGCCAGGTCCGCACACGCGCCGAGCCGGACGGCGAGGGCGGCTATAGGCTGCACGGCACCAAGATCTACATCACCTGGGGCGAGCACGACTGCGCCGACAACATCGTTCACCTGGTGCTGGCGCGCCTGCCCGACGCCCCGGCGGGCACCCGCGGCATCTCCTTGTTCCTGGCGCCCCGACGGCTGGTCGGCGAGGACGGCGCGCTGGGCGAGGCCAATGCCCTGCGCTGCGGCGGGCTGGAGCACAAGCTCGGCATCCACGCCTCGCCCACCTGCACCATGCTGTTCGAGGGCGCGCGGGCCGAGCTGGTCGGTCAGCCCAACCAGGGCCTGGCGCACATGTTCACCATGATGAACTCCGCCCGGCTGAACGTCGGCATGCAGGGCGTCAGCATAGCCGAGCGCGCCTACCAGCAGGCGCTGGATTTCTCGCTGGAACGGCGGCAGGGGCGCTCGCCCTGGGCTGTCGACGCCGAGACGACCGGCGGAGCCCGGCTGTTCGACCAGCCCGACGTGCGCCGTATGCTGATGCTGAGCAAGACGAAGATCGAGGCCGGCCGCGCCCTGTGCCTGTCCACCGCGGTCGCCGCCGACTTGGCGCGGCTGGCGCCCACGCCCGAGGCGCGGGAGGCTGCGCGCCTGCGCGAAGAGCTGTTCACCCCCGTCGCCAAGGCCTGGTGCACCGACATGGGGGTTGAGGTCGCCTCCACCGCCCTGCAGGTGCACGGCGGCATGGGCTTCGTCGAGGAGACCGGGGCGGCCCAGCACTACCGTGACGCGCGCATCGGGCCGATCTACGAAGGCGCCAACGGCATCCAGGCCATCGACCTGATGGGCCGCAAGCTGGCCATGAAGGGCGGCGGCGGCCAGGACGGCGAGGCCGTCCGGCGGCTGATCGCCGACATTCAGCCGACCGCCTCGGCGCTTAAGGCGCACGACAACGCTTGGCTGCACACCATCGGCGCGCGGCTGGAGAGCGGGATCGCCGCGGTGCAGGCTGCCACCGCTTGGCTGCTGGAGCGGCGCGGCCACGCCCAGCCCGACGCGCTGGCGGGCTCCACCGCCTACTTAAGGCTGATGGGCGAGGTGATCGGCGGCTGGATGCTCGGCCGGGGCGCGCTGGTCGCCGCCGACCGGATGGCCGCTGAACGCGCGATCGGAATCCCCGACCCCTACTGGCGCACCAAGATCGGCCTGGCACGGCTCTACGCCGAGCAGGTGCTGGCCCAGGCGCCCGGCCTGACCGCCGCGGTGACCCAGGGCGCCGCCGACCTGTTCAACACCACTCCCGAAGCTCTGGGCGCCTGACGCCGGGCTGGATCGAGAGACCTTGCCCCGCCTGCCTCCGGCGACCTTCGCGGGTTGAACCCGCGCAGCGGCTGGACGGGGGGGCGTTCGTCGCCCACCTTCGGCGTCATGTCGTCCCTCTCGACCGACGCCGCCCCTACAGTCGCCTCCGCGGCTGTCGCGCCCAAGCCGCGGGTTCGCATCCGCCCGCCACGGCTGTCGCTGGCGGCGCGGCTGATCGGGCTGGCGACGGTGTGGAGCTTGGCCGTGCTGCTGGTGGCGGGCTTTGCGCTGTCGAACTTCTTCCACGACGCCTCGCTCAGCCGGTTCGATCAGGGCCTGACCGACATCACCGACACGCTGTACGCCGGGACCACCATCGGCGACGACGGCTCGGTGCTGCCGCCCGCGGTCAGCGACGCCCGCATGATGCGCACCTATTCCGGCCGCTACTGGCAGATCGCCGAGCCGAAGCCGGGCGGGCAGGCGTTGCACGCGCTGGCGCGGTCGCGCTCGCTGTTCGACGCCGCCCTGGACGCGCCGCCGGTGGTGGTGGAGCGGGTGCAGCGGACGCCGGGGCAGGTGGTGTTCTTCGACGAGCGCGGCCCCGAGCAGAGGCTGTTGCGCGTGGTTACGGTGCTGGCCCATCTGCCCGGGCGGGACGCGCCGGTGATTTTCATGGCCGCCGAGGACCGCACGCCCATCGATCGCGACGCCCGCCGCTTCGCCGTCACCACCGCCGCGACCCTGGTGGCGCTGGGCATGGGGCTGGTCGCGGCGGTGTTCATCCAGGTGCGGGTGGGGCTGGGACCCTTGTTCGTCATGGGTCGCGAGATCGCCGCGGTGCGCCAGGGCAAGAGCAGTCGCTTGACCCGGCCCTACCCCGCTGAGCTGGCCCCGCTGGCGGGAGAGATGAACGCCTTACTCGACAACAATCAGGAGGTGGTGGAGCGTCAGCGCACCCACGTCGGCAATCTGGCCCATGCGCTGAAGACGCCGATCTCTGTCATGCTGGCCGAGGCGGAACGCCAGCCCGGGCCGCTGGCCGAGGTGGTGATCCGCCAGTCGCAGGCCATGCGCGACCACGTCGACCACCACCTGCGGCGAGCGCGGGCGGCGGCGCGGTCGCAGAGCGTGGGCGAGCGCACCCCGGTCGGCCCGGTGCTGGACGAGCTGTGCCGAACGCTGGAGCGCATCTTTCAGCGGCGCGGGGTGGAGATCGACTGGCAGGGTCCCGAGGGCCTGACCTTCCGCGGCGAGCGTCAAGACTTGCTCGAGCTGGTCGGCAACGTGCTGGAGAACGCCTGCAAGTGGTGCGACGAGCGAGTGCGGGCCGAGGCGTCGTTCGACGGCCCGACGAGCCTGCGCATCGTGATCGACGACGACGGCCCGGGCCTGCCCGCCGAGCGCCGCGGCGAGGTGCTGGCGCGCGGGGCGCGGCTGGACGAGAGCGCGCCGGGCTCCGGCCTGGGCCTGGCCATAGTCGACGAACTGGCCCGCGCCTACGGCGGCGCCCTGGAGCTGAGCGACTCCCCGCTCGGCGGCCTGCGTGTGGTGCTCACCCTACCGCGAGCGGAAGGGTGAGCGTGAGTGCGGATGGCGACTTGATGCTCGTCACAAGCCTCTCGCACTCGCACCCGCACCCGCACTAGACAGTGCCCATGTGGAGTTTTTGGATCGCGGCGGCGGGGCTGGCGGTGGCCGCCGCGCTGGCTGTGACCATGCGGGCGGCGGCCGGGGCGCGGCGGGCCGCGGCCGGCGCCGACGATCCGCGGCTGGCCCTGTACCGCCGGCAGCTGGGCGAGCTGGATGAATTGGCCGCGCGCGATCTGATCGGTCCCGAGGAGCGCCGGGCGGCCGAGGCGGAGGCCGGACGACGCCTGCTGTCCGCCGCAGACCGCGCCGAGCGGCCCTGGCGAGCCGGCGGGCGGGCCAGCCGGCTGGCGGTCGCCGGGACCGGAGCGGGCGCGGGAGTGCTGGCCTTGCTGCTCTACCTTGCGGTGGGGCGGCCGGGCCTGCCCGACCAGCCCTATCGCGCACGGCTGGCGGTCTGGCGGGCCGCCGACCCGGCGACGCTGGCGCCCGATCAGATCGCCGCCCTGCTGCGCGAGATCACTGCCGAGCGGCCGCGCGATCCCCGCGCCTGGGACTTCCTGGGCCGGGCGGAGCTGGCGGCGGGCGACCCGGCCGAGGCGGCGCGGGCCTTTGCGACGGCCGGGCGACTCGCTCCGACCGTGGCCGCGCTGCAGGCCGAGCGCGGCGAGGCGCTGAGCGCGGAGGCCGAAGGCAAGCCCTCGCCCGAGGCGCAGGCCGCCTTCCACCGAGCCCTGCAGCTCGATCCGAGAAATCCGCCCGCGCGCTATTATTTGGCGCGGGCGCAGATCGCGGCGGGCGATGCGGCGGGAGGGCTGGCGGCGTGGCGGGCGCTGGCGGCGGACCTGCCCGCGACCGACCCGCGCCGACCCGCCCTGCTGGCCGAAATCGACCACGTCGCCGGCGGCGGCCCCGACGCCCCGCTCGCGGCCGTCGCGGTCGGGCCACAGGGCGCGCCCGACAGCGTGGAGGGCCGCGCCATCGCCGCCTCCGCCCCGGCCCAGCAGGCCGTGTTCATTCGCGGAATGGTCGCGGGGCTGGCGGCTCGGCTGCGGGCCCACCCCGACGACCCCGCCGGCTGGGCCAGGCTGGTCCGCGCCTACGGCGTGCTCGGCGACCATCCGGCCCAGACCCGCGCCATCGCCGATGCCCGCCGCGCTCTCGCCGCACGCCCCGACGCCCTGGCGCAGGTGGAGGCGGCGACGCGCTAGCCTTGCGGCTGCGGCGGGTCGACCTCCTGGACCACAAACGTCTCCGCGCGTGTGACGAGCCTCAGCGCGAAGGCGTGGGAGCGTCCGGCTGGGTCTTGATCGCGATCGGGACGGTGCGGCCGTCGCGGCTGATGAGCAGCAGGACCGGCCGGCCGGCGCGCCGGGCCTCCGCTACGCCCGCGACCACGTCCGCCGGGGTGGCCGCGGCGCGGTCGCCGACGCGCTGGATTACGTCCCCGGCCTGCAAGCCCTTCTTCTTGGCGTCGGAGCCGTCGGCCACGTCTTCGATCAGCACGCCGCGCACGGTCTCGGGCAGGTTCAGCCGCTGGCGTGCGGCCGGGCTCAGCACGCCGAGCGTCAGGCCGACCGCGGTGGGGCCGTGCGCCTCCGCGCCGGGGCCGCCCTGGTCGTCGGACCCGCCGCCGACGCCGCCGTTCTGGTTGGCGGCGTCCAACTGAGCCTGCGAGGGACGCACGCCGGCGCGCGCCACCACGCTGAGCCGCCGGCCGCCGCGCACCAGATCGAGCCGCAAAGCGTCGCCTGGCGCGGCGTTGGCGGTCAGGCGCGACAGGCTGGGGGACGAAGTCACCGGTTGGCCATTGACCGCCACGATCACGTCCAGCGGCTGAACCCCCGCCCGCGCCGCCGGCCCGCCCGCGGTCACGTCGGCCACCAGGGCGCCGGTGTTGGGTGCGAGGCCCTGGCTGGCCGCCACGTCTTCGCTGACATTGCCTATGGCCACGCCCAGATAGCCGCGGGTGATCGTCTTGCCGCTGATCAGCTGGCGGGTGATCTTGGAGGCGATGTCGGCGGGAATGGCGAAGCCGATGCCCACCGACCCGCCCGACGGCGAGAAGATGGCGGTGTTGACCCCGATCACCCGGCCGTAGGCGTCGAAGGTCGGCCCGCCCGAATTGCCCCGGTTGATCGGCGCGTCGATCTGCAGATAGTCGACGAACTGGCTGTCGATGTCGCGCCCGTAGGCGGAGACGATGCCCGCCGTGGCCGATCCGCCCAGGCCGAACGGGTTGCCGATCGCCAGCACCCAGTCGCCGACCCGGGGACGGCCCCGATCCTCGAAGTCGACGAACGGGAAGCCCGCGCCGTCCACCTTCAGCACCGCCAGGTCGGTGCCCTCGTCGCGGCCGACCACCCGCGCTTTCAGCTCGCGCTTGTCGTTCAGCGTCACCTTGATGGAGGTGGCGTTCTCGACGACGTGGTTGTTGGTGACGATATAGCCGTCGGGCGAGATGAAGAAGCCCGAACCCGCGGCCTGGGTCTCGGGCAGGTCGTCCAGCGACGGCGCCCCGCCCCGCCCCGCGCCGCCCCGGCGCCCGTTGCGTCCCTGACCCTGGCCTTGTGGTCCCGGCTGCTGCGGAATCAGGCCTTCGAAGCCAGGAATCTGGCTGAGTTCCTTCGCGGTAAGCCGGGTGGTGACGTCCACGGTCACCACCGCGGGGGAGACGCGGGAGAAGATGTCGGCGAACGAGACCTGTCCCGAGGGCGGGCCGGCGAAGCTTTCGCCCCGCGCGGGCTGGGCGTCGGCTGAGGCGGGCCAGTGGACTCCCGCACCGGCGGCCGCGGCCGCGATCACCCCCGCGCCGACCGCCGCACCGGCGACGAACCCACGTCTCTTGACGGCCATATAAGTCGATCCTTCATCAGGTCTGCGCAAACGCTTCGCTCGCGGCTTCATCGTGCTGAACCCGACGGGTTGGGCGGAGTTGGGGCGGAACGGTGTCGAGTCAAGAAAGCCCGCGTAGACGCGCCTGTTCCTGTGCATCCAGCGGCGGCTCGGCAGCGGGGCGTAACCGCGAGCGCGCGGCCAGCAGACCTGCCCCGCCCGCGCCCACGACCAGAAACGGCGTCAGCCACAGAGCGGCGTTGCCTAGATCGAAGGCGGGCTTGAACAGCACGAATTGGCCGTACCGGTCGGTCAGGAACCGGCGCACCTGCCTGTCGCTCCGCCCCGCCGCCACCTGCTCGCGCACGATGCGGCGCAGGTCGTCGGCCAGCGGCGCCTCGGAGTCGTCGATGGACTCGTTTTGGCAGACCAGGCAGCGGGTGTCGCGGAAGATGGCGCGCGCGCGCGCCTCCTGCGCCGGGTCGTGCAGCCGCTCGGCGGGATCGGAGGACGCGGCGCCGGTGGTAAGGAGGGCGGCGAGCCCCAACCCCACCAGTCTTGTCATGCGAATGGGAACTTTCACGCGCCGACCTCGATCACCGAAGCCGCAGCCCGCTTTCCTGCTGCGAGGCGAAGGCGGCGATCGCTCAGCGAAACCGCGCCGCCGAGCGCCATCAGCAGCGGGCCGGCGAAGATCAGTCTCGCCAGCGGGTTCCAGTAAGCCCGCACCAGCCAAGCCGGGCGACCGTCCCTTTCTCCAGGAAGAAGTGCGCCCAGCCGCCGCTCGCCCAGCACCACGTACAGATCGCTGACGCCACGCCGCTGGATGGCGACCTTGGAAGTGGTCTGTCGCTGGGCGGGGTAGAAGCGCCGCTCGGGCGTCATGGCGGATTCGCCGCCCGAGCCCGTGACGCGGATGACCGCGCGCTCGGCGTCGTAATTCTTGCCCGTCGCGGGGCCGACGCCGGCGAGGGTCAAGGTGTAGACGCCCACGCGCAAGCTCTGCCCGACCGACAGCGTCTGCGCCGCCTCGACCTTCCAGCTCGACTCGAAGCAGGCCCCCAGCACGAACACGCCCACCCCCACATGGGCCAGCGTGGCGCCCCAGGCGCCGCGCGGCAAGCCGCCCAGCCTGCGCCGCACCTCTGACGCCGACGCCGCGCCCAGCTTCACCCGCGTCGCCACCTCGGCCAGAGCGCCGGCGATCAGCCATGTCCCGAGCGCCAGCCCAGCGGCGGCGAGCCCGTGCCGCGGCTGAAGCAGCACGAAGGCCAGCAGCCCCACTCCGCCCGCCAGCAGGGCGGCGACCCACAGTCGTTGCAGCGCCCCGGCCAAGTCCGCCCGCTTCCACGCCAGCAGCGGCCCGGCGGGCAGAATCAGCAGCACCGCCGCCATCAACGGGGTGAAGGTCAGGGCGAAGTAGGGGCCGCCGACCGAGATCGCCTCGCCCGTCAGCGCCTGGCGGATCAGCGGGTACAGGGTTCCGAGCAGGACGGTGACGGCGGCGGCGGCGAAGAACAGGTTGTTCAGCACCAGCGCCCCCTCGCGCGAGATCGGCGCGAACAGGCCGCCGGGCGCCAGCCGGGGCGCGCGCCAAGCGAACAGGGCGAAGCCGCTCCCCGCAGCCAGCCCCAGGATGATCAGCAGCAGCACCCCCCGCGTCGGGTCCACCGCAAAGGCGTGAACGCTGGTCAGCACCCCCGACCGCACCAGGAACGCGCCCAGCATGGAGAAGGTGAAGGCCGTCAAGCCCAAGAATACCGTCCAGCCCGTCAACGCCCCGCGTTTCTCGGTGACGATGGCGGAATGCAGCAAGGCTGTTCCCGCCAGCCAGGGCATGAAGCTGGCGTTCTCCACCGGGTCCCAGAACCACCAGCCGCCCCAGCCGAGTTCATAGTACGCCCAGAACGAGCCCAGGGTGATGCCGACGGTCAGCAGGCTCCACGCCGCCAGCGCCCAGGGCCGTACCCAGCGGGCCCAGGCCGCATCGACCCGCCCCTCGACCAGGGCCGCAACGCTGAGAGAGAACACCACC
>JAABUQ010006311.1_pt1 | contig 18093 bp, 16 predicted proteins | sample 5560001 | NCBI WGS metagenome assembly JAABUQ01 (sample SAMN10711888, study PRJNA513371) | rock metagenome | isolation source: Antarctica rocks | place: Antarctica: Victoria Land, Finger Mt nord | collected 2015-12-18
AGGCGACGACCGACGGAGTCGTGCGGCTGCCTTCCGAGTTCGCGATGACGGAGGGCGTCTGCCCTTCCATGACGGCGACGACCGAATTGGTCGTGCCCAGGTCGATTCCGACCACTTTTGCCATAAATTGCTGCTCCTGCTCCGAACGTCGAGGACCAGCTACGCGCGAAGTGCGCTTTGCCTTGCCGCTTACCGACATTCAAGGATGCGCCGACTCTAAGCGCGGCGCTGCTTATTTCCGTGAGCTTAGATACGTCTGGACCCTTTAAGGGTTTCGGCCGCACGGTGCGTCCACTTCAGGCTATAAGAAGAAGCCTCGCCGCCGCGCGACGAGGCCTCCGCGATGTACCGCCGCCGGGAGTTACGGGGCGGAGTTGGGGTCCTGCTGTTCCGGTTGCGGTTGCTGCTGTTGCTGCGGAACGAGTGCGCCGACGTCGGCGGGCCGTTCGACCACCTTGACGCTGACGAGCTTCTTGATGCCCGAACTCCAAACTTCGAGGTTGACCGTCTGCCCCGGCTTGACGCCTTCGATGATCTTGCGCAGCTGGGCGTCAGTTGTTATGTCCTGACCGTTGGCGCGCACCACCACGTCACCCGGCTGAAGGCCGGCTTGATCGGCGGCCGAGCCTGAGACGACCTGCGTCACCGCGACGCCTTTGCCGTGATAGTTCAACTGCACGCTCAAGGCCGGGGTCACGGTCGCCAGCGCCACGCCGATGAAGCCTTGATTGGTACCCTGGTGCGTCCCAGGATTTTTCTCGAGCATGGCAACCTGCTCGCGCACGGTGTTGGACGGAATGGCGAACCCGATTCCTTGTGCGGATTGCGGATTGGCGGTCGACTGGTTGACGCCGATGAGGCGGCCGTCTTCGTCGATCAGCGGACCGCCGGAGTTGCCCGGGTTGATCGGGGCGGAGGTCTGCAGCAAGCCTTTGAAATCAATCACGCCGCCGCCGCCGTCTTCACCGATGGGCTCCTCGCGGTTGAAGCCCGAAACGACCCCAAGCGAAACCGACTCCTTGAGTTCGAACGGCTCCCCGATTGCGATCGCGAATTGGCCGGCTTCGAGTTTCGACGAATCGGCTAGTTCAACGGGCGGCGGCATATCTTTCACGCCGTCGACTTTTACGAGCGCAAGGTCGGCGCCGATGCTGTCCGAGTAGACGTGACCGGTTACACGTTGACCGTTGCGGAAGACGACTTGAATGGCGGAGACGGTGCCGTTGGTCGGCGGTCGCACCACGTGCGCGTTGGTGACGATGAGCCCGCTACCGTCGCCATTGCGCCGATACACGAACCCCGAGCCCGAGGCGCGCGCCCGGTAACGCTGCACCTGCTGCGGGCCTTGCTGGCCGAACATTTGCGCGAACGGGTCGAGCGGCACCACTTGCTGCCCGTTGACGGTGACGTTGAGCGCCACGACCGAGGGAGCCACGCGCCGAACGGCGCTGACGATCCGTTGCTGGTCGCTGCCGCCGGAGGCGATCGGGGCTGCATAGACTTGCGGCGGCGTGTTGCCGGGGCCGGCGATGCCGGCGAAGTGCGTGCTCGCGAACAGCATCATCGAGAAACTCCCGATGATGGCGCCGACGAGGCCGACGATCGCCGTCGAGACGATACGGGTTCTTTGCATGTGCGGTTATTTCACTTTCTTGTTTCTTGGGCTCAAGACGTTCTGCCGCCGAACTACTCATCGGCCGGGCACAGGTCACGCGGGCAAGAGAATTTTCCCTAAATTCTCATTTTCGATTCATCGGCCACGACCAGCCCGTCCCGCACGCGTATGACCCGTTCGGCGTTGCGGGCAGTTTCGGGGTCGTGCGTCACCATGATGATCGTGCGCCCGCTCGCATTGAGCTGCAGGAAGAGGGCCATCAGCTCCTCGCTCGTCTGCGAGTCGAGGTTTCCCGTCGGTTCGTCGGCGAGCAGGACGGACGGATCGTTGACCAGCGCCCGTGCGATTGCGACGCGTTGCTGCTGGCCGCCGGAGAGTTCGCTCGGCTTATGCGTCGCGCGCTCGCCCAAGCCGACGTCCTGGAGCATGGCCGCGGCGCGCCTATCCCGCTCCCGCACCCCGACGCCCGCGTAGAACAGCGGCAGCGCAACGTTCTTGAGGGCATTGGTGCGGGCCAGCAGGTTGAAGCCCTGAAAGACGAAGCCCAGTTTCTTGAGGCGGATGGCGGCGAGCGCGTCGTCAGCGAGCGTGCTGACGTCGATGCCGTCGAGATGGTACGTTCCGCTCGTCGGCCGGTCGAGGCAGCCGATCAAATTCATCAAGGTCGATTTTCCCGACCCCGAGGGCCCCATGATGGCCACGTACTCGCCGCGCGCGATCTCGAAGCTCACCCCACGCAGCGCCGGCACCTCGAGCATCCCGGTCTTATAGGTCTTCACGATGTCTTGCATCGCAATCACGGGCGACCCGTCCACTCGGGCGCCGTTATTCATACCGTAGCGCTTCGATCGGGTCGAGGCGCGCGGCGCGGTAGGCGGGATACGTTCCGAAGACGAGCGTCACGATCGTCGCGAAGCCGACCGCGATCGTAACGGACTGCACCCACGGCAGCGTGGGCACGACGCCCGAGATCGCGACGAGCGCGAAGCGGTCGACGAGCCAGCCGACGCCGACCCCAATGGCGAGGCCGATCCCGCAGCCGACGAGCGAGAGCAGCAGCGCTTCGATGAAGAACTGCGCGAGCACCTGAAAGCTGGTCGCTCCGATCGCCTTGCGCACCCCGATTTCACGCGTGCGTTCGGTGACCGAGACGAGCATGATGTTCATGATGCCGATCCCCGCGACGACCAGCGACACGGCACCGATCAAGGTGACGACGAGCGTCAGCGCGGCGAAGATACCGTCGATCGACGACGAGAACGTTCGGCGGTCGAACGTCTGATATTCGGCGCGGTCGGCCTTGAGGATTCGAAGATAGGCTTTGACGGCGGCTTCGGTTTGCGCGATCTGCGAGGCGTCGGCGACGACAAAATCCGCCGCGAACAGGGGGCGGGAGCGCAGAAAATCGTGCTCATAGGTCGTGTACGGGATCCGCACGTCGCCGCCGAAGTGGATCGGAATGATGCCTTGCGTCGGCGCCCCTTGTACGCCGATCACGACAAAACGGCGGTCGCCGATGCGTAGGCTGGTGCCGGTCGGATCCCCGCCGTCTGGAAAGAGCCGCTTGAACCCGGCGTTCGTCAGCATGCAGACGTGCGACGCTGAGGCGACGTCGTCATGCGAGATGGCGCGCCCGAAGACCAGAGGCACGCTCGCGAAGGCGATATCGGACTGGCTCGAGATGCCCAAGCGGGCCTGCGTATGCCCGGCCGTCACGAGTCGCGGAGCATACCCGGCCGGAAACGCGACCACGATATTCGGGACCGCCGCGTGGACTTTATCGATGTCGGCGACGGTGAACGAGGCTTTGGTGAAGTCGGCCTGCTGCTGATTCGGGAAGAGGTAGAAGCTGCGATCGTTGAGGCTGCCCAGCACGCCGGTCACCGCGCCCGCCATGCCTTTGCCGAGGATCTGAATCGCGATCACGGCTGCGACGCCGATGATCAGTCCCAGGATCGTGAGGAAAGAACGCGTGCGATTGCCGGCGAGTACGCCGAACGCCTCGCCGATGAATGGTCCAACTTGCCGCAACACTGCTATGCCGCTATGAGCGCAGCGCTTGGATCGGATCCATCTTGCCGGCGCGCATCGCGGGATACGTTCCGAAGATGACGCCGACGAAGGTCGAGAACCCGGTCGCGGTTGCGACGATGATGAGCCACGGAATCGGTGCGGGCCCGAGGAGCCCCGAGACGATGCCGTACGCGAACAACACGATTGCGATGCCGAGCAACATGCCGATCCCGCCGCCGATCAGCGACAGGATCACCGCCTCCATCAAAAACTGCAGCACGATGTCGCGGCGGCTGCCGCCGATCGCTTTGCGGATGCCGATCTCGCGCGTGCGTTCGGTCACGGAGACGAGCATGATGTTCATCACGCCGATGCCTGCCACCAAGAGAGCGACGCCGCCGATTGCCGTCAACCCGACGCCAACGAGGCCGATCGTCTTGATGAACGCGCCTTCGAATGCGAGCGCGTCCTGCACTTGGTAGGCAGCATGCGGACCGTGCACGTGACGCAACGTCGCGACGACTGCGGTGCGGACGTCGTCGAGCGTTTTGCCCGGTTGCGCGTAGAGATTGAGTGAGTCAACCGGTCCCGGCACGAGTTCCCCAAACGTCGAGTAGGGCATCTCGGCGTAGTCGGTGCCGCCGGCGCTGCTGAAGATGCTGGAGGTCGCGTCGGAGTACACGCCGATCACACGAAAACGCGTGCCGTCGATGCGCACCGTCGCGCCGAGCGCGCGGCCGGAGTCGCCGAAGAAGCGGCGTTCCATCGGTTGCCCGAGCAGACAGACCCGCGCCGCGGTCGCCACGTCGTTCGCGTCGATGCGCCGCCCCTCGCGCAACTGCAAAGAGTCAACGATGTAATCCGTTTGGCTGACGACCGTGCCGATGTAGTCGGTCCCGTTCGCGACGATGTGAAAATTCCGCTGATACGTGGGAAACACGTGCGCGATGACGTCCGCGTCGTCGGCTGCGATCAGCGCCGCGTCACGGTATTGGATGGCGGCGGCGGCCGGATCGTCTTGCTCGGGATCGGCTGACACGAAAAATCCGGGATTGCCGAGCGAGTTCAGGGTGCCGGTAATGCCCCCGGAGGCCGCTTTCCCGACGCCTAAGACCGCGATGACCGATGCCGTGCCGATGATCATGCCGAGCATCGTTAGGACGGAACGCGCGCGATTGCGCCAGATGGCTTCGAACGCTTCGCGCGCGTAGGCCAAGAGCCGCGTCACGGCGCGGTCGAAGCGGCCGCTGACGGCGACGGCGCCGGGGTGACGGGATCGTTTGGCGCCACCGTCGCCGCCTTGTCGTCGACGACGGCGTTGCCGGCATGCAGGCCGGAGAGCACGACGACCTCCGTGTCGTTCTGTGCGCCGAGCTTCACGACAGTGCGCATCGCACGACCATGGTCGGCCCGATAGACGTAGCTGCCGTGATCATCCTTGCGGACCGCGTCGGTCGGAATGGTGAGCACGTGAGGTTGGTCGTGCGTGACGACGTCGACGTCGACGGTCATTCCGTCGCGCAGAAACGGCAACGTCCGATCGAGCGCAATCGTCGTCAGGACTTGCCGGGACGTGTTGGACGGGTCGTCGGATTTTTGGGCGACGGGCGAGATCGCGACGACGTGTCCGCCAAGCGTCGCCGTGCCGAAGTCCTCACCGCTCACGATTGCGCGCTGTCCGACGCGCACGCCCGCGATGTCCTGTTCGTCGACCTTCGTGCGCACGATGTAGCGATCGTCGGCAGCCATCGTGAAGAGCGCCTGCCCGAGCGTCACGGCATCACCCGGCTGCACCGGCCGCAGCGTGTCGCCGGGCTGCGAGGTCACGCTCTCGATGACGCCGGCGAACGGCGCCGTTACTTGCAAACGATCGACTTGATCTTGGGCGAACGCGAGGTCCGACGCGGCGCGCTCGGCGTCGGCATGCGCGGATTCCAAGTCGCCCGCCTTTGATTCGCTTGCATTGGCACGAGCCGACGCAAGCGCGGCTTCGGATTCGCGCAACGTGTCCTGCGCGGAACGGACCCGTTCGTTCAACACGGCGTTCTCGCGCGCCAGCGTCCCTCCTAATATCTGGCGTTCGCTACGCGCCTGCTCGTAGGTCGCCTGCGCTTCGTCGTAGCGTGCTTTCGACTGCATCAGCAGATCGCGGGATACGCCCTTCTGGGCGTAGAGGTACTGATTGGCATCGTAGGTGCGCTTCGCTTCGCCCAGATCGGTTTGTGCTTTGGTGAGGGCGGTGTCGGCAGCGAGACGCTGTTCTTCGGCGGTTTGGCCTCCGTAGCCGAGGCCCGATTGCGCGCCGGCAACGAGATCTTGACGTGCCTGCGTCAACGCCGAACGCGCCGAGACGACGTTGGCCTGCGCTTGCAGCACGGCCGAACGGTTCTGCTCGGGCAGCACGCCGTTGGTCTCCGAAACGCTCTGCGCCTTGCCTTGCGCGGCCAGCACGTTGTCCTGCGCATCGTGCAGATTGGAGACCAGTTGCGCGTTGAGGATGGTGGCCAGCAGCTGCCCCGCCGCCACGCGCTCTCCCGCGCGCACCTCGATCAAGCCGAGGTTGCCGGCGGCGGCCGCCGGAATGGTGACGACCCGAGGCAACTGCACGACGCCGGTCTCCGGCAGCTTCGTACGAAAGGACCCGTAGTGCACGACGACCTCGCGCACCGGCGTCGCTGCGGCGCCGTGCCGCGAGGCGAAGAAGCCGACGATCACGATCAGCGCGAGCACGGAGACGACGATCAGCGTATTGCGACGGCGGTTCATAGATTTCTCAAGTCCGCGGCGGCGGCGGTGTCCGACGGCGCGAGCGCGACGCGCAGCCGGATCAGTGCGGTGACGTACGTGACGCGCGCGGCGACGAGGTCGTTCTCCGCCGAGAGCGCCGTCTGTTCCGTTTGCGTCGCATCGGTAAATGACACCAGGCCGTTCTTGTACTGGAGTTGGGCGATGCGGGCGGTCTCGCGCCCGAGCCGTGCGCTTTCTTTGGCGATTCCGAGTTTCGTGTCGGCCGAATCAAGATTGCGGCGCGCCGCATCGACGTCCGCTTGCACGGCATCATAGGCGTTGTACAACGACGCGAGGGCGGAATCGATGGCGGCGCGCGCCGCATGGTGCAAAGCTGCGCGTTGACCGTAATCGTAGAGGGGGGCGGCGAAGGTCGACGTTACGTTGAATTGCCAAAACCCTGGACGCTGCCGATTGACCGGCGGAATCGGAACGGGCGGCGGAAACGGGACGTTCGGAAAGAGCTGTTTCTCAGCGAGGTAGCTCGCCAGCGCGGCGGAGTTCTCCGCATCGATCTGCTGCTGTTCCTGTACGAACGACGTCGGTGACACTTGGCTGCCGAACGACCCGCCTAGCTGTACGGTCGGACGCAGATCGTTGTCGACCGCGGCGTCGCCGAGTTTGGAGGCGTCGAAGTTGGCCTTGGCTTCGAGTATCTCAGGGCGGTTGAGCTTTGCGATCGTTCCGAGTTCGGCGGTGCTCGTCTTGGGCTTGGGCGGTTCGGGCAGCACCTTGGGCAGCACGAACGTCGACCCGATCGGCGCGCCGATCTGCACGGCGAGCGCTTCGCTGGCGTTGCGTTCGTCGACGCGCGCCTGAATGAGCACCGCGCTGCTGCGTCCGAGCGCAACTTGCGCGCGCAGCACGTCGACGCCCGCGACGCGACCGACGCGTTCGCTCGCGAGTGCCGCGTCGAGCAACGCTTGCTGATAGCGCACGTCATTGGTATCGAGAAGTACGACTTCTTGCAGGGCCGCGAGATTGTAGAAGGCGCCCGAGACCGAGATGGCCGTCTGTTCTTCGAGGCGGCGCAGTTCGTACTGCGCGGCTTGCGTCGTCCGCTTCGCCTGTTGCGCGACGAGCTGCTGGCCGCCGTTAAAGAGGTTGTACGTCGATTGCAGTTGCGCCGTATTTTGAGAAAAATTGTTGACGGGCGCGATGCCGAACTGCGCGAACTGGCCGCTGACGTTGCTCGACTTTTGGATCTGATTTTGCAGGCTGCCGCCGAGCGTCGGAAACTCCACCGCGCGGTCGCGCGTGTAGGTCGCGTCGTCGCTCGTAATGGTGGCGCGTTGCGCGAGCAATGTCGGAGCATGCTGCAGGGCGTACGCGACCGCGAAGTAGCCGTCGAAGGTGCGGCCCGGGCGCGCGCCCGGCGCGCCGCTGAAGCCCGGCAACGGCGCGGCGCTGGGCGCACTAGCCGAGAGCGGCGAGGGGCTGGTCCCCGGCACGACCGGTGTTTGAGGTGAACCGGCCGGTTCGGGAATGGTGCTCGCACTTGGTGTGCCGGCAACGGGTTCGGACGCGGGTGTCGATTGCGGCGACTCCGCCGGTGCAGGCGTGAAGTCCGGGACGGGGAGAGGGGCCGGCGTTGCCGGCGCGGCGGCAGCGGAAGCAGTGCCCGCCCAGAGCGGAAGCGCGAGTGCTACGGCAAGTACGGCGGCGCTTGGAGATCGCGTCACTTCGCCGAGGCGACGCTGATTGCGGTTTCGGTCAGTATGATGAGGGCAGCGGCAACGAAGGCCGGCGTGCGGCCGATGCGCGCGAAGATCGGCAAACCGATGCCGATGAGGATGAACGTCCAAATTTGAAACGGGTTGAAGACCGACAGCAGCGCCGCAAGCTTCGGGTTTCCGGCGGGCACGAGCCATGCGAGACTCGGAAGCACGGTCAGAAGATCGCGCGTCGTAACGAAGGCGCTGGGGCCGCGAAGCGCGACCAGGACTCCCGTGACGAACGCGCCGAGCCCGAGGCGAATGAACGCGATGTTCGCGATGAAGGCGAAGAGCCGTGCCCACGTTCCGTCGCCTCTGGAAGCGGCGTTGGCGATCAGCGCGATTAGCGTGCCCCACAGGATCGCTATCATGGCGCCGATGGGATAGAGCCACGTCGCGATGCGCTGCGTAGCGAGCGAGATATTGGCGATCTGCTGGCGCTGTTCGGGCGTCATGGCGGCGATCTTCGGATCGTGGCTCGGATTGAGGATCATGACGTTGCGGGCGATGTGCTCCCCCGTCGGCATTTGCAAGAATGCGCCCGCGATGCCGAACACGCACACCGCGACGAAGGCCCACACCCACGTCGGATGTTCGCGTAACGCTGCAAACGCGCTTTTGGGAGCGACGATCACGTCCCAGAGCACGGAAAGGCCGCTGCGTATTGTAGGCGTGGGTACCGCCTCGACGCTCATGCGAAGGACCTCCTCGGAAGATGGTACGCTACTGCGTCTTCCAAAGTTTCGTGCGGCACACGGACACCCGGATTGCTCGCCGCGCCGCGACGAAGTCGAATCCCTACGGTGCGAAGATTAACGCCACGATGATGTCGATGCCGAACGCGATGGCCAGCGCCGTGGTCACGCGCATCTTCGTAAACGCGATCAACCCGTAGGCGAATAGAACGGTCGACCATACATCGAAAAGCCCAAAACTGGAAAGGAAGACGACCTCGCGATCGTTGTGTGACGACGCGAAGATTGCCAGATTATCCGGCGCTGCGACGGCAAGGGCCTTTAAGCTCGCATAGGAGGCGGCCGGACGCAGCCACACGGCGATGCCGTCCACTACTGCGCCTAGCGCCCCGGGAATCGAACAGAGCGCGGCGAGCGAGAAGAAGACGCCGTAGCCGGGCGTCATGCGTCGAAAGCGCGCCACCAGGCTGGCCACCATCGCCGCTAAGCTCCACTGGACGACCGGTTGCAAGAAACCAAAGAGCGCGCTGTTGAGGAACAGATTGTGGCGGGTCGCGGCCGTGCCCCCTCCACGGAAGGCCGAGTTGGGATCGTGGCGTCCCGTCAGCACCAAGACGTGCGTGAGTGCCGGCGTGCTCAGCCAAAGGTCAAAGAGCCCGCACGCGACGACGACGGCGTACGCCGGTAGCCACGAACGCGTCGTCAGGATCGCCTCGTACGCGCGCCGCGGACGCAGAATGATGTCGCGCAGGAGCGTCAGCCGAAGAAGCGGGGAGCGCTCCGTCGGTTCGATGTCGAGGGGCTGCTGCACCGGCCCACCCATTCGCGGGTAGCCCTGATTTTCCGCATGGCGTCGTAGCCGAGGGTCGCGCTAAGGCCCCTTTAGCAGCTCGGAGACCGGTAGGCGGCGTTCGATGGCCTCCGCGGCGCGCTCGAGGTGCTGTTCGCGCAACTCGAGGAGGCGTAGTTTGAGGTAGGCGACCATGCGCTTTCGGGCGCGCACGGAATAGAGGGCGTTCGGATCGGCGAGCAGCGGGCGCACGATGCCGGCGGGATGATGCCGCTGCCGCCGGTGCGGCGCCGGGGGCACAGAAAGAGTCAGCGCGGCAAACGCGACGAAAGCGACCAGTACCATAGCGTGTCCTCCCGGCTGATATCTTCACGCCGAGAACCGGATTCGCAAGACCTCGCTCACGAGAGACAACTTTTGCAGCAGCAAAGCGGCCGTAGCGCCGCCCCCGTGCCGCTCGTCGTCGCGCCCCCGCCTGACGGCCCGTACGTGCGCATCATTCCTCTGGGTGGTTGCGGTGAAATCGGCCGCAACATGACGATCATCGAAACGCGCGACGATCTGGTCGTGGTCGACTGCGGCTTGATGTTCCCCGACGAGTCGATGCTCGGCGTCGATATCGTGATCAACGATTTCACGTATCTGCGCGAGCGGCGCGACAAGTTTCGAGCGCTGCTCGTAACGCACGGCCACGAAGACCACATCGGCGGCATCCCGTATTTGCTGCGCGAATTCGACGTGCCGGTCGCCGGGACGCCGCTCTCGCTTGCCCTCATCCGAGCGAAGGCCCGCGATCACAAGTTTAACGATAAATCATTCGTGACGGTCAATCCCGGTGAGCGGGTGCGGTACGGCGGCATCGAAACCGAGTTCATCCACATCAATCACAGCGTGGCCGGCGCCTGCGCGCTCGCACTTACGACGGAGCTCGGCACGCTGTTTCACACCGGCGACTTCAAGTTCGATCAGACGCCGCTCGACGGCAAGCCGGCCGACTTCGCCGCCATCGCCGGCATCGGCGACGAGGGCGTGCTGTGCATGCTCTCCGACTCCACCAACGCCGAACGTTCGGGACACACGCCATCGGAACGCGTCGTCGGCGAAGCGTTTGCGAACATCTTCGCACATGCGCCGGGACGTATCATCGTCACGTCGTTCGCTTCGAACGTGCCGCGCATCCAACAGATCGTCGACACGGCGCTGCGTTTTGGCCGCCGCATCGCGCTGCTCGGACGCTCGCTGATCAACGTGGTGCAGTATGCGACCGCGCTGGGCTATCTCAATCTGCCGCCCGAACGGGTGATCCGGCTCGATCAGCTCGACGAATTTCCACCCAATGAGATCGTGGTCATCACGACGGGTTCGCAGGGGGAGCCGATGTCGGCGCTGTCACGGTTGGCCGTGCGCGACCATCCGCGTATGAAGATCGTCGCCGGCGACACGGTCGTCATCAGCGCGACGCCGATTCCCGGCAACGAGAAGAGCGTCGGTAAGACGATCAACAATCTCTACCGCCTCGGCGCGACCGTCATCCACGGAACGTCGCGCGGCACGGCGCACGTCTCGGGTCACGCCTCGCAAGAAGAGCTGTTGCTGATGCTCAATCTCGTGCGCCCGAAGTACTTCGTGCCGATCCACGGCGAGTACCGGATGCTCGTCACGCATGCCGGGCTCGCACAGAAGACCGGCGTCGCACCCGAAAACTGCTTCGTCATCGAAAACGGTGACGTCGCCGAATTCACGCCGGGCGGCGCGGAAAAGATCGGTAAGACTTACGCAGGCAACGTGATGGTCGACGGTAGCGGCGTCGGCGATGTCGGTGAAGCGGTCCTGCGCGACCGCAAGCACCTCTCGGCCGACGGCATCATGCTCGTCGTCGTGACGGTCGACGCCGAAGAAGCGCGCGTCGTCGCCGGCCCCGATCTTGTCTCGCGCGGCGTCTTCTATCTGCCCGAGTCCGAGCAGGTAACGCGCGACCTCGAACGCCGCGTCGCCGACATTCTCGGAGGCTGCTCCGCCGAAGGCATCCGCGACGTGAACACGGTCAAGGAACACATCCGCCAGGGCCTCTCAAAGGCCGTTTACGAGCGCACGCGGCGGCGGCCGATCGTCGTGCCGGTGGTGATGGAAGTCTAGGCGAGGCTTACAGCCGCGGCAAGGAAACCCCGTGGACGGCGCCGCTGGTTGCTACGTGCACTACACGATGGGACGAATTCAGCCCGACTATCGGGATCGTGTTCCCGAGCAACGTCTGTATGATGACCGGGTCAAACTCATGGCGTATCTGAAAACGTTGTTCGCGCAAATCCCGCCGGCGCAGAGCGAAATCAATGCGTTGCGGGAAACGGCCAAGACTCAACGCTCGTCGCTCTCATGCGGCGGTGGCTGAAAGGACGATCACATTCGCTGCGTTTCCCGCCGCCCGGTACACCGCATACGGATGCGCCTACGCTCGTGCGGTAAAATCCAGGGCCAGGCATGGGCCGGCGTGCGACCAATAGTGCCGCGGTGAAGAATCGCAAGGCATTTTTGGCTGCGCTGAGCTTTACGGGCGCGTCCCTCGCTCTGCGAGCTCGCTCTGACGCGCAGCAGTCGCCGTCGCCGGCCCCAAGTGCAGCCGCGACACCTGCGCGTGAAGTCGCACCACCGGCGACGAAGCGACGGCCTAAGCAGAAGGGTCCGTCAGCCGCGGCGCTTGCCGTCGCGACGACATTTCGGCGTTTCGACTCGTCGCTGAACGACGAGGATATTACCACGATCGCCCGCGGCATCGATGACAGCGTTAAGGCCGGCGCGAGCCTCAATCCGAAGAAGAAACCGTTGCGCAACGGCGACGAACCGGTGACGATCTTTACGGTGCCGGGATGACGAGCGACGACATCGCGTTTTCCGGTGTCGCCGACTTGCAGAGAATGCTTTCGAAGCGTAGCCTGTCATCGCTCGAATTGACGAACCTGTATCTCGCGCGGCTCGACAAGTACGGCGCGTCGTATAATGCGATCGTTACCGTGATGCACGAACGCGCTCGCGCGGAAGCCAAACGCGCCGACCGGGAGCGAGCGGCGGGTCGCATCCGTGGTCCGCTGCACGGCATTCCGTATGGCGTCAAGGATTTGCTCGCCGCCAAAGGCGCGCCGACGACGTGGGGTGCGGAACCTTACCGACATCAGGTTTTCCATTACGATGCTACGGTGGTCAAGCGTCTAGGCGAAGCGGGCGCGGTGTTGCTGGGTAAGCTCGCGATGGTCGAACTTGCGGGCGGGTTTGGATACAACAACGCCGACGCGTCGTTCACCGGACCTGGTCGTACGCCGTGGAATCGTAATTATTGGAGCGGCGGTTCATCGAGCGGCTCGGCCGCGTGCACGGCCGCCGGTCTCGTCCCGTTTGCCATCGGTTCCGAAACGTCGGGATCGATTTTGTTTCCGTCGACGAGCTGCGGCGTCACGGGCTTGCGCCCGACGTACGGACGCGTCAGCCGTCACGGCGCGATGGCGCTGTGCTGGACGCTCGACAAGCTCGGACCGATAGCGCGCAGCGCCCGCGACACCGATCTCGTGCTGCGCGCGATCGCCGGAAAAGATCCGCAGGATCGCACGTCGGTCGATCGACCGTTTGCGACCCTGCGGCGCAGGCCGAGAATCGGCGTCGTGGCCAAGGCGACGCAGAAGACGATGCCCGCAGTTGTCGCCAACTTCGAGCGATCGCTGCGCGTGCTCGAGACGTTCTGCGACATCGTTCCCGACGTTGCCATGCCGAATCTGCCGTACGGCAATGCGGTCGGCGCAATCGTGAACGGCGAAGGCGCCGCGGCGTTTCGGCACCTCATCGAAAGCGGCCGCTCGCGCGAACTGCGCGCCGTCGCCGATCGCACGGGTGGGTACGTGGCATACGCAACGTTGGCCGTCGATTACCTCGACGCCATGCGCCAGCGCACGTTGATGGTCGAAGCCCTCGAGGAGGCCTTTGGTCCCTACGACGCCATTGCCGCCCCGACTCTATCAACAGTGGCGTATCCGATTCGGCGTCGATTTCGACAAGGTGTACACGGCGTATCCGGGCGCCGTTGACCTCATCTCGGCCGGCAACGCGACGGGGCTTCCCGCAGTCGGCCTACCCAACGGCTTCGGAGTGCACGGCTTACCGTCGGGCTTATCGTTTCTCGGCCGGCCCTTCGGCGAAGCCAAGCTCACTCAGATTGCGAGCGGCTTTCAAGCGCAGACAGATTGGCATCGCCGCCGTCCGACAGTATCGACTGCCCGTTGAATTGAGGGTTGCCCGGCTGAGGGGGTGAGGCTCGGCTCGCCCTGAAGGGCTTTCCTGGCGGTGGTTCTAACGGACCAGTAAATCGCCGACAACGTCGGCAGGAGGAACTAGTGAAGCGATTCGTTTCGCGCATCTTTATGCTGGCGGCGACGTTAACGTTCGGCACGTTGACCTTCGCCGTGTCAGCCGTCGCGCCGGCGCATGCCCAAACGTCGGCACCGGCTCCGAGTTTCGGAAGTCCGCCGTCCGGCGAAATCCCGATCCTGTTTAATGACCAACACGTCTACACCAAGCCGGACCGCCTGAAGAAAGGTCGTGTCCTAGCCGCGTTGGTCCGTGGGAAGACCATCCTCGTTCCGCTGCGCTCGATGTTCGAACAGATGGGTGCGACGGTCTCATACGACGCCTCGACCAAAACGGTCGACGTCTCCAAGCCGGGTTCCGACGTCCGCGTGACGGTCGGCAAGCCCGAGGTCACCATCAACGGGGAAACCCGTCCGCTGGACGTGCCCCCGGAAATCTACCACGGTTCGCTGCTCGTGCCCGTTCGCGTCATTTCGGAAGGCATGGGCGCCTACGTTCTGTGGGTTCCGGACCGTCGTCTCGTCGTCGTTCGCTACGTCAGCACGATCCCGCCAACCCCGGGTCCGGCTCCGCCGGCGCCCACGGCGGTTGCAACGGCGGCGCCGACGTCATCACCGACGCCCACCCCCAAACCGACCCCCGGCGCAGAGGCGTTCATCGCCGCCGACGCGATGTTCGATCCGAAGGTCTACAATGAATTCAGCCCCGGCCACCGGGGCGGCGTCGACGGCGCCGGCCGTGCCGGATTCACCTTCAACTTAGGGGACCTGGCCTTCATGGCCGAAGGCGCCGTACGCCAGTACCGCTATCCGCACCGGTCGTCTCTACCGACCAACGTCGCGTGCACCGGACCGGCGGCCATGCCGTTCGACACCGGCTGCGTCACGACGCTCGGACCGTTCAACGGCACGTCCTTTGTGCCGTCGTTCGATGCCCGTGACACCGATATTGACGGACGCTTGGGCATCGGCGTCGCCAATCCGAAGATATTCCTAGCAGGCAGCTACATCACGCGCTACACCAATTATGGTTACCCGCGCTTGACCGGCGCCGGCGTCGGCATCGAGAAGCTCTCGAACTTCGCTCAACCGATCGACCTCTACGGTAGCGTGTACTACTATCCGACCATCAGCGGCAACTACACTGCGGTCGACGGGTCCACGCAGAAGTTGGAATACATCATGACCCACTACCAGGTGGGAATCACGGTGGGAGTGCCGAGCACTCCGCTCTTCCTCGACCTCGGCTTCCTCGGCGACCACGGCACGGCTAAGGTCAACGCCCCGGGGCCGTTCTCCGAGAACAGCTTTTACGGCGGTTTAGGCCTCCACTTCTAAGAGGTCCAGCGCCGCCGGGCGGCGGCAACGCATGGGTCGCCGTCGGACGGGATTCGTCCGGCGGCGACTTTTTTGGCAAAATCCATGACGATCAGACGGTCTTAAGGAACCGCGGGACGGGCATCTCCGTATCGTGATGGGCACATTTCAGAAAGGATGCGATATGCGAACGCTCTTTAAAATTCTAGTTGTGGTAGCGCTCGTTGCGCAGCCCGCGCTTGCCGGGGCGCAGCAGGCGGCGTCACCGTTCGTCGACGAGGCGTGTCCGAACGCGACGGCGCTCGGACAGCATCTCAACGAGCTCAACGCCCAAGCGAAGCCCTCGAACGATCAGCTGATCACGACCGCAAAACAGCTGGTGGATGCCTACCGCAGCTGCGCGCAGAGTTACGATCGCGATGTCCATGGCAAGAACAGCGACCAGAGCACCGACTACGTCGTGGCGCACCGTATGTATGCCCGTCTGGCTCTTGCTCGGTCACTGCAACGCGTCGCCGCTTATAATGCGCAACTGGGCGATCCGGCTGCCGCGAAGGCCAACTACGATGCGGCCCTCAAGCCGCTCGACGAGATCGAAAGCATCGGCGGCGATGTTGGGGGCACCATGGAAGGAAGCGAACGGAAGCTTCTCAACGAGGCTCGAGATTTGCGAGGCACGTTACAAAGCGCCGAAAAAGCGTTGCCCGCTTCCGGAACCGCAGGCGCGACACGGCCCCCGGCCGGTTCACCGCGTCCTTCACCGTAGAAACGACCGTAGGGCACCCAACGGACAAGGGAAGAGGCCCGCACATTGTGCCTGGTCCTCTCGCTGAGTGACGTTACGGTTTATCGCTGCGACCGCATCCCAGCAGGGCTTCGAGAAGAGCTCTACGCTTCGCTCGGCGGGGCGAACGGGGAAGAACCCGATGTCGGATTTGTCCGTCCTTCAACGATTTCAAAAAGTGGACAGTCGGGGGCGGTGCACCCAACTAGGTATGGGTCCCGGCTGGCCGCGTCGCTGCGCCGGCGTGCTGCGTATAATTTCAGCGTTAACGTCCTTTCGGCCAAAAATCCCGACGCCATGATCGGGCTCCAGCGGCAGACTTCGGAGCATCGTCAGCCTATCGCCCTTTGCCGGCGCCGACCTTCGTCAAGACGGCACGGCGCCAGGACGGCGTGCACACACAGGCAACGTACCGGCTCGCCAGCACAACGAAGACATAGGCCGACGGACCTGGGACGAGGCAACTCGCCTGCCCGACTGCAGCGGACACCAGAGGCTATTCTGCGCGCTTTCGTACCGCTGGCGGATCGCCCATCGACTTCCCCCGATAATCTCGCCGCAGCCCTCCAGCTGCCGCGAATTTGGTCCACTCCTATCGCGCTTGGTAATGCTACTGACGCGCGACCGTTCAAGGAAACGATGAAAGCAACACTACGTCGTGACGCATCCCATGTATGCCGGCTTGGCGTGACGCGCGCTCCAGCCGGTCGGACGCCTCAGCGCGAAGGGGGGCGACGATCCAAAGAACACTGGGGCCCCATTTACGACGCGCCTAAGCAGCTCGACGAACAAGATCGGCAGCGACGCCGCAGTCACGGTAGAATAGGGATTTGTCCCACGTCCGCAGCAGACGCCTACGCCCACGGTTAAATCGCGGGAAAGGCCTTGCCGCCGGGGGAACCGGGCAAAGCAACGAGGCCGTGCCGCCGTACTTCTTCCCGAGAGCTACTTCAATAAGACAAGCTCTGTTGCGACGATGCTTCCTAGTTGGCTGCCACTCCAGGGCGCCGTATTTCGTGCGTCTGACGCGTACCTTATGTGCAGTTCAACGCCACTGTGTAAGACGTCGTAGTGCCGTATACGCTCGTAGCCTTTGCATAGAACGATGACGGAGCGTTACTCGAACACATGTAAGACACCGTCGTGGGCCAACGTCGCCATTGGATGCAACAACGCGGCCGTTCTCATACAGAGTTACCGTGACGGCAGTGTCCAAAGTATTACAGCCTGCTGAACCTGAGGCGCTTACGTTGCCCTGTCCTAATCTCGGTGCACCTACTAACGTACGGCAGATCACTGCACTGGCGGGCGAGCTTGGCCACAAGCATGGAATCAAAGTAAGCAACAGAATCGATGCATAAAAGCCGATTTTCCTCATACCCTCAACTCTTCTCCATTCGAAACCCGTCATGCTGACGGTTCTATGAAGTGTAGCTAGCCATTCGGGGCATGTCAATTTTGCGACTTGAGCGGGCGTGATATACTTGACAAACGAGGGCGAGGCATTTTACCCTGACGCTGCCGTGACAGGGCCGGACGTGCTACGATGCGTGGGTGAAGAAAGAACCGCTGAAGCTCATGCCGCTGGACGAGTTCGGGAAACTCGTGGGCAGGCTGGCACGCGTTCCGAAGGAGACGGCGGACCAAAAACGCGCTCCCAGGATGCCAAGGAAGAAGCGGCTGGAGCCGAAAACGCAACGTCGCTTGAAGAAAGAAAAAGTCACGCCCTAGAATACCTGCGCTTTTGCTTTAGCGACTCCGAGCGGCAAGTCGGGGAATATGAAGCGGAAGCAGCATTAAACGGCGTTCTTCGACTATTGTTTGAGGACGGAAAACTTGGCGGGTCGCGGGATGAGCTCTTTGAGTTGTGGCGTCATTTCGAATTGATAGAAAGCATCTAGTGGGGTGGCCCCGGTTTCGTAGACACGAAGTTTATGCAGCCTGATCTTTCTCGAATTGCTCGGGGCTGACGTATCCGAGCGTCGAGTGGCGACGTTGACGATTGTACCAGATCTCAATGTATTCGAA
>JAABUQ010006312.1_pt1 | contig 18089 bp, 17 predicted proteins | sample 5560001 | NCBI WGS metagenome assembly JAABUQ01 (sample SAMN10711888, study PRJNA513371) | rock metagenome | isolation source: Antarctica rocks | place: Antarctica: Victoria Land, Finger Mt nord | collected 2015-12-18
CGGCGATCGCCGTTAGCGCGTGACTCGCCCCGGCGTCCCGCTAAAATCTCAGCCGCATCTCATGTGCCTCCAAGCCAATCGTGCGAGCATCGTGGTACATCGCGACGCTTTGCGAAAGGTCTCGGTCCATGGCGCACATCACGCAACATATTTCGGCGGTACGAGTGCGGAGTTACCGCGACGGACGGTTGCCATCACCGTCGCGGGCGTTCTCGACGGGTCGGCGGTGCAAAAGATCTGCGCTTCGTTGACGGAGATCGATGCGCGGCGCAGCGCGGCAATCGTGTCGCTCGACGGGCTACTCGCGATTCATTGGTCGGCGATGTGCCGCTTGTGCGCGCTCGTGCGCACGTTGCAGCCCAAGCTCGACTTGCGCTTGCGCGCGCAGCAGCCGCGCGTCCGTCGCCTGCTCGAGGCCTTAAGCGCCGCTTAGCGGGTCGCGGCGCCCCGCGAGGCCGAAATACGCGGTGAGCAGCGCCGCGGTCAGCGCGCCGACGCCGAAGCGAAAAACGTCGCTCGTGCGCTGCGGCGTCACGAACCCTTCGATGATGCCTGCGATACACAGCAGTCCCGCAACGCCGATCATGAGCACGCCGGCACGCCGGGCGTTGGCTTGAAGTGCGTCGATGCGTCGCAGCCGGCCCGGCGCGACGATGGCTTGCGCGAGGAGAAGTCCCGCGGCACCGGCGATCTGAATCGACGTCAGTTCGATGACACCGTGCGGTGCAATCGTCGCCCAAAAATCCGTGCCGAAGCCGTGCGCGGCGAAGAGCGCGCCGAGTCCACCGACCATGAGGCCGTTGCTCAAAATTTCCCAGAGCGTCAGCACGCCGAGCGTCATACCGCCGGCGAAGGCGAGCATCGCAACCTTGATGTTGTTCGTGATGATAGCGCTCGAGACGGCGGGCGCGAGTGAGCGGTCGAAGGCGAAGTTCGAGTCGTGCAAGCTCTTGGCGATCGCCGGAATCGCTTCGGCGGGGAGCAGCGCGTAGGCATTGGCGGGCCGCTGCGCGACGAGCCAATACGCGACGATCCACGCGGCGATGAAGAGCGCGGTCGTGGCTGCGATGATGCGTCCGGAGCGCCGCACTTCGCCTGGAAACGTCTGCGCGAAAAAGGCGGCGACGCGCGACCAGCCGCCGCTGCTCGCGTCGCCGTGCACGGTGACGTAGCTGCGCGCGACGAGCCGGTTGAGATAGCCGCGCAGCTCGTCACTATAGCTACGGCTTTGCGCGGCGGCAAGATCCGTCGTCGCCGCGCGATAGAGCAGCGCCAGCTCCGAGAGCCGCGCGGGTTCGAGGCGGCGTACGCCTTCGTGGTCGACGCGGGCGAGCAGCTCGTCGAGACGCCGCCAGCCCGCACCGCGCCTAGCGACGAAGGTTTGCTCCTGCATCGCGTCGCTTTCTGCGCAGGAGTCGCGCCGCGCCTTCCCGCAGCGAGCGCCGAGCATGGAACGCAGTGTCGCGGTCGCGACCGGCGAGAGCGTCGCCTTCTCGTACGAGCTCGCGGGGCTCGGCAGCCGGTTTTTCGCTGTCGTCGTCGACATCGCGATTCAGTTTGCGGTCGTGGTCGTCTGCGTGCTCTCACTCGTTCTGCTCGCGAGTCTCTTGCCGGGCCGTGTGCAGCATCCCGACCTCTCCGCGAAGCTGGGCCGCGCGGTGCTCACGGGTCTGGCGATCGTCGCAATCTTCCTGCTCTTTTTCGGCTACTTCATTCTCTTCGAATGGCTCTGGCAGGGACGCACGCCCGGCAAACGGCTGCTCGGAATTCGCGTGGTGCGCGACGGTGGATTTCCGCTGGACTTCACGAGCTCCGTCGTTCGCAACGTCATCCGTATCTTGGAATTTGGCCTCGGCCTCTACGCGCTCTCGGCTGTTGCGATGTTGCTCTCACCGCGTAACCGCCGGTTCGGCGACATGGCGGCGGGCACGCTCGTCGTGCGCGACAATCCGTTCGAACGCGCGGCGCTGCCGTCGTCCTACGCCCGCAGCGACGATCCGCTCGTGCGCGATCTCGGTGCGCCCGAGCGCGAACTCGTGCAGCGTTACGCTGCGCGGCGCGCGTCGCTTCCGAGCGAAGCGCGCCGCCAGGTTGCCGCCGGGATCGCCGCCGCCATCCGGCCGCGCCTGGCCGTGACCTTCGATCATCTCGACGACGACGCGCTACTCGTGCACATCGCCGCGACGTCGTTCGGCGCGCGTTAGGTCCGTGTCGGGCTTTGCCCGACTTCCACCTCTGTTGGGTTACCACAGATACCTTGTATCCACGGGGTTTTTTCGTTGTTACAGGACGCGCGTGGCGCTGCTGTGACACGGACTCGCCGGGAGCCTTCGGCCTCGGCCGATGACGCCGGCTCCTCGATCAGATCCGGCTCGCGCAGCTCGACGGTGTTCCCGGCCATAAGCATCGCCACCTCAACACCGTTCCGCTGCTTATCATCGACGAACTCAGATACGTCGAGTTCGACAAATCGGCAGCAACGTGGCTATTTCAACTTATTTCGCAGCGTTACGAGCATCGCCCAACGATCATCACGAGCAACAAGCCCTTGCTGATTGGGCGCAAATCTTCGCCGATACAACGCTTGCCAGCGCGCTTCTCTACATCACAGCCGCGTCATGAGTCTCAAAGGCGAGAGTTATCGGTTGCGCGCCAAGCTGCGAGGGACCACTCCCGCTAAGCGGAAAAATGACGCCCAGATGGGTCTGTCTTAACGCGCCCGAAGTGGTCCGTCTTATCCCGCCCCCAACAATAGTATTTCAGATCGCTCGCGCGGTAAGCGGAATAAGCCGACGGCTTTTGTCGAACTCAGAGTGGCAGCGGTTTGGATACGAGTGGAACCCATCGCTTCATCGCGCATTGCTAACGGGGGCGTGACCACGCCTGGGATTGGTTCGCACTTCATGCGACGCAGCGAATTCAGGGCTTCGATTTCTTCCTTGTTGCGATCGCGTTTGGCGTGCACGCATGCTCCAGGAGTCAGCTTAGAACGGCCTATCATAACCATGCAAACGAACATGTGTTCGTGTCGGGAGTTTTAAGTACCCCCTCCCTACCACTTACCTTACTTTATAGCGGGCGATTAGGGTCGGCGATGTTGTCGTTTTACACGTTTGCATGCATAATAGCGATACATGAAGACGGGTAAAACGACAACTGCTCGAACCATCACCCCGTGGCTTGCCGAGCTCGTGGAGGCTCTTGAACTCGATCAGCCGCGAGTCATCACCACGCGCGAAGTTGCAGAAATTGCGCATGCGCTCGGCATCAAAGGTGCGCCCTCCGAACTAACGCGGCGCCTTCGGGAGCGAGGCTGGCTGCTTCCCCTTTCTGCCGACGGGGTTTGGGAATTCGCTCCCGGCGCGCGCGCTGGGCGATTTGGTGCCGGCGATCCGCACATCATCCTTCGGGCGGCTCTTGCCAAGGAACCGAACTTCCCAGGGCAACTTGCCTATGAGTCGGCTGCCTGGCTTCTGAGCTTGTCGTCGCGCCAGCCGGAACGACACGTACTCTCGCTACCGGCCGATTATCGCCCCTCCCCATCGATCGTCGCTGAATATCGGATCGTCAGGCACCGGCCGAACATTCCGGCCACCGCCGTTGATGGGTTGCCGGTCTGGGCCGTCGAGTCTCTCCTCGTCGCGATGGCGTCGCAACCGACTAGCTTTCGCGATTGGCCCAATGTCCTGGACTGGCTTCCGCTGGCCGTTGCTCAATCCAAGGCCGAAAACATCGCTCGCGAGTTACGTGGCCGGCCGAGGAGCGTGATCACGAAAGCCCGTTATCTGCTTGAGCGCGGCACGGCGAGTGAAGAGTTCCTATCCGACGCGGCGTTGCGGCTTCCTGATCAACGGCCGCTCATTTACTTCGGCGCGCGAGCGCGTCCAGGTCACCACGTGGCAAAGTACAATCTCCGCGATTCCGCGCTGCCAACGTAATGCTCACACCTGGGTACCTCGCACAGCACTACCGCGGTCAAAAGGGCGGCCGCGATCCCGCGTTTATCGACATCGCCCAGGATCACGCGCTGAAGATCCTCGACGACGTCGGCGTCTTTCAGCTTGGCGCCGTCTTCAAGGGCGGCACGGCAATCCGGAAATTTCACGCCGGCAGTCAAGGTCGATTTTCGACCGACCTCGATTTCTCGGTCGAAGATCCTGACGTAGCAAAGCTCATCACTGATTCTTTGGATGGCGCGACGCTCGGCGGCTTTAAGTTCAGCATCGACGTCGTGCGCCCCGGACGAACGGCCTATATACGCATCGCTAACGAGGCTCTCGGAGCGCCGCCGACAGTGAGCGCCAAAATAGATCTGTCCCCTCGTCCGGTGTGGCTTTCTGCCGACCACCGCACGGCGAAGCCGTTGCCGATCCACCGGGCTTACGGCTTCTCAATTCCGACTTTGCCCATCATGCGCACCGAAGAGATTCTCTCCGAAAAACTGGCGCGCTACCGCCGTCACCAGCTTGCGCGAGACCTCTACGATCTTGCGTGGTTTTCGACGGCGAGATTCGATGAGCCACTGGTCCGGAGGCTCACCGTTCTCAAGGTGTGGCACGACGTTGTGCGCGATCGATTGGGCGACGGGCCGTTCGACCCGGCGGTGATCATTGCAGAACGACACGCGGAGGATTTTGAGGAGGACGCTATCGGCGTTCTCACGCAGCCAATCGATCTGATGAGCTGGATCGCGAAAGTACGAACACGATACGCATTCATAACCGACCTGGGCAAGGAAGAGATCGGTATCGCACGCTGCAGCTGTGGCGACGCCTTCCAAGTCGAGCAAATGGTGAGGACCCTTCATTGATCCAGCCGCACGCCGATTCGATCCTCTAGTGCGACTGTAGCTCGAGCTAGGGAATGCACCCCGATAACGATGCCCATTGATGGCGGCTGCACCCGTGGCACGGTTGTGGCGCGAACTCGGCGCCACAAGCCGGTCATACCCAGAACCAGCCGGGACGATGGATCGCACAAACTCTTACACCACAAGACTTTCCGGCATTTCCCGTCACTCGTCGAGATCGTCGGAATCAGGTTCGAATCCTAGTGATCGCGATCGCGTCGAAGCGCGTTTACGACGGCCGCCGGCGCAGCCGGCCGATCATGTCGCGTGCGAAGCCGAGCGCCGCGCGCTTGCGATCTTCGTAGAGCATCCCCGCTTGCGCGGCCGTCATATGACGCCCGTGCTCGTAGAAGAAGGCGACGCCCTCGCCCACGACGATCGTGCCGGCGTACGCGATCGCACCTTTGATCGCGATCCCCGCGACGGGCACGAAACCGGAGAGTTCGCGCGAGAGCGCGCGCCAACCGAGGCCGCCGCCGACGACGGGCAGCAGTTCCCAGACGCGCTGCACGTCGGGATCCTTGCCATAGGCTGCGCCGACTTGCAGCGCGAGCACGACTTGAATGCCCGTGATCGCGACCATGTCGCCGGCCGTGGCGACGACGCCGAGCACCATCCCCAGCAACGGCACCTTGTCGACGACGGCGCTCGCCGCCGAGATCTTTAGCGCCGAGGACGCGGCGTCGCGCGTCAGCTTCGTTGCAACCGTTTCGCGTAACGCCGGCAAGCGTCGCCCGACGGCGACCTCGACGCCCTTGCAGCGATCGATGAGGTGCGGGAAGACGCGGCTGCGCAGACTTTCGCGATCGAGCCGCGGCACGACGTACTCGCCGATTTCGCCGGCTAGCGGCGCCGCCGCGGGTAGGGTCGCGGCGCCTGCGGCGGGGTCGACCGTGATGGCGAAGATCGGCAGGCGCAGCGGCTGCAAGAGATCGAGCCGCGCGCCGGCGACGTCGGGTCCGCGTCCCAGAAAGATCACGCAGCGGGCGTCGGGCATCCGCACGACGGGGGCTCGGCGCGGATCGATCGTCTCGAGCGTCGCTGCTGCGTCGTCGGGCACGTTGGCATCGGGCCGAGCGAAGAGCAAGAGCGCGCGCAATTCCGCAACGAGCCCCGGATCGCCGCAGAGCAGAAAACGAAACGGCTTGCGGACCTCGGCGCCGACCGCACTGGGATTGACGCGCCGGCGCACGAGCGACAGCACGTCGACGGCATTAATCGTGCTGGCCATTACCACCGGCAGGCGCCGCACCGTGCGCTTCTTTGACCGGGTCGTCCGTGTAATCGAGATAGACCAGCCCGAGGAAGATCTCGAGCGACTGCGCGCGCATGCCGCGGGCATTGGCGACGTCGACTATGCGGCGGTGAGAGGTCTGCGCTTCGGAGACGATCGCTTGCGGCGTCGTGTTGGTATCCGCGGCGACGATCGAGGCGGCCGCGACTTCACCCGTCGTGAGGTCGTCGCGTTGCATCGTAATGAAGTCCAAGCCGTCGTTCTTGACGCGCTGCTGGAGCGCGTAACGCAAGGTCGCGTAGCGGTCCGCCGGATATCCGACGTTCGTCATCGTGATCCGCGTTTGGAGCTGTCGCGAGCGCGCGAGGTTGAGCAGTTGCTCTGCTTGCGAACCGGCGATCGCGGCGTGCGAGAGTCCGTCGTTTGCTTTCTGCATGAGCGGGATCAGCGCCGCGTAGTCCATCTGCGAGATGTCTCCGCTGTAGTCGAACTGCGAGCGCGTCAAGCGTTGGATGAAGTCGTTGAGATCGCCGAGCGAAACGTCCAGGAGCGCGAGCGACGAGCGCGCCGCATCGAGCGCGCGGACCATGTCGCCGTCGGTGAGCGCCATGTCGTCGAACATCCGCGGATACGAGGGCAAGAGTGTGAGCGACTGCGCCGGAACCGGGTCGAGTGCGAGCGGAGCCGCGAGCTCGCGCAGGATGTCGGCGTTTTCCTTGACGAGGCCGCTCTCTTTGTTGCGTTCGAGCGAACCGACCGCACCGATCGTTCCCGACGATTTCGCGAAGGCTGCGTCGATCGAGCGGCTCATGCCGCTAAAATTCTTGAGGACCGCCTCGAGGCGGCCGCCCGGGCGCACTTGCACGCGGCCGAGGTCCGGCACGCCGTACGAAATGTTTTGGATGCGCGTGTTGACCGATTTGATTTGGTCGCGGCCGGCGTCGCGCCGCGCCTGCAACGTCGCGTTGGCCTGCGTCTCGCGGCTTTGTGCGTCGGCGAGCTGCGCGCGCAGCGGCTCGAGGTTCGGTTTGGCGAACGGAAGCTTCGCCTCGTTCGCCTTGAGCGCCGCAATATTGTAGAGCGCCGTCGAGCGCGTTTGCGGCGAGCCTTTTTCGGCCGCCTCGCCGAGAGTTTGCCGGCTCTTCTCCGGTTGTCCGAGCGCTATCTGCGTCTCACCGAGGTGCAGCAGCGCGATCGTGTTGTTCGGATCGGTCCGCAGGATTTGTGAAAACTTCATCGCTGCAACGCTGTAACGCGCCGACTCTTGATCGTGCAGTGCCTGCACTAGGATCTGATCGGTCGTGCGTTTTTTGGGATCGAGCTCGCTGTAACCGACGAGGTGCGAGACGCGGCTCGGAAACCCCGGATGATCTTCGAGATACTTGTCGACCAAACTCGAGTGCTCGTCATGCGCCGCGCCTAAATGATTCATGAACGAGACCATGGAGTCGGGATCGTACCCGGCGCGCGACATCAGCAGGAGGCCGTACTGGTCGGCCTGCAATTCATCGGCGCGTTGTTGCTTTGCGATCAAACCGGCCTCGGCGAGTTGTCCGAAGCGGTAGATGAACGGTGAGAAGATCGAGGCGATGCCGAACAGTAAGTTCAGTGCTTGAGCTTTTGCGGGCAGCGTCACCGTGTGCCGGCGTTCGTCATGGCCCGTTTCGTGTCCGACGACGCCCGCGAGTTCATCGTCGGACTGCACGAAGTCGAGCAGGCCCGCATTGACGTACACGTAGCCGCCGCCGATCGTGAACGAGTTGATGTCCGCCGCATCGAGGATCTTGATGTTGTACGGCAGATCGCGCCGCGCGACTTGCCCCCACAGCCGATTGGAAACATCGTTGACCCAGCCGTTCATGAGCGGGTCGTTGATGACGTTGTATTGGCTCAGGATCTGTTTCTCTTGTTCTTTTGCCTGCTCGACTTCGGCTTGCGTCGACATCGCCTGTACGGGTGCGGGCACGAGTGCAAAAAGGAACGCAGCAGCGACTGCGGCATTGGCAAGGCGGCGGACGAACATGGGACGTCACCTCTGGGCGACAGCGTGAACCGAAGAAGCAGCCGCTTCGACGCAGGGCCCTGGGCTTCATGGCAGGCCCCGCGTCGCTTCGCCCCGCGTTGCGAGCCGGCCGTGGGGCGGTTGTGGATAATCGGCGATTGTTGTGCACGCGGTGTGGAAAGACGGAGGGTCGGCAAGACCGCGCGCCGCAACGCTCGGCTTCATGTTGCGCGGAACCGCCGCCGGCCTCGAGTTCGTCTTTGCCGAGCGCGCCTTCGACGCGGCGTGGTCGGAGATCTTGGCACGCCTTGCCGAGCGCCCCGACTTCTACCGTGGCAGTACGGCCACGGCGATCTTCGCGGCCGAGCCGCCCGCGCAAGCCGAGGTCTCGGCGTTCCTTCGGGCGCTCGGCGAGCACGGTATCGAACTGCGCGGCGTGTACGGCGCGGCCGCGGTCGCCGAGCTCGCCGGCCGGCTCGCACTCCCGTACCTCGGCGAGCCGCCGCATGCGAGCGTCGCGAACTTCGAGCGCAAGCGCGCGGCGCGCGCCTCCCGGGCGCTCGAACTCACTGAAGCGGCGCGGTCGCTCGAAGCCGATTTTGCCGGCGCCCGGGCCGATATCGCCGAGCGGCGCAAGCGCGGCGAAGCGTCGGTCGCGCGCCCTGCGCTCGCGGCGCCCGAGCTCGCCGCCGCAAATCCGAGCGCCGTGGCCGCCGCCGCGCCCGCCGCGCCCGCCGCGGTCGAACCCGGCACGCTGTACTATCGCGGCACGGTTCGCGGCGGCCGCGCGCTGCAGCAGCTCGGCGCGATCGTCGTGGTCGGCGACGTCAATCCCGGCGCCGAGCTCGTTGCCAGCGGCGACATCGTCGTGTTCGGCGCGTTGCGCGGTACGGCGCACGCCGGCGCGAAAGGCGACGCGGACGCGCGCGTGTACGCACTCGAGCTCGCGCCGACGCAGCTGCGAATCGCGACCTTCATCGCTTCGGGCGACGCCGGAATGCCGCGCGCGCCGCAGCCCGAGGTCGCCTTCGTCGCAAGCGGCCGGATCGCGATCGCAGCGCTCGGCGCCGCGGAGCTCGGCCGTTGAGCGGCCGGCGCATCGTCGTGACCTCCGGCAAAGGCGGCGTCGGTAAGACCACGACGACCGCGAACGTCGGCGCCGCGCTCGCGAAGCGCGGCCACCGGGTGGTGCTCGTCGATACCGATATCGGCCTGCGCAACCTGGACCTCGTGCTCGGTTTGGAGAAACGGATCGTCTTCGATCTCGTCGAGGTCGTCGAGGGGCGCTGCCAACTGCGGCAGGCCTTGATCAAGGACAAACGCTTCGGGTCGCTCGCCATGTTGCCGGCTGCGCAGACGCGTGAGAAAGAAGCCGTTAGCGAAGAGGCGATGGCGCGCGTGATGGCGGAGCTCGCGGAAACGGTCGACTACGTCATCATCGACTGTCCCGCCGGTATCGAGCACGGCTTCCGCGCCGCGACTGCGGGTGCGACGGAAGCGATCGTCGTGACGACGCCCGAAGTGAGTGCGATCCGCGATGCGGACCGCGTCGTGGGAAAACTGCGCGATGCCAATCTTCCGCTGCGTTTGATCATCAACCGGATACGACCCGAGATGGTCAAGAGCGGCGACATGCTCTCGGTCGACGACGTGCGCGCCGTGCTGTCGGGTGAACTTCTGGGCGTCGTTCCCGATGATGAAGAAGTCATCGACACGACCAACCGCGGCGAGCCGATCGTACTCGACGACACCAAGCGCCTGGCGACGATCTACGATAAGATCGCGCGCCGGCTCGGCGGCGAGGCGGTACCCTTTACCAATCTGGATGCGCCGGGCTTCTTCGGCCGGCTGCGAACGCTGTGGAAAGCGGGATGACGATCATGCAAGCGATCCAGACGCCAGAACCCGAACCCCAGCCGGGCGCGCAAGCGACCGTCCCGCGCGGCCGCGCCATCGTCATCACGAGCGGCAAGGGCGGCGTCGGCAAGACGACGACGACGGCCAACGTCGGCGCCGCGCTCGCCGCGCTTGGAAAGCGCGTCGTGCTCGTCGATGCGGACGTCGGCCTGCGCAATCTCGACATCGTGCTCGGTCTCGAAAGCCGCGTCAAACACCATTTGCTCGACGTGCTCGAAGAGAAAGTCACGCTCGACGACGCGCTCGTCCGCGACAAGCGCAGCGAAACGCTCTTTCTGCTGGCGGCCGCGCAGACGCGCGAGAAAGAGGACGTCGTCACCGCGCAGATGACCGCGCTCATCGCGGAGCTGCGCGGTCGCTTCGATTACGTGCTGATCGATTGCCCGGCCGGCATCGAGATGGGTTTTAAGAATGCCGTCGCGGGCGCCGGGCATGCGATCATCGTCTGCACGCCGGAGGTCTCGGCCGTGCGCGATGCGGACCGCGTCGTTGGTTTACTGCCGAACGATTGGCGCCCCGAGCTCATCATCAATCGCTTGCGCCCGCAGCTTGTGAAGAAAGGCAAGATGCTCTCCGTCGAGGACGTCAACGGTATCTTACGCCTGCCGCTGCTCGGCGTCATCGCCGAAGCGCCCGGCGTGATCGTCGCGAGCAATAAAGGCGAGCCGCTCGCGCTCGACCCGGCATCGGAGACGGGCGCCGCGTACCGTGCGATTGCGGCCAAGCTCGCCGGCAACGCGATCTCGGCGCCGACAGCCGCGGTGCGGCCGGCGCCCGCCGGCGGATTCTTCTCCAAGCTCGGATCGTTCTTCGGAGGCCGTGCGTAGTGTTCGAATTTTTCCGTAATCTCTTTGCGCCCGAGCGTTCGAGCGAGACGGCCAAAGAGCGGCTGAAGTTGGTGTTGCTCTCGGATCATCTCTCACTCGCGCCCGATACGGTCGAAGCGCTCAAACGCGATCTGCTCGAAGTAATCTCGCGCTATGTCGAAATCGATGCCGGTCACGCCGACGTGACCTTCGAACAGCGTCCGCACGAAGTCGCGATGCTCGCGAGTATTCCGATCACGGGCGTGCGCGAACGAACGGCGCAATTGCCTGCGCCGTCGTTAGCTGCGCCCGCGACGGTCGAGCCCGTGCAGGTTGCCGAAGCAACATCCGACGCTCCCTCCGAAGCATCCACATCTGAAGCATCCACGTCGCAGGAAGCCGGCGCCGAAGCAGCAGTCGACGAGTCGACGGCGCCGGTTCCAGCACGTTCCGCAAACGCCGGACCGCCGCGCCGGCGGCGCCGTAAAAAAAGCGCCGCCGCGCGCGCCCTCGCGCGAGCGCAGCATGCGCCCCCGGCGTCGGGGCAAAGCATCCCCGGAGTCGGCTCCGCGTAGGCGCAACGGCACGCGCTGCGGCGTAAACGTTCACGCTAATTAATAGCAGGCGCCATTTCCTTGAGGCTCCAACCACGTGCGACAACCTTTTTTCGAGGGAGGTCACCCGTGTCTGCGTTTCCCGCCTTTTTGATGGCGGCCACGATCGCCCTCTCCGGGACAGCCGTCGCTGCGACGACGAGCACGTCTCCGTCCGCCCCGCAGCAAATCTCTGCTGCGGATCTCGCGTCGTCGCACGACAGCGCCGCGTGGCTCATGTACGGGCACGACTACAGCAATCAACGCTTCTCGCCCGTCGCGCAAATCACGACGGCAAACGTCGGCTCGTTGCAACCCGCGTACGTTTTCCAAACCGGTGTCGCGGCCGCGTTCGAAACGACGCCGATCGTCGCGAACGGTAAAATGTACATCACGACCGCGTTCGATAACGCCTTCGCGCTCGATGCGAAGACGGGTGCGCGGCTCTGGCACTATCAAGCGAAGCTGGGGAAGACCGTCTTCTGTTGCGGCCCCGTCAATCGTGGCGTGGCGCTCGCCGACGGCACGCTCTTCATGGGTCAGCTCGACGGTAAACTTGTGGCGCTCGACGCCCAGAGCGGTAAATCGAAGTGGTCTGTCCAGGCTGGCGACAATACCGGCGGCTATTCGCTAACGATGGCGCCGTTAGTTTACGGTAATGAAGTGATCGTCGGCGGCGCAGGCGGCGAGTATGGCGTACGCGGGTCGGTCACGGCGTACGCGCGCAGCGACGGTCATCAAATGTGGCGCTGGTACTCCACGGACGCCGAGCACTGGGCCGGCGCATTCTCGCCAAAGACGCCCGACGGTGTGGATTTGCACCGCGATATTGCCGCTGAAAAGGCCGCGTATCCACAGCACAGGGATGCCTGGAAGATCGGCGGCGGCGCGACCTGGATGACGCCGGCGCTCGACGCCGCGAGCAACACGATCTTCGTCTCGACGGGCAACCCGTCACCGGACTTGCTCGGCGCGGTGCGTCCGGGCGATAACCTGTATACCGATAGCATCGTCGCGATCGATGCGACCTCGGGCAAGATCAAATGGTACTATCAGGAAATTCCGCACGACGTCTGGGATCTCGATGCCGTGTCGCCCGTCGTGCTCTTCGATACGGTCGACGCCAGCGGTAAGAAAGTCGCGGCAGTCGGACAGGCCGGCAAGACCGGTTGGTTTTACGTGCTCGATCGCAGCACCGGCAAGTTGATCCGCAAGTCCGATGCGTTCGTGCCCCAGGCTAACATGTTCGCGCAGCCGACCGAAAAAGGCGTGCGCATGCTGCCGGGTGCCAATGGCGGCGTCGAGTGGTCGCCCGTTTCGTTCGATCCTTCGATGCACTATGCGATCGTCTCCGCGTTGCATCAGCCGATGATCTACTCGACCAAACCCCAAGAGCTTGCGAACGGCGCGCTGTGGCTTGGCAGCGCGTTTGCCGGCATTCCGACCGAGAAGCAGTACGGACTGCTCTCGGCGATCGATACCGATACGGGCAAAGTCGCGTGGCAGTATAAAGTCGACTATCCGATGATCGGCGGCAGCGTCTCGACGGCAGGCGGCGTTACGTTCGTTGGTGAGTCCAACGGCATGTTCGATGCCTTCGATACGAAGGCCGGAAAGTTGCTCTGGCAATTCCAAACCGGAGCCGGCGTCAACGCCGCGCCGATGGTCTACCAGATCGACGGTGAGGAGTACGTCGCGGTCGCCTCGGGCGGCAGTTTCCAGATTCAATCGCAGTACGGCGACTCACTCTACGTCTTCAAACTCCCACGGCAATAAGACGCGTGTTTCGTGCGATCGCTCTCGCGACGTTTGCACTCGCCGCGCTGCCACCCGGCGCTCCGGCCGCGGACACGTCGCCGCCCGCATGGATGACCATCGCTGCCGCACAGAAGACCGTAACGTTCGAGATCCAAATGGCCAAGAACGGAAACAACGGCACGCTCAACTTTAACGGCTACGGTCACGGCGACATGACGCTCGTCGTGCCCGCCGGTTGGCGCGTGATGATGCACGTCCTCAATAAAGGGGCGGGCGGCATCCCGCATTCGCTCGAGGTGTTGCCGATTACCGAAGCGATTCCGCAGCAAGGCTCGGAGCCACCGGCCTTCTCCGGTGCGGAGACGGTCAGCCTCGTCGACGGCATGAAGACGGGTCAAAGCGACGACGTCGACTTCGTCGCCGACACGCCGGGCAAGTATTGGATCTTTTGCGGCGTGCCCAACCACGGCGTCGGCGGCATGTGGGATTACCTCGTCGTCTCGGCGACCGCGTCGGCGCCCTCCGTCCAACTCGCGGTGCCCAAAGCGTAGACGCTTCGCGCGGCCGGGCGCCCAGGCGTCGCGGGCGCGCACGCGAAGCCCGTGGCGTGGAGCGGCCCTGGTACCGATCGTTCAATTGGGTGATGGCGTTCACGACCGTCGCGCTCGCGCTGCTCGGCGTGCTCGTCATCAACTCGGCGGATTTGCACGCGCCGGACGCGTCGGGCGAATGGCGCAAGCAACTCGTGTACATTGCGCTGGGCATCGGCGTCATGGCGACCTTCGCGTCGGTCGACTATCACAAATGGCAACGCTGGGCGCTACGGCTCTACGTCGCAAATCTGCTGCTGCTCGGCCTCGTGATGGTCGGTGGTCGCAGCGCTTTGGGTGCGCAGCGCTGGATCATTATCGGCCCGATTCAGTTTCAACCCTCGGAGCCGGCCAAACTCGTCCTCGCGATCTGCATCGCGGCCCTACTCGCACGCCGGACGACGGTCGGCTGGCGCGAAATGGCGGCCGCAATCGCCGCGGTCGCCGTGCCCGCGCTGCTCATTCTCAAACAGCCCGATCTCGGCACGACGCTCGTCATCGTCGCCATCCTCTCGGCGGACTTGTTCTTCGGCGTCACGCGGACGTGGCAGTTCTTCGTCTACGCCGCGGCAACCGCCGCAGCGAGCGCCGTCGTCGTCGGCACGAATCTCGTCTTGAAGCCATTTCAACGCAGCCGATTGCTCGTGTTCTTGCACCCCGACGCCGATCCGCAGGGCGCGGGCTGGAACCTCAATCAGTCCAAGATCGCGGTCGGAAGCGGCGAATGGTTCGGTAAAGGCTTGTACCACGGCACGCAGACGCAACTGAACTTCGTGCCCGAGCACTCGCGCGATTTCATCTTCACCGTCGTCGGCGAAGAGTTCGGCTACGTCGGTTCGCTCGGGCTCATCGCGCTCTATGCCATCGTGCTCTTCGGGGCGCTGCGCGCGATGCTCGCCGCGCGCGACCGCTTCGGTCTATTACTCGCGGTCGGACTCGTCGCGATGCTCGCATTCCATATCACGATCAATATCGGCATGACGGTCGGCATCATGCCGATCACCGGCATCCCGCTGCCCTTCATGTCGTACGGCGGCACCGCGGTCCTCACCGACTTTGCGGCGATTGGGCTGTTGCTGAACATCTACGTGCAGCGCGACCGGCTGGTCTTTTGAGGTCCGTATCAACTTTACGGTGTCATTCGCGGCGAACCAGCACCTTTTTGCCGCGGATCGTCGTGCCACGCAGCGCGTTGATGATGGCATCGGCGGCGGCAGCGGGAACCTCGACGAGGGAGAAGCGATCCGCAATATCGATTGCGCCGATCTCGCGAGAGTCGATCCGCGCTTCGTTCGCGATAGCGCCGACCAGGTCGGCCGGCCGGATCCCGGCATTGCGCCCGACGCCGATGTGAATGCGCGTGATGTCACCGTTCGTGCGAACGGCCTTGCGCTTCGCCGGCGCAGCGCGGGTCGCGCGTCGCGCGAGCAGCGGAGGCGCGGAGACCTTCGGAATCTCTTCTTCATCCGCCGCGGCGCCGTCGCGCGCGCGGTCGGCGACTCTTACTGCGGCGGCCGCGATGTCGATGACGTCGTACTCGCCGGCCAAGGACTCGACGACGCTGCGGTACGGCGCGAGCTCGCCGCTCTCGAGCGTCTCTTCGAGCGCCGTGCGCGTGAGTTCGAGACGCCGTACGCGCAGATCGTGCACGGTCGGAACCGATTCCAGCGCAATCTTGCGTTTGGTATGTGCTTCGATGTTGCGCAACAACCGGTGCTCGCGTGCCTCGGCAAAGGTGATCGCGACGCCCTCGCGGCCGGCGCGTCCCGTACGGCCGATGCGGTGCACGTAGGCGTCCGGCGACGACGGTGCGTCGAAATTCACGACGTGCGAGACCGATTCGATATCGAGGCCTCGCGCCGCAACGTCGGTCGCAACCAGAATATCGGATGCGCCATCGCGAAAGCGGCGCAGGACGCGATCGCGCTGCTCTTGCGAGAGTCCGCCGTGCAGCGCTTCGGCGCCGTACCCGCGCGCGCCGAGCGTCTGCGTCAGCTCGTCGACTTCGAGGCGCGTGCGGCAGAAGACGATCGTCGCGGCGGCGCCCTCCATGTCGAGCACGCGCGCCAGCGCGGCGGCTTTGTGGCGGCGTTGCACGACGTACGCGACCTCGCGCACGCGCGGTGCTCCGCCTTTGGGAACCGTCTCGGCGGCTATCGTCACGCGTACCGGATCGCGCAGATGTCGCTTGGCAATCCCAGTGATGCGCCGCGCCATCGTTGCCGAGAAGAGCGCCGTCTGGCGCTCTGCCGGGATCGCGGCGATGATCGCTTCGAGCTCCTCGGCGAAGCCCATGTCGAGCATCTCGTCCGCTTCATCGAGCACGACGGTTTCGACGGCGTCGAACTTCAGCGTGCCGCGCCGCACATGGTCGAGCGCGCGGCCGGGCGTTGCGACGACGACGTCGACGCCGCGTTGCAAGGCACGCAGTTGTTGCGCGATCGATTGACCGCCGTAGATGGGGAGCACGCGCACCTCGAGCGCACGGCCGTAGCGGTGGACGGCTTCCGCTACCTGCATCGCGAGTTCGCGCGTCGGTACGAGAATAAGGGCGCGCACCGCGCGGTGTTCCAAGGCGCTGCGTCCGATGCGATGCAGCAGCGGGAGTGCGAAGGCAGCGGTCTTCCCGGTACCCGTCGCCGCCTGGCCGAGCACGTCACGCCCCGCGAGCAACGGTGGGATCGCCTCGCGTTGGATCGCGGTCGGCTCTTCATATCCCAGCTTCTCGAGCGCCCCGACGAGTGCCGCGTCGAGGCCGAGCTCCGCGAAGGCATCCGGGAGCCGCGCGTTGCCATCCATGGTCCTGCGCATATGCCGTAACGTCACGCGCGACCCGCCGCGCGCCCTACTCTTACGCATGGGACGGTGACAAGTTGCTTCTGTCGCACGCACATTAGCGTATCGAGCATACCCGCCGGTGAGGGTGCATATTGTGTTTGGCTGCAGCGAACGTTGGATCGGAAAGCGCTTTGCATACGGGCTTACGAGCTTCCTGACGGGTGAACGCGCGCGGCGCGAGCTGCGCGCGCGAGATGGCATCGACCCCTAGGCCATCGAAGAGCGTTACGAATCGTGGCGCGTCGATAGAGCGACTGCCCTCAAGGCCGGTGCCGCCGCAGCCGTCTGCGGCCTGGCTGACGTCGCGCTGACGCAATACGCCGCCGCTGCGGCGTTGCCGGCCGCCGGCGAAAACGTCTGGACCACGACGACGAAGCCCGTACCGCTCGGTAAAGTTCATACGGTACCGTCGAACACGCAAACCGTCGTGCAGGGCCTCTTCGATCCGCGAAAGGCGCCGATCGCGACGATCGATTCGGGCGACGTCCTGGTCTACACGAATACCTGGACGCATTTCTTGAACCGCTTGCAGCCCGGCGTTTCTGCCGAACGGCTCGCGGCGATGAGAAAGGCGTTGCAGGGTCGCGGCGTGCACAGCATCATCGGCCCCGTCGCCGTCAACGGCGCGAAGCCGGGCGATTTGCTCGAAGTGCGCTTTCTGAACTTGCGCCCGATCGACTTCGGTGCGAACTTCCACAACCCGGGTGAACTGCATACGGGCGCGCTTCCGGGTGACTTCGCCGCCGGGCACATTCACTATTTCGAGCTGGGGGCCGCCGACGGTTACGTTGCGTTCTCGCCGCACATCAGACTCGAACTCAAGCCGTTCCAAGGGACCTTCGGCGTTGCGCCGCGAGGCGGCCAGGCCGTGAGTTCGACGGCGCCGGGCCAGCATGCGGGCAACATCGACTCAAGGAATTGACCGCCGGTTCATCGCTGTACGTTCCGGTTTGGAATGACGGAGCACTGATCTACACCGGTGACTCGCACGCGCTTCAAGCCGACGGTGAAGTGAATATCACGGCCATCGAGACGGCAATGGAAGAAGTTCGCGCGCAAGTCATCCTGCATCAACAGGCCGGCTATGCGTGGCCGATGATCGAAACGCCGACGCACTGGTTGATGCTCGGTCTCGATACGTCACTCAACGAAGCGCTCCGCATCGCGCTTCGCAATACGATCGACTTTCTGTCGACGAAGGCCGGGCTCTCGCGCGACGATGCGTATGGCTTGGCGAGTTTAGCCGTCGATTTCCGCGTCTCGCAGATGGTCGATATCAATAACGGCATCCACGCAATGATCCCAAATCCATCTTCGCACCCGACTTCCGCCAAAGCGTCGCGATCGTCTAAGATGAATTCAGCTCCGCCCAATTCGTACAAGATTCGGCTGCGCCGAATCATGCACAGGGGTGGAGGTCGGGCAAAGCCCGACACGGTCAAGATGAATTCAGCTCCGCCCAATTCGTACAAGATTCGGCTGCGCCGAATCATGCACAGGGG
>JAABUQ010006314.1_pt1 | contig 18084 bp, 11 predicted proteins | sample 5560001 | NCBI WGS metagenome assembly JAABUQ01 (sample SAMN10711888, study PRJNA513371) | rock metagenome | isolation source: Antarctica rocks | place: Antarctica: Victoria Land, Finger Mt nord | collected 2015-12-18
AACGACATCCTCCAGTTTGATATCATTGTCCTTCTCACGTCCAATCGTTGTACGCTTCCCTGGTTTGAGCAGGTGGACCTGGGGTGAGGCGCTGCTCCCATCTTTTGACTTCTCTGGCATTACGATCAGCGCGGGCGCATCCTTGAACGCGGCAACCACTGAGGCGGGGACAGGTTTTGCCGCGCCAGGCGGTAACAACGAGCCATCCGGTTTGAGCACGGGTTGACCCTGCGCGGCTCGCTCTGCGCTCGGCGCCAGCGCATAGGGCATCGCCAGGCCCGGCGTTCCCCCCTTGCCATTATTGGTATATACAGGCTGAGCGGTGGGGTAGAGCGAGCGCAGCAGGAAGCGGAAGCGCACGATATGCCCGAAACGAAGCTGATCATTGACTTTGAGAATCTGTGGCGTTGCCGGGTCCAGGCGGATATCGTTCACAAACGTTCCATTTGTGCTGCCGAGGTCACGCAGCACGTAGTGGCCGTGGATAGAGCCGATTTCGGCATGGTGACGCGAGACGGAACCTTCATCAATAAGAATGTGCACGCCTGCCTGCCGTCCGATAGTAGTTACTTCGGTTTTACTCAAGGGGGTCTCGGAGAGGCGCAGGCGCAGGACGGGGTCCGGGACGTGCACCAGTAGCGCCTCTGTAGGTTCTGACGGGGATGTGGACATCGTATCCTCTACAACTTTCTCCTTGTGACTGTTTTGCTCTGAAGGGAGATCCCTGTGGGCTACAGTGGCAACTACGGCACTATTTCCGGCGAGCGGAAGCGTAATGGCTTTTCTGATCAGCGTATCCCTTTTGCCCGCAGCAGGCGGCGCAACAGCTTTTCTGACCAGCGTATCGCTCGCCCGTTTGACGCCCAGTTGCGCGGCTGGTACTCCCTGGCTATCAAGCCAGTCGTTAAGTTTGAAATCATCAGCGAACAGGCGCGCGCTGACGGACAACAGACTCACACGGTGGTCAATGGCTCGTTTATAGGCAAGCACCTGCTTGCGATCACCGATGGCCAGCATACCCACCACCACGCCGTCTTTGAGTACGACTTTACGATACGTACGCGGCCGGGGATCAGCGATGATCTCCTGGTAGTTCGAACCGTTGGTAATACCAACACTGGCGAAGTCGAGCCCATACAAGAACGTCGCGTTGTAAAATGTGCTGGCGTTGAACGGCTGGTCATTATCCAACTGATCGAGCATGCTATACGCGGCGGCCCGTGCTTGCTGGATGGCCGGGTACCACTGTCCGATGACACGTGTATGCCCGGTCTGCAAGTTGGTTGTCTCCACGACGTCCCCGGCAGCATAGATATCGCGCGCATTTGTGCGCATCTTGCTGTCGATGCGCACGCCGCGCCAGCAGGCAATATCGCTGGTACGGATAAAGTCGATGTTCGGCTCGATGCCAATCGCGATCAATACCATTTCACAGGAGATATGTGCCCCCTTGCTGGTAGTGACGCCCTTGACTTCGCCCTGTCCACCCACGATCTCGACGATCTCTTCCTCCAGACGTACATCGATACCGGCACGCCTCTCCTGCTGTAAGACCAGGTCAGAGGCTGTCACGTCGAGTACCTCGGACCAGAGCGTGCGGCGACGCAGCAGGTGGCTTACCTGGAGCCCGCGCTGGCGTAGCATCTCGACTGTTTCGAGCGCCAGGGTGCCGCTGCCTACCACCACCACACGCCGTACCTTGTTGAGGCGTTCCAGCACAGACTGGTAATCAGCGACCGTGCGCAGGGTAGTAACGCCGCGCAGATCACAGCCCGGACAACGTAAAGACGCGGAGCGCGCCCCGCTCGCCAGCAGCAGCTTGCGATAACCAACCTGTCTTCTACTCTGCAACTGTATACTATGCTGGCCCGGTTGTATGCTAACAACACGGTCAGGAAGAAAGAGAATATTGCGGTCCTGGTAGAAACTGCTTGGTCGTGCCCACAATTTGTCCTCCCGTACCTTTCCCCCCAGGTAATCCTTGAGCGCCGGCCGGTAGTAGACCGGAAACGGATCATCGGCGATAACGCCAATGGTAGCGGCCGCATTCTCGGCACGCAAAATCTCGGCCGCCGTAACTCCTGCGATACCGTTCCCGATAATCAAATATGTGATCTGTTCAGCCATTCTTTTTCTCCAGGCTCCATCCTCTACACCATCCCCCGCTTGTGTGTTGCTAAGAGCATTATTTCCTTACATTCCTTATATATGATATATGCCACCGTTGGAGTGCAGTTAGCAAAAACTGACAGTACGCTAGCTATTACGGTCTACCTCCATGGTAAAAATGATCTCCTGGTAAGCCCGTACGAAATCACCCGGCCGCTGGAAGCGGTGCTGTGGCTCTTTTGAGAGTGCTTTGGTAATAATATGATCGATATCGACAGGCAGCCCTGGTCGCCAGGTCTTGAGCGGCGGTTGGATCGCGTAGAGGTGCTGTCGGGCGACCTCCTCATGCGTTTTGCCTTCAAAAGGTGCGTGCCCTGTGAGCATGCGATAGAGCACCGCACCCATTGCATAGATATCTGTATATTTATCAACGTTCTTGCCAAGCAATTGTTCTGGCGCGCTGGACTCGCTGCTGCCATCATAGGACTGCCATTTCTGTGTCCCGTCGCTGCCATCTCCGCCTGCCCCTGCTCCCTGACGGCTCAATTGGATGATGCGCAGCAGGCCAAACTCGGCGATTACCAGTCGTCTATTCGGTTGCAAATACAGGCATTTTGTGGAGAGATTGCGGTGCAATACCGCGCGATCATGCGCGTACTCAAGCGCGGCTGCGATCCCCTCCAGGTAGTGACTGACCGCGAAGAGATCGGTATTCCCTTGCTGAGACAAGACTGTACGCAGCGAGACCAGCTCGCTGTACGGATAGACGAGATACGGCATGGCGTGGAAAACACCATAATCGAGGAGGGGGAGGATATGTGGGTGCTGTAATGCTGCGAGCAGGTTTGCTTCCTGTTGAAAGCGGCCAAGAAAGACAATACGATCAGCAGGTGCGGCCTCGGACCGCGTCTCTGAAGATGACGTCTCGATGAAGCGAATCATGTAGCGAATCTCATTCCTGCCGCGCGCCAGGAAGACCGGTCCCCATGGATGCTGCTCAAGGAGTTTTTCTATATGATAGCTGCTAAACGTCATGCCGGTGAGCCTGGTGAAGGATGCACGCTCAACCATAATCCAACCCTTCCCAAAACAAAGATGTATACCCTGAAACATGTTGTTACATAAATCACTTCAATATTATCAGAGTATACATGAGAGTGCACCTTAGCCCACATATCCTATTACCGATTTCCTAGCCAGGTTACAGAACCGTAACCACAAAGATCTTTTTTCTCTATAGGGACAATTGTTCAAATTTGTTTAAAATGGCTATTGTTATCAGACCAAAAGCCAGGCATACTAAGAGATAGCACGGAAATACCATATATGCCTGATAATTTGACCACCGTGTTCAACTTCTTTTACCCTATATACTACTATTATATTTGGGACGGAGCAAAATGTATGGGGACAGAGTTCGCACATCTTCATGTACACACAGAATATTCGTTACTGGATGGTTTTAGCCGCACAAAAAAGCTGGCGAAGCAGGCGAAAAGCCTGGGCATGAACCACCTCGCGATTACCGACCATGGCGCGATGTATGGCGCTATCGAATTTTATAAGGCGTGCAAAGCGGAGGGCATCAATCCCATCATCGGCATTGAAGCCTATCTGACCGAAGATATGCATGACCACTCCAAACGCTTCAACGACGACTACCACCACCTGCTGCTGCTGGCGAAAAATAACGTCGGGTACTACAATCTGTTGAAATTAACCACCATCGCCCACACTGAGGGCTGGCATCTCAGACCCCGTATTGATAAGAAGGTCTTGCAAAAGTATTCAGAAGGCTTATTCGTCACCTCCTCCTGCCTCTCGGGCGAGATCCCCAAGACGCTGCTCAAGGAGAAAGAGGACGAGGCGTATAAGATGGCACGCTGGTACCAGGATGTATTTGGACCTGAGCATTTCTACCTTGAGATTCAAGAGCATCATGGCATCTTCGATGACGGACAGCCCTCACCCCAGGGAAAGCTTAACCAGTTGCTCTACCGCATGCACAAAGACTTGCAGATCCCGATGGTCGTCACCAATGACCTGCATTATACCGACTCGCACGACGCCGGTTCGCACGACGTACTGCTATGTGTGCAAACAGGGAAGCAGCTCGACACGCCGAAACGTATGCGCTTTGACAGTAACGAATACTACCTCAAGAGCCCGGAGGAGATGACGCGTCTCTTCCCCGATCTGCCCGACGCGCTGCTCAATAGCGTGCGCATCGCCGAGCAGTGCAGCGTCGATCCCCTGGCCTATAAAGCCAAACTGCCGAACTACACCATTCCCCCTGAGTACAAGTCGCAGGACGACTACCTGTACGAATTGTGTATGCAAGGGCTGCGCGAGCAATTTGGCGAAGTGTCTGAGCACGCCAAAAAACAGCTCGACTACGAGTTCAATATGATCGCCGACAAAGGCTTCGTCCCCTACTTCCTCATCGAATGGGACTTTGTCAACTATGCGCGCTCCAATGGCATCCGCTGCTCGGCTCGTGGTTCGGCCGCTGGCAGCCTGTTGGCCTACTCGCTTGGTATCACCAACGTCGATCCTATCCGCTACCAGCTCCCCTTTGAGCGCTTCTTCAACACCGAGCGCGCCGACATGCCCGATATCGACATGGACTTCCCAGACGACCGGCGTGAAGAAGTGATCGAGTACGTTACCAAAAAGTACGGTGAGGACAGCGTGGCGCAGATGGTCACCTTCAACACCATGGCGGCCAAGGCCGCCGTCAAAGACGTGGCCCGCGTCATGGGACGACAGGACCTGGGTGATCGCATCACGCGCCTCATTCCCACGGGACCAAAGGTCACCTTGCAGGGATCACTCGATGGTGTACGCGAATTAAACGCGCTTTATAAAGAAGATACGCAGGCGCAGGAGATTCTGGACCAGGCGCTCAAGCTTGAAGGCTCGGTTCGTACCACCGGGGTGCATGCCGCAGGTGTAATCGTGGCGAACGAGCCATTGGAGCACTTTGTGCCGCTCCAGTTGCGCGACACTAAGGACCCGAGTAAGGGCCGTATTACGCAATACGAGCAGATACACCTCGAAGAGCTGGGCCTGATCAAATTCGACTTCCTGGGCCTCTCCAACCTGACTATCCTGGACAATGCCCTCAAGTTTATCCAACAAGCGCGCGGCGAAGAGGTGATCCTGGAAAAGGTACCGCTTGACGAGGTCGAAGGGGACGAAATACAGAACGAGAAACGGCGCAAAGCCTTCGAACTGCTGGCCGCCGGCGAGACCACCGGGGTCTTCCAGTTGGAAGGTCCGAAGATGCGTGAGTATATCAAGCAGCTCAAACCAACGCGCGTCGAGGATGTGATGGCGATGATCGCGCTCTATCGCCCTGGTCCGATGGATAGTATCCCCGACTTCATCGACGCCAAACACGGTCGCAAGAAGATCAAATATCTGGACCCGCGCCTGGCGCAGTGGCTCGAAGAGTCCTATGGCATCATTGTATACCAGGACCAGGTGCTCTTCATTGGCGTCGGCCTGGCCGGCTTCTCCTGGGGCAAGGTCAACAAGTTCCGTAAAGCGCTCAGCAAAAAGAAGATGGACGAGGTGGAAGCCTACAAGGGCGATTTTATCAAGGGCTGCGTGGCCAACGGTGTGAAGCAGGAAGTGGCCGAGGAGCTCTTTACCCTGGTCCTGCCCTTCGGTGGCTATGGGTTTAATAAGGCCCATGCCGCGAGCTATGCTGTCGTTGCCTTTTACACCGCCTATCTCAAGGCCAACTATACCGCCGAGTTTATGGCGGCCACGATGACTACTGAGTCCGCCGACGCGAAGAAAATCGCCAACGCCATCGCCGAGTGCCGGCGCATGAATGTTGAAGTGTACGGCCCCGATGTCAACAAGAGCGATCGCGGCTTCACTGTAGAAAACGGCGGTGTGCGTTTCGGTCTGCTCGCCATCAAAGGCATCGGGGAGGGACCGATCGGGGAGATTGCGCGCGCGCGCCAGGAGGGGGGACCGTTCAAATCCCTGGCCGACTTCTGCACGCGGGTCGATCCTAGAGCGGTTGGCAAGGGCGCGATCGAAACGCTGATCAAGGTCGGGGCGCTGGACTCACTGCACGGCGAGGGCAAACGTCACCAGTTGCTCCCCTCGGTCGAGCGCGCGATGCAATTCGGCAAGAGTGAGCGCGCTGCCAAAGAGCGGGGGATGATAAGCCTCTTCGGCGATACTGAGGAGGTCAGCAATGCACTGGAGTTCGCCCTGCATCCAAACGCGGAAGAGATCTCGCGCAAGCAGTTGCTGGAGTGGGAACGTGAACTGATCGGCGTCTACGTCTCCAAACATCCTCTGGCCTATCTGAACGATCTTATCAAAGATAAAGTGACGCACACAAGCGCGGAGGTCACAGAGGAGGCAGATCGGCAGAAAGTCGTCGTGTGTGGCATGATCAAAGAGGCGCGCCGCATTACGACAAAAAAGGGCGACACGATGTGCGTGGTGCAACTGGAGGATATGTACGGTTCCATCGGCGTGACCGTTTTCCCGAAAGCCTACGAGGAGACTGCGGAGATGTGGGTGGAGGACTCGGTGGTGATAGTACGTGGCGAAGTACAGATGCGCCGCGACGAAGCTGGAATACTCTGCAACAGCGTCTCGCCACTCAAGTTGGTTGAAGAAGAGATGAACCGTAAGCATTACCTGATCTGGCTGACGGTGCAGCTCAGCGGTACCGACGAGCGTGCTGTCTCCGATGACAAACTGAAAGTACAGGATATGTATCGCTATATCCAGGAGCGGCCCGGACGCGATCACTATGAGATCGTGGTCGCTAACGGCGAGTGGCAGGTGCGCCTGACCCCCGGCGACAATACGCTGCAGTATAGCCCGGAATTGCACAACAGGCTTGAAGGGCTGCTGGGAAGCGGTGCGATTGAGACCCAGATTATCGGGTAAAATTGGTCCAGTACGGGGAAACTATAGCTGTTGTTCGCTCGTATATCCCTGTAGTTAGGTATACTACGTTCGTGCAACCAGGAAGAAAAGGATTGAAGAATAGTGGGTTCCGAATATATGGGGCCAGCACCGGACCCAAACATGCAACCCTCCCCCTCGCCCATTGAGCGCTCCTCTCTGCCAGACGAGGATACGCAGCCGAGGCGGGCCGTGCCTGCGCCCACCGAAGAAGAGACTCCATTTGAGGAGCCGAGCTATCGTGAGCACGTCTCCGGGCCGTTACATATGCCTGCTGCGGGGGCGCCAAATTTTTATCCCCCACAGCCGCCGTACCAATCACCTGCTTCGCCTGTCAATGTTCAGGCGCAAAATCCGCTGGCCGGGCAGTCATATCCGGCTGCGCCGCATCCCGCAGCAGGCCAGAATGGTTACGCGCCGCCATTTAACCCTCAACCAGGGGCTTATGGCTACGCACCGCCATTTGTGCCTCAGCCGGGCTATGGTTATCCACAGCAGTTTGCGCCTCAACCGGGCTATGGCTATCCACCGCCACAGGGGGCTTATGGCTACCCTCCGCCATTTGTGCCTCAACCAGGGGCCTACTACGGCTATCCACCACCATACTACTATCCCTATGGCTGGCCGCAGCGGCGGCCGAAGCGCGATGGCTATCTGTTCGGTATCGCCATCGCTTCGTTTGTCGCGTCGATCCTGGTCATCCTGGGCGGCCTGTTTAGCGGCTTTGTAATGCTCATTAATGTGCTTGTGATGGGGACTGAGCGCACAGGAATTTCTGCTGGCCAACAGTTTAGCGGTATCGTCTTATTCACCGCGCTTACTATCGCGGGCCTACTGGGCGGCATCAGCAGCCTCTATCATAGTATTCGCTCATTGTTCTTGCGTAAGCCATCCATGGCATTCAAACTGCCATGGTTCTGGCTCTTTCTGGCACTCTACGCTCTGCTGGTTGCCCTTGGCTTCATTGTAAGCAAGCAGACTATTACCAATCCTTTCCTGACCATTTTCCTGGTCTTGCTTGCTGGTCTGTTCCCGGCACTGACCTTTCTGGCGCTGGCCGATCGCCGCATACATTTTCCCCGCTCAGGCCCGTGGCCGACGAGCTGGCGGCGCTTTACATTAGCGATTGTAAGTGGTGGTACGCTGGCAATTGTGCTGGCCGGTATCTTCGAATTGATTCTGACGGCGATTACCGTACAACAATTTCATGTCACAAGCTCCGTTATTGATAATCCTAACCTGCCTACCCCCCACGATCCCAGGATGATCGCCTTGCTGCTCATCATCGTCTCGGTCATTGCGCCAATCATCGAGGAGGGGGTGAAGCCACTGGCCGTAATCGTGCTGCTGGGACGTCTACACAGCGCGGGAGAGGCGTTCGTGCTTGGTATGGCCTGTGGTGTCGGCTTTGATCTGATTGAGACCTCGGGCTATATCAGTATGGGCTATCACAACTGGGTGCAGATTGCGCTTGAACGCAGTACAGCGGGACTGCTGCATGGCTTTGGGGCCGGGATGGTCTCTCTGGGCTGGTACTACCTGACGCACCACAATACCGTGCACAATCGCTTCCTGGTGGGTCTGGGCTGTATCGTCTACGCCGTGCTCCAGCACGCGATCTGGAATGGCTCTTTTGTACTCCAGCTGCTCCCCGCGCCGATTGGACCGTTCCTATCCGGCAACATCACGATCTTCAATGTCCAGGTGGAAGCCTTCTTGCTGGTCTATGTCGTCCTCTCCCTGCTCATGTTCTGTTTCTTCCTCTGGGTGACCGGGCAACTGCGCAAGCAGCAGCAACCACCGCAGCCAGTGCGTGAAGAGGGAAAGCCGGCGCCTGTTCGCCAGCTCCAGCCCGTATAACTCAACAAGCTGCTAAATTTACGATCTGAAAAAACTTCTTATGCGAGAAAGGTTCCTCAATGGTAACGGATAAAACCCTTGTCAGTCCACGTATTACTTCGCTGGAGCAAGTACTTGCATCTGGAGGAAACACAACGGCGCTAGATGCATTCTGGCAAGAAGCCATTGAGCATGGAACACCCCTGATTGAAGCGATTGTAGGAGACAACGCACACCACCTGGTCACGTTCCTGTGGCGTGACCAGGGAGACACACGCAACATGGTGGTCTGCTTTGGTCCGGCAGGCTATAAACGCCCAACGAATAACCAGATGACTCGCTTGTTGGAGACGAATCTTTGGTACAAGACGTACCGGGTGCGTTCCGACCTCCGCACGATCTACCTGCTCTCGCAGAATGATCCTTTGACCGGAGAAGAGTATGCCCCAGAAGATTTTGGAACACGTCTGATACCTGATCCACTCAACCCTCAGCAATTTGTTTTCTCTGAAGATAAAGAAAGTCTCGATGAGAAGGCACTTGTTGTATCGGTCCTGGAACTGCCAGATGCGCCACGACAGCCCTGGATTCTCCCCCACCCGGATGGAGCCAAAGGACACGTTGAAGAGCATCACCTGCACAGTACTATTCTGTGCAATGAACGCCGGGTGTATGTCTATACCCCTCCAAACTACACAACAAGCGGTGAAGCCTACGGCCTTTTATTATTGTTTGATGGCTGGGCATACATTCATCTCGTTCCTACTCCTACCATCCTGGACAACCTCATCAACCAAAAGAGAATCCCACCGTTAGTTGCAATCTTGCCCGACAGTCTGGACCAGGAGACGCGCAACCGTGAGTTGCCCTGCCATCAACCCTTTGTTGAGTTCTTGTCCCAGGAGCTTATGCCGTGGATTTATGCACATTACCATGTAAGCAGCGATCCAGCTCGATCGATTGCTGCGGGTTCTAGCTATGGTGGGTTAGCAGCTGCTTTTGCAGCATTGCGTGCCCCTGAGTGCTTTGGGAATGTGCTGTCACAATCTGGTGGTTTTTGGTGGAACAAAGACCCAGAAGACCAGATCTCGCAAGAATGGCTTACGCAGCAGTTCATTATAAGTCCTCATCTTCCTCTCCGTTTTTACCTGGAAGTAGGCTTAAAGGAAGACGGAATCATCGCTGACATGGTTTCTAGCAATCGGCATCTGCGTGATGTGTTAGTTCTCAAAGGCTATGAGGTTGATTATGCTGAGTTTAATGGTGGGCACGATTATATTTGTTGGCGTGGATCGTTAGCGGATGGATTGTTGAGGCTGGTTGGCAACGACATCATCCCGTCTTTACATTGACATCGTTTCTGCCTGCTGGTTACAATAAAAAGCGAGCAACGAAGGAGCATTCATTGGACAACACAGGCAACAACCAGGAAGCAGCGATAATCGCGTCTACGCGTATCGGTATTATTGGCGGTGGGCAGCTTGGATTAATGATCGGCGAGGCGGCGCGCGCGCTGGGCTACGCGCAGGTGACCGTGCTTGATCCAACGCCACAATGCCCGGCCTCAGCGGTCGCGGAGCAGGTCGTTGGCAGTCTCAAAGATCCTGCCGCGCTGCGCCAACTGGCAGAGCGGGCGGATATTCTCACCTACGAGATCGAACATATCAACACGCAGGCGTTACAGGCCCTGCAAGCCGCAGGCGTCAGGATCTATCCCTCGCCAGAACTCCTGGCCATCATTCAAAATAAATACCAGCAAAAAGAATTTTTAGCTCAACGCAATATTCCAGTCGCACCGTACCTGCCCATCTCCTCACCAGAGGAGATTGAGCAGGCAGTGCGCAGGTGGGGATATCCCCTGGTGCTCAAGGCGAAGAGAGATGCCTACGATGGACGTGGCAATGCGCGTATCAATGGGCCACAGGACATCGCCCCGGCCCTGGCGAAGCTGGGCGAGCGCGACCTGTACGTGGAGAAGTGCCTTGAGCTGGATAAAGAGCTTGGCGTCATGATTGCGCGCAACGCGCGGGGTGAGATCGCGACCTATCCGGTGGTAGAGATGATCCACGCCCGCGATATCTGCGAGACTGTGTTCGCCCCTGCCCCCATTTCAGCAGAGCTCGGGACCAGGGTTGCCGCGATAGCTCGCCAGGCTATCGATCACCTCAACGGCATTGGCATTTTCGGTATCGAGATGTTTCTCGACAGCACCGGTGCGCTCTGGCTCAACGAGATCGCGCCGCGTCCCCACAATCTTGGACACTACACTATCGAAGCCTGTCGCACCTCGCAATTCACCCAGCTCTTGCGCGCCATCAGCAATCTGGCGCTGACATCAACGGAGATGCTGTACCCGGCGGCGGTGATGGAAAACATTCTCGGTACGCGCAATGGTGCGGCCGAACCCGTGTGGCAGCCGGGTTACGACTATGACCATACACATGTGTTTGTGCATATCTACGGCAAACGCGAGACGAAAATCGATCGCAAAATGGGTCACATCACGGCCGTGGGCGATGACCTGGCACGCGTCTATCAGCAGGCAAAGGAGGCGAGGGCCGCGCTCTCGATATAAAAGATGACAGCGGACGAACAAGCAGAATTTACAGCACACGCTCAGGAGCATGGTGTCCTCGTCTCCCCGTCAGGTATCGGTACGAGCGCCAGCGGAGTGCCAAGGGTGCTGATCACTATGGGGAGCGACTCGGATCTCCCCTTGATGATGAAGGCAGTCGATACACTCAGATATGAGTTTGGCGTCACCTGCCTGGTACAGATCAACTCCGTCCACCGCGACCTGCGCACAGTAGTTCGCCATATTGATAGCTTGCCGGAGTCGGTGCAGGTGGTTATCGCCTGCGCAGGCGGCGCGGCTCACCTGCCGGGCAATATCGCCGACCTGCGGGCCGACCTCCCTGTAATCGGGGTGCCACGTGAGCTGGGCGCACTCAAAGGGATCGATGCTCTGCTCTCTATGGTGCAGATGCCCGAGGGTGCACCCGTTGCCGTCATGGCGATCGGCGAAGCGGGCGCGGTAAACGCCGCCATCCACGCTGCTAAAGAACTGGCGATCGCTGATCCGACTATTAAAACACGCTTGCTCGCCTATGCGGAAAAACGCAAAGCACGCGTCCAGGGGCAAAATCAGACCCTGGAGCACAAACTGAGCACATTTACACAAAAATGATGCTGTATAGATGCCATGCTTCAACCAGAATTCCTTCTTACACGTATAACATATAAGGTCTGTCAGGAGAAGGGATTCACAAAATGCTACAGCAACAGATGGCACACCAGGAGAATGTCAGGAGGCTGGAACACCCGAAGCGACGGGATATCTTCCTTCATGGCATCAAAACAAGTAAATTAATAGGGTCGTTATTAACCGATAGACGCGTACCAGTTACGCGTAAATTGCTGTTTCTCGCTTCGGTTGGCGCACTACTGGCACTGCTCGTCTTCCCCGATGTCTTTAACGAGGTGGTCCTGAGCACAGTGCTCCCTCTCGTTGGGACCATCCTGGGCGTCCCGCTCGATGCAGGCTTCGACTGGATCGCGTTCGCCCTGGTCGTCGTCAGCCTGCTGCGCGTCTTCCCGGCAGAGATAGTGGCGGAACACTACAAAAGTTTTTTTAGCGTGTAGTTACGGAAAAACAGAAAGCCAGCTCACCTACGGCGTTGCCATGGATGAGCTGGCTTTCTGCTTTTTACGTAACTACATCATTGCCATCTTCTCTACCAGTTCCTTCAGCTCTGGTGTCAGGCCCGGTGAGAACTCCTCTGGCCGCTCGGGAGACATTTCAATGGGCGCGCCGGCGAGGGACCGTGGAATATTTTCGCCATCTCCGAACCATCCAGGCGCCAGTGGTGCTGCTGGTTGTGAAGGCCCTGGTCCATCAGCTTCTTCACTTCAGGGAATTTAGTCGCGTCAAAGTTCGGAATGGGCAGGGTCTTGTTCCAGTTAACACCCAGCGATTCCAGCGCTCTGGCATAGACATTTTCATGCGCATGATCACGTACGATCAGGTAAGCGACCGTCGAACGCGCGGTTTTATTGTTGGTCATCTCATAGATGCGGCACTTCTGTAAGCGCCCTGTGGCCTCCAGCATCAGGTTATAGAGCAGGTCCAGCACAAGGTTGCCACTGTTATATACATACGAACCCGACCATGGGTTACCTGCCGCATCTACCGGCATCGCACCCTGCGCACCTACCAGGAAATGGTGGATGTTGCCATGAGAGAGCGCCATGTTGAGCGGTGTTGCTCCACCCGCGCCCGGCGTGCCATCCTGCTGCCCCTGGTAACGTGGCGAGCCATCCAGCAAGTGATTGATCGTCGTTGCGATAAGTTCGACGTGGCTGATCTCTTCAGTAGCAACAGCGTGAATCAGGTCGCGGTATGGCTTGGCATTACCACGGAAATTGAAGCTCTGAAATAGATACTGCATCATCGTGCGCATCTCGCCGAACTGGCCGCCCAGTCCCTCTTGCAGCGCATTCGCTGCAGCTGGATCGGGCTCATCCGGTATAATCTCATTGATTAACTTTTGCACATGGAAAAACATATCTTGCTCCTTTGCGTTTAGCAACTATTTTATTAACATTCGCATTGGTTACATACTGTAACCAGTCCTCCTGTACACGTTGCCAGGCATAATGATGTTACAATTTGGAAGCTAATGTATAAAATTTGTATATGATGATATAGTGAGAAATAAATAACTTGCACGGTTATTATTTGCTTGTATAGCTGGTAGAGAGGAAAGGCAAGTTTCTTATTTATCCTATTTAATTTGATGTTAACAGAAGAATAATACTTGATTAATGTCCTTCTCCTAATGTTGATAGAGGTAGTACAGAATATTTGTCTACTGTTCCACGATCTCATCTAAGGAGATACGCATTCTTATGAAGAACTCGTTTCGGCTTTCCCGGCAGCGCAGTATGCCCAATCTTCCTGCATTATTTGCTTTTCTTTGTATCATTATTTGTCTTTCCGCATGTGGTGGCACATCCGCAACAACGGGGACAGGCTCAAACTCTGGTACTGGTGCCGCGACAACGCCGGTTTGTGATAAGGCGACCGGACTAACGCTGTATTCCGCGCAAGGCTATGATTCTGATGCTGCTAAAGCGTTCCAGCAGCAGACAGGGATCAAGACAAAACTTGTTGATGATAGTACAGGGAACATCCTGGCAAAAATCTCAGCCGAGGGCAGCAATCCACAGTGGGATGTTACCTGGTTTGACGGCAATGTGACGATGCAAACGCTCGCTGATCAGAACATGCTGCTGAAGTGGCATTCGCCTAACGCCTCAAACGTCACTGACCAGGCCAAGGTATATATCCCTGCTGACGGCAGTTATTATCCGACAGGTGTCACAACTGTAGGTGCGATTGCCTATAACACTAAACATATTCCTGCCGCGGGACTCCCTGCCGACTGGAAAGACTTGCTGAAGCCAGCCTACAAAAATCTTGTGGCTATGAATGACCCTGCCTTTTCTGGCCCAACCTATCCATTAATAGCGGGTGTCTCGCAGATCATGGGCGGAGAAGATCAGGGCAAGCAGTTTTTCACCCAGTTGAAGGCAAATGGTCTTAAAAACTTTCAAACGAATGATCCTACACTCAAGAGAGTAGAGACACAATATCGGGCGGTCCTGACTGTAAATCAACTCTTGGTTTATGATCGCTTCTAAAAACTAAGGCTTTGATACCTAAAAAAAGTAGTATTTCTCGCTTCTCTTTGTAATCTGGATTATAGCTAGGATCGCGCATTTGTTCGCGTATTTCTGTACATCTCTGATGCAACTCACTCAACTTTTTATCTACCTTTTCCCATTTATCATGCTCGTTCTCATTTTTAGCTAATAAGGCTAGACAATCTTCTTCCTCTTTGGCTAGTCGGTGTAAACCCTGGTTAAGGCGTGCCTCTGTTTTACCATCTAATGTGCGCTTTCTGATACTCTCTGATAGGTAGTCTTGCAAGGCTGATTGCTCGTCTCTGATCTCTTTTAGTTTTGTATTAAGCTTCTTTCGTTGTTCTGCTGTTGGATCTTTTTTTCTTTCTTTGGCTACACGCTCATCAATTTCTTTGGGGTCGTTGATAATTTCTACCGCTTTTTTCCATGCGTCTCTATCAAGATTAGAGACTTGTATACAACATCCTCTGCATGCTCCTGGTACAGTATCACTTGTTTGACATCTGTATTGCAAGTGTACTACCTCACCCCTTTTCGTTAGCGTACGATTGGGGGCAACACGCATTGTTCGCCCACAATGCCCACACTTGGCTGGTCCGGCCCTTAAAAGTGCCTCTTTAAAGTTTGGGTTGTTACGTGAGGCATGCATCTGATTTTGTGCTGCCTTCCTCTGTGCTTGCTCTGCCTGTTCCTTTGTGACGATAGAAGGTACTGGTACAATAATCTGCTCTTCTTCGGAGGTTACTCGACGTGCTTTACTCTTTCTTCCTGGCTCTTTCTCTGCTATGGGATATTTGTTGTACCTTGCTTCTCCCCAATATACACTTTGCCTTAGAAAACGGCTAAGGGCGGTCGCACGCCAACATGGATATTTCATACGTTTGTTTTTAAGCCCTTTGGCAACACTAGGGCATGGTATCCCCTTGCTGTTCAGAAATTCAGAGATTTTGTGTAAAGTCATTCCCTGTATTACTGACTCAAACATAAACGCAACTACTTTTACTTCTGTCCACTCTGTACCGTCTTCATCAACTTTAATGATATCTTCATTCAAAACTAGACCTATTCGTTTACCTCTCTCATCTAGGGCATACTTATAGCCATAAAAGCGTGCTCCATTTCCCAACACTTGAGGGGCTACTCCTTTTTCTTTGTTGCCTTCTACTTTGGTGCGTCTCCCGTTCATAGTACGTCTTCTAATATTATTTAGCTCTTGCTCTGCTCCATGCCCGTTAATCAGGCGTATTAATTCGCCTGTGAGCGAGTCATCATCTGCATGGTCGTTAGGATCAGTAGTAAGAATACGAACACCTAAATCTCTTAACTGCATACGGTATAGCTCACGCTCTAGCCCTTTTCGTCCCAGACGGTCCAATACATCTGTGACTAAAACATCAAATTCGCGCCTTCGTGCCATTTCAAGAATACGGTCTAATGCTGGTCGTTCTCGAAACTCTAAGCCTGTATAGGTATCTCTAATAATATGCCTGTCTTCGTCCAACCTTAAACCAAATGACTCTATAACCTTCTTGCGGATTTCCCTTTCCTGAGCAGGCCAGCCGAAGCCCTTTTCTTGTTCAGGTGTTGATACACGTAACAACATTAGAGCTCGTTTACCTCTATATTCTCGTTCCTGCTCTTTATTGTAATTCTGCATGGTTGGCTCCTTCTTGCTCATTTCGCTATCCTATAGCAACGCGATAACAAGGGCATTGCTATAAAGATCATGTCGTTTTGTTATTTCGTCAATAGTACGTCTAAATTTGTGTTGCACTGTTTAGAGTGGTGAGACGTTTAGCAACATGCCTAACTGATCTAATAATGCTCGACCATCACGCTCTTGAAACAGGTAACTATAATTTCTTCTTTGATCTTCAGTACTTACCCGAAGATAAAGAGCCCCACGTTTGCCCTTATAGTCTTTGCTTGGTAGGTTGCTATACATTTTCTTTGCTCCTTCTTGTATTTATTAGTAGTGGTTTGCATTCAAGAGAAAATATATACTTACTTACTCTTATCTTCAGAAATGTATACACATTTCAGTAAAAAGGGTGGTAAATCTGTTAAATTCGCGTGGATGTAATGAATGACCAGGCGAGTTAGAGCCTGGTCATTCATCTAGCGTACAGCGGTAGAAGTATACACAACAATCAGAGAGATACGCGCTATATCGGTCGGTAGAGTGCTCACGTCGTCGAGCATCGCCTTTCTGACGCCTCTCTGACGAAGCAGGAGCCAAGTCGCCTCTCCCTTACTCTTGCCTGCTATGAGGTTCTTGAGGCGTTGTAGATGATCCTGATCAAACTGGTAAACCCATGTCCCGGTACACGTTACCTGTACCTCAACACTGTTTCCTTTGACCGTCGTTTGTGTGCTCGTCACCTGTAGGTCACCATTGACGCTGTAGTCTGCTCCCAGGCGCTTCGTTGCTTCCTGTCTACTCAGCAGGGTTGCAAGATCGTGATATGCCTGTGTCTGGTAGGCTATGGCTGTACAGGTCTCTGTCACGGTAATGGTGACGTGCTGCGCTTCCTCTCCTGGCTGGTGGTCTGCTATTATGACCGGGTTACAGGGCGTTGGTGTAAGCAGGGTTTCATCTGCATGGAGCTGTCCCTGGAATGCTGTTTGCACTTGCTGGATGACGCGTGTTGTGAGCGGTGCGGCTGTGGTGTCTCTATCCTGTTGCGTCACCAGGGAATAGCTCCGCGCATCTTGTCCACCTGTAAAGGGACCATTGACCGCCGAGAGATTGAGACGACAACAGGGGCCGTAGATGTCGCCTGCTGCGATGTTCCCGTTTGCGCCAGGTGCAGCGGCATGCGCGCTTCCGTGTGCTTGTCCAAAGGTAGGGTAGGATGCGGCGGGGACCGTCATATCCTGGTCCGTAATCACCTGCATCCCATCCTTGCCCGTGATCAGCGTCCCGGCGGCGATGGTTTGAGCAGTTGGCGCGGCATTGTAGAAGGTGATCATCCCGGTTGCTGCTTTCGCGTCCTGGTGCCCCGTTCCGGTTGTAATCACGGTGCGCACTTGCTGTATCGGTCCACTGGACACAGGCCGCCCGGCGAGTTGATGCTGTGCCGCATCGGCGGTCCCTGGCACCATCGTTATGGTGCTCGTCGTCGTAAGGTGCCGCGTATCTGGCAGCAGGGTGATATGTGCAACAGGCGTCAACAGGGGAAGTCCATACAGATAGCCAACGGTCCCGCCTACCAGCGTGCACAGAACAAAGAATAGCAGGGGGACGAGAGCGCCGTGGACGCGTCGCTGTGGTGCTGCTGCCTGGTGCTCCTGCTCCTGGTCGTCGCGTTCCTCTTGCTGGACTGCTTCGGTGGACTGTGACTCGACAACGCCCCCCACACGTGCCGCGTCGTCTTCGGGGGTCTCCACATACAGATGCACGTTGATAATACGCGCTGGACGCTGCACCTCTTCGTGAGCAAACTCGTCTGTGGACGGTGCGTCGGTGCTCTCTGCATGGATGGT
>JAABUQ010006315.1_pt1 | contig 18080 bp, 22 predicted proteins | sample 5560001 | NCBI WGS metagenome assembly JAABUQ01 (sample SAMN10711888, study PRJNA513371) | rock metagenome | isolation source: Antarctica rocks | place: Antarctica: Victoria Land, Finger Mt nord | collected 2015-12-18
CGACCCGCCGCCGCAGAGCGCGATCTGGGAGATCGTGTGGTGCGGCGCGCGAAAGGGCCGCGTCGTAACGATCCCTGCGTCGTCGCCCAAGAGACCGGCGACGCTGTAAATCTTGGTGACGTCGAGCGCTTCGCCGGCCGACATGGCCGGCAGAATCGACGGCAAACGACGCGCCAGCATCGTCTTTCCGCAGCCCGGCGGACCCACGAGCATAACGTTGTGTCCCCCGGCAGCCGCGATCTCCAGCGCCCGTTTGGCCACGCTTTGACCGCGTACGTCGTGAAAGTCGCTGCTCGGTCGCGCGACAGCAGTGGACTGCACCTCGCCGGTATAGCGCAATCCGGCGCCGTGTCCGAGCACGACTGCAACGGCATCGTGCAGGCAAGCAATTCCGTACACGGCGACACCGTCGACCAGAGCGGCCTCGCGCGCGTTCGCACAGGGCACGAGCAACGCATCGAAGCCCGCATTGCGGGCGGCAATGGCCATGGGCAACACGCCCCGCGTTGCCCGCACGCTGCCGTCGAGCGCCAATTCGCCGAGCGCGACGAAGCGCTGCAAGGCCAGCGTATCGACGTGCTCGTCGATGCCCAGGAGTGCGAGCGCGATCGGGAGATCGAAGCCGGGTCCGACCTTGCGGATGTGCGCCGGCGCCAGATTGACGAGCACCCGCCCGGCGGGAAAGGAATACCCCGAGTTTACGACGGCCGCCCGGACCCGGTCGCGCGCTTCGTTGAGCGCCCGATCCGGCAGCCCGATGAGACCAAAGCTCGGCGTGCCGGCGGCGCTATCGGCCTCGACGCGAACGACGTAGCCGTCGATTCCGAGCATCGACGCGCTGTGGGCCAAAGCGATCACGCCCTTCGTATCGCGACGGTTACGATGACGGCAAGCCTCCATTTCGACGGAACCTTGCGGGGGCGCCACCCAGGCGGCTTCTCCACACGTTGCACAGGTCAAAAGTCTGAAATGTGGATAAGCAGCGGGACTCCGGCACTCTTGGCGGAGGCGATACCGTGCTTGATGCGGCCGGCGACGGTGGCTGGTGCCGGGCAATAAAGCCAACGTAGCAACACGGCCAAGTTGGCCGTCTACATCGAGCCTCAGAACGAACCGGGAGCGTATAACCGCGAGGTGTTCCTCGTGCTCAAGGAATTCGGACCGTTCTTGCGTCACGGCGGGGACTTGACGCAAGCCTTCCTGCATCCGAGCAGCGAGGTGCCGGTGCTGCGCGCGGAAGGCGAAGCGGCCATGCGTCGCTCGCTTTCTGCCGGGATGCCGAAGGGCTTCGAAGTCGCGTACCGGTCGTTTTCAATCAATGGCCGGATGCTCGGAGCCGGTGAGCCGATTCGCGTTCGGCGCGGCGAGCGCGTGATGTTGCGTACTCAACGCGAGTGCGACGGAGATACGGAGCCTCGCGCTGCCCGCTCACGCGTTTACGGTCATCGCCCTCGGGCGGCTACTGGATGCGCCATCTCGACGATTGCATCAATGCGCTCGGCCGTGCCAAGCCACAGTACCGGCACCGTCGCCTGCGTGGGCACGGGCGGAGTGTGGGTTCTCGGCGATCGCTCTTCCCCTGCCATCAGTAACTGCACATGGATTACGGGTTCATGGCATTGTTCGATTATGTCTGACCCGAGAGGTGCTGGGGAGGGCTCGGCCCGTAGCCACGCGCATGAGGCACGGCGGAGGGATTGTCCGCTCGTGAACGTTTATCGCTTCATTCCCGTGGTGCTGTTGGTGGCGCTTGCCGCCTGCTCGTCGTCCCATTCGTCGTCATCGTCAGGCTCGGCCGGTTCTGCTCCGCGCGCAGCCGCGTCGGGCGGCAAAACGATCGGCGTTTCGATTCAGAATCGTGAAGCGCAGTTCTACCAGCAGATGGAATCGGGCATGAAATCGGAAGCGGCGAAGGACGGCTACACGGTCGACGTCGTCGACGCAAGCCGCGACAACTCCAAGCAGCAGAGCCAAGTCGAAGACTTCATCTCGCAGAAAGTCGCGGCGATCGTGCTGACGCCGTACGACTCGCAGGCGATCGGCAGCGCGATCGTCGAGGCCAACAACGCGGGCATCCCGGTGTTCACGGCTGACATCGCCAACGCGTCCAAGCGCGGCAAAGTCGTCTCGCATATCGCAAGCGACAACGTGCAGGGCGGCGCCCAGGCTGCGAAGCTGATGTGTCAAGCGCTCGGCAAGAGCGGCGGCAGCGTCGCAATTCTCGACGAGCCCGAGGTAACGAGCGTGCAAGATCGCGTCAAGGGCTTCCGTGCCGGGCTCGCATCCGGGTGTCCCAACGTGAAAGTCGTCGCCGATATCGACGGCGGCGGCGAACGCGCCAAAGCTAGTTCGGCCACCGACGACATCCTTCAGGCCCATAAGAACCTGCGCGGCATCTTCGGAATCAACGACGACTCGGCGCTGGGAGCCGCCAAGTCGATCACGGCGGCGGGCAACGGCGGAAAGGTCGTCGTCATCGGGTACGATGCCACGCCCGAAGCGCGAACCGCGATTGCGGGCGGTTCGATGTACGGCGACGCGATCCAACATCCCGACCAGATCGGCGCCAAGACGATCGACGCCATCCATGCTTACTTCACCGGCAAAACGCCGCCGCCCAAGATCGCGGTCGTCGTCGGCACCTATACCAAGGCGAACGCGAAGTAATCCAGGTGAGCGGCGCCGTGGCGCCCGCGCCGTTTTTGCGCATGAACGGGATCGTCAAGACGTTTCCCGGCGTCAAGGCGCTCGATGGTGTTTCGTTCGACGTGCGCGCGGGCGAAGTCCATGCACTCGTCGGCGAGAACGGTGCCGGCAAATCGACCTTGATGAAGGTGCTTGCAGGCGCCTATCGCGCGGACGGCGGCACGATCGAGATCGACGGGCGCGTCGTGACGATCGACGGGCCAAAAGCGGCCGAGGCACTGGGCATCGGGATGATCTACCAAGAATTCAACCTCGTTCCCGATCTGCGCGTCGTCGACAACGTATTGCTGGGTCACGAACCCGTGCGCGGCCTCTTCCTCGACCCCGCCGCTGCGATCGCGCGCGCGAGCGCCGTTCTCGCCGAACTCGGGGTCAGCGTGCCGCTCGATCTGCCGGCGCGCCGGCTTACGGTCGCGCAGCAGCAGATGGTCGAAATCGCCAAGTCCCTCGCGCGCAAGGCGCGCATCATCGTCATGGACGAACCGACCGCGGCGTTGACTGAGCGTGAGATCGATGCGCTGTTCGCGCTGATCGACAAACTGCGCGCGCAAGGCGTCGCCTTCGTATACATTTCGCACCGGCTCGAAGAGCTGCCGCGCATCTCCGATCGAATCACCGTGATCCGTGACGGACGAACGATCGAGACGCGTGCGACGCCGGCACTGCCACAGCATGACATGATCGCGCTGATGGTCGGACGTTCGCTCGCAACGCATTTTCCGGAACTGCCGCCGATCGATTCGCATGCGCCTCTCGTGTTATCGGTACGCGGCGTGTGCGCGCAAGCGGGCGTGGCCGTGTACGACGTGACGTTCGATGTGCGCGCGGGGGAGATCGTCGGCCTTGCCGGATTAGTCGGAGCGGGGCGAACCGATGTCGTGCGGGCCATCGCGGGCGCAGACGTCCCCAGTGCGGGCGAAGTGTTCGTGCAGGGACGGCACGTTGTCGTGCGTTCCCCGCACGATGCAATCGGCGCCGGTATCGCGCTCATTACCGAAGACCGCAAAGGTCAGGGACTGGTGCTCGGGATGAACGTGCGCGAGAATACGACCTTAGCGCACCTCGACCGGTTCGCGCGTCGCGGCTTCGTCGATCGTAACAAAGAAGAAGCGACAACCACCGACGAGATCGCCGAACTACGCATTCGCACGCCCAGTTCCGAGCAACTCGTCCGCAATCTGTCGGGCGGCAATCAGCAGAAGGTCGTCCTGGCGAAATGGCTCGTCGGCGATGCCGCCGTGTATCTCTTCGATGAACCGACGCGCGGTATCGATGTCGGGGCCAAGGCCGAAATTTATGCGCTCATGGTCGGCCTGCTTGCGCGCGGCAAGGGGATCGTCATGGTTTCGAGCGAGTTGCCCGAAGTGCTCGGTATGTCGCACCGCGTGCTCGTTCTGCGCGAAGGACGAATTGCAGCCGAATTCGCGCGTACCGACGCGACGCCCGAGCGGGTGATCGCCGCCGCCGCGGGAATCGCGGCGTGAGCATCAACGACACAGCACGCGCGGGTGACGCGACGCAGGTCAAAGCCGCGCTTGAGGCCGACGCACAAGGGGCGCGCAGCCGCCAAAACCGCGCCCTGCTGTTGCGTTTCATCGGCGCAATCGTGCTGCTGGCGGCCGTGGTAGCGGTCGTTGACGCGCTGTCGCACGGCGCCTTTTTGACGGCCGGCAACCTGACGAACGTGCTGCGTCAGATCACCTACAACGCGATCTTGGGGATCGGGCAGACGTTCGTGATCATCACGGCGGGCATCGATCTGTCGGTCGGTTCGTTGATCGAACTGACGGGCGTCGTGATGGCGACCTTCGCCAATGCCGTGCCGTTTCACGGCCCGGCATTGCTGGGCCTGACGTTGCTCGTGGGTCTCGCCGTCGGCTGTTTTGCGGGGTTCGTCAACGCGGTGCCGGTCGTGCGCTTGAATCTGCCGCCGTTCATCACGACCTTGGCGATGATGCTCATGGCGCGCGGGCTCGCCTTCAAATTGGCGCACGGGCAACCCGTTACGCTGGCCGATTCGTCGGCCTTCGATGCGACGGGAACCGGCTTTCTGTTCGCGCCGCTGTTGCGGCCGCTCGGTTTTCCGGGCATTCCGGTGCCGGTCGTGTGGATGATCGTGCTGGTCGTCGCGTTTGCGATCGTATTGACCCGCACGCGCTTCGGCCGCTACGTGTTCGCCATCGGCGGCAATGAAGAAGCGGCGCGTCTGGCCGGCATCAACGTGGCGCGGGTCAAGACGCTCGTGTACGTCATCTCGGGCGGTTGCGCGGCGGTCGCGGGACTGCTGTTGATGGCGCGCTTCGGCTCCGGGTCGCCGAACACGGGCATCGGCAGCGAATTGCAGTCGATCGCTGCGGTCGTCGTCGGCGGCACGAGCTTGATGGGCGGACGCGGCAGCGTCGTCGCGACGTTCTTCGGTGCGCTGCTCATCGGACTGCTCAACAACGTGATGAACCTGCTCAACATCGAATCGTATACGCAGGACATCGTGCTCGGCGCAGTCATCCTCGTGGCCGTCGTCGTCGACGAACTCCGCAAGCGCTATCTGCGCGCGTGACCAAGCGGCGTGTCGCGTTCGGCGGTCTTTGGCTCGCGGCATGCGCCCTCGCTGTCGGAGCGGGCGAGATGGTTGATGCGCAAACGTTTCCGCCGCTGGTCGCGCCGCCGGCCCCGAGTGCGTCAACGTCGCCGACCTGCGGGAAAGGCCTCGTCGTGAGCGCAGGAGCGGCGAGAGCGCGTGGCACCGTTACCGTGCAGACGGTCACGCTGAGCTTGCACGCGGGAGCGCCGTGTCTCGTTTCCGGTTTCGCCGACATCGCGTTCGCGGGCCATGCGAAGACTCCGAGCTTGCGCACGGGACGGCTCAGCAACCCGAGCAGCGCGCTCCTCGATCCGCAGACGCAGGCAACGTTTGTCGTGCGGTATATCCGTGAACCGGGCGCGCTCGCCGCAGGTTGCGGCTTGATGATCGTCATCGGCGGCACGACGGTCGCGGGTGCACCGCTGTCGATCTCGCCGTGCCGGACGCTCTCCGAAGTCGACCTCTCGTCATACACATCGGTGGCACAAGGCGCGACGCCGACGCCGTTGCCGTTGACGCCGCCGCGTGCTTCGAAAACTGCGCGACGCTGCGGAACCGCCGATCTCGCCGTGCGCGACGCCGGCTCCGACCTAGGCGCAGGAATGCAACGCGCGGTCATTGCCGTGCAGAATCGCTCTTTGACATCGTGCACCATGCCGGGGGCGATGCGCGCGCAGTTGCTCGGACCGCAAGGGCGGTTGATGGCGGTCACCGTCGTCGCTTCCGAGCGGCGAAACGTGGGCGATCTTCCCGTGCGCGCGGGCCACGAAGCGTCGCTTACGCTTTCGTTCGCAACCACCGATCCGCACGGCAAAACGTGCCCGCAAAGCCATGCGGTCGCGCTCGTCTTTCCGAACGGGACCTTTACCGCTTCCGCTCCGACCACGCTCGCGCCGTGCCCCGGTCCCGATGGCGTCGCGATCCGCGAAACGCCGCTACGCTCGGGCGTGCCGCTAGCCGGGTTTGAATAGACTCGGGCGGCGCATGCTCAGAAGATGGGCGCCGGCCTTTCCGGCCGTCGAATTCCGCGAAGGGACACGCGGATATCAGTTACGCGTCGGGTCATTTGCGATTCCGCAAGGCTCGTATCTCTTGGTGGCCGCCGTCGTCGTCGGTTTCCTCGGTGGTTTCGGAGCGATCGCGTTCCGCGCGCTGATTACGCTCGAAGGCACACTGGCTTTCGGCATTCTTCAACCGGCGCTCGGCCGCGTCGTCGGCGCACCCAACTCGCCCACGCGCCGGCGCCGATCGTCCGTACGCTCGTCGCTTGCGGGGCGGCGGCGGGTATCTCGGCGACCTTCAACGCTCCTATCGGCGGTGTTTTTTTCGCCAGCGAAGTCATTCTCGGCGATTTCGCTCCACGCTCGTTCGCAACGATTGTGGTCTCGAGCGTCATCGCGGCGGTAATATCGCGTGCTTACCTCGGCAATCGGCCGTCCTTTAGCAGCCGCCTTCTCACTCGTGTCGCCGCGCGAACTTTGGCTTTATGCACTCCTTGGCGTACTGTGTGCGCTGTGGGCGTGGGGTTTCGTGCGCGTGCTCTACGCGATTGAAGATCTCGGCGATGCGTGGAAGATCGCGCCCGAGTTCAAAGGTGCGGCCGGCTTTGCGCTGGTCGGCGCCATCGGACTGTACGCGCCGCAGGTTCTCGGCGTCGGTTACGGTGCGATTCAACACGTCTTCGACGGTCATGTGGGAGCCGATCGTGCGTTCGTGCTTTCACTCCTCAAACCACTGCCAACCTCGCTGACGCTCGGCTTCGGCGGCAGCGGCGGCGTGTTCGCGCCCTCGCTGTTCACCGGCGCGATGCTCGGCGATGGGTTCGGACGCATCGTGCACGACCTCTTTCCGGCGTGGACCGCGTCAGCCGCGGCGTATGGTCTGGTCGCCATGGCGGCAGTCTTTGCCGCCGCCGCCGAGGCGCCGATTACGGCGATCGTGATCGTATTCGAGATGTCCGACGACTACACGATCGTGCTTCCGCTCATGATCGCAACCGTCATCGCAACGTCGCTCGGACGCCGGCTGATCGGCGGGACGGTCTACGAACTCAAGCTGATGAGGCGCGGTATCGATTGGAAGCGGGTGCGTCGTCCCCGCGCTCGAACGCGTCCGCGTGTCGAGCGTCGAACGGAAGCCCTCCGTCGTCGCGCATTGCGGCGACACGATCGCAAGCGTGGTCGAACGGCTGCATGGGATAGATGAAGCCGTCGTCCCCGTGCTTGATGATCGCGGACGCTTGGCGGGGGTCGTGCTCGCAAGTGAACTTGCGTGGCACATGGCGCGCGATCCAAATACGCAACTCGGGGCGATCGCCCGGCCGCGCCGGCGATGGTCACCGCGACGGAGCCGTTGCAGCGTGCCGCCGACCTCATGGCTGATCCCGCCATCCCTCTGTTGCCGGTCGTCGATCCGGACGACCGGCTCGTGAGCATTGTAACGCGTCGCGACGTCCTGGCGGCATACCGCAGCATTAGCGAAGTATAAATCCTAACGAGCGGCGGTCTTTACGTCGCGCTTAGGGGGGGTGAGCAGCGTGCCGTGGCTGCCTTGGATGCCGATGAGCACGTCGCAGTTGGCTTGCGCGGCGATGATTTCAATCGCGCGACCGAGCGGCGCGCCGGTGTATTTGCCTTCGCGGTACGAGCCCAGCACGATGAGATGCACCTGCGCGTGCTTGGCGAGTTCGAGCACGCCGGCGGCGACCTGGCGAGCGCGTACGACTTCGGTGTTGATTTCGACGTTGTTCGCGCGCGCAATCGATTCGGCAATCTGAAGCACGCCGAGCGCTTCACGATGCTCGGCGGCCATTTCAGCGTTGACCGGCAACGTGTGCGGCACCTCGATCACGTATGCGGCCAGAAGCTGCGCGCGTTCGCGCCGGGCGACGCGGGCCGCAAGCGACATCACGTGTTCGGAGTGAATCTCCTGGGAAAACACGACCAGGACGCTGCCGATCATCTCGGCGACGTCGCGTTCGGTCAGGCGGGCCGCGCGTTCGGCACTCGACGCCGGCGGGTGCAGCATCCAATACAGCGTGGCACCGATCGCAAGCAGAATGGCAAGTGCGCAGAGAACGCCGGTGATGTGGACGGTGGTCATGAGCGCTTGGCCGCCGCGTACGCCCGGAACCGGACGACGGCAAGCCCGATCAACGCCAATCCCAGAACAACGCCGGGAAGGGCCGTCAGCGAGAACCGCGCGGCGGCGACGGTTCGGTAGCAGATCGCGGCTCCCAGGGCCGCAAAGATCAACGCGTTGATCAAGCGCGCGCGCGCATACCCTTCACTGCGGACCATGCGCCTCACGACGCCGGCCTCGGCGCCGCGGCCCGTTCGTCCATCCGTGTGACGTTGCTGAGGTATTCGTCCATCAATTCGAGTTCGCCGGCTGCGCGCAGGATGCTGATTTGCGCCGTGCGCCAGTCGTGCGGCTGTGAACGCAGTACCGGCAGTTGCTTGTAGCGCCGATAGAACATGTACCCCACGATGCCGCAGACGATCCACGTCGGGCCCGCAATGCGGCCGATCGCGTGCGTGATCATCGTGAACGCGAGAATCGAGGCGATTCCCAAGAAACCGATCACCGCAACGATCGGAAATTCGACGCGGTTGCCACGATAGGTGAACGGCACGTTGAACGGCATCTTGAACTTGCGCGGGCTCTGCGAATCGTTGAGCCGGAGCGCGATCAGCGCGATGAAGACGAACGAGTAACTCGCCGCGGCGCCGAACGCATAGAGGTCGCCCAGAAACGTGATGCCGTTCTCGCCGCGGAAAAAGTGCGCGTAGACGGACTTCACGGCCGGTGAGAGGCTCGGCAACGATGCGAAGACGAGTTCGACCACGCCCACGCCGCAGAACGCTGCGATCGATACCACCGGCGTGCGAAAGCGGGGATGGACGCGTTGGAAGAGGCTCGGCAACAGTTGTGCGCCGCTCATCGCGTAGGCGATGCGCGAACTTCCGAACACGCCCGAATTGCTGGAAATCAGCAGTAGGATGGCGCCCAAGACCGGCACGTAGAACGCTGCCAAGGCTCCGAAGTACGGAACGTACGAGGCCAACACGGCTACGGCCGCACCGTTGTTGTCTTGATTACCGAGATACTGCCACAGAGGCTGCGTGTGTCCGAGCGCATCCTTGGGAAGCGCGTGCCACGGGTGCATGCCGAGCGCCAGATTCGAATACGCCAAGGCGAAGATCAAGATCGTCAGGATCAAGCCGATCGACGAGCGCGGGATGACGGAGGCGGGGCGCTGCGTTTCCTGGGCCGCCTGCGAAATCGACTCCAGTCCCACGAACGAGATGATCGCGAGCGACACGCCGTTCATGAGCCCGAAGGTCGACGGCCAGGCTATCTGCATCGTGTGCACGAGTAATTCCGGGTCAAAGGCGAATAAGAAACCGAAGAAGAGGATCGACGTTTCGCTGACGACGTCGAGTCCGCTGACGACTTCGTTGAAGGCGCTCGATTCACGCACGCCGATGATGTTGAGCGCCGCGAGGCCGCCGATGACGGTCAACACGACGCAGAAGTGCACCCACGGATGCGTCACGAAACTGAGCACCGGGATCAGTTTGCTCAGATAATCGATGCAGCTCCAAGCGAACAGCACGATGTCGATCGTGAAGTCGAGCAGCACGGCCCAACCGGCGATGAAGCCGAAGATGTCGCCCAGTCCGCGAAAGACGAAGTACTGGCCGCCGCCGGCCACCGGGTACGCGGCCGCCAATTCCGTGTAGGCCAGGCCAATGCAGACGTACACGATGCCGGCGAACAAGAACGCGACGTTGGAGGCGCCCGCCGCCGCCCCGAGCACGAGCCCCAAACCGACGAAAATGTCGGCCCCGACGTCGGAATAACCCCAGGCAAACGAGCCCCACGGGGTCACCGAGCGCCGCAGCGACGGCTCTTCGACGACCCGTTGGCCAAGCGCGCTAGCGGCCACGAGCCAGCCTCATGCAAACGCTCCGCGGTACAGCCGCATCACATCGCCGTCGATGGCGAGCACGTCGAAACGCGCCTGCGCACCGGGCGCGATGAACTGCAGATAATCGGCGGCCGAGGCGCGTAGACGTTTGCGTTTGCGCGCGTCGACGGCGCCGAGCGCGGTTCCGAAGGAGCGCGAACGCCGTGCCTTCACCTCGACGAAGACGATCGTCGCGCCCTCTCGCGCGATGATGTCGATTTCGCCGGCGGGTCCGCGCACGTTTCGTTGAACGATGCGCAAGCCGAGCGAAGCGAGATACGCGGCGGCGGCATCTTCGCCGGCGCGCCCCAGGCGCTGGCGTGCGTTCACGGCGCGTCGCCGCCCGCATCATGGTAACCGTCAAGCGCGAACAGTGAAAGCGCAGCCCGAACGCGCCAGAAACCGCGGCGATGGTGCGGGCACGGGCCGTGCTCTTGCAGTGCGGCGATGTGGCGCGCGGTCGCGTAGCCTTTGTGTTCGGCGAAGCCGTATTGCGGATGTTCGCGGTCCAGTTCAACGAGCAATGCGTCGCGGTGAACCTTGGCCACGATCGAAGCTGCAGCCACGGTCGCGCACTTGGCATCGCCCTTGATGACCGGCAACTGTTCACCCCGAAAAGCGCGCACGAGCACGGCGTCGGTAAGCAAATAGTGCGGCTGCGACTCGAGTCCCCTCAGGGCCCGTTCCATCGCAAGTATCGTCGCCCAATAGATGTTCAACCGTTCGATCTCGGCCACGCTTGCGCTACCGATCGCCCACGCAACGGCGCGTTCACGGATCTGCACCGCCAGCTCACCGCGGCGTTCGGGCGTAACACGCTTGGAGTCATCCAGCCCGCGCAACATCAGCGGCCCATCGGCGACGATGCAGGCCGCGACGACGGGTCCCGCCAGCGGCCCGCGCCCGACTTCATCCATGCCGCCGACTAGCGCGAAGCCGCGTGCGTGCGCTTCTCGTTCATAACGGTGGAGCCGGACGAGTCTGCGGCGTTCTCGTTCGCGCGCGAGCCGGCGTCGGCGCGCAGAATCGCTTTTCACGCGGGCGGCAACTCGAGGGTCATCGGACCGAAGTGGCCCTCACCCCAGTCTCGCAGGTAGGCCCAAGCCGCGTTGTGCACGTCGGGTATCGTACCGCGTCGTATGAAGCCGCGCGATTGCGTAAACGTTGCCAGATCCGGAACGGCACGCTGCATAGGCGCCCGATCGTGGGTTTGAACGTACCAACTGTAGAAGCGGCCCACGACGTCTTCCGGATCGAAACGCGCGCGCGGCACCGCGCCGACCAGCGCCAGTTTCCATTGATCTTCGGCATCGTCGATCTTGGGCGGAAGGATGCCGGCAGTGTCCATGATCTCGAGCGAACCCACCCGAAACCACTGCCGTGCGCGCGTCACGCCGGCCCGATCTTCGGTTCGAGCGACGTTGCGTCCGGCGAGCGCATTGATCGCCGTCGACTTTCCGGCATTGGGGATGCCGAGCACGATGGCGCGCGCGGGCTTGCCAGTGCCGGCCAGCGATTGGAGCGCCTCGCGTAGACGCGCGATGCCGGCGCCGCTCTTGGCGTCGACGGCGACGACGCGGACATCGCGGGCTGCATAGAAGTCGAGCCAGGCCTTCGTCAGCGCTCTATCCGCCAGCTGGACGCGCGAGAGAACGAGCAGATGCGGTCGGGAACCCGCTAAGCGCGCGAGTGCCGGATTCGTACCGGCCAGCGGCACGCGCGCGTCGGCGATTTCGATGACCGCATCGATCATGCGCATGTCTTCGGAAAGTCGGCGCATGGCCGCCGCCATATGCCCCGGATACCACCCAATGGTCGCTGCGTAGTCACCGTCGGTGCTTGAAAGTGCTCGGCTCATCGTAGTGCGCCGATATGGGCGGGCGGCCAGACGGCGAAAATTGCGCGCCCGATCAGCGCGCGCGCCGGCACGAAGCCCCAGGCGCGCGAATCGTCGCTGTTCGCGCGGTTGTCGCCGAGCACGTAGTAATCGAGCGGCGGCACGATGACGCGCGGGGCGCTCCGTGAATCGTGAAAGCGAACGTAGGGTTCAGCCAGGATTGCTCCGTTGAGGCGCACGATGCCGCGTTCGATCGAGAGACGATCGCCTGGAACGCCGATCACGCGCTTGAGATACACTTCGGGGGCGCTTTGCTCGTGCCGGAAGGCGACGATGTCACCGCGCTGCGGCGTGCCCAGGCGGTACGCGAGCGCATTGATGAGCACGTATTCGTCGGGCGCGATACGCGGTTCCATCGAAAAACCGCTGACTTGTCCCGGCCGTAACCCCATGGCCGCAAACGCTATCACGATGAGCACGGCGATCTGCCACGTCAGATTCGCCGCAGATTTCAGACGCACGGCTTCGTTGTCTTAGTGTAAGATGCCGATGCGATTTGGCGGCCAGAACAGGAGGAACGCATGGCCCGTGAAGCCGGCTCGTTTACTAGCCTCGGGGCCGCTCGCAAATCTGCCGCCGAGCTGCGCAAAGCCCCAGATGTGTGAATCTTCGGAGTTGTTGCGGTTATCGCCCATCATGAAATAACAATTGGGCGGAATCGTATCGGGCGCCGTCCATGCCTGGCGTTTGGGAATGTTGGCCTGTTCGGGATCGAGCGGCGTTCCGTCGACATAGACGTTGTAATTCTTGATTTCCAGTTCGTATGCCGGGCGCTGCGCTTCGTACGGTTCGGCCAATGCCTTGCCGTTGCGATAGACGACGCCGTTGTGCACGCGCAACGTCTCGCCCGGCGAACCGATCAACCGTTTGATGAAGTCGTTCGTCGTCGGAATCGGTGGCGGAAAGACGACGATATCGCCGTCGTGCGGCTTGGAGAGATGGTATTCGAATTCATTGACCAGTAAAACGTCATGGATCTGCAACGTGGGCTCCATCGAGCCCGAGGGAATGAAGAACGTTCGCACGACGAACGTAATCAGAAAAAGTGCGACGAGCCCTGCGACGATGAACGCGTCGAGGTATTCCTTGACGACGACCGAGAACGATGGTGCGGCGGTCGCAGCGCGTCGTTCGCTCGCAGTCCCCAGCGCCGCGCCGGAGCGCGGGCCCGTCGTGACCGGCCGCAGGCTCATCGCGACGCGAACGACGGCAAGGACGCAAATGAGGCCGAAGAGCTCGAGTGGGGTCACGAGGAAGCGCGCGCGACCTTCTTTTCCTTGATGCGCGCGGCCTTACCGACTTTGTCGGAAAGATAGTACAGACGGCTGCGCCGCACGATCCCGCGCTTACTCACTTCGATGCGCTCGACGCGCGGGCTGTGCACGAGGAACGATTTCTCGACGCCGATGCCGTGCGAGATTCGGCGTACGGTGACCGTTTCGCCGATCGCCCCGCCGCGACGCAAAATGACGACGCCCTCGAACATCTGCGTACGCTCTTTGCCGCCTTCGACGACCTTCGAGTACACCTTGACCGTGTCGCCGGGGCGAAATTCCGGAACGGCGGCCTTGCGCTGTTCTCGTTCGAGCAGATCGATGACGTTCATGGTTCCTTCGCGACAAGCAATGCGGGCGCCGGCCGGACAACCCCGCGATCATATCACGGCCCGGTCATCATAGCAAACGAGCATGGTCTGTCGTATCGTCGTTCTGGAGGTCCTTGCGCCGGGCAGCGGTTCTTGCGCGCGACTGTTCGCGTCGCCAAGCCGCGATGCGCGCATGATCGCCGGAAAGCAAGACCTCGGGAACATCCAGACCGCGGAACGACGGCGGCCGCGTGTACGCGGGCGCGTCGAGCACGCCACCGGTGAATGATTCGCGCGCGAGCGAATCGGCATTGATTACGCCCGCAACTAAGCGCACCGTCGCGTCGAGGACGGCAAGCGCCGGAATTTCGCCGCCCGTCAGAACGAAGTCTCCGAGCGAGAGTTCTTCGGCGCCGAACAGGGCCACCAGACGTTCATCGATGCCCTCGTAATGGCCGCACACGAGTATGAGCCGATCGAGCGCAGCGTAACGAACGGCGGTGGCTTGGCGAAACGGAACGCCCGCGGGCGTCGTCACGGCGACGGCACGGCGCTCGCCGCCCGGCGCTGCCGCGATGATGTCGTCGAGGACGCGGGCGAGCGGTTCGATCCGCAGCACCATGCCGGGGCCGCCCCCGAAAGGCCGATCGTCGGCGCGCTCGTTGCCGGGTAGCGCGTCGCGCACATCGTGGAGGGCGACGGAAATCAAACCACGTTCATGGGCGCGGCCGACGATCGAGAGCCCGAGCGTCGGCGCGAACATCTCCGGGAAGAGCGTGACGACGTCGATGTGTAACACGATGCAAGCATGTTCGGTGTACGAGTCGTGTCTGCCGCGTTCCGTCTAGTCTCGCCCCGGTTGCGCCGGCGGACGCCCCAGGGTCCTTTCGAGCGCGCAACGCGTGCGCTCGCTGAGCAGCGGCCACACGAAGCGCTCGCCGCCTTGGAGGCAACGCCGCCGGATGCCGCGACTGCCAATAAGCGCGGCGTCGCGCTGATCGCGTTAGGGCGGCGCGAAGCGGCGCTCGAGGCGTTCTGCGATGCGCTCGCCGTCGATGAGCGACATGCGCCCGCATTTACGAACATCGGCAGCCTGCTGCTGGAGGATGGTATGCCGAGCGACGCAATCGACTATTTCCGGGCTGCGCTCGTCGCCCAACCGCTGTACGGAATCGCGCACCGCAATCTCGGCGTCGCGCTCAAGCGCCTCGGCCGCCGGCGTGAAGCCGTCAGAGCGTTGCGGACGGCGGCTCGGATCGAGGGCCGGCGAGTCGCCGGCGGTGCGTGATTTCCTCGACGTAGTCGAATAGTTGCGGTAAGGACAAGCGTCCCAATTCGCCCTGTACGGACAGGCCTTCGGCGTCGCCGCCTTCATCACGCAAATAACAGCGCGATTCGACGTCGCCCGGCGACTCGCTCGAGAACGACACCGCGAACCCTTTGCCCATCGTTTCATCGTAGATGCGCAGCGCCGACGGATTGAGAATCTCGATGCTGTGCGAGGAGTTGTGGGCGTCGAAGATCGTAATGGTGAGGTAGTCGCGGTTGACGATCTCGATGGAGCCGACGACGAACGTATTTTTCGTCGAGAAGAATTCGTGACCGCGCTTGTTGCGCGAGGACACTTCATAAAAAACGCGATGGCGGACGAAGCGGCCCAGTATCTTGCGCAACGTCGCGATCGACGCGAGCGTCTCCGTCCGGTTTCCGCGCGTGTAGATGATCTTCAAGCGGTCTTCTCTTGCGGAAAAGTACGCGCCCTGGAGGGCGGGCACGGTCCGTTGGCCGGTGCGAGGAAGGACTCCTTTGCTTTCACCGGCTGACATGCTGATCATCGGTGCGGCCGCGCTGCTGTTCTTCGGGCCCGACCAGCTACCCAAAGTGGCGCGCCGTGCCGGACAAGTGGTGCGCGAAGTGCAAGCGACGTCGCAGTCGTTCATTCGCGAAATGGAGAGAGCCGCCGACGAGTCGGATCTCCACGCGGCTCAGGCAGCGTATGCGCGACGGGCGGCTGAACAGCCGACCGCGCCGGAACTCGAGTGGGACGCCCCGATGAAGCCCGATCCGCCCGAGCCGCCCGGCGATGTGATCAAGCCGCCCGATCCGCCCGTGTAGCTAAGAGACTACTACATCGCGACGGTCCCGGTTACGCGTTGCGCGTTAAAGGTTGAAGCGGCTGCGCAATTCGTTGACGCGGCTTTCGACGAGCGAGCGCGCTTGTTGCTGGAGCCTGGTCTTCTGTTCGTCCGGCAGTCGCGAATACACGAGGTAACCGACTGCCGAGGCGATACCGCCGACCACGCCTGCCAACAGCGTCTTGCCCGCGTCACCGGACGAACTTGAGTCGTAGGCGTCCGTGCCCGAGTACGTCGTGCCCGGCATCGTGCCTGAGGTCGACCCCGGCGCCCCATAGCTGGTATTCGTATTCGTCGTCGACTTCGGGTCGTCGGCGATCGGTTTGAAGATGTCGCTCATATGTATTTTGTTTCGCTCCTCGGCTTGGCGTTTACCCGTCCCCTCCTTCGCGAATCACCACAACGTGATCGGGATACTGCGTCGCGATACGTTCGACGGCCAGCGCCGCCGTGGCCGCGATGGCTCGCACCGCGGCATTGCCGCGGGTCGCCTCCGGCCACGCGAGTGCCAGCGAGCCGCTTTCGCGACGCGCGTCGACGTCGATCTTTGCGACCTCACTCAGCCCGAGCCAGGCAGCTTGCAGCACTGCCGATACCGCGGCGCAAACGACGTCGTCGCCGCTCTGTGCCCAGCCGGCATGGCCCGAAGCAAAGAATGAAGTCAAACGGTCGCGATCGTCCCGCCGGATGCGAACCTCGACCACAGCCGTCCTCCGGCGCTTACGCCGGCAACTCGATCTTGTCGATGCGGATTTCGGCGAAGCGCTGGCGATGGCCGATCAATTTGCGCACGCGCTTTTTCGGCTTGTATTTGAAAACGAGGATCTTCTTGTCTTTCGCTTGCCGCACGACGGTTCCGCGGACCGCGGCGCCGTCGACGAGCGGCTGCCCTACGGTCGCCGGCGCATCCGTGCCGCCGGCGAGGAGGACGCGCTCGAAGGTCACTTCGGCGCCGACCTCATGCCCGACGAGGTCACATCGGATCGTTTCGCCCTCACTGACGCGAATTTGCTTGCCGTCCGCTTCGATGATGGCGTACATAACCGCGGGATTCTAACAGAGCGACGGTGCTGCGTCAAAGACCAACGAGGCAACGGCCTTCTAAAGCGGCTCTCAAGCCGGGGTAGGACTGTTGACTTCGCGGTTCGGGACTGTTGGCTTAAGGAATCCCTACTATGGGGGCATAAGGCTGGTGAACCGGGACAGCATTTGCTGCTCAGGTTTTTCCCCTTCGGCTCGTGAGCATCTTTTGAAAGGCATCACGTGAAAGTAAGGTCGTTCCTTTCGGGAACGGCGCTCGGCGCGCTGTTTCTCGCCCCCGCCGCCCTTCCGGCACAGGCTGCCGCGCTCAATTTCGTCGGACGTCCGGCCCCGACGCAAGCAGTCGACTTCATGGTCCACCTTCCCTTGAGAAACGCGGCGGAGCTGGATCAGCTGATCCGCGTACAGTCGACTCCCGGCTCGCCGTCCTACCACCACTTCCTGACCCCGGCGCAGTTTCGCAGTACTTTCGGCGCGACGCCCGACACCGTTGCTCGCGCGACGAGTGCCCTCAAGACGAGCGGCCTCGCGGTTACCAAAGTGGAATCGCAATTTTTGCACGTGCGCGGTACCACGGCCGCGGTCGAACGTGCCTTCGGAACGCAGCTCGGTGTAGCGCGCGAATCCAGCGGCCGGACGATGCTCGCTGCCAAGACCCGTGTAACGGTTCCTGCTTCGCTGGCGAGCCTGGGCGCAAGCGTTTCCGGCTTCGGCTACCACATCCAGCCGCAGCCGCAATTCAAGAAGATCCCGTCCAACCGCTATTCGCCGTTCGGCGGCTATTGGTTCACGGACCTCAAGCAGGCCTACGACTATCCGAGCTACGGCGTCGCGAACGGTCACGGCGTGACCGTTGCGACGGTCGGTCTATCCGACTTCAGCAGCGCTGATGCGAACCTGTACTTCGGGCACGAAAAACTCGGCCCGGGCGGCCTCGCGCCGGCCCCAACGATCGACCACGTCCTCCTGCCTGGCGCCGCGCCGTTCGATCCGAACAGCGGCATTTCGGATGAAGCAGACCTCGACGTGCAGCAGGTCGGCGGCAGCGCTCCCGGCGCGCACGTCTACGGCGTTGCGGTCGGCGGACCGGGCGAACCGTTCCTTCAGGCGTATTCGTTCCTCGACGAGTATAATTTTGCCGACATCGTCAGCACGTCGTACGG
>JAABUQ010006316.1_pt1 | contig 18077 bp, 15 predicted proteins | sample 5560001 | NCBI WGS metagenome assembly JAABUQ01 (sample SAMN10711888, study PRJNA513371) | rock metagenome | isolation source: Antarctica rocks | place: Antarctica: Victoria Land, Finger Mt nord | collected 2015-12-18
GTTTGGTGCGTTGGCTTAATGAGCATGTCGATGTATTTGCCTCTCACAGAGCTAAGTCCGGCTATATTTGGGCTTAGAAAGTTTTAAAGTCCCACTAGCCAACAACGCTCTCGCTGCCAAGGATAGGTAGGAAGTTGAGAGCTTTGGCCTTTAGTCGGGTAGAGGTTACTCCAGTGCTCAGAAAGAGGTGCCTCCTCCAGAACCACATGGGCGTTCGTGCCGCCGAAGCCAAAGGAGCTGACACCTGCAAAACGGCGTTCGGTGCCTACAGACCAAGGCTGGCGTGCAGTTGGAATCGATAACGGGGTGCCTGCTAGGGAAATATGTGGATTCAGCGTTTGCAGGTGTAAATTGGGTGGAATCTCCTTATGCTGCAGAGATAACACCACTTTGATCAAGCCAGCAATTCCAGCGGCAGCTTCTAAATGACCGATATTGGTCTTGACAGAGCCTATAGCGCAAGAGTGGTTCGGTGTACGGTCCTGCATCAATACTGTTTTCAGGGCATTAACTTCAATCGGGTCTCCTAAGGCTGTCCCCGTACCGTGAGCTTCGACATAGCTGATTTGAGCTGGTGCTAAATCAGCGTTTTTCAGGGCTTGGCGGATGACCCGCTGCTGAGAAAGTCCATTCGGTGCTGTGAGTCCATTGCTATGCCCGTCCTGATTGGTCGCAGAACCTCTGATAAGTGCCATGATTTTATCTCCATCCCTCAATGCGTGGGAAAGCGGCTTGAGGACCACCATGCCACAGCCCTCGCTGCGGACAAAACCATCAGCAGAAGCATCAAAGGTCTTGCTGCGACCATCGGTAGCCATAATGCCAGCGCGTTTAAAGCCCACGTTCAACTCGGGCGACAGAATTAGGTTCACCCCTCCCACAAGCGCCATGTCGCTCTCACCAGTGCGCAGGCTCTGGCAGGCTAGATGGATTGCAACCAGTGAGGATGAACAGGCAGTGTCTACCGCCAAGCTGGGCCCTTGTAAATCCAGTAGGTAGGACAAGCGGTTGGCGGCAATGCTGTGAGCGTTACCGGTAATTGCATAAGCGTCTAAACTAGCGGGGTTGTGCAACTGCAGCCGGGAATAATCATTGCTGCTGATGCCTATGAACACTCCCGTCTGACTACTAGATAGCTGGTCTGGCTCAATTCCAGCATTTTCCAGAGCCTCCCATGTCACTTCCAGCAGCAGCCGTTGCTGGGGGTCCATGCGCTCTGCCTCGTGTCGGGAAATTCCAAAGAAATGGGTGTCGAATCCATCTACTTGTTCCAGAAACCCACCCAAGTGAGTGTTCATTTTGCCTGGTCCTGCTGGATTTGGATCATAGAAGGTGCCAGTGTCCCAGCGTTCTTTTGGGACTTCGATTACAGCATCTATACCTCCTTGCAGAAGCTGCCAGAAAGCTTCGGGGCTTTGAGCCCCGGGAAAGCGGCAACCAATACCGATAATGGCGATCGGCTCTTTAGTCCTTTGTGAGTGTAGAGATGTGAATGGCGTCTCTACCTTTAATCCATCAGATCCCTGAGTCAAATGCTGAGCCAGTGCCTCAATCGTGGGGTAATCGTACGCCAGGGTCGGGTCAAGCCGACAACCAAGCCAATCTTCTAAATCAGCCGAAAGGCTTACTGCTTCTAGCGAACCCAGCCCGTAGTAGGCAAAAGTTTTCCGAATGTCTACGTCAAGGGGCTTTATACCTAGTAGATGGGAAATCCGGGAGACCAACCAGGCTTGAATGGTTTGAGTTTGTTGGGACTCATTTTTGGCACTCGCCTGCTTGGAGTCACTGTTCCTAGCTAAGAGAGAGCGTTGCTGTCTCCAATCCCTCACTACATCCAAGCTCCCAGCTAGAAAACCAGCTCGACAAGCACGACGCTGAATCTTGCCGCTAGAGGTTTTCGGGATGCTCCCAGGTTTGAGCAGCAATATGGCATAAACTTCTAACTCGTGCTGCTCTACCACTGCCTGAGAGATACTTCTTATTACCGCATCCATATCCACTTGTCGGAGGTATTGACGCTCTAACTCTTGAACAATAACCAGTTGTTCCAACACATCAACTGAAAACGTGGCTCCGCCACTTGGTCTTAGTGCTGGGTGGCTCTGTTCTACCGTCAGTTCAATATCTTGGGGATAATGGTTACGGCCCCGGATAATAATCAGGTCTTTGAGCCGACCAGTGACGAACAACTCACCATCCTGCAAAAATCCCAGGTCTCCCGTACGTAAAAACGGGCCTTCGCCCGTGTCTGCTAAGTAGGCTTGGAAGGTTTTCTGTGTCTCTTCAGACCGGTTCCAGTAGCCTTGAGCAACGCTAGGACCTGAAACCCAAATCTCTCCAACTTCATTCGGCGAGCAACGGTTCAAGGTATCGGGATGGGCAATGACAATTTGCTGATCCAGCAAGGTTTGACCACAGCCAACTAACGTCCGGGCTCCATCATCCTTACAAGCTAAAACCACCTGGTTTTGCTCCAGCGCTTCTCCTTGGAAGGTTTTGAGTACTGGCAAGGCAGCCTGGCGATCGCCAGAAACGAGCAGGGTTGTTTCGGCCATTCCGTAGCAGGGATAAAAGGCGCTGGCGCGAAAACCGCAACTGGTAAAGGCAGCTGCGAACCGCTCCAGCGTCTCGGCACGAACAGGTTCGGCGCCGTTGAAAGCAACCTCCCAACTACTGAGGTCGAGAGTCGCTCTCTGTTCGTGCGTTATCCTGCTCACACATAAGTCGTAAGCAAAATTGGGTCCCCCGCTGATAGTAGCTTTGTAGCGAGAAATAGCTTGAAGCCAGCGCCAGGGACGCTGCAGAAAAGCTACCGGAGACATTAGGATGCAAGGGATTCCCAAGGATATCGACTGAAGGATATTCCCGATCAAACCCATATCATGGAACAGAGGCAACCAGCCGACGACGGTGGATTGCTCCGTCAGCTTAAAAGCCCCTTGGATAAGTCTTTCGTTGTGTAGAAGATTGCTATGGCTAACCATCACCCCCTTAGGTATACCCGTAGAGCCTGAGGTATACTGGAGAAACGCTAGTGTGTCGCGAAAAAGTGCTGGTTCCTGCCATGCCTGTGCTAAGTCGTTCGTGCGGTCGGTAGCAAGCCAACGCAGAGCCTGTAAATCTGGAGACTGGGCCAATCCTCGCTTCACATTGTCTAAGACGGTTGTGGTAGTGAGTGCTATCGTTGCCTGTGCATCTGCTGCAATGGCTTGGAGCCGGACCAAGGATTGGTTAGGCCGGGGTGGATAAGCAGGTACAGCAACCACTCCTGCATATAAACAACCGAAAAAAGCAGCGATGTAATCCAGACCCGGTGGGTAAAGTAGCAAGGCACGTTCCCCGCTTATACCTGAGAGTTGAAGCTGGGCAGCAATGTTTCGAGATTTTTGCTCCAATTCTCCATAACTTATCTGGGCTGTTTCTGTTTCTCCATTGAGCAAAAAAGTAAAGGCTGTTCGCTCAGGGTGAAGGCTCGTTCTGTAGCGCAGCAGGTCCACTAGAGTGGCAGGTTTAAAGGAAACTTCTGAGGACTTGTAGAAGTGCTTAGTCATTTAATCTTTCCTAAAAGTTGGAGCATTCAATTGACTAAGTTATGAAGAATTGCCTAACAAAACCGGCGTTGCGAAATTGAATGATTAATAATTAACCGCCTATTCGTGATTTAATTTCGATTTTAAAGAGAAAGCGATCACACTTAAGCTTTAGGCAGAAAAAATAAATTTATAGGCGATGCTGACGCATTTACTGGCAAGCTAATTTAAAAGCATCTTTTAAAGAGCATAATTCAATATTAGTAGAAAGAGTTTTGATAAAAATGAGTTTTATCTGAGTTTGATATTGTTTTTAATGAGTATTTGCTGAGACAGATAAGTGGGCATTGAGAAAAGACAATGGGTTACTAACCTGAACTGGCTGAGATCGGGTCAATTTCGTAATGTATAGCCAATGCTACGCACCGTTTGAATTAGGCGCTTTTCGTTATTCGCTTCTAACTTCAGACGTAAGTAACGGATGTAAACTTCGATGATATTAGAGTCACCCAGAAAGTCGTAGCCCCAGACCTGCTCCAGAATTTGATCGCGCTTGAGGACCTGCCGTGGATGGGCAAGTAAGTATTCCAGTAAATCGAATTCTTTGGCAGTTAACTCAACCGCTCGACCGGCTCGATCAACTTCGCGAGTCCGCCGATTCAAACTTAAGTCTTCGAATTGCAGCACGTCTGGGTCTTCCTCTTGAGTCCGGCGCAAATGCGCTCGAACTCTCGCCAACAATTCCTCAATGCTGAAAGGTTTGACCACGTAATCATCGGCACCGGCATCTAAACCGGCAACGCGATCACTAACTTCATCTTTGGCAGTTAATAAGATGATCGGGACTTGATTACCGGTGGTTCGTAGGCGGCGGCAGACTTCCACTCCCGACAAACCCGGCATCATCCAGTCCAAAATCACTAAATCCGGGTGAGACTCTCGCGCTGCCGTCAGTCCGGAAAACCCGTCATGAGCAACGCTAAGGCGATAGCCTTCTAAACTAAGTTCCAGTTCAATGAACTTAGCTAGTTTGACCTCATCTTCTACTAGCAAGATATGAGCCGTCATGGTTAAAACAAATGAGTATTCATTGAGGCTTCTGGGGTGCAGGCGGTGCCTGGAGCGTATAAGGCTTAGTGTCACACTTCAGCTCATAGAGCTTCTGGACACAGGATTCCTGCCAACTGAGGGGAACCTCCAGCAAGTTCCGCGCTCCGGTCATCCCTTGTCCCAAAAATATTGAAACGGCGATACAGTTCAGAACAATGTGAACCTTTCGCCAACGATTTGTCCGGTCTTTTGTCAAAATTATTTCAGCTGGTAATGAAACTCACCTGAGATCACCCCAAATTTTTTCTCAGCTCATTTTTAGAGGAAATTCAGTATAGTCTCAGCAGATTTTCAGATAATAGTGGTACTCAACTGATATCTAGCCAGAAGAGCTTCCAGACTCGCCATCACGTTTTATGGCATCACTGAGGCAACAAGCAATTGATCAGGGTTTGGAACGACTGTCACCAGCTTTTCCAGGCACTTAGGCAGTCGAAACTTCTAATACCCGTATAATACCCACATAAGAGTCGCCTTCCTTCGGCAAGGAGCATTTTATGTGGTTCCTGAAATGGCCTCAGTGGCAGCAAGCGCCCCAGATACTGGAAGTTCTATCCTCCCTCAGCTATCGGAGTGGTGAACTGAGTCCCTATCTGCAAGGGATTGCCTGCAGCGTCAGTCAATTGCTCAGCGTCGATTGGTCTGTAGTCACGCTTTGCCAGGATGGGTTCGCGAAAGTACTGGCAAGTAGTATCGACCTGGGTGCAGGTGAGCAGACTCTTTCACTGCATGGTCTTTTAACTGCCACAGTTGTAGAGACGGGGCGCTCGCTCGTGGTGCCGGACGCCAGAACCTGTACTGACTATGGGAAAGCTCCAGTTGGATATTTGGCTTATTTAGGCATCCCGTTACGCACTCCCCCAGGTGAGGTGATTGGAACGATTTGTTGCTTCCACAAAAAAACACGCAAGTTTACCGACATTCAAGTCCGCACTGCGGAAATTTTGGCGGAGCGTGCCGCAACAGCGATTGATAATTATCATCTTTACCTGCAACAGCGGCAATTTAATCAAACCTTGGAGGTTGAGGTAGCCAAGCGTATAGAGGAATTGCGGCTAGCCCAAATCAAACTGGTAGAACAAGAACGTCTAGCAGCAATGGGCGAATTTGCCGCCACTATCGTCCACGAAATTCGCAACCCATTAACAACAATCGTGATGGGGTTGAATTATTTTCAGCGAGTTGACCGCTCTGAGCCAGCCCAAGAGCGACTCGAACTAGCTGTGGGTGAAGCCAGACGTCTGGAACGCTTGTTGGGTGAGATATTGCTTTATTCCAAGCCACAGGTGTTGCAACTCACTGAACTAGATGTCAACGAATTCATGCGCGAAATGCTCGACTTGCTTCGCAGTATGCCAGAAGCTCAGGGGCGACAGGTCAAATTTGCTCCAGCAACAACTAGGGCTAAGGTACTCGCTGACAGGGATAAACTCAAGCAGGTATTCATCAACATTGTGCGTAATGCTTGTGAGGCAGTGGCGGAGGGCGAAACTGTCACTTGGGCAGTGAACAATTGGATTAACCCACAGCAAGTTTGCATTCAGACCCATAACCTTGGTAACCCAATTCCGCCAGATATCTTGCCGAAGTTGACCGAACCTTTCTACACTACCAAATCCTCTACAGGGCTGGGACTAGCAATTGTCAAACGTATTATGGAAGCGCACGGTGGGGAATTATCCATTCAGTCTACTGCCGAGTCAGGCACGATGGTGAGCGTGCGATTACCGGCAATTACAAAAGAGTCGGTAAGGTGACGGTAAAGATGCTACCTTCACCCAGTTTGGAGCGCACTGTCACACTACCCGCCATTTCTTCCACAAGCGTTTTCACAATCGATAAACCTAAACCGTCGCCGCCAGTCGCACGGGCGCGGGCTTCATCCACCCGATAGAAACGCTCAAATATGCGGGTCTGGTGTAGCAAAAGGATACCACAACCTTTGTCGCACACCTGAATTATTGCCTGCTGCCCCAGCTGATCTAGCTTTAACATCACTGGGTGGCTGGGGTCGGAATACTTCAGCGCATTTTCAATCAAGTTGAGCAGCACTTGTTTGAGCCGGTTACCATCTGCTCTGACCTTAATCGCACTGGTTGCCTCAACCACGAGTACCCGATCGCTATATTGCTGCGCCATCTCCACTACCTCCGACACCAGATCGTTCAACACTAGGGACTCGATGTGAAGGTGCAACTGACCACTATCTGCTCGTGCCAAATCGAGTAAGTCCTGCAATAGGCGGATGGTACGGTCTGCTTCCTCAGCGGCAGTTAAGAGTGCTTCCCGCTGGGTTGGCGTCAGGTTAGTCCCCCGTCGCAACACGCTTTGTAAGTAACCATGCACAATCGTTAGCGGTGTGCGTAACTCGTGGGAAGCGTTGCTGACAAATTGCCGCTGTTGCTCCCATGCTTGTGATAGGCGATCTAACATCATGTTACACGTTCGCGCTAAATCTCTAACTTCAGTGGGAGCATGATTGAGTTGCAGCCGCGCTTGGCCAAGTTCGTTAGCGGAAATGGTTCCTGCCAATTGACTCATCTGCCGCAGCGGCTGTAGCGAGCGCTGGATGTAGAGAGCGATCGCCACTGTAATCACCAGCAGTGACAGGAGGCTGGCAATACCTAAGCTGCGAATCACTGCCAAAAACGTCGTCTGATCGCGGGAAATGTCCATAGCCACAAACAGTTGCCCCAGTGCCTTCCCCTTGACTTGCAACAGGCTGCTAGACAGAACAAAGTAGTGTCCGTTCACTTCGTATACCTGGGCTTTAAGCGGCGTATGTGTCAGGGACATTAAGCTAGCAGCAGTGACGTCAGCAGGAGTCTTCAAAGCTGTAGATTTCGCCGGAATTGTGCCATCGGGACGCTTAACCCATAGAAGTGTTTGCACATTAGTCAGGTTATCAATTGCTTTTAACAGCCCAGTCTCCACAGGTAAGGTCTCACTATAGAGTTCTACATCATGTGGGAAGCGTTCAGCAATGTACTCAGTGCTCTGCTTGTGAGTGTTAATTAGGATTTGCTGCATTTGCCAACTCGTCCAGATCGCAACACTACCCAGTCCCGCAGCTGAAATGGTGGCAATGCCAATTGAGAGTCGTACCCGTAATGAAAAGGGATCTAGCTTTTGCCAAGATTGACTGATTTGTTTGAGTAGACCATTGGGCAATTTCATTTCAGCTCTCTGCCGCGCAACCAGATTATCTTTAGCTTAAACATTGTCTAGAAGAAGGTTGGGTGGCGGCGAATCAGGTTCAAGAACTCTTCGCGAGTCTTTTGCTCGTCCATAAACGCACCCACCATCGCACTGGTAACTGTCCAGGAACCTGGTTTTTGAACGCCGCGCATTACCATACACATGTGGCTAGCTTCTATTACAACAGCAACTCCCTGCGGCTCTAAAATAGTCTCAATTGCTGTGGCAATTTGGCGCGTCAGTCGCTCCTGCACCTGCAAGCGACGGGAATACATTTCGACAATCCGGGCTAGCTTACTCAGGCCGACGACTTTTTGATTAGGGATATAGGCAACGTGAGCTTTACCCATGAATGGTAGCATGTGGTGTTCGCAAAGGCTGAAGACGTTGATATCCCTGACGAGTACCATCTCGTTATGACCCTCATTGAAGATGGCATCGTTGATAATCTCTTCTAATGACTGGTTGTAGCCACTAGTGAGAAACCGCATTGCTTCAGCAACTCGCTTAGGTGTCTTCAGCAGTCCCTCGCGTTCCGGGTCTTCTCCCATACCCAGCAGTAGCGTCCTCACGGCGTCTATCATTGGGTCGTCAAATTCCTCAGAGACGCGATCGCTCACGTCTGGACGACTGGCGTCTGCAAAATTAGGAGAGTGAGTGGAAAAGTTGGAAGAAGCGATAGTCATAATAGTCAGTTCTGTTTCAACTCTACGCAATAATATCTACTGATAATGTAAGCGTCTGTAGTGAAAGCAGAATGAAACTAGATTAGGAAGTTGATGAAAAATTCTCATACCTTTCTCAGCTAGTTCTTAGACTTCTGTTCATTTAGATCTTTGCTGAAAGATCTCAGCTTCTCCTCTGGAAAAGATTATTCTTCACCAGCACTCACTTGTTAATGTGATTCATGTAGGGAGCATCTTAGTTTGGTGGTGTTCTAGATCTGGTCTTCGACTATAATGGAGGACAGGAAAAGAAAGTTTGCAGAAGTTTTTTGGTTAAGCATTACGGCTGTCTGTTTCCCAGTACAATGTCCACGTTGTCATAGCAAAAAGGTAATTAAGAATGGTAAATGTAAGCGTAATATATTTATAGTATATTAGCAGCTTATGCTGCTAATTCAAGCGCAGAGAGTACAGCACCTTGCCAATTTTCTCGGTGCGGTCGATGGCTAGATAGACAATTTGTGTCGCTGATAATTGTGTTTCTAACCACAGGCTAATCACTAGCAACCAAAGTGTTTTTACCCTAAAGCTCTTTAAATATAAAAACCTCTGAATTCTCTTTCTTCTACTCTCAAATAGAACTGGAAATGGTAAAGCAGTGGTCAAAGCCTCTAAACTCACTTTCTTGATTGATTCCAGCAAATTAATCAAAATTTGCATGAAGAAATACTCAGCAGGGTTAAGTTGACTTTTTAAGTGGCTTTGGTATAATCCTGGTAAAATTTTGTTCAGCTCGGTCTGATTGAATTCAGTAGACCGAGCTTTTTTTTACTATAAAACGCTATAACCCATACTGAATAAGCTTTTTACGCTGTATTGTCTCCCAGTCAGATGAGGTACAGACAGAGAATCTACGTCTGGAGCGGCTGATGGTGTCCAGCCAAAATAGTATAGCTCAAGTCATCGAACCGGGATTGACAAGTACGGCACTGATAACGTTGACGGTATAGTTGAGCCTCATCAAAACCCCGTTTGATGACGTGCTGAGAACTGCATTTAGAGACAAATCATCTCTTCTGGCCATCTTAACTGGCGCAGAGTGTCATAGCACTTCTTTTCGCCAATCAGGGTCTGAAGGTTAATCAGCATCGGGGTGGTCACGGCTCGAACAGTTCTCAAAGCTACTCCAGTAGGAATTATACTCTCTTGTCTACCACTTCCCCTTCAGATCCCTGGAATCTATAAAGAGCCTTAAGAGAGCCTATTTACTGGCAGTGCTAGAGGAGCGGAGTGGGGCATAGCCAAAAGTGGCGTTAGCCACCCGGCACCAGATGCTGACAGATTTGAATGATGCCAGATTGATCGCATCAGGAATCGGATAGCGCTGCGCACCCTCAGTTTTTTGCAATTTACCCAGGTTCACATATTCACCAGCAGTTGTACTTGAATATGACTTGGGTGGTTTGGCAGCAGGCTCCAGCAGCACGTGCAAATCTGGTCCGTTTTTACTGGCACTGAAAGCCGAGTCAAGCTCTAAGTAGCGATGTCCATTTTCGCTGACAATCTGAGCTGTACCAGTAGTAGGCTTTTCTGCTGCCACAAAGGTGCCAGTCTTCAGCGCTGTAATTTGGTTTTGGGCTATAAGATCATGAGAGCGAGTTGAGATGACAGCAGGGCTAACTGCACGAGCAGACGGATTGGCGAGGACTGCACTGCTGGAGACTGAGAGCATAGACGCTAGAGAAGCAGTAGCAACTAGTAATAGCAATTGGTTCGGTTTCATCAATTTCAGCTCTAATGTGTAAGTTGCTAATTCAAACTTAAGTTAATATTGCCCCAACCAGATTAGTTAAAGATGAGTTTTGCCTAAGAACTTAGGGAGAAATCCTGATAATCTACCCAGGAAGTCCTTAGATAAATTTAAGGGAAAATTAATCTTGCTCTCAGAAATCATCATTGGCTCTTTATGGATTCCAGGGATCAGAAGCCCTTAGGGCAGGACTTTTGTCAGTCAACCATCGCTTACTACTCTACTCCCTTGAATTAAGGTAAAATAAAATATATTTTTTGACTACAATAAGGCAGACTATCCAACTGTAAAACGATAGATGAAATATATAAAAACAGAAAATAAACTTGTTAACAACCCTCAAAAATACGAAACACATGCCTAATATTGTTGCTCTCGACGGTAAAACTTAAACATGTTGCATGATTTCCTATTAGCAGAACGCGACAGAATTCTCGCCTTATGTGCACAGAAGCTCTTAGATGTCAGTGATGCTAGAAACTCAAGCGAGGAAATGGAACGTGGGTTGCCTATTTTCTACGATGAGCTGATCGAGATTCTGCGAGCCGATGAAGAAGAATCGAGTCAGGCAGTTGATCATTTTAGCAACAGTGTTCATCGCGATGAAGCTGTACGCCGTGGGAAGGAGTCACCGCGACTGGGCTATACTATTTCTCAAGTAGTTCACGGTTACGGTGCTCTTTGTCAAGCTATCACGGAATATGTGACAGAGCAAGGCGGTGAACCCATACAGGCTCGGGAGTTCAATCGCTTAAACTTTTGCCTGGATGTAGCTATTGCGGAGGCGGTGACAGAATTTAGTCAAGGTCAACGCGATGCGACAGCTCAAGAGGAAGTTCAACGCTTAGGATTTCTCGCCCACGAAATGCGAAACGCCTTAACCAACGCATTCACAGCTCATCACCTGATTAAAAAAGGGGTGGTTGGATTCTGTGGAAGTACGAGCCGAGTACTTGACGATGCCCTGAACCGGATGAAAGACATAATTGATCAATCGCTATCCGAAGTGCGATTGCGAGGTGAGCCTACTGTCAAGCGTCTAAAGTGCCGAGTTATTGACCTTGTGGGTGAGGTGGAAGCTACAGCAACGTTTGAGGCAAGCGCTAGGTCTGTACAATTAAACATTGAGGTGGCTCCAGAGTTGGAAATTGATGCTGATCGTCATCTAGTCGTCTCGGTCATATCCAATCTGGTTCAGAATGCTGTTAAGTTCACCAGGCTTTACGGGAAGGTGTGGATACGCGGCAGGTGCGTCGAGGGTCGGGTTTTGCTTGAAATTGAAGATGAATGTGGAGGGTTGCCTCCAGGGAATATTGAGGAACTCTTTCGTCCCTTTTCTCAGAGAGGAACAGATAGGACAGGAGTGGGGCTCGGGCTATCGATCGCCAGACATACGCTCTCACTTAATGACGGTCAAGTTTCGGCACGTGATATTCCAGGGAAAGGTTGTGTTTTCACCATTGATTTACCCCGAGCCCCGGCCCTTCCAGGGGAAACGGAAGATGTCTCTATAATCGCATCTTGACCAGTACAGATGATCGCCTTGTAGTCGGTACCAATTGATGAGAGAAAAGAGCGTGATGTGAAAATGAGGACGTTCAACCGCTAGCCAAACAGCCATAAAACTTTACCAAGCTCTCTACATCATTATAGACAAGCGACCGATCTAGTACATTACCAATCAGTGCTAGTCGGTCGCGTGAAAACCTAGTAAATTTTAAGCTCGACTTTTTACCTACGGAATGTGGACCTATCGGTCTCATTCATTAGTGTGAAAGCATCTTTTTTTTCTGTTCTGTCTGGAGGCTCTGTTTTTCCTCCTGCTATTCCCTTTAGCTGTGAGTCTTCTAGCTCACGGCTCAGTCCGGTTTGCGCTTGTTCTGCTTCATCTTTGGCCTTTTGTTCAAAACTCATGATATACATGCTCCATAAATTTGGGACTTGGACAAAACGGTCTTACCTGGTGTTGTTTACACACTTACTTGTAATTTTGTTGACCAGGCGATTCGATTTCTGCTGGGGGGTTTACTGAGTATGGATTAGAGTCACTACTACCGCCGACGACTGCGTCTAACTGTGAATTATCTAACTCCTTATTGCTTGACGCTTCAGCACTTAGGCTTGATAATTGCTCAGCTTCATCTTCTTTATGGGATTGCGGGAATTTGGGATCTTCTGCTTGATTCATGATTTGTTTTCCTTTGAAAAGAGATATTGAACTTTAGGGCGAATTATGGGGTTAATTTGTCAAAACCCCAGCTTTTTCTAACTCTAGCTTCAATTCTAACACTCTAATCTCAGTCTATTTAATTGACTGGTTATTGTCGACGTGCTGACGTTACTAGCACAATAAACTTTACAATTGAAGAAAGAGATTGCACGAATTAAAACCATTTTACTCTCAGCTTATTCTCAGTTTTATTTCTGGCAAAATTTAGACAAATCTCAGCTTACTCTCAGGCAATAATTGTAGTAGTATCAATAGTAATGAAAAGAAGAACAACGAAGTCATCTATATCAGTCAATTAGCTGTATTCGTTGTCAAGGTATCAATCTTATATCTTATTCTTAAAGATAGTTTATGCCAACAAAAGTCCTTGTCAATGCCGGACAGATTGTCATTAATGATGGCTCCTCTTTTCTCATCACTGACGCTAATGGTTCGATCAACGCCGATCTAGCCCAAGGTTTTTTTGTACGTGACACGCGCCTGATTTCTGACTACGAGATTTCCCTCAACCACCACCGGCTGGTACTGCTGGCATCTAGCATGATTACGCATCATAGTGCGCTTTGGGAATTCACTAACCCCGAGCTTCCTACTGCACGTGGAATGCTGCCTTATGGCCGTTTATTGGTTACCGTTCGGCGAGACATTGTAAACGGTATGCATGAGGATATCGATATCTCTGGTACAACCCACTCTGCCAGAGTGGTTGCCCGACCTGGAACTCAAGCATCTTCAGGTAGGAGATACAACTATTTCATTACGATTCTGGCGCGAGAACGGACAAACTCGATGGGAAGTAACCCATTCAGATGGCGTCTTACAAGTATCTGCCGATACTAAATCCGCTTCAATTCAATTGTCTCAGCAGTATAATCCTTTACTCTCAAGAGTAAAGGAGTCTATTGAGTTTTTCTCTAGAAGATTTTGGGATAGTTAGTGCAACTGAAGCTTGGACTGTTTCAATTATCTCTCAAAGTGCACTAGGCTGAACCCTTAGTTTGGTAGTTAGATGAAAACCTAGAAGAGGAGGAAAAATGGTTTTAAGTCAAAAAAGAGCCGCTGTTGGGAGATTCTCCAACTACATTAATGTGAAACAGGCACTCAGTGAACTCCAAAAAGCTGGGTTTCCAGTAGCCCAAATTTCTCTGGTTGCCAATTCTGTGAACTATCAGCATCAGTTTGACGGGGCTGGTCTGGATAATTTTGCTAGAGGCGAAGCGATCGCCGATGCAGCAACCGTTGCGATTACTGGTGGCCTCTTAGGTAGTGTAATCGGTTGTTTGATGGGCCTTGGTTTGTTAACCGTACCAGGAATCGGTTTGCTTATTGCCACCGGTATGACTGGAACGGCTGTAGTTACAACCATCGCTGGAGCTGGAATTGGTGCAACCAGTGGTGGCTTGATTTCGGTTTTAAGTAGTTCGGCGATTTTCTTTGACCAAGCTACAGTCGATTGCAAGCGCTGCCAGCAAGATGAGTATTTATTAATAGTAGATGGCACGGATGATGAGGTGCCGCGAGCCGCCTCTATTCTGAGCCGGTTATGTTCGAGTCAAGTATGGATTTACTAGATGCGTAAACGATCGCTTCTCAGACATCCTCTTACAAGATTCTGAGGTGTTCCTGAAAAACATCTGAAGATTTACTCATCAACTTCTCAGTTTATATTCATGCAGTAGCTATTAGAAAATTCTATATTTACGAATGTCGTTACCAGATTGAAGCTCACGAAAGAATGCGGTTACAGGCAATTGCTAACTGAGAATGATGCAAGTAGGCACACTCTTTGACCAGTTGATTTCTGAGTCTTTGCTGAGCGCCTCTTCAGCCATGGCAGAGTTATATGCCGTCAAAGTCCTATTCCGCGTGTATGAACTGGCCAGCGAACACTAAATTTAGCGTTCTTGGTAGAAGATTCTTGTGCCAGTAAGTTTGTTCTCTAACACAGCAATTACATCCATCTAGGGGTAGTAAAGAATAACAAGGAGAAACACATGCGTATGTTTCGCTCGCGACTGCACTATGCCATTAGTGTGGTGACAGCAATAGTGACGACAGTGGCAGCAGTAGCTTTCCTGTCCCTAACGGTTCTAGCACAGTCCAGCCCAGGAGCCGACCAGTCCGGTCCTGGGCTAGGGCCATTCGGGCCAGGTCCTGGTTGCAACTTTTTCCCCGCAACGGCATCATTGGCGGCAACAGGTTCAACCGTGGACCCGTCTTACTTCGGTCCACCTACATCCGATGCCAATCCCAGTTTAGTTGGTCCATACCAACTTGTGAAGGCAGGAACAATCGATTTCCAAAAAGGCACCATCACACTGCCTCTATACAAAGGCACGATGAGAACTGGCGAGCCCCTCTGGTACGTCCTGACCGACACTGACGATCAGGCGAACGCTACTGCCTTGGGCCTAAACTTCTCGAGCAAGCTGTCCTTCTCGGCAGTAGCGCCGCGTACTGGCAACTTCGATAGCAAAGGGAACATTGTCTTTAACTCAGGGAGAGTAGATTTCAGTCCGCAACGGAAAGTACAACCAGGCCCTAGCGCTCGTCCTTTCCCGCCGGCATCGGCACAACCTGGCTCGTTCGGTGACACTGCTTACAGCCCACTGGTTCGCATTCGTAACTCGTCTGGTCACATCTATAATGCGCCAATGATTGCTTACAACGTCAGCGCCTCCCAGATCAATTTCCCCAACGGCAACCCCGACTACAGTCTAGTACATGATGAGGTAGTAGCAATCGACACTGCCAAGATGACGGTCACCCTGAACCTAATCGACGGCTTTAGCTTCGGTCGCCCACTCGTCTACATCTCAATGGAGACTAACGATCCAATCGTATCTGCAATCGAGGGCAACACATATGCCCCTGGCCTCAAGCGGGTCAACACGGGAGAAGATGACAGTTTCGGCAGTGCCATCGAGCGGCTTTTCATCGCCACGAACGGACCTCAGCAACACGGTTGCGCCAACCCACAACGCCAAGGTCTGTTTGCCGCTTTAACCGACAACCACCGCCCGAACAACACCTTTGGTGGCATCCCGACGCTTGGTTTAGACTACAGTCCACTCTGGGATGTACAGATCTATGAGTGGACGCCGGACGCAGTCAGCAAGGGTTATCGTTCACAACTGCGAGAAGAGTTCGAAATCCTGACTCTCGTTAAAGACGGTATCCTGACTGGACCTAACGGCGGCGAGTTTGGTTCGCAAGGCCTGATCATTAACTGTCCACCTGTGTACCGCTTTGTGTAATTTCTTGATTAGCAGGGTCGGCATCACCTAGCGCCGACCTGCAAAGTCAACTACAAGGTCTACCCTTTTTGGAGCAATAAGTTATATGGCTATTTCCACACCTGTAAGGTGTTCGATGGCAACAATCGTCGTTGGTTTAGTTGGCTTGTCAACTCTAGTTGGTGCTAAACCATCCCAAGCCGCAAACCTGAATGGAGGTTTTGGGACTGACAATTTTACTGACTGGTCAACAATCGGTGAGTCTTCTATTGAAACAGCAGACTTTGGGAGTGGGCAAACGAAGGGAACCTACGAGGTACTAAGAACTGGGGATGTGTATGAGGGAAATTTGAGTTCAGTTCCTGAATCGGCAATAGAATCTTTTCTGGGCTCGGCAGCTGGCAGCTTGGATACTTTAATAGGGGCAGACGCAATTGACGGTTCTGCAATTAAGCAAACCTTTACGGCGAAAGCCGGAGACTTTTTAAGCTTTCAATGGAATTTTCTCACCAATGAAGCTACACCAGAGCCTGAGGGGTTCAACGACTTTGCTTTCGTTTCAATCAATGGCAGAACCTTCAAACTAGCTGACACTTTTTCATCGTTTTTTAGTTCTTCTTCAAACGATTTTGATTCAGAAACTGGATTGAAAACTTTCTCCTATACCGTACCAGTTGACGGAACGTATAGATTAGGGCTGGGAGACCTGAACGTGAAGGACAATGCTACAAGCTCTGGGCTGTTGGTTGGCGATGTCGAGCTTGAGAGCAAGAGTGTTCCTGTTCCCGAACCCGACTCAGGTTTAGGTTTGTTAGGGTTCGCTGCTTTCTGTATTGCTTCGACCTGGAAGCACAAAAAGCAATAGCAAACGGGCGAAAGTATTGCCCTGTTTGTAATATGGTTAGTAATACAATGCGTTCAAAGAGTACCCTTTATGGTTAAAAATATTGATAGTGTTCATAAAGTGTTGTTAGACATTTAAGCTAAACTCGTATCGATTCATAAATAGTCCAATAACCAAGTCATGCAATTCTTCAAACTTGGAAAAGCAAATTTTCTGTCCTTCTATAGTTTTTGCAGCACAACCGTTCAACTAAGGAGACCTCATATGACCCTGAACAGCCTCAATGCTCGCCTTGCCTCGGCCGCCGCCTTCATCGTCCTCGGTGGAGCTGCGGCTCCCGTAATGGCCGCTCCCGTGAAGAACATTGTACTAGTCCACGGAGCCTTCGTCGACGGCTCGGGTTGGAAGCCCGTTTACGAGCTCCTGACCAAGGACGGGTACAACGTCACCCTCGTCCAGGAACCGTTGACTTCGCTGAAAGACGATGTCGCCGCGACGAAGCGTGTCCTCGCCCGCCAGCCAGGCCCTTGCATCCTGGTCGCTCACAGCTACGGGGGCACCATCATCACCGAGGCTGGCACAGACTCACATGTCGCCGGACTTGTCTACATCGCGGCTCACGAGCCGGATGCGGGCGAAACCGAGTCCGCCAACAGTAAGCGCATGCCAAGCGCCGCCAAAGCGCCTGAAAAGACGCCGGACGGTTTCCTCTTTCTCGATCCCAATCGCTTCTTCGAGGACTTCGCCGCCGATCTGCCGCGCGAGCAAGCCGAGTTCGAGGCGCACTCGCAGATGTTTACTGCGGCCAAAGTGTTCACGACCCCCGTTACCAATCCCGCCTGGAAAGTGAAGCCGAGCTGGGCGCTTGTCGCGACGGCGGACCGGATCATCAACCCCGACCTGGAGCGCATGTACGCCGAGCGCGCCCATAGCTCCAAGGTCGAGGTGGAGGGGGCAAGCCATTCAGTCTAAGAAGCGTAAATATTTAATATGAACAAAGGTATTTGTTAAGCTACTTTTTCTTCCTCAGGCAACACTAACTCTAGCCATTTTTCTTCCCATTCATCGCTTACCATGCTTGCTCTAATTTGCAAGACGTTATGAGCCCCTTCTCGAGTCCATTGCATTTTCTGTTTCCGCTTGTGCCTTGCATTGATGAGCGAATCGATATGAGATTCTGCTGTTTGACTGGTAAAGACTAGATTGGCTTTCTCCCGCTCGTCATAATTGACCAGATAATCCCTATTGTTCTCTAGATAATCATGCAAACTCTTCAGCTTAGACCGTTTCTTCTCGTCTGAGATGTTGTCTCGAATGAATGTAATTTTTCGTATCCGTTCAGAGGGAGTTATGTTGGCGCTGATGATTGGTCCTTGAGGATTGCACTCTAAGATGGTGTTCGTTGCTGTGAGTGCAGAGTTAGGCAGCAGGCAGGACTTGGTGTTCAGCAGAAT
>JAABUQ010006317.1_pt1 | contig 18077 bp, 21 predicted proteins | sample 5560001 | NCBI WGS metagenome assembly JAABUQ01 (sample SAMN10711888, study PRJNA513371) | rock metagenome | isolation source: Antarctica rocks | place: Antarctica: Victoria Land, Finger Mt nord | collected 2015-12-18
ATTGCTGGACGCATGTTTGAGGATGAGTACGATTTAGCCGTTGCGATCATGGATGGCATGGAAGCACGCAGTCTCACAGGTAGTTATACCCTGGAGCGTTTTAAATTTAATTCCGCCTAGCTACTTATTGCCTTCGATGGCGTTTGAGTTGTAGGTGAACTTCACGTCATAGAATTTTTTGAGTTCTGCAACAACAATTGGCGGAAGTGGTCGAAAGCTATCTAACCAGCGTTTGAGTTTGTCTACCTGCTGAAGTTTTTCGGGAAGTTTCATGGTAGATAAAGGTTTCAGGACTTGATGAATGATCTCAACAACGCCCTGTGGATGCAGCCGGATTAATGCCTGGATGAAGTCATCGTATTTGGAGAAAAGAGCTAGGTTGACCATGGTAGGGAGCATTTTCGTATTGCTCTAACAAACTGTTTGTCCGAAACACACAACAGACCCCAGACAGCAGTTGCGAATCTGCGTGGCAACGACAGAAGGGATCATGTTTTTGCTAACTGCTGTACAAAAGCTTGGTGTTCGGCAGAGTTTAAGCCTGCTTGCAACACTGCTAACACCTGCGGCATATCACCGTCCAACATTGCCGCAATCTGTAACCACAATCCCGGAAAAATTTGGCTGCGAATCACTCCATCCGCATCGGCTAGCAACGAAATGTAGTCTCCATTTTGGAAGCTGAACCAGTCAATTTTCTGATCGAACACCTGCCAAACAATATATTCCTGCACTCCATTACGACGATAGGCACGCTTCTTGTCCCCTAAATCGATGGCGGCACTACTCGCAGCAATTTCAGCTACCAATTCGGGTGCGCCTTCAACATAACCGTCTTCTCCTATATACGACTGTCCGCCAGCGCTGGTATCAATTAGTAGAACTGTATCGGGTTGGGGTTCGTTGTCTAAGTCGAGGCGAACGGTGGGATTGTCACCAAGTCTCACGCCCGGTGTGACAACTTTATAGTTTCCTAGCCAAATGATCAAATCTCCATGGGGCTCGGCATGGGGTTCAAAGCGCAGGGGCGATGCCATGTAGACTACTCCTTCTACCAATTCAGCTTTCTTAACGTGTGGCATCAGGTTGTAGCGCCGCTCGAATTCAAGCTGAGTCAGGCGATCGCCGTTTTCTAGTGGAGGAGCCCGTAAGCCGCGCCAGGATCGGGAGTAAGTAGGCTGAGAGAAAGCCGTCATGCTGAAGTGTTTCGGAATTGGGGCAGTTTTTCTATTGTCGCAAATCAGTCACTGAAAATCACTTTCCCGATTTGCTGGATGATGGGGGAGTTGGACACGGTAGCGTCACCCAGTCTGCCCAATCAGAAGAACTCTTGTAAACGGATAATACACTAAGTGATTCAACTAGGCCAATTTGTTTGGTCACTGAATTTAGTGGAGCGCATGAGCCAATGAGTAGCTATCCATTGCAATTGCCGGAAGAGTTAATGGCAGAAATCCACCGTTTGGCTATGGAAAATCAGATTTCGTTGGATCAGTGGTTGCTGGCTGCGATCGCGGAAAAGGTTAAAGCCGAGCGAACCGTTCGTCTGTTGCGCCGCTTCGCAGATCAGGCGGATTATGCTCACTTTGATCAGATATTAGCGAGAGTGCCAGATGTCGAGCCTATATCGGGGGACGAGTTATAAATGAGGTAGCCGTTCTATCAAAAACTGCTACTGCCGTTGCGAGAAAAATGCCCAAGCGGTGCGATAGTCTTCAAGGCGGTTGCAGAGGGTAAAGGGTGCTTGGTAGGTGATGGTGCGCTGCATAGGACCATTAGGTAGGGTGTCGTCTTCTACAGTGACTTCAACGGTGCCCTCGGTCATGTCTTTTACGTCTTCCCATCCGATGATGCCTTGTTTGGTGTTGCCCTTGCGGGGTAAGCCGACGCCGATGAGTCCTTTGCTGATAGTGAAGATGATGCGTCCATTTTGGTCGTAGTAGGTTTCCCGCTCGTATTGCTGCATGACGGGGAAGTGACGGGAGACCCCTTGCGGAAGAATGTTGTGCAGCACAAGAACGAATTCGCTAGGCTTTCACAAAAACCGTACTTTTATCTTAAGTGCCACTGAGCTGTAGTTGCCGAAGAGTTGCTGTAGTCCGAGATGTGCAGGAAGCAAGCGAGTTAAGGTTTTCCCTTGTTTTTGGCTTTCCTAAAAGTCACTCTTGGCTTTTCTAGTATCCAAATTGTTAGAAACCAGATTGAAGTGGGAATTATAGAAGTAGTAGCTGTATTTTGAGCAGACAATGAGCGATTTCATATTAGTATTTCTTATTATAAGCCTTTTGATTGCAATTTATGTCGTGCAAAGAGGAAGGCACAACAATTTGCTCCAACGGGGCTTAGTCCTGTTAGATCTAGACTGCCACGAAGAGGCAATTACCAGCTTTCAGAAAGCAATCCAAATTCAATATAACAGCTATTTAGCCTGGTATTACCGAGGTGTTGCATTGTTGAAATTAGGTCGAAACAAAGAAGCGCTTGCTAGCTTTGATAAATCAATCAAGTTTCAGTTTGACTATTATAAAGCTTGGAATAATCGAGGTTTAGCGCTATGTAATTTAGAGCGCTACGAAAAGGCGCTTGCTAGCTTCAACAAAGCTCTTCAATTCAAATCTGACTACCATGAAGCCTGGTATAACCGGGGGGTTGTACTAGGGAATTTAGATCGATACGACAGTGCAATCAGTAGCTACAACAAAGCAATCGAGTTTAAGCTGGACTATCATGAAGCTTGGTACAACCGGGGCCTTGTGCTAGGAAACTTAGGTCGCCACGAAGAGGCGCTCATTAACTACGATAAAGCAGTTGAATTTAAATCCGAGAACCACGTTGTTTGGAATTATCGGGGCATAACCCTGTTAAATTTAAACCGAAATCAAGAGGCGCTTGCTAGCTTTAAAAAAGCAATTAAACTAGAACCATACGGCTACTTAGCATGGAATAACTGTGGCGTTACATTGTTAAAGTTAGGTCGCAGTCAAGAAGCGCTTGCTAGCTTTGACAAATCAATCAGCTTGAAAGCTGACTATTACAACGCCTGGGATAATCGAAGCTTGGCGCTGTTAAATTTAGGTCGTAACGAAGAGGCAATCGCTAGTTACGAAAAAGTAATTGAACTTAAACCAGATAACCACCAAGCCTGGTACAATCGAGGTGCTGCACTGGGAAAATTAGGCCGTCACGAACATGCCCTCTCTAGCTACGAAAAACCAATTGAAGTCAAACAGAACGACCATACAACCTGGTATTACCAGAGGGTTTCCCCATTAGAGCTAGATTACTATGAAAAGGCACTCGCTAGCTACGATAAAGCAGTTGAAATTAACCCGGAGTACTACGAAGCTTGGTATTTTCGGGGCAATATACTAAAAGACTTGCGTCGCTACGAAGAGGCTATCATTAGCTACGATAAAGCAGTTGAAATTAAACCAGACTCCCACGAAGCCTGGTACTTTCGGGGTTTGTCGCTAATGGCTTTAGTTCGCTATAAAGATGAGATTGCTAGCTACGACAAAGTAGTTGAAATTAAACCGGACTACTACGAAGCTTGGTATTTTCGGGGTATTGCATTGGCAAACTTAGGCCGCTATGAAGAGGCTCTTGTTAGTTATGATAAAGCAGTTGAAATTAAACCGGACTACTACGAAGCTTGGTACTTTCGAGGCCATGTACTGGGAAAACTGTGTCGCTACGAAGAGGCTGTCATTAGCTACGATAAAGTAGTCGAAATTAAACCAGACTCTCACGAAGACTGGTACATTCGGGGTTTGTTGCTAAATATTTTAGGTCGCTATGGAGATGAGATTCTTAGCCACGATAAAGCAGTTGAAATTAAACCAGACTTTCACCAAGCCTGGGACAGCCGGGGCATTGCACTGGGAAACTTAGGCCGCTATGAAGAGGCCCTCATTAGCTACGATAAAGCAGTTGAAATTAAACCGGACTACTACGAAGCCTGGTACAATCGAGGTAATGTACAGGGAAGCTTAGGCCGCTATGAAGAAGCGCTTGCTAACTTCAATGAAGCACTAAATTTAAAAAAAGACCATCATGAAGCATGGTCTTGTCGGGGTTTTTGCCTATTAAATTTAGGTCACTATAAAGAGGCAATCGCTAGCTTTGATAAAGCAATTGAACTAGAACGAGATGCCTATCAAGCCTGGTACAGCCGGGGCATTGCACTGGAAAACTTAGGTCGCTACGAAGAGGCTGTTATTAGCTACGATAAAGTAATTGAAATTGTGCCAGACTTCCACCAAGCCTGGTACAGCCGGGGCATTGCACTGGCAAACTTAGGCCGCTATGAAGAGGCTCTCATTAGCTACGATAAAGCAGTTAAAATTAAACCGGACTACTACGAAGCCTGGTACAACCGGGGTACTGTACAGGGAAACTTAGGTCGCTATGAAGAAGCGCTTGCTAACTTAGATAAAGCAATTGAAATCAAACCAGACTTCCACGAAGCCTGGTGTAGCCGGGGTACTGTGCAGGGAAATTTAGGCCGTTACGAAGAGGCTCTCATTAGCTACGATAAAGCAGTTGAAATCAAACCGGGCTACTACGAAGCTTGGGGTTTTCGGGGCATTGCACTGAAAAACTTAGGCCGCTACGAAGAGGCACTTGCTAGTTATGAAAAAGCAATTGAAATTAACCCGTATGACTCCGAAGCTTGGTACAACAAGGCTTGCTGTTATGCATTGCAGGGCAAAATTAATCTAGCAATCGAAAGCCTACGACAAGCCATTAATATAATTCCAGATATCTACTTAGAAATGGCAAAAGGAGAAGAAGCATTTGACGGTATTCAAGCAGATGAAAGGTTTTTAGCTTTGATTCAAAACAACAGTAAAAAAACTGTTTAAAGTCCAAAAGGCTAGAGGTTATCGCCCTACCTCTCCATATTGACTTTAGCTTCCCGCCATCCCACATTTATGTAGCCACCAGGAGCATTGGAATCCCTCACCTTGACTTGAACCTCGCCTCCAACCTCACCCAGATAATTTTTGGGCAAATCAAGCACAAAGCCCAGCCGGATGGCTTCTGCGTACCATTCATCAAACTCACGCTCCTCTGGGGTGGCAGCTTCCTGAGCTATATTCAGTTCCCATTCCTCTTGGATTGCCCGCAGCAAGCAAGCCGCTGGCTTTTGGACGGTATGTTCGCTTCAATATTGTCCAAAAGCCTTGATAGCTTTGAGAACTGCTTCAGCCGAGTGTTGACAAACTTCTTGACGCAGTGTTGAGCTGAGCTTAATACCAGTACTCTCAAGGGCTAGTTCAACCTGAGTGGGAGTTTTCTGAACGGGTAAGTGTGCCACCTTATCCTGGGACACTTCAACGTTGCTAGCAGCTCCCGGCTCTGCGTGCGTAGGCGTTCCACTTCGTCTTCTAAGTCAACCACCCGTGCTGAAAGAACTCTCGTTGAAGCGTCAGTTGTTCTTCGACATCACGGGTACGCTCCAGCCGGTTTTCACGCAAGCGAAAATAGTCTTGCCGCAATCCACCCAGCAGACGATCAGGAGTCTTCTCATCCTCTGTTGCCTTCTCCTTCCACTGCTGCGCTACCCCCTTCAAGTCCTCCTTGAGAATGGCATCTAGGTAGTGAGCCGAGTAGAATTCATTTTCGTTGGCAATTCCAGATAGCGGCATCTCAGCAGTCCTTTAAGTCTCGTTCAAATCCTATAGAATCGAATCCAAAATCTCTGGTGTCAAGCCGCGCTCCTGTGCTTTGCAGCTAATGTTGTCCATTACCTCTTCTAGTGATCGCTTTTGGCGCGTTACTTCGCGCAGCTTCAGACTGAGTAAAACATCCAGCTTGTGCCGCTCCTCATCGGAGACAGACTCATAAATTTGAGCCGTTTCAGCATCAACGTGAATAGTAATGGCTTTTGTTTCCATAGTCTTTAAAACTGAATTGAGTCAAATTCTAAACTATTGAGCCTTGAGAACAGCAACGAGTTTGATATAGGGTTCAGGTTCAGTAGTCATCGACAAATTTACCCAATCTCGATAGTCCTGGAAAATCTTCTCAATGTGGCTCAGTTCTCCCTGCCGTCGCTGCTGCTTGTTTGCTTCGGGGCGCTTGTCGTCCTCAAAGCGCAACTCCAATTGTTTGATGTGGTGCCCTTTCAACCGCTCTAACCGTTCCTGCTGTTCTTTCAGCTTAGGCGTCAGGGTGGCTTCAAATACTTTACGTTCCTCCTGCAAGTAGGTTAGGGCTTTGGCGATCGCCTTCGTCCTCAGTGGTAAGAGATCAGAAATCTCAGCCGCTCCGGGATTGGGAATGGGACGCTGCACCGTGGTTGAGAACGGTTCTACCCGGTTGAACTTCCCACCATCTCAGCCTGATCCGAATCCTGTTTCTTTTCCAGCCGTTTCAGTCGATTGGTGACAGTTTCCAAGCAAGCTGCGGGACTGGAGAGCATCGCCTTCAACAGTGTCGTTTTGAAGAGTTGTCCTGCCTGCCGGCGACTGTCAATACTAGTCAGCTTCAGTTCATTAAGAATCTCAAACACCCGCTCCTCGGCAACCGATGCCTGAGCCTTAATCGCCTCCACATGCCGTTCTGGTACGTGCTGCTTCAGGTCTTGCAGCACATCCTTCTTGAAGCGACGGACATATAAGTTGCGAATGTCTTCTTTTGTGTAGTTCGACTCGTTGGCGATCGCTGTCGGGTCAAGCATGTTCATCAGACTAGCAAAGCTCTCTGGGCGACCATCATGGGGAGTCGCTGACAGCAGGATCAGCGTATCTGAACGAGTTGATAGACGTTCTGCCAGCTTGGCTCGCTGAGAAGCTCCCTGTCCTTTTCCACGACGGGCAACATTATGCGCTTCATCAATAATGATAATGTCCCAGTAAGCCTGCTCTAAATAGCTGCGATATTCCCGGTCTTGCTTGAGCGTGTCAATTGAGACGATAGCGCGATCGTAGTAATGGAAGGGATTGTGATTTCCCGGAATGCGAGTCCGAATCCGCTGCAGCTGAACAGAATCGAGCCGTACCAGGGGAATCGTGAAGCGAATCCAGAATTCTTTCTGAAACTGTACCATCATCGATTTTGTGGTTACAGCCAGGATGCGTCGCCCTCGCCCCCGCCGGATCAGTTCAGATACCAGAATTCCACACTCAAGTGTTTTTCCCAAACCCACGGCATCAGCAATCAAAATTCGTTGCCTTGGCATCTGTAGGGCTAAGCTCGCAGGTAACAGTTGATAGCTCATCACATCCATCGCTGCCCGTTGCCCTTGATAAATCCTGTGATCATCTGGAGCTGTCTGCCTTAAATGGGACTCGATAAATAGCAGGCTATGAACATATCCAGAGGATGTGTCTGCGATTAGATCTGTTTCTTCTGGACGTAGAACTTGCAGATCCTCTTCCAGGTTCTCAATGAATCGTGCTGTCCGTCCCCGAATAAACTCTGAAACCCCAATAGCCTCAATTACGCGACTACCATCAGATGACTGAGCTGTAGATTTTACCAACCACTCAGCATCTCGACAAAGAATACGGGCACCGGGCGCTATCATTCTTACCATATCATACCGTAGTCATAGACTACCTTTTCCCATCTCTAATCGTATGCCCTGTTTTTAAAACAGGGTAGATATTCATGACGATCTTCGATTTGGGGTGTAACAAACAGGACTCGCACTACCAAGACGGAAATACGCAGGACTTTCTTCACGTTGATGACATACCTTATACGTAGTCATAAAAACAACTGCAATTCACCTGATATCATTCAGCATTTCTAAATGCTTTTGCACAGGTGCAAGCGTATTCGCGGCAATCATCCCACTTGCAGCGACTGCTGGTAGACCAATGCCAGGGAATGTCGAGTCCCCACAGCACAATAATCCTGACCCACACTGACGCATTCGCTACGACTGCACGACGCGCCCGCACCTCTCTGCCACCACGCAGACGCACACCAATCGCATGGTTGCCTTCTACAAGCACTTGCTCGACATGAGCACCCAGCATCAGTCTGCCGCTGTGTCGTTCAAGTCCCCGTACCAGCGCATCAACCAGAGCGCCACTACCACCCACCGGATAGTCAAGCACTACGCCTGGTCGGTACCAGTCCGCGAGAAGCATGGTAAGCGCTCCGCGAAGTGTCTTCAGACCACCAGAGGCAAGCGACCCAAGTGGTTTTAACCACCTGCTCCATCTTTTTCTATTGCGTAACTCTGGAAAATATAGTATACTAAACAACTAAGTAGCTGAGAGAACAGTTGTGCAAGTTCGCTGGAATTACAAGCTAAAACCAAATATAGAGCAATCGACTCTGATGGCTGAATGGCTTGTAACACTACGCCAGCACAGAAATTATTGCCTCAGAGAGCGCGTTAATGGCTGGAGCAATAATAACCGAGACTCGGATCAGCCCATAAATTATGCCTATGGCTCTTACTGTGAAATTGATACACTGAATGAGTGGGGCTCTTACGCTCCACTAACTTGCCCGGTAGTCAAGCATGGTGTAGTGTCGGCTGAGCTAACTAAGCGCAGTAAAGATGTTTTAAAGTGGGGCAGCGCTTCGGACATTCAGATGAAGCGCACCACTCAGCTAAGACATGAAAATATCTATTACAGCCGAATTGATTCAGATGTCTTGCAACGCAACATTGCTCACCTTGATGCCGATGAGCAGGGGTTTTGGGAGCATGGCCTCGACTTTCCTAAATATGCAAGAAGTGCAACATTTAAAAGCTTTGAATACAAACCAAAGCGTTGCAAGTTTGAGGTAAACCGCCATGCAGGAACGAAACATCGCTACAGTCACGTTTACCTCCCCTTAATTGGTTGGATGAGTTACTTTGACAGCCGCCCTATCCCACGAGATGCAGAGACTCGCACGGTAACCATTACAAGGCAGGCAGACGGCTGGTATATCTCAGTTCTGTTGAATTTACCTGAATCGTTACCTGATGCAATGTCAATGGGTGAGGTTTCTGGCATTGTCGGTATTGATGTTGGAATCAACCAACTGGTAGCGCTGAGTGATGGTTCATTGATCAAAAACCTGAAGGTTGGAACGAATCGGCGAATCCGTAGAAGACTTAGGATCAGACAACGTAGGATTAATCGTAAACAGAAAGGGTCTAAAAATCGGATTAAGGCAGGTAAGGCTGTGGCTAGACTGCATCAAAGCGTGATGGTCAAACGTGATGCTTATCAGTGGAAAGCCGCTAAGAAAGTTGTTGACACTGCTGATGCAGTTGCACATGAAAACTTGAATATCTTGGGCATGAGGAAACGTTGCAAGCCTAAAAAAGCGTTGAGCGGTCGATTTATGCCGAATGGACAGTCAGCAAAACGGGGTTTGAATCGCTCAATTTCCGATGCTGCTTGGGGTCAGCTGTTTCAAAAAATTGCCTGGTTAGCCCTGAAAGTAGGTAAGCCAGTCGTTAAGTACAATCCCAAAAATACATCCCGTGAATGTTCCAAATGTGGACATATTAGTCCAGACAACCGGGATGGCGAAAAATTCATTTGCTCAAATTGTGGGCATATTGACCACGCCGATACCCAAGCCGCGAGGACTGGCTTAAAGCGAGTTGGACTAAAGTTAGTCAGTACAAGACGTAAAGACCTACCTGTGGACTGCGGGAAAGTTACGCCTATCAGACATGATTCCGCGACTCAATGGCAAACGGGGTCAGGATAGGAACCTGGAATCAATGGCAAGTAGCGTAGTAGCGATGGTCAGAAAACAGGATACAGCAGATTTCAAGTAAGCGGAGTACACCGTGGAGCCAGAGAATCAGAGCTCACAGGTTGCCACTGTACTTTATCAAGCTGAAATCCGCTGTATTAGGGGCGTAAGTTCTTAAAAATCTCAGTCGCTTTAGCCCTGAGAGTGTCAACCGCGTCTATTTCTGCGCCTAGGCTGTCGTCCACCTAGCCCTAGCTTGCGACGAAGGCTAGTTAAAAAGCCTGAACGACGCTTTTGAGAATAATTTCTTGGCTGTGTGTCACCATGTGGGACGGGAAGCGGGAAGCTCAGTCTCTTCAGAGCTGAGAGGCAAGCGTCGTGGTAGTTTTAACCACCTTTCACCGACATCGGTACTGACTAAAAAACTGACCTTATGTCTGACTAATACGGGTTAACAAGTTTAACCCCCCATGTGATAATAAGTACATGCTGTTGGGAGAGTAGGCATCAAACCAGTCAGTACAAGACTTAAAAACCTACCGGGGGACTCTCGGAAAGTCGCGCTTGTCAGACATGATTCCGCCATTCGTGGCAAACGGATTCAGGGCAAGAACCCGACATTAAGGCAAACGGCCTGAAACCGGGATATTTAGAGTCTATAGTCGGAAAACTCTTAAGAATCTCAGTCTCTTTAGAGCTGAGAGTGTCAATTGCTTGATGCTCTATCTGCGTACTGTCTGAACCAGGTTTGGCTTCCTGAGCCTGACCCACTGCCTCGACGTATTTGGTTGGGGGTATCCCTTGATGAACACGTCCTTCCAAAGTCAAGAGCACAGCATTCGCTGTAGGTACAATCCTTGAACCATATCTTTTCGTGTAAACATGGGTAAGTTCAGCACCAAACAAGAGAATTTGAGCAGAGTAGTTTAGTGTTTCTTTGAGCAGATCTCCAACAGTCCGCCAATTCATAGACGCATCTCCTCCCACTTAAAAACGTGATCGGCTCATGACCAACTTCCTAAGAATAATTATTGGCAGGAGTTGAATTCAGATGCCACTGCCGTTCACCACCGAATAGAATTCAGTAGTCAGGAGCCAGAAGTCAGAATAGCTCCTGTGCGACTGGCAGATGAATTAAATCGGTCTGAAGCCTCTAGATTTATCCATGTAGAAGAAGCGAATCGTCTTGATTGGAACCTCTGGATTCATCTACAGGATTCCTCCTGACTCCTGACTCCTGACTCCTGACTCCTTTTATAAGGGATCTAAGATGGGGCAGGAACAGGATCAAGCTCAGGGACAAGGTCAGGGGCAGGATCTGGTGAAGGAATTGGTTCAGGACTGCCAGGTTCTAGTGAAGGAATTGGTTCAGGATCTGGCTCGGGGGCAGAATCTGGTGAAAGCAGTGGATCAAGTTCGGGAGGACTTGATATTGCCTCTAGCTCAAAGTTAAAGAGTGTTGGGATTGGTTGCGTGAGTGTCATAATCTTACCGAGATTTAACTGCTTTGCCCAGTAAGTGGGCCTTCAATCTTTTTGTGATCACCGGGATTACTGATTGGCTTGCCCGTGACAACTGCCTTCACAAATCCTGCAAGACGCACTACTGCACTTGATGGCGAATCCCAATACTCTGCCTTGTCAACGCTTACTTTCAGTAGTGCTAGATCTGGGTCTTCCAAACCATTTGGAAACCAAGCTTTAAATAGTGGATTCCACAGTTCCTCGATTTTCTGGCGATCGCGCACAAGTTGGGCAGTGCCTGAGACTGAAACGTACTTTTGATCGTTTGGCTCGGCGTAGCTGACGTTGACGTGTTGATTTTGTTGTGCTTCATCTACCTTGGGCGCTTTGGCACTTGTAAAGAACCAGAGGTCGCCATCGAACTCGAATTGCTGAGTTGCCATCGGGCGACTGTGCAACGTACCATCCTCTTCAACCGTCGTCAACATTGCAAATTTGATATCTTTGATTAGGTGACGAAGCTTCTTAATATTTTCGTTAGGATCTGTGTGTTCAGCCATCGCTAATAGTTCTTCTCCCGATTAAATTGCTACTCGCAAGTACAGGTATAATCTGATACTAATATATCAATACCTGAGTTCCTCAACGAGTGAGAACCTTTATACAAATAGCATCAACCCGTCTGAGACAGGTCTATCCCCGGTAGGGTTAACTTCAGTGATTAGTTTGATGTTAGGCATCTATCTTGCCCGACTTCATCCACTTCAACACAATCGGCAAGGCGGATAACACTGCTAGCACCGTCAAGGCACCCACCAACTGCCAGGGAGGACCACCGGTAGCAGATTTTAGTCCGCCATATCCCAGCCAAGCATAGGCAAAGCCTCCAGGTATGATCCCAACTGCTGTTGCCAGAACGTAAGCAGACAGCGAAATCGGTGTGAGTCCCAGTAGGTAATTGACCGCAGTGAAGGGAAACAGTGGTGACAGGCGAATGGATAGGACAAACCAAAACCCATCTTGTTCAATTCCCTCACGAAGTCGGCGGAGGCGATCGCCTTTCTCAAACTGCATTGCCCACTCCCCAGCAACTAAGCGCGCAATTAAAAAGGCACCAGTGGCTCCTAGTGTGGCTCCCACTACTGCCCACACTGTACCTAAGAAAGGTCCAAACAGTGCCCCTGCTGAGAGCGTCAAAATCGTACCTGGAACTGCGAATATAGTAGCGAGAGAGTAAATAGCAATGAATCCCAGCGGCGCAAAAACTCCCGTCTGCTCCTTCAGTGATCGCAGATTTTCCGGCTTTAGCCAAGAAACCGGCGTGAATTTAAAGATGATTAGGGCAACTGCAAGGATAACTGCCCCACCTACCAGTCGCATCCATTGCTGTTTGTTTGACTTAGCTGGGTTCTCTGCGTTCATGAATGGTAAATTTGCTCCACGTCAAGCTGGCTGAATTTATTGGTTGGTACATCTAGTACAAGTTCTCCTGCACGGATGCCAAGAATGCGATCGCTGTATTGTCTTGCTAAGTCTACTTGATGCAGATTGCACACCACGGTTAGCCCCTCTTGCTGGCAGAGCGATCGCAACAAACTTAAAACAGTGTGGGCTGACTCTGGATCGAGACTAGCAATCGGTTCATCAGCCAGAATCAAACGCGCCCGTTGTGTAAGAGCGCGAGCGATCGCCACCCGTTGCTGCTGCCCACCCGACAGTCGGTCAGAGCGCTGAAAGGCAACTTCCAATAATTGCACCCGCGCCAAGGCACTCATCCCTTCATGTAGCAAACTAACGGGAAATTTACTGAACACACAACGCCAGAGAGATAACTCCTGCAGGCGACCGGCGAGACAATTTTCCAGGGCACTACGACGGCGCACTAAGTTGAATTGCTGCGCTACCATAGCGATTTGAGCCCGGTAGGAGCGTAATTTCTTTGGGGAACAGGTTGTCAGATTACATCCCTGGAACCACACCTGACCCCGGTCAGGGCGCAACACCTGAGGAATACAGCGTAGCAGGGTGGACTTTCCAGCTCCAGAAGGTCCCAAAATTGCTGTGAAGGAGTGTGGCTTGACAGCAAAGCTGACATCGTTTAGAGCTACAACACCACCGGAATAAACCTTGGAAAGCTTTTCAACTAAGAGCATCTTTATTATCCCAGGCGCTGCCGCAACAGGGCACTAACGGCATCAATGATGCTGACCATTACCAGAATTAGGAGCAGGATAGTAGTCAGGCGGGAAAAATCTAGTAGCTTCAGGCTTACCAGTAGTTCATAGCCAATGCCACCGGCACCAACGATGCCCAAAATCACTGAGGACCGCACGTTAAATTCCCAGAGATACAGGCTAATACCGATGAGTCCTGGTAACGCTTCTGGCAGAACTGCAAAAGCAAACGTGCGCAGGCGGTCAGCACCCGTCGCTTCAATCGCTTCAATTGGCTCTAGAGGAATGGTTTCCAGCACTTCTGTATAGAGTTTTGCCATCGAGCCGGTGGTATGACAGGCTACTCCCAGTACGCCTGCAAACGGCCCTAAGCCGACTACAGAGACAAAGAATAGCGCAAAAATCGCTGTATCAATTCCCCGCAATAGGTTCAGTCCACCCCGCAGCGGCACTGATAACCACGGTAAGGGCGTAATGTTCCGGGAGACGATGAGCGCCAGGGGGAGCGCTACCACCACTGCAGCGAAGGTCCCAACAATTGCGATCGCTAGTGTTTCCCATATAGCAGACACGAAGGCAGGTAGTTCCGAGAAGTCTGGTGGCCACAGCCGCCCCAACCAACTGCTTAAGCTCGGTAGACGCTCCCAGAATTGCTGAGGATTGATCCCCGCTTTCTTTACGCTGGCAACCAGTACGGCTACGCCCAGCAGCAGCCAAAAACTTTGCCGCAGTAATTGCCATCCCCCGCGCCGTTGCCGTGCTTGTAAGATGGCATCAAAATTTAGCCGTTGACTATCTTCTAATGGCGGCAGTTGTCCGCTCATTTCAATTTGCCTACCGATTGGCCGGCTGCCACAATTGATGCGTAGTTACTACCGTCAGAGGTGACAAAGCCAGTATAGTTTTTCGGTAATAGTGTCTTCGCTTGCTGGGGCGACATATTTACTAGCGCTTTTTGCAGCTTGGTTTTGACTTCGTCCGGTAAGCCGCCCCGGATAGCAATCGGGTCATTAGGGAGGGGATTAGACTGCCAGATAATCTTGAGTTTCGACTTATCAACCCGTCCCATACTTGCCAGCACATCTAGATTGCGGTCGTAGTCAGAGGCAATGTCTATCTGACCACTCAGCACAGAGATTGCCTGAGCTGCATGACTTGCTCCTTCACTATATTGAAACGCGGTTTTGGGGTCTAGATTGCGGCGCTTAAATTCTGCTTGGGGAACCAACCAGCCGGAAGTTGAACCGACATCGGCTAAGCTCAACTTCAGTTTTGGTCCTTTTTGACTTTGAGCGATCGCCTCATCCAGGGTATTGAACGGTGCCGAAGCACGTGCCATCAAAATTGAATAGTACGTCGGCTTGTCCTTATATTTCACCGTAGCGATCGCCTGAATTGATGGTTCTTTATGATGAGCGAGTACGTATCCCCACGGTCCCAACCAGGCGGCATCTAGAGTTCCAGAGCGTAGCGCCTCGGAAACACCAACCCAGTCATCGGTTACCGTTACCTCAGCTGGGAGCTTTACCTGCTGCGCCAGTTCCTTAAACAGCGGATCGAATTGTTTGCGGTTTTCGCCAGGAGTAGGGAAATAGGGCCCTACGCCAAACTTCAGCTGGCTCAGTTGGGGTGTAGAGGCTGGAGGAGTTGAGGAAGTCTGAACTGAGGGATTGCTACAGGCAACCACTACAATCAGCGTCAGTACTCCGAGCAGGATGCCTTTAAGCCAGCTTCGCGCGGCGATTAATTGCATGGGGTTCTCTGTAAGTTTCAAACTAAGGCTCCACCGCAACTGGAACCACAACCAGCTGTGCAACCATAACAATAGGGTGCGGTCTGGATTTCATCGATCAAGTCTAAAGTTCCAGCTTCTAGCAACTTGGCAACTGTCAAAGTTTCACCATTGCGAGTTTTAGCAGACAGATTTGCCATCTGATTAAAATCGCAATCATAAATATTGCCCAGATAGTCAACTGATAGTTCATCTCGACACATCAGATGTTCAATCGTACTGAAATTGAAGCTGCTCTCTAAAAACTGTAGATAAGGTGCGTACAGTTTTTTCCTTTGTAGATGCAGAGCAGTTCTTCCAACTGGCAGGTTTGTGATGGTGAATAGGTTGTTGAAACTAACGCCAAAATGCTCTTGTAGAAATATCTTGTAGTCCTGTTCCAACTGAGTTTGCTCCGGAGCTAGGGAAAACTTTTCGCTTATTGGCATCTGAGGGTTAAACACCAAGTCTAAAATTAAATTATGGTCTTTACCATACCCTAGCTGATTCAACCATTGGAGTGCTTTAATTGAAGCATCAAATACACCTATCCCCCTCATTTTATCGACATTATCTGCTAGATAGCAGGGCAGAGATGCCACAATTCTCAGCTGGTGCTGAGCGCAATATTCTGGAATATCACCAAACCCTGCTTCAAAATAGATCGTCAGATTAGACCGGACAATCACTTCTTTCCCAGTGGCTCGTGCTGCCTCTACTAGTGGCTTGAATCCATAATTCATTTCTGGAGCACCACCAGTCAGATCGACAATTTTAATTTCGGGGAATTTGTGAATCAACTGAATCAATTGCTCACAAATTTCTGGGGAAAGTTCCTCAGTCCGTTTTGGCCCAGCTTCTACATGGCAGTGAGTACAAGCAAGGTTGCAGCGCCTGCCAAGATTAATTTGTAAAACACTGATTTTACTCTTACTTAAAGGCAGACCTATCTTTTTTCTAAACGGAGTTACCGTTGTGTTAACTGCTTCTAGCTGGATCATGCTTGGTCTTATAGAGTCACAGTACTATTTTAGGACGTACCAACCACTAGTCGTTGCTGTGCCACCTTACTCCATTTCATGAGAATGCTAGGGGCATCTGGCTTTCAAGTGGAGACAACCTGACTAGGTCCTGCGAACTTAAACCGCACTCAACCCAACGTCTTTAAAGTTTTACTGACGCAACCCTGCCCTTTCTCAACCCAAAGGGCAATCCTTTAACATTGAACTAGCAAACTGTACTAGAGCCGTCCATCCCATGCCTCCCTCAATCTTTATGACCAGAGCTTACGAAGACATCATCGACTTTATAGCCGCTGGAACCACACCGGAAAGCCTGATACAACTTCCAAGCCTCAGAGGTCGTCAAATTCTCATCAACCAGAACAAGTATCCTCATCCAGCCGCACTGAAGCGCATGGAGGAGAAACCGGGTAGAAACGATAGCTGATTCAGATGATATAAACGTGAACCCACCTCATATGCTTAAGCGTATCCGTACCAGTGTACTGGAGATTGCCTACGAAGAGAGCGGACCGGCAGATGGCGTGCCTGTAGTCTTGCTGCACGGCTTTCCCTACGATCCGCGCGCTTATGACACTGTTGTTCCGCCCTTGGTTGCAGCCCGCTGCCGCACCATCGTGCCGTATCTGCGCGGTTACGGACCAACCTGCTTCCTCTCGACTGATACAGTTCGCTCTGGACAACAGGCAGCGCTGGGACACGACTTGTTAGAATTGCTGAACGCGCTCAATCTGCCCAACGCCACCCTGGTCGGTTATGACTGGGGTGGGCGAGCTGCTTGCATCGTAGCAGCACTTTGGCCGGAGCGGGCACGTGGCTTAGTAACGGTCGGCGGCTACAACATTCAGGATATTGCTGGGTCGGTGGCACCACTTAGTCCGCAGCAGGAACATCGGCTCTGGTATCAATACTACTTCCACAGCGCACGTGGTCGCGCTGGACTAGAGTCCAACCGACGCGAGCTTTGCCTGCTGTTATGGCAGCTCTGGTCACCAAGTTGGAAGTTTGAAGACTCGATTTACCAGCAAACAGCCGCCTCCTTTGAAAACCCAGACTTCGTTGAGGTAGTCATTCACTCCTATCGTCATCGCTTTGGCTATGCTCCAGGCGCTCCCGCTCTAGAAGAGATCGAAAGGCGCTTGACAGCCCGTCCATTGATTTCGGTGCCGACGATCATGCTGCACGGCGGCGACGATGGTGTCGACCCTGCCGAGCACTCTGAGGGGCACGCCCGCTTCTTTACTAAGCTCTACCAGCGTAAAGTAATTCCTGGGGTCGGTCACAACTTGCCGCAAGAGGCACCGGAAGCAGTCATCAATTCCATCCTGGAAGTGGTGGCGTAGGATTGCTCTAGCAAGCGGTCCGACTCTAAGCTTTAGAGCGTGTTGTCGAATAGCACAGTGACATCTCCAGACGCTGACCTACGGTACAGCGCTGGCTTCCAAATCTCACGATTTAGCTTTTCTGGTTGTTCCCTTGCGGGGTTTCGCCTCTGACCTAGTTGGAGTTTCCTCCGCCCCCGGCAGACCGACTGCACAGACAGTTTCCATTCCGCCGTGTCCCGGCGTACTAATGAGGGCTATCCCTCGGTTGCGAATGACTTGACCACTAGCGACATCCCTATCCGTTGTGTATTTACATTCAGGACAACGATGCACTCTAACACTCAAGTCTTTTCTGACTTTAGCACCACACTCAGGACACTCTTGAGAGGTTCCCCTAGCATCGACTTCGGCGAAAAACTTGCCCCGTTTCCAGCACACATACTTAGCAAGGGTACGAAATTGACCGAATCCCGCATCGAGCATGTGCTTGCCAAACATACCTTTAGCACTAACTTGATAGTCCAGGTCTTCGGTACAGTCGATGGGGAAATCGCTTTCCCCACCTCTGTTTCAAAACCGTGCATGCCATTTTCATGGCACACGGCTACTGAGATACATACCTCTTGTCACGAGTATCAGTTACCATTTAATTGTCT
>JAABUQ010006318.1_pt1 | contig 18076 bp, 17 predicted proteins | sample 5560001 | NCBI WGS metagenome assembly JAABUQ01 (sample SAMN10711888, study PRJNA513371) | rock metagenome | isolation source: Antarctica rocks | place: Antarctica: Victoria Land, Finger Mt nord | collected 2015-12-18
TCTTGAGTGCAACTTTCAACAGTGAGGTTGGGCAGATTGAGGAGCGCGTCAAGATGATAGTCCATTGCCAGGAGAGAAGTTAGGAGTATTCCATTATACGAACTTCACCAGAAACCCAGAAGAGCCTAAAATACACTGCTTAGAGTGAATGCTTGTCAAATGCCCTGAATCAAGTATCTCTAGTTGAGTCAATAATGTGAGTAACTAGTCACCGCAATAAGGAAACACTATTGAGAATGGTATCTCCCGAAACCTTTACAAGCTAAGGGCTTCCAGAAAAATAGTTCAGAGGTTCTAGGATTGCTCGTTCTCAATAAGGTGGGAAAACTGCAATTAATTGACAATGGTTAACAAAATGAAACAATCGCTGGTTTGGACTTGAGCGGAAACGCTTGGTATCAAAGGCTTTCAGCAATCTCCATTCTCAATAAGCCTTGCTTATTGCGGTGACTAGTTACACAATCGTTTACTTAAAACGGTCACTAAATTGGCGTAATTCTGACAGATCTTGTGGCGATAGCGTGGATGATTGGTTGCAAATCTGGTACTTAACAGATTTTGCTAAAGCAATTTGATTGAGCTGGGGAAGCTGGTAGAAATTAAACACAAATAGGTGTTGTCGAACTCCGGCTTTTGTATTGAATTCTTCTTGAGAAAAACCAGGAAGATTCGCGCCAGAAGGATCTGGTTGAACACGCTTACCATCAGCTATGAAATTTGGATGAGGACAACCTTCCTTAACAAGAAAGCCTACATCAATAGCCTGTGAAGGCTTTTGCTTGCGCCCACTGAACTGCGACCAACCATAAAGAATAGGCTGCCCTTTACCTTGTTCGCCCATGACTGTAATGGTTGTCTGGTCTTTGAACTCGTCATAGTTAGCGACAACCTTGCCAGGAATGGGGCTGCTAGATGTTAAAGGTAACAAACCTGACATTAAACTGCCCAAAATGAACTTTAAGCCCATAGATCAAACTCCAAATATTTGCTGTTTTTGCCGATTCACAGTTACAAAAAAACTAATAATACATGCATTTCTGATTAATGTTTTGTAGTGCTGCTGTATTATTACCCATAGCGTTGTAAATCTGAAAGCGCCAGTGCAACGCCTCGCAAGAGTCGGGATGAGTCTTGAGATACTGATTAGCAATAGACAATGCTTTGAGATAATTACCATTTCTACCTGCTGCCATCAACTGTTCTTCCCAAATAGGGTGGGAGGCTAGAGTAACAGGAGGAGAGACTTGCCTCGGATGAGTGGAAGCAAGAATCAATAATGCAACTGAGGAGAAAATGAGCCCCCTAGGACTAAAGAGTGCAAAGATGAGACCCAACATGCTATAAGCAGCCAAGCCACCATAGAAGGCATCCTTATTGTGCATAGCTATCGCCTCCCTCTAGTTTGAGATTGAACTTGCTTTTGGGTTTCAGCTCGGCTTTGACTTTGATCTGGTTTTGTAGACAAATCTTGGTTAATTTTGCCTCCAATTTTTTCAAGGTTAGAAGCATCTTGAGTTGTCAGCTTATCAGAGACAGAAAGCTGACGCTTACTTCCAGTACCTTCGGAGCGGATCAACTCCCCCCGCGCTGGAGAAGAGACAGTGATAGTGTGCCCAGCCTTTTCAAAGTGGTAACCACTACCAGTTGTGAAACTGCGAGTTCCTTCAGCTGTTTGAGCAGGAATTTTTTCTAACAATTTTTTGGCAGCGGCTACAACTGTGTCGGCATTAAACCCGTTCAAAGAAGGTGAGGCATTTGGTTGCAGCTGAGACTGGTTGGATATAGATTTTTGCTGTGTTTGCTCAACCAGAATTCTTAGGTCATCCTTATCTGCCTGAGTTGCTCTATCTGTAAAACTAGAGCCTTGGAAGATAGTTCTACCATCATCATTTGCTGTAATCCGAGTCCCATTCAGATCTGAGCTTAGAGTGTATTCGTTCCCTCGGCAATAAGTGGAGCCGTCTTGCTCGTCAATGATGCCATGTTTTTTTAGTATTGTTTGCACAGCCCACTCGACATTTTTAGTTTGAAGCGTTTTAGTAGAACTTTCAGCTTCAGATTGAGCTGTAGCTTGAGATTGAATAAGTTCAGAATTCTGGATTATGCCAAGCTGTTGAAAGGCAGCAGCGATCGCTGGTTCAGCCCCTTTCTCAACCGTAGTTTTGACTGGAGGTTGGACTCCTGACTGCTCGGCAAGAGTATTCAGCTGAGATTGGATATTTGCCAGCTTAGCCTGGATGTCTTTAATGCTGTCATCAAATCTAATCTTGACGGTCTGAACTGTATTGTCAATACTCGTAAGCTGTTGTTGGATTGGCGGTTGAGCACTTTTTTGCTCCCGATTTTGCGAGAGGACTTGAAGGACAGGCTGTGCTCTCTGTTGCAGATTCTCGACCGCTGCGTTGTTTGACGTTGTCCAGCGATTTACAAATTGCTTAAACCCCTGAGCAGCATTAGAAAGAGTAGAGCTTAGCCAATGAGAAAGTGACCTATTTTGAATAGTTTGTAGAGAATCGGCTATGACACTGATTTTGGTCTCTAAAGCTTCAATCTTTTGCGCCTGTTGATTGACGACCTGTTGCAGAGAAGCAACTTCTCCTAGAGGCTGTCCCTGTAAACTGTTGGATGGCTCAGTTTGGAGTCCCCCTACTTCTTTGTTAGCCTGAGCTGCCTGATTAGAAACAGTAGATTGCTCTAAAGACTGGGGTGAAAGGGGTTGTTTACCGACAACAGGTGCTTTAATCTCTTGTGCTGGAGCCTGAGTTAAATTAAGTTCGTCAACGAGTACATTACCATACTCATTGCGAAAAACTGTTTCGCCATCAATCCTGATTTCTACTGTTCCCTGATGGGGTCCATTCTTAAGACTTTCTGGGTCTTTGATAGCTCGGCGGAGCTTCTCGACCTGGTCATCTTCGATCTCACTTTTGTCAACCTCTTTGCCTCCAATCAGGATCTTAATATCTCGCTCGCGCTCCCCATCAAAAACTAAGTTGCCTAATGCGTTAACTGCACTAGCAATTTGTCTCAGGAGAGCATCTAAGATTTGTTGAGAATGTTCCTGGAGCTGATGTCCATGAGATTCATCAGGAAAACCATCAGTAGATAAACCGCTAGTCATGTTCTATTTCCGATTCTCTTTTGTGATGGGTGATAAACAATTCTTATGTAAACGAATAATTAAGGTTCGCAGGCTTTGGGAACCTCTGTTTTGTATTTTGAGCTACTTTTTTACCATAAAGCCAGGAGAGCCCTATTTCCTAAGCTAGTTTACTTGGGCAAAACTCCATTGATCTGCGATTCGATGTCGAAAAATACCGGAGGTAGCGTCACGTTTCCCAAGCGGTCAAAAACTATACGTCCTTCAATCTGGATGTAAGCCCAATCGCCGTTAACTGTCATGCGGATAACATGAGGGTCTTTGGGAATTCTATCGTTAAAAATCTCCGTTACTCCGTCTCGGAAAAACCAGTCGGCCTCGTCAACATCATCACCGTAGTAGATTGCAATACTTTTAACTACATCGCGCTCAGTTAGTCTAGGTAGATTATAGTCTAAAGCAACATTTGAAATACTGACCGGATACTTATCTTTTAACTGTTGAATCCCTAGTGGGAGCTTTTCGATTTCTTTTAGCTGTCCTTTCGATAGCTTGTAAGCCATGATACATTTCTCCTTCAATTGAACTAGTAACTCATAGCTAATTGTTGCAGCAAGTTTTCGCGTTGTTCACGTTCTTCAGGTAGTGCCAACAGCTGTTTAGCTTCGGCTGTACGACTATTGAGTAATTCCTCATCAATCGGTTTGGCGGTACTTTTTGCAATCAGTTTGGCTTGGAATCGAGGCCAAAGCTTCTTACGTTTGTCAATCGCAGCTTTAGAGTCGCTGGCAGGGAGCCTTAACTGAATTATGACTGGAATTCGGACTTCCTTGCCATCTTTATATCCTCGATTGATTAGTAAAACTTTACCCACCGGAAATTTTTGCAGTTGTTGGACTTCGACCAATGGTCGGGTCTGGTTATGGTCGGCAAGGGAATGGTTCGCTCCTCCCTTACCGTGACTACGTGAGCGTTGCGTATAGTCAACCTGCTCATTGCCACATGCTTCACTATAAATTTTAGCTGTATAACCATCATTTAGCTGATATACAAGATGAGTAGCACAGCCACCCGCGATGCTATTGAGTGCGTCTTTGCCATAGGTTTCTTCGAGTACCCCCAAGCTTTGAGCCGCGACAATTGTGCCTAAACCACTTGAACGCATTTGGTTTAGCCAATCAGATAGCTTAGTCAAGTAAATAGTCTTGACTTCATCTAGCACTAGCAACAGAGGTCGAGGGCGCGGTCGGAAGATATTACGGTTAACCAACATTGTCATAGCAGCTGCTATGAGCGGTCCCACTGTAGTTTTATTTTTCGGGTTCATGCGAAAAATAACTAACTGCTTGCCATTCAGGTCTAGTATTGCGCCATACTAATTTTGACAGTTAGACTTTCAGACTTTGGGCGAAAGCTCAGGATTGCTTGCCTGTCAAAATCTCCGTGGTGGAGTACTAGTGGCAGGGTAGTTTTACCACAAAATGCTGGTAAAGCACTTGGGACCATGAAGCGATTAAATAAAAGACTAGCGGTTGAGGCAATTGAAGCAGCAGTTTCAGGACTTTTACTAGTACTGAGATACTGGTCAAACGCTAAACGTGTCCAATCAGACATCTCAGCAGCATCAAGTCTTTCGAGCAATTTCTCCGGGTCGGAAAGCCAGGTCAATAGTTTCTGACAAAGCACCACGTCAGCTTGTCCTAGTGATGATTTGGCTAACATCATCACTGCTTGTGCTAGCTGATCGCCTGATTCAGAAAAATAATTACCATTGCTAGAATTATTATCAGATAGCTTCAAATTACGGTTGAGAACTTCAGCAATATCTCTAGCGGCCTCGGGATCTGCCTCATTATCCAGGAAGTCCAAAATATTGCAGACACAGGTGTCAGGTGAACCAGGTGAGTAAACTGACACTTGATAGTCATTCTGGTCAGCATAAACTGCGATTTCTCCACTCGGCGGTGGGTCTTCATGACCCTTGAAGTCATAGTAGATGACCGGAATGCCCTGGTCAATAGCAGAACGTGTAAGCGGATTTATGCCAAAAGCCGACTTTCCTGTCTCGGGTGCGCCGAATAAAATAATATTGGCTTGAGCGTTTGGTAAATATGTCGTTCTGGGGTCTGTTGGGATATGCAGGACTTTTTGGCCATCAATTACCTTAGTGCCAGTCCCCTTGGGCGTGCCGATGTAGAGAGCGAATTCATTATATTTCTGGTTTTCAATTTGCTGGCAAGCTAGCTGCCGTGCTTCATTCCTTTCCCTAGTACCACCTAATCTAGCCCGTGCTAACACCATTTTATTCCGTCTACTTCCACCACCTGTCAGTGAAGTGTAGAGCATGAGCACAATACAACCCAGCAGTAAAAGCCCAGGAGGCGAAAAAAGAGTCGGAGATAGCGTTGTGAATAGCTCTTGGATTTGAGCAACTTGAGCGGACTGGGTTGTGGAGTGCTGCTGGGCCACAAATTTTGAATTGAAAAGGACGAATTTACAGTTGATTCGCAATGCCTAGAAACACTGGATCATTGTGCTGCACCGAGAACACTGGTGCTACTGGCAAAAAGCGAGCAGTGCAGGTTTTACCAATCAATGGATACTGGGCACAAAAGCCCGTGTATAGCCAAAAGTTTGCTGTTTCTGTACGCTCATCAACATCTCTGAGCACAAGTTTAAAAGTGTAGGTACCAAAAGCATTCCAGCCTGTGGGTTCCATACCATAAATTTTTGCTAAAGGGCCACAACCACCTTCGACTTGCTGATCGTCTCCCGAGGCAATCCGCTTGCCATAACTAGGACCATTTTTACCCAAGTAATCAGATAGTTCCAAGTAAGCATAAGGTTTTCCTTCAGGCACTGCTACCGGAATATTTTTACCAGAACAAGTTACTTTACCGGAGACAAACATCTGGGCAGTTACAAGAGGATCGCCATGCTCGACAGAGCTGAAATAGTTATCAGCCATTGCTACAGCTGAACCTAGCAAAGAAGATACTAACTTAGGCGCTAATTTTGCTAGCGGTATTTGATTGAGTCCAGGTATGTCTTTGATAAAAGATTGCTGCCATTTGTCAAATGCTTTAAGTGGAGCTGTCTCTAGCCCCGGAATTGATGAGAGCTGGTATTGCTTGAGATTTAGATTAGTGAGCGATTGCGTACCTAGCTCTGGGTGCTCCTGTAGCAGTTCATTAACTGTACCGGATTGATTGCTAATTCCATCATTTGCTGCTAAATCTTGAAGAGGCTTGACCTGAGAAATATCAAGTTCGCCCAGAGTTGGAATTGCTTTAATTAAAGTAGTAACAGTCTGATTTTTTAAGACGCCAAAGTCATTAAGAGTAAGGTTATCAAGTGTAGAAGTACTGCTTCCCGCTACACTCAACTTTTGCAAATCATTAAGACTGAGGGAATCAACATTAAAATCATCTTTCAGATCACCTAACATTGTTACGCTATCAATTGGTGTGTTAGGAGTCCAAGAACGTGATGGATCATAACCAATCTGACTAACTAGCTCAGATGAAATTTGCACATTTCCGGCTTGATTCAGGGGAGGCATGTTTGCCCAAGTCACTTTAGACCAATCAGGAAGTGCTACACTCTGACCGTTGACGTTGGAGACCAGAGTTGGGATTGGCGTAACCTGCGATGCAGAGTTAGGGCTAGTCTGCGCCTGAGCTGATGTATTAGCTGCTCCAGGGGATGCGATCGCTAAAATAAAAATGGAGAGGAGGGGTTTTACTTTATACATTAATTAAAACTCATCAGCCGGTTTTGGCCAGATACAAGTAAACGGTTAAACTCAGCATGTTCAAGATCAGTATCAAGTAATGCTGTTTTTACGCTTATTCCCTGACGAAGCTTTACAATTACTTTTTGAATTTGTTTCCACTGAGAACTATGTGGTTCAATTTCACCCTTCTGCTTAGCTAAGAACAGTCCTAATGCAGTTGCTTTTGCATCGTTGTTCAGATTAGTTTGAGTATGAGCTGATTGACCTGGAGAAAGAGTTGCACTACTCCGGGTAGTGGAAGAATCAACAATAACTGTATTAAGCTGAGGAGACACTAGTGAAGTTGTATCTGAAGAAGTTAATGAACTAGAGATGTCAGAAGCTTTGTTAGTAGCATTCTCCTGGTTGTTAAGTTTAGTTGCGTCATTTTCTTGTGTTCCTAAAGCAAGCAAGTAATTAAGAGCTAAAGGTTTTAATCCAGAACTGCTCATAGCAACACTAAGGCTTTCCCCCTGACGTAACCGAGATATTGTGTCTTGAGCTTGATTCCAAATAGTATTGTTCGGCTGAATTTCCCGCGATTGGATGGCTGCAAGCAACCCAAATGCCAGGGTAGTAGCTTGATCAATTGACTGCCTTAGAGAAAGAGCCGATGGAGTCAAATCGGAGGGCGCAACGTTATTGTGGTCAGGAGTAGAAGACTGAAGCTCAGCATCTTTATTAAGTGGATGGAGGGGTAGAACTGACGGATTGGAGACGGGGTTGGGTGAATTAGGCTGATCAGGAGAAATATCGGGAGATGAAGGTTGAGTTAATGGCCTCGGCGAGGTGTTGGAAAGCAATCTAGGAGGCTTCTCTGAATCTGATAGAATATCTAAATTTGAAAATTCTGACAATCCACCTGTGGGGACGATTTTAAATAAGTAAGTTTTTTGACCTTCTACTCCTTGAGCTCTAACTGTTAACAAAGTCGACCCGTCAGGACTATAAGTTGTATTGCGAAAACCAATCCATTTGATTTGACGCATGTGGAGCATTGATGCGTCTTCATCTTTGCACTCCTGCTGTTGTTGCGCAGTCCATTGGCATAAATTTCCATCAGAACTTAGACCGATACGCGACATGTCGTCAAGCCAAGCTTTTTTGATTATCTCACCCTTCGGCAAACTAATATTCATCCCCGAACCCAGGCCAAGCTTTAGCTGGATAAGAGGGCTATTTACTCCTTGAGCCTGACTGCTATATATGATCCGGACAGGAGATGCGAAGGCAGGACTAACTGGGAACAGAAAGCCAAGGGCTAGTGGAAGACAGAATTTGAATTCCATGGCGTTAAAGTGAAAAAGATTGTTTGACATAAAGCCGGACTGGAGTCCCCTGATCGAGGGAGAAATAAACGTTTTGAGAGGAGGAATACTGTCTACCTGGTAAGGCATTTAAAGCTGAAAGACTAGAGCTATTACCTCCAATTCCCGTTGCACTAGCTGCATTACCTAAGATTGATAGAAAACTGCTGCCGTTTTTGGGTCCATGAAATTTAGCTTGTAAGGAGTCCCCTTTTTTACTTAAAACTTGAATAGCGCCAGGTGGTAGAGAGATAGGAGTTAATTGGATTTGCCCATTTATATTTAAGTTGACTGATACAAGCGATAATTCCAAAAAACCGTTAGCGTCAGTATTAAGTATTTGCGCGGTTAGATAAGACCCTGGTGGGATTACCGCTAATCTACCGTCTGGTGACGCTAGAGCTTGAGTTACTTTTATTACTAAAGTTTGTGACTGCAAGCTTTGGAAGCTACTCCACCTAATTGTTGTATCCACCCGTCCTTCACCTTGCGTACCAACTATGAGCTGCTTAGTTGGATCAGAAGAATTGAGCGATCGCTGGTATTGTAGCCCGGTTTGGGCTTGAGCTGTGATTTGGGGTTGAATTACTTGCAATTGGGAACCAGTAGGAACTGGAAATTGCCCGTTACCCGTATTAGGTGATGAAACAGATGTAGTTGTTATCCCAGATGAGGATTGGTCAGCAGCTTTTCGCATGTCAGAAGATGTGCCACCGAAGCTACCCTCATTAGCAGCTTCAATCCATTCCTTTTGTGGATCTTGAGGAGGGGGAGTTGCCGATTGTTTCGGTACAGGAGTAAAGTTGGTCGGCGGCGTTTCAGATTTGGGGCGTGTATATGACTGTGCCACGGGTAGAGGAGTATAGGCGGAAGCTGATATGACATGGGCAGGAGCAGGAGCAGGAGCAGGAGCAGCGGGAGTGACCGGAGTGGCAGGAGTGACCGGAGCGGGAGGATGGACTTTAGTCGCTCCCGGATGATTCCATTTCTCTAGCTCTGCTCCCTGCTTTCCTACCATGACTTCAGTTTGGAGTGTGCCGTTTTGGGTTTGAGGATCGGCAGTATTTACAGGTGCTGGAGATGGAGGTGACGGATCAGGTACTGTTCTCACTCCACGCGTCATGCCTTGCGTGATCGCCAGCAAAATCAATAATATCAAGCCAATACCAGTTGCAACGATTAACAGTTTTGGTAGCGGCAATACCCAAAGTGGACTTTTCTTAGTTTGGATTTTGAGTGGTTCATCAGTCTCTGGTTGATTAAGCTCTGCTTCTTTTCCAGGTGCTATTTCAGAAGTAGTAAGTTTATTCTCAGACGAGAGAGTGGATTCAGGTGGATGATTGGTTAACCTAGACTGAGGACTAAAACTGCTGTTAAAAGCAGCATATTTTAATAAATGTTGGTCATCTGATTTTGGTTCATGACTATTTACTTGCATGGTTTTTCAACTAGCTAAGTTTAGGTCTGGCATTGAATAGATCAACAATCCCGCTTTCCTAGCATTAAAAATTGTCCAATCAAGAGGAGTAGGGTTGGTAGGTAGCTTATACGGATCAACAGCTTCAACAAAAACATCTTTATTAAAAGCTAGTGCATTAACGCCTAAATTGTCTCCATTCTCAAACTTTATTAAAGTAGCAACAACAGGCACCTTCCACTTACCCGGAGCGATTTTTTGAGGTGAGCCAATTCCTTGGGGTCCGATGATTATTCTGACTTGAGTACCACTGTTTTGTTCAAAAATAGATGGGGGAGTAAGCAGGGCAATTCTTTCTAGTGCAGGGCGGCGAAAAGTTTCAGCAAGTCCAAATCCAGCTTGCCAAGTCCCTGAAGCGATTTTGTTACCGCTGCTAGTAATTTTGACTCCCGGATCTTTTTGGGGTGGTTCTCCTGGTCTTGAGGGTAGAATATTTCCTGTCCAGTCAAACAGCCCTCCTAGTTCACCAAGGACATATTCTTTAATTGCTGGAGATGAACGGTCTTCGGAGCCAATTGGGAACACGCTAAGAGATTCGCCACTAGCAGCTTCTACTAAATTCGGTGGTTTTTGATTGGCGATCTTTGCTATCCACGCTACTTCAACAACATGCATTATCCCCCCAAATAGAGCACCTACAGCAGCGATAACCACGAATATTGGAAGCAGATTAATATTCTTTGAACTAATTCCTTTCACTACTTTTATAACTCCTGTGAAAGCCTGATTTGTGAAACATTATCTAAACCGATCGCACCATCCAGTCGAGCGTTTTTTAGATTTGCTCCTTTAAGATTTGCTCCACGCAGATCAGATAACCTTAAATCAGCTTGCTTAAAGTTACATCTTCTAAAGTCTCCTCCCTGGAGATTAGCCGAGCGCAGATTCGATTTAGAGAAGTTACAGCCAGGAAAGCTTGCCCCAACTAGCTGAGCACTCTCTAAATTGGCTTTAACAAAAGATGTCTTGAACACGAAAGCATTACCTATTGACTGGATTAAAGCAGCAGTAGCTCCAACTGCAAGCAAAATAGCGATGGCGATCGCCATTATGCTAGCTAACTGTAGTTCAGGAAAGGTAGAAAAAGCAAATAGTAGTGAGGAGTAGGCTCCTATCCCGAGCCAGAAAGGCAAAAAGGTCAGAATTATTGTTCTAACTTGATTGATTGCTGACCATATGTTTGGCTCTGGTTGGGACTGCCCAATGTGGGGTTGTAGTGTAGTTCCCCCATAAAGCAAGGCGAGAGATATTTTGAGGTACAACAGGCTAACTTGAGCAAATACGAAGACAAATCCAAAGCCTTGAGGAGCAGATATCATTGCTGCGAGAGGCTGGAACATTTCCTCTAGATAAGGAGCAACTTGAATAGTCATCGCCAAAGAAAAGACGATTACAACTAACAGAACTACTGGACGGACAAAGGAGACGCCGCCAATAACTCCCGCAAAATTACTGTGTTGGAGATGACAGCGACTAAAGTCTGTACCTTTAAGGTTATGCCAGGGTTGACTGTATTCAGAAAAATCAGCAGCTTCGAGTGAATGCTCTGCTAATCCCATCCCTTCGAGCCAGGACTTGCAGAATTTTTCGTAAGCTTCGCCTAACTGGACGAAAAATTTCAACGTTTGAATAAATACAGCGGATTTCAGCTTGATAAAGTACAGTGGCAACCTGTGAGCTCTGATTCTCTGGCTCCACGGTGTACTCCGCTTACTTGAAATCTGCTGTAAATGTTTTGACTGCATTACTCACCTCCCAATTAACCATCTAACAAAACTAGATATTCCAACAAACATGCCAACCCCAGTCCCGCTGGCAATCATGAAGGCGAAGATAGGATTGAGAAACCCCATAAGCAGTGGTACGAATAAAGGGTCAGCATCAGCAGCTTGAGCCAGGGAAACTGCTACAGCCGCCGTTAACAAGTCGAAAACAATGATCAAAACAGCAAAGCCAATAAATCCAGAGACAAAAAAGTTGATCCCTTTTGTATTGATCGGCAAAAGAGTGAGCGAGACCCACAGCGGACCAGTGGAACCCCAAACAGCTAAGAGAATCCCCGACAAGTAGTGAAACCCTCCAGCTGATGCCCAAAGCAATCCTTCAATTGCCCCTGTTGCAGCCACTTTCAAAAAAGCAAACCACGGGTTTGATGGTAATCCCGTTTGATTGCCTGTTGCTTGTTTAGCTAAATTTAAGGCCAGGTCTGACGCCTCTTGTAAGCATTGATTTTTTTGAGTTTGAGAGGGGATGTTATTACATCTTGAAGATTCTTGGGCAAAATAGCGGTAGTATGCAGTATTTAGTTGCCGGGTTTGGATCTGTTGTTTGATTACAACATTGCTGCCAGTTCGATTGAGGATGCCGTTGGCAACGTTATATGTGACTACCTTACCAAGAGTAGTGCAATCTGCCAGTAATTTTCCGTTGCCATAAAACAGTAAGATCACCGTTAAAGGCCACACCACTTTTTGCCAATGAATTGGGTTTTCATATTCATGGAGAACATCTCGGGCCCAGGCTGTAGCCCAAAGGACGAAGCCCAGCAACACTAGAGGGATGGTGGCTCTAATAATGGCATCATAGATTGGGCTCTGCGGCGACACCCACTCTGTCCACAAATGGTCAGAGCCGCTTGCCGCTGCTGCTCCGGCATTTGCTGCAGCCTTAACAGCATCTGGCCCTGACATCCCCCCATAGTTTGTGACTGTATTGCCGGAAGTAGGGTCAATGGGGCCGGATGGAAACGGCGCACCACTAGTTTGGGCCAGCAGGGTGAGAAGTCTGCTCATGGTGTATTCCATAACTGCATATCAAAGGCAGCTTGAGTCATGTAGCTGGTTGCTTCGTTATGACTTGCTTGTTCTTTTTCCCGCTGTTGGGTGTCAAGGGTGCCAGAAATGTTAGCCAGGTTCATATTGGCTGCTGCCATCTGGCGCGAAGCCTGTTGGGTTTCTGCCTGCAGCGATTGTTGGATCAGTGCATTTTGAGCATTTTGCTGGCTGATTTGGCGCATAATTTCTTGAGTTGTCAGGCTCTGCTGAGCAACCTGGGCTGACTGGTTAATGTTCGTCATCGCCTGGTTAGTTTGCTGATTCTCTTGAGACATTTGGGTTTGACCAGCTTGACCTAATACCCATTGCGAACTGTTCTGACTGCTCTGGCGTTCAACCTCATTTCGAGCATCTCGTCCCTTTAAGACTGGGTTAATTCCGATCCCAGGATCTGTTGTCTGACTGACCGTTTTTTCTACTTGGTCACCAACAGCGAACGGATCAGGAACTCCTAGTGCTCCTGTTGCTTGTTTAACAATCTGTTGTAAATTCCCACTCGTTACTGTGCCAACTGTATCTGATATTTGTTGCACATATTGATTAGCTAGATTTTTGTACTGATTGAAGATACTAATCAAATCCCCAATTGAGCTATCAGCCATAGCAACATTAGTTGAAGCTAATAAAATAGCGATGCTGCCACTTAGTACCAAGAGCGAATGCAGTCTTAATTTTGGGTTAAATCTAGAATTTGGTTGAATGGATTTCACAGTTTTCTCCCGATGCGATTACAATCTACCAGATGACAGCTATACCTCCCTAGCGCCTCATACTTATCACTATATTCGTCAAAAAAGCGCTGTCTCGATTCGATTTCTGGCCTGTTGTTGGCGGTAATGCCTAATAGGTTGTAGGACGGGTAATAGCGGCAGGGTGTGATCAGGTTATCATCATCCACCAACCAACGGCTAAAAGTTCCTTGCAAACTAGGTGTAAAGCCATCTTCTGCATTAGGAGCAATGATGTGACGCGGATACTGGAAGATACGCTCGTAGCTAGGAATAGCAGCTGCAGCTACCTTACCTGTAATCCGAAAACTCTGATTTTGCAAAATTTGGCTAGAAGCAGAACAATTAGCCAGGATGTTAGGGTCTTGGGTAGCCATGACAATTGACATCCCTGCACCTCTGCCCGTTGCGTGCAAAATTCCGGCGCTCTTAGCCAGTTCGTTAAAGTTCAGCAAAACTGAAGCTTCATCGATATAAAACAGGCTGCGGGGAGCGCTTAGAGCACTGCGGGTAGCAACCACTTGAGCTGATGCCCCCAAAATCCCTGCCTCCTCATCCGAAGAAAGATCGCGCAACGAAAATAGCTTTAGCCTGGATTGGCGACCATCAAATCCAGACGGTCGGCAGATTGCTTTGCCAAACGGACTGGAGAGCCAATAGCGCAGTCGCAACTTAATGTAGTTGAGTGCTCGATCTACCTCCGTACCAAAATCAAGTAAGTTTAAGCGCTCCTTCGAAAAGAAGCCGAGCAGGTCTTCGAGCACCGGCCAGTCTTGCCAGCCAGAGGTACCAATTCCTCGAGCTAATGCTGCTTCGCACCGTCTGCGGATCACTGGGTCGGCATAAAATTGAGTCACTCCCATCGTTACAATTGACTCAATTGCATTAATGGGCAGCGCTTCTGATTCACGGCGATTGTCGAGAATTAGGCTCAGGACGACATTAATTGTGTTTTTGTAAAAGCTTTGAAGTCTTTCTTCTTGAATTTCTTCTGGTAAGTGACGGACATCAATCAGTTCCAATAGGTTATTTGAATTCTGTCCAGGGTCAAATTCCACGCCTCCCAAAAACTTAACTAACCACTTGTAGGTCGAAGTTCCATTTCCCTTTGGCAGGTCAACAATTGTAATTGTCATTCCTTGCGCCATGGATGGAATTAGGAACGCCCCAGCGACCTTCACCGACTTGCCGGAACCAGAACGCCCTGTAACCACCCCATGACGCGGACTCCCCATTCCATCTTCCAGAGAGACATAGATCGGAGCACCACCTTGCTCGGCAATGAATTCTGCCCCTCTCTTGCCACGACTACGAGTTGTAACTCCTTGGATAAAGTTAACAGCGTCACTCGTGCGCAGCCGCATCCGAAAGTCTACTGGTTCTGCACACAGCATCTCCCAGCGCAGCGGTAAAGTTTGTAGCCAGGTCCGCCATGGATAGTCTAGGTCTCGTTCCACTTTTGCCGGACGACGGAAGCGATTTTTGATGAACCGCAATGTTGAATCTAAGCCAGCTGGAGTTTTCGCATAAACGACGATGACGCAGGCTACGTATACAGGATCGTCGCCCTGCAGCAGGCTTATTTGGGCAAGTTCTGCTTCGCTTGCATTCAGGGTAGAGCTAACTGCGGCATTGTTTTTTGCTTTTGCTGCTGCACTAGTGCCCAAATGCTGCTTGGTATATTTCTGGAGTCTGTCCAGACTGTTCTCAGAATTAGCCCAGCCAAACTGAGTCACGATCTCAACGTCAATCACCTCCTCTCGGGCTATAACCTCATCCCAGAACCAGCGGCTACCTGCAGGATCTGCTGCCCAGCCGTCCGGTGCTTCGTGAAACTTCAACACCCCCACATGACAATTGCGGTAGGGTAGCGTGAACTCTCCATGTCCATAGATAGGCAGTTTTTCGCCCAGCAGTAAAGAGGTCATGTGGGTCTCGTATCCGTGCTGGATCGCTACTTTATGGCCTAAGTCTTTATTTGAGTGTTCCCGATAATGCTCCTGCGTTAATTCTCCTTTGTAATTCAGCTTTATCCAATGCGGCAAGTGACTAGGCGGACAATTTTTACCGTTAAACTTCTGGTCCAGATATTGCCACAGAGCATCCCCGTCCATCGGGGTGAGCATCAGCTTCATCTTGTTTGCTAGTAACCCAAATTGCTCCTGCCATGCTGTAAAAGCTGCCAGCAATAGGTCGATTTTTTCCTCTAAATCTAGCTCTTCTCCTTTGGGCGTAAAACGCTTGTGCCAAAACTTTTCGGCTTTAGCTGCCAGCGCTTCAATTTTGTCTGTCGTCTGGGCGATCGTCGGATCTACTGTGTAGGTAAAAAAGATGTGGAATCGCTTGAGCTTTCGGACTCCTGTCCGCGTTAGTTCTTCTGTCCGGTTTTGTTCTCCGAAAATAAAAAACCGTGTCTCCGCTTCCGGTGCCGTCTCTGCCAACACCGCTAGATCCTGTTGCCGCTCGGCATCATTTCGAAACGACTCAGAAATAAATGTCAGCTTTTCACTAGGCTGCACTTCCCTAATTCCAGCCCACATCGCTTTGAGTCCTTCTACAGTGATCTGTGACTCATGTGTTGGTTGCCACACAAAACCATAGACGAACTGCTTAAGCGCACCAAGTGAGTTCAGCAGCGCCCACATTGTCTGCTGTTCCCCCTCTACACAAACGCCATTTGCTAGGTCAAATTCGTCTTCTAGCGCCGTATACGTTTGAGATTTTGATTTACTTGGGCTGGTCTTAAACATCTATTTACGAACTCGGATCGAACCGACTTTTTGCTTATGGAAGGGATCGACATGAACTACTTTGGTGCGAATCCATCTAGGCTTGCGCCTATGAAATTTAGCCAAGGTTTTTCGCGGGTCTTTGCCGACAACAATTAACCAGGTAGAAAACGGCCAGACCATAAGCAGGATTGTTGTCCATACATCGAGTTGAAACACCTGACCAACGACGAAACCGAAGATCACAGAGAACCCCAGTGGCCTAATGTGTGCTGCATTAATGAAATAAAAGTTGGCTTGAGCAGCAACAGCTCGATTTACTCGACGGGGTTCATTTATCACCTCTAGCAGGCCCCAGTTCCAACAACGAAAGGCTCGACAAAACCGATAGCAATTACGATCATCACCGCCGCCAGCATAATGTTAAGTACCTCTTGCCAGTCTTGCGATTGCTGCCTCCTTTGCCAAATTTGATAGCCAGCCACTCCTATACCGACCATGAACGATACGCGCAGGGCACCAAATAGAATTGCCGAAATAGTTGCAACTGTTGCAAATTGAGCAAGTACGCAGGTATTAAATACTTGTTCTGTGGTCTGGAACAGAAATGAAAAAGCAGCATCAGCTGGCTTCACGGCTGGAAGTACAGGACCGAAAGCCATTGCTAGAGAAAAAGCTGTGAGCCAAATTCTCCTGTGTTTCAGCTTTTGAAAAAAACTGATGTTGTAGTGCAACATCAAGACCGAGGCCACAGATAAGGGCGCTAAAAGTAGAGGGGGATATAGGACAGCACTGCCTACTATGACAGTCATAACTAGCCCATAAACTAGCGCCTTTTTGAGATGATTTGGTTTCAGGAGCAACCGTGAATAAGTAGAATACATTCTTTTTTCCTTTAAGAAATAGACATGGTTAACAGCAATAAGTTGACAGGAGCGGCAAACATTTGAACGCTCTTGTCGAAGCCCTTACGAGCAAATTTGCCAATACCTATCACGCTGTTTTACGGAACAGCACTATTGTTCTTGGCTGAAACTGCAAATTTCGTCGATGCTACTTCAGCACAAACACATTTTCTAACTTGAGCCAGTCTATTACCATGCGGAAACAAACTGGAGGCAAGTATTTCTTGAGCAATTCGTACACTTGCAATGCGTTGTCTGATCCTCCAACCCTGGTGCGAATGGTAAGCAGATCGAGCTGCACTTCCAAAACCCTCTTGAAGTCTGGGTTATGATTGCGCCATCTACAAACTGTGTCTCGTCCAACACCAATTATTCCTGCGACTTCGGTATCATTTTTGCCGGTAGCTATTAGATCGATAGCTTGACGTTGTTTAACCGACAGCTTCTGGTAATCTGATTCAGGAAAATGCATTTCTATGTAAGCAGAGTAGAAGAGAAAGAAGTTGGCCTATTTGTCTTACAGTCTAACCATAGCTGACTGAAAATATTCTATAACATTGCTTTTAAGTGTTAAAGCAGTCACTCTTGTTTAGTAAAACTTCAGCTCAGCTAAAACCTTTTATTTTTACGGGATTTTAATATTGCTGTTGGATTTTGTTGGATTTTTTAGTTGATATTGTTGGATATTGTTGGATACTGTTGGATTTAGTGTTCAAGAAAATTAACAAAGATTTTGGAGAAGTTAGATACCTATTAAAGGACAGCCAAGGCTAGGACAGAGATACGCGAAGCCCAAAAACGGCCATAAACGAGGTGCCGAGTATACAAGACAAGTGTCATTTTACTGTCGCCCTGCTTTAGAAGCAGCAATAGAGAAGCAGGCAGCAGCAGAGCTAGATTCTAAATCAGCTATTATGTCTGGAATTTTACAAAATAATTACCTCTTTTATGAACTATTTAGAATGACTTAAATGGTTTAATATTTTGGATTAAGTCGATATCCCAAACCATAAACTGTCTGAATCAAATCAGCCGCCCCTACCAATCTCAGTTTTTGCCGTAATCCTTTGATATGAGCTTTGACAGTATCCTCCTCCGGTGGGTCTTCAAAAGGCCAAAGCTGCTCTATGATCGTGCCTCGACTAAAAACACGCAAACCGCCGTGGCGTAAGAAAAGCTCTAGCAGGCAATATTCCTTCGGGGTTGGATTTAGGGGCTGTC
>JAABUQ010006319.1_pt1 | contig 18076 bp, 19 predicted proteins | sample 5560001 | NCBI WGS metagenome assembly JAABUQ01 (sample SAMN10711888, study PRJNA513371) | rock metagenome | isolation source: Antarctica rocks | place: Antarctica: Victoria Land, Finger Mt nord | collected 2015-12-18
ATATCGCGAGCTCGAAGTGATGGTTCCGCAACTGCTCGCGCGCGTGATACACGTGCAGGTGGTGACGAGCGCCTTCCGGATGCTTCCGGCTGACTGGCCGCATCTGGAGCACATGAATGTTGTGGTCTCCATTGACGGGTTGCAGCCTGAACACGATGTGCGGCGCAAACCAGCGACTTACGAGCGCATTTTGAAAAACATTGCGGGACAGAAGATCACGATTCACTCGACGATCACGGGGCAGATGATGAAGCGGCCCGGGTACTTGCGCGAGTTTTTGCAATTCTGGACGCCACGCCCTGAGATTCACAAGATCTGGTTCAGTCTGTTCACGCCGCAAATTGGGGATGACTTACCCGAGATCCTGACCGCGCCCGAACGCAAGCAGGTAATCGGTGAGCTGCTCGAATTCCGGAAAGAGTTCCCGAAGCTCGACATGCCGGCGGGACTGATTCAACAGCTAGCGTCACCGCCGCACGATCCGAGTGAGTGTGTGTTCGCACTAACGACGAAGACGATTTCGGCGGATCTAAAAACGAAGATTACGCCTTGCCAGTTCGGCGGCAACCCGGATTGTTCGTCGTGCGGATGTGTTGCGTCGATGGGCCTGGCAGTGGCGGCGCACAAGCTGGGCGGGTTCATCCCGGTGGGGGCGATTTTTAAAGCGTCGATTAAAATCGGACAGCTGCGATCGAAGGAACCGCCGGAACGGGTTGAACCGACGCCGGTTTTTGCGAGTGTTGAATTAACGGGGAGGATCGTTGAGCGCAGCGGGTGAAGTAATTTCTGAAAGGCTGACACTGCGGCGCTCGTCGATGGACCGGTAACCTGCTTCGACGGCGGCCATGGTTGCTAAGTTGGCACGGCCGCTTATCTCCGGTTCGCGGCGTTCGGTAATAGCGTCCATTAAGGCGGCCATGGGTCCTTGAAACGCGTCGGGGAACCAAACTTCGCGCCATCGCGGAGTGATCCAGAGACCTGGGTTATCGGTGCTCGTGTACGTGAGTGTGCTCGGCACCCGGTTCGGATACTCGGGCCAGCCGATCGTGCCCTCCGCCAGGCCCTTCGTGCCTTCGACGCGCCACTTGATGTACGGGCGCATGTCGTCTTGCTCTGTGCGGGGCCCGGTCCAAACGTCGTCCCAGGCGGAGGCGCGAAGGCCGCTCGCGTACTCGATGATATACAGGCAGATGCCGTCGGTGTGCGCGAACGCGGTGCGTGGATCTTTGCGGACACTGACGAAGATCGACTCAGGCGTACCGAACAAGAATTGAAAGCAATCGATGTGGTGGATGCTCATGTTGAGCAGGGTCAGGCGGCCGTATTCTTCGAGCCAGCTCTGCCAGTGAGGAACAGCGCGCATTTCGATCGTCGCAAGAACGGGGTCGCCGAGCGTGCCACGGTCGAGCAACGTTTTGAGAGCTCGAATCGATTGGTCGTAGCGCATGTTCTGGTTGACGGCGAGAGGCAGGTGGTGCTCTTCGCAGAGGCGGACGAGGCGGGCCGCTTCGGCATAGTTCAGCGCCAGAGGTTTTTGCGCGAGCAAGCCTTTCAAGTGGCGGCCCCGTTCGACAGCGAGGCTTACAATGCGCGGTTGGTCATGAGGCGGCACGGCAATGTCGAGAATCTCGACGGCGGGAACGTCGAGCATTTCTTCGAGTGAATGGTAGGCGCGGGGAATGTTGCGCAAAGCGGCTACTTCGCAAGCCGATTCGGAAGTGCGGGAAGTGATGGCGACTACTTTGAAACCGGCATCCGCGTAAGCTTTGAGCTGCACATCGCGCACGATGAAGCCGCTGCCTACGACGCCGATTCCGTAGTCGCTCCGGACAGGCGCTGGAGCCTGGTGATGGAACTCGAAGTGTTTATTCAAGGTGACTCTCTGGGAGGGAATGCCTATGATAGTATCGCTGCGGTTTAGAAAGCTTGTGCAGTCGAGGGGCAAACTCTTTTGAAATTAGGGCTGATCAGTTCCGCGTGGCTGGGCACGCCGGTGAGTACGGCTCGCGGGATCGAACTCACGAAGCAGATTGGATTCGACAGCATTGATATATTTGCCGATCCGATGGAGATTGACGCGAAGGAACGGCGGCTGATCCGGACAACTGCGGTCGAGAATAATTTGCCGGTGGTGGCGACTGTTTGCTGCGCGCTGGGGATCGCAGATTTTAATAAGCCGGTGCGCGTATTTCATGTGAGGCGGGCGAAGAGTTACCTCGATTTCTGCTACGAGCTCGCGGGGAGGAACCTGCTGCTGGTGGTGGGTGAGTACATCTGGCAGCAGGAAGTGATCGCGCCCGGGGATCAATGGAAATGGGCGGTCGAGCACGTGCGTGAGCTTGCCGAGTATGCAGATGGATTGGGGCTGGAGATCGCTGTGGAGCTCGAGCCGTTTCACCTTTCGCTGATTAACAACGTCGATCGCATGACGCGGTTTCTGGACGACGTCGGCCACCCGCGCGCACGAGCGAATGTTGACGTTTCTCACCTGGCGCTGGCGAACGACAGTCCCGAAAAGCTGAGTGCATTGAAGGGCCGGATCGCGCACGTGCATCTATCGGATTGCGACGGGAAGAAGCATGGTGATCTTCCGCCGGGGCGCGGCGTAGTTGATTTCCCACCGTATTTGAAAGCGCTCGCCGGTACTGGTTTTGACGGTACGGTCAGCATAGAACTCGAATACTCGCCGGAACCAGATAAAATTGTGGATTGGGTTCGTGAGGCGTACACGGCGACTAACGAGCTGATGACGCCGCTCGGGATCCGGTCCTCCGGTTGAGGGACATAGAAAGAAGGAACGGTTATGGCAGCAGGCGCGATTAAACAAGATCGGCTCGAGGAGTACCGGCGCGACGGGTACGTTCTCGAAAAGGGCTTATTTAGCAAAGAAGAGATCGAGTTGCTGCGGCGGGCGGCGAAAGAAGACCGGGAGCTCGATCAGCACTCGTTCGGGAAGGGCGATGGGGAAGGCGGCACGATCCGCTTGTCGCTTTGGAACCATCCGGGCGACACGATCTATGGGATGTTCGCGCGCTGCGAGAGCATCGTCAACTCAGCGGAGCGATTGCTCGAAGGCGAGGTCTATCATTATCACTCGAAGATGATCATGAAAGACGCCAAGGTGGGCGGCGCCTGGGCATGGCATCAGGATTACGGGTATTGGTATCAGAACGGCGTGCTGTTTCCGCTGCTGACGAGTGCTTATATTGCGGTGGATCCTTCGACAAAAGAAAACGGCTGTTTGCAAGTGCTCAAGGGCTCGCACCTGCTGGGACGCATCGATCACATTCTGACGGGGGATCAGGCAGGCGCGGATCTGGAGCGGGTGCATGAAGCGGAAAAGCGGCTGGAGCTAGTGCATGTGGTGATGGAGCCGGGCGACGTGCTGTTCTTTGATGCGAACCTGCTGCATCGCTCCGATCAAAACCGCTCGGATAATCCGCGCTGGTCGATGATCTGCTGCTACAACGCGGCGCGAAACAATCCTTACAAGGAAGCGCACCATCCGCGGTACACGCCTTTGCATAAAGTTCCGGACTCGGCGATTCTGGAGGCGGGTTCGCGGCGCTTCAGTGACACGTCGGCGAATGTGGCGTGGCTCAACGAGGCGGAAGACAAGAGCGCGAGCAGCCTGGAGAGCTCGGTTCGAGCATAGTTTGTCCGGAAGGCTGAAATCATTTTTCAATTTGCTGGCGCTTAATGGCCTGCCGTGCCGTTCGCTCGAGGAGATTCGGGACGCCGGTTACGAAGGAGTGCAGTTTGCGGCTCCGTCGGCGGCTGAAGAACTCGGGGCGTGTAGGACGCTCCGTCTGGAATACGCGACAAGCGGTCGAGTGAATGAGCCTGCCGATATTGGCGGGATGGCGCGGCAATGGGCGGACGACGGATTCGTGTGCGCGACTTTGCATGTCGGCTGGGGTTTAGAAGATGACGACGAAGCCGCGCGGCTAATTGAGAGCATCTTGTGGGCTGCGGCCACTTACAAGGTTCCGCTCTACGTGGAGACGCACCGCGCGACTATTTTTCAAGATATGTGGCGGACCGTTGGATTCGTCAGGCGATTTCCGGAACTGCGCTTCAACGGTGATTTTTCGCATTGGTATACGGGGCAGGAGATGGTGTACGGCGGGTTCGAGAAGAAGCTGCGGTTTATCGAGCCCGTGATTGAGCGCGTGCGATTTATTCATGGGAGGATCGGCAACCCGGGTTCGATACAGGTGGCGATTCACGCGGACGAAGTTCCGGAACCGGAGTACGTCACGCATTTTCGCGAGCTGTGGACGGCTTGCTTTCGTGCCGGCGCAGCTATCTTTACGCCTGAACTGCTGGCGCCGGACATCTACTATGCGCGGACATTTCGAGATGCGGCGGGAAAACCGTTGGAAGAGAGCGATCGTTGGGAACAGTCGCTTGTGTTGCGGCGCATCGCAGAGGAGTGTTTTGCAGAAGCGGCTCGTTAGCCTCACGTTGCTCGGTTTCACGGCGACGATTCTGTTCGCGCAGGATCCTGCCGATATAGCGGCGACGTCTCAGCAGAAGTCAACCGCAACAGCAGCGGCCGCGGGCAAAGCGGAATTTGGACAGACGTGCGGATTTTGTCATGGGGCGAACGGCCGAGGCGCGAGCGGTCCGGACTTGATTCATTCAAGCCTGGTGAGCCATGACGTGAATGGCGATCTGATCGGACAGGTGGTGCGCAATGGCCGGCCGGAAAAGGGCATGCCAGCCTTTCAATTATCCGATGGGCACATTCGCTCGATTGCGGTTTATCTACATGCCGAAGCCAAGCTGGCTTCGACAACGTATCAGCGTGGACCCGGTGAATACGCAGTTGAGAAGCTGCTGGTCGGCAATGCGCAGGCGGGGCGGACGTATTTTGAAGGCGCGGGCAAATGTGCCGCGTGTCACTCGCCCGGTGGAGATCTCGCGCACGTAGCGGCTAAGTATAAGCCGATCGATCTGCAGTCGCGCATTGCATTTCCAGCAGGAGCCGTTCCCACGATCACGGTGACTGAAAGGTCGGGCGAAGTGACGAGCGGATCGCAGGTTTACGCGGATGAGTTTGTGGTGTCGCTGCGGGATAAGAACAATTGGATTCACTCGTGGAACCGGGCGCTCGTGACCGTTGGTATAAAAAACCCGCTTGCTGCGCACGAGGAGATTCTCTCGCAAATGACTGACGCTCATTTACATGATCTGTTTGCTTATCTCGAGACGTTGAAATGAAGAATGCGCTGCTGTTGTTGGCCGTTTGTGGCGCGTGTGTTGCGCAGGGGCTTGATCCGGGCTCGATTTCGAAACCTTCGCCCGATAGCTGGCCGACGCATAACGGCGATTATTCGGGTAAACGATTCAGCGCTCTCAAGCAGATCAATACGCAGAACGTAAATGCGCTGAGCATGGTGTGGGCGTTTCAGACAAACGTGCTGTCGGGGCAAGGCCTGAAGTCGACGCCGCTGCTGGTGGATGGAACGCTTTACTTTACGGAGCCGGACGATATCTGGGCAGTGGATGCACGCTCAGGCAGGCAGAACTGGCATTATCATTACCACGCGAACGAAGGTTTGCACATTGGGCAGCGCGGCTTGGGCATGTACGGGAACCGGCTCTATTTCGAAACGCCGGATGCGCATTTGCTTTGCTTGGACGCGCGAACGGGCGAGGTGCAGTGGGATGTACAGCTGGCCGATGTGAAACTCGGCTACTGGGCGACGATGGCTCCGCTCATCATTCGCAACCACGTGATTGTGGGCGTTTCGGGCGATTTTACAGACCTGCAAGGCTATCTGGACTCTTATGACCCGGAAACGGGCAAGCTGCAGTGGCGCTGGAATGCGCTGCCGAAACCGGGCGGGCCGGGTTCGGAAACATGGCCGCAGAATAGCGACGCGATTCAACACGGCGGAGGCATGACTTGGGTGACGGGCACGTACGATCCGGATCTGAATCTGCTGTACTGGGGCACTGCGAATCCGAATCCGGTGCTGTCAGGAGCGAGCCGTCCGGGGGACAACTTATACACCTGCACGATTGTGGCGCTCAACCCTGACACCGGGAAGCTCGCGTGGCATTTTCAAGCGTCGCCCCATGATGTGCATGACTGGGACGCGGTGCAGACGCCGGTGGTGGTGGATGCGGATTTCGTGGGCCAGCGTAGAAAGCTACTCATACAGGCGTCGCGCAACGGGTACTTGTTTGTGCTTGACCGGACGAACGGTAAAGCGCTGCTCTCTGCGCCTTTCGAAGAGATCAACTGGAGCAAAGGAACGGATGCAAAAGGACGGCCCATCGGCGATCCGGCGAAATATCCGAACACAGCGGGGACGTTGGTAATACCTGATGCAATAGGGGCGACGAACTGGATGTCACCGAGCTTCAATCCGGAGACGGGGCTGCTCTATGTCGACACGCAGAAATCGTACGGCCTCTATTACGATTTGTCGAATGGGAAACCGGAAGGATTTGCCGGCCGTGATTTATCAGTCTGGTCGAGATCGTACCTGAAGGCGATCGATTATCAGACAGGCAAGATCCGGTGGTCACATGATCTGGGGCCGGGTGAGAACTGGGCGAGTGTGTTGAGTACGGCGGGGGGCGTGGTGTTCACGGCGGATAATCACGGGAACATTCTGGGGCTCGATGCGCAAACGGGAAAAACGCTGTGGCACGCCTATGGCGGCGGAATGGCGAAAGGGCCGCCGATCACCTATGAGCTCGATGGGCGGCAGTATCTGCTGGCGGGTTCGCAGGAAGTTTTGTACTGCTTTGCTCTACCCGAGACTGGCGAAGCCGATCAGCAACAGACCAAGAACATAGCCGGCAAACATCATTGAGACTAGCGGCATGGTTCCGCTGGGAGCAGCGCGAAATTCTTTCCAGATGACGACGCCCCAGATAGCGGCGATAAGAGTTGCGCCCTGGCCGAGCGCGTAGGAGATGGCCGGGCCGGCGATTCCCGACGCGATCACGTTTAAACCTAGAGCGAGCATCCAAATCGCGCCGCCTAGAATGCCCAGCGAGTGGAGGCGCAGCGTACCCGCGAAATATTCTGAGTAAGTACGGCCGGCAGCGCGCATGAAAATCGAGTTGACGACAATGTTGCTGCCGACTACGCCGAGCGAAAAGAAGAAGAGAGCGGTGTACGGGGTCAGCTTACCGGGCACGATGGGGGCGGAATTGAAGCCGGGGGAAAGCGAGCGCATCAGTTGTGGATAGAAGAAGCCCATCAGGCAACCGGCTATGACAGCGAACAGCATGCCTTTACCCCAACTCCCTGTGTTCGCCCTAGGCAGCTTACGGTACGCCGCCGCCGAAAGGATCATGGCTGCGAGCACGAAGGCGACGCCGGCAAACAGAATGGGAGCGTTGCCCTTGGGCTGCTGCGTATAAGCGGTGACTGTTCCGATGATGAGCGCGAGGCCGATGCCGACAGGGAATGCGACCGACATACCCGCGGCGTCGATTGCGACAACCAGTAGAATATTGGCAACATTGAACAACACTCCGCTCTCAACGGCTTTGAGGATCGAATCAGAAGAGGCGAGTTTCAGGTTGTCGAGAGCGGGCATTCCGAATGCGCCGGTGCTGCCAGCGGTGAACATAAAAACGATGCTGAATAAAAGCAGGCCGATTGCATAATCCCAGTAATACAGTTCAAAGGGCCATTTTGTGCGGCCGGCCAGTTTCTGCGTGTTGGCCCAAGAACCCCAGCCGATCATGGTGATGGTGCAAAACAGAATGGCTAAGGCATTCGAATGTACGGTAAGCACTAGGGGCTAACGTATCACTCTCAAATATGAAGACCAAATCTCTTTTACTACTGATGGCGATGGCTGGAGTGGGGTGGAGCAAAACGCCGGTGATCCTCTCGACCGATGTCGGCAACGAGATCGACGATCAATGGGCGATCACCTATATGCTGCTGAGCCCGACGCTCGATGTGCGCGGGATTATTTCGGCACACGGTCCGAGTTTGCCCGCGCCGTCGGCGCATTCGACATACAAGGTTCTGGTGGATGTGGTGGAGCGCCGGCTGGGCATGCTGAGCCATCCGCCGCTGTTTGAAGGGTCGAGCGACCCGCTGGCCGACAGGCAAACACCGCGCATGAACGCGGGTGTCGATTTCATCATTGAGACGTCGAAGCAGTTTTCACAGCAGAACAGATTGGTCGTGCTTACGATTGGAGCGGCGACGGACGTGGCTTCGGCGATCTTGAAAGATCCGGGCATTGCGGAGCGAATCAGCGTGGTGGCAATGGGTTTCAAGAGCCTGGCGGAGGGTGGCAAAGAATTTAATATCGAGAACGACCCTAAGGCGTGGCAGGTGATTTTGGATTCCAATGCGCCGGTGACGATCGGAGCAGCGGATGTCTGCCAAAGGGACTTGGCGATGTCGTTTGAGCATGCAAGGAAACTGGTGGGAACGCGCGGTCCGGTGGGGGCGTGGCTTTGGGACGACTATCAGAACTGGTATTACCGCAACGTGAAGCCCTGGCGCAAGGACGACTTTTCGAAGCCCTGGGTGATTTGGGACACGATCGTCATGGCGCACGAACAAGGCATGACGACAGAAGCGCAGATTCCGCGGCCGCGTTTGGCGGACAATTTATCGTTTGAGAAGACGAACAGCAATCGCACGATCAGCTGGATTACGAGCGTGGATTCGAAGCGCATGTGGGACGATTTCGCGAGCAAGCTGGATACTTATCAGAGCACTCATGCGGTGGACCTTTCACCGTGTCTATTGCCACATTTGTAAGAGGAGGCTTTCATGGATAACAAATTTCCGAGCGCCGGTTTTTGAAAAGAACAGCGGCTGCAACTGGGACGGTACTGGCGGCAACCTGCGTGCTGCGTGAAGAACCGCTGCTAGCGGAGGGCGGACGAGCAGCAGCGCCGAGCGATCAGCTAAAATCGGCCAGGAAGCGCGGTTGTCTTACTTAGGACACGTACTGGTGGAGAACCGCAACGGTCTGATTGTCGATGCGATGGCGACCGCCGCCGATGGGCATGCCGAACGAGACGCGGCACTGTTGATGGTGCACAATCGCTGGCGGCGAGGCGCCGGTATCGACACTCTGGCGGCCGATAAGGGTTACGATTCGCACGAGTTCGTGAAGACTATGCGTGCCATGCAGGTTCGGCCCCATGTGACGCAGAACAACCGCAACCGGCGGAGTGCGATTGACGCACGAACCACGCGGCGGCATTGTCAACTTGGAGAGGAAACTGAAAGACTTATTCAATGAAGAACGGCAGGTCTCGCTATTACGGACATCGGTTCCCTCCAGAAATCATCAGCTACGCCGTCTGGGTTTATCATCGTTTCAGCTTGAGCTTTCGAGATGTCGAGGATCTTCTGGCCTAACGCGGAATCGTCGTCTCTTATGAAACCATTCGAATCTGGTGTCGGAAGTTCGGTCCTGGCTATGTCCGAAATCTGAAGCGCCGTCAGGGCCGTCTCGGCGATTGCTGGCACTTGGACGAAGTCTTTATTCGAATCAATGGCCAACAACACTACCTCTGGCGGGCGGTCGATCAAGACGGCGACGTGCTCGACATCCTGGTTCAGCCTCGCCGCGACCAATGCGCCGCTGAACGGTTCTTTCGAAGACTGCTGCGCGGCCAGGGTAAACAACCACTTCGGATTGTTACCGACAAACTAAGAAGTTACTCGGCCGCCCTACGAACGATCCTAGGCGAAGTCCCTCACCACACGGAACGATACGCCAACAATCGCGCCGAAGTCTCGCATCAGCATACCCGCCAAAGGGAACGGCACATGCGCCGATTCAAATCTGCTCGTCAAGCGCAACGGTCCCTCTCCCTTCACGGCGTCGTCCAGAATCTTTTCCGACTCGGACGTCACTTGCTGAAATCGACGAATCATCGACTTTTGCGTTCGCGATCCTTTGCTACCTGGCAAACCGTGGCAGCGGCCTGAAGCCACTCCACGACAAGCAATCACTCGAACCCAAACGACCCTCTCCCACCCAAGTTGACAATGCCCTTCCACCCCGTGCAGGCATAATCGTGAGCGTTCTAGCGCTCTTGGGAGCCGTAAAGTTCACCGGCTGGTATCCAGAGCATGTCAGAACCCAAACGACTCCCTAACATAATTAGCCACGAGAGCGGGCGCGCATCACGGCCAAAGACATTTGCGGCAGGTGCAGCGCAACTGAGAGAGAAACAAAACAATTAACTAATGTTTTGGTGACCTGAAGCGGTCCGAGGACGTCTTTGCATTGATTCTTGATGTCGTTCTCGATCACGTTCTACGGAGGCACGCTGTTCACTATGATGGGCCAAAACGCGCGTTCGGAGTCGCTGTTCTACTATTTCCGGCTTGAAGATCACATTCCCGAAGATCACCTGTTACGGCTCGTCGATCAACACATCGATTTCGCTTTCGTGCGTGAGACCTTGAAGGCGAGCTATAGCCACACGGGTCGTCCTTCGATTGACCCGGAAGTCTTGTTGCGCATTCTGTTGATTGGGTACCTGTATGGAATCACCAGTGAGCGCCGCTTGGTCGAGGACGTTGGAATGCACTTGGCTTATCGTTGGTTTACAGGGCTGGGGTTCGATCAAGAGATTCCTGACCACTCCACCTTTTCCAAGAACCGGCACGGCCGTTTTCAGGAGTTGTCGCTTTTCCTCACTCTCTTCGAGCGAGTCGTTCAGCAGTGCATCGACGCCGGACTTCTTAAAGGGTGCTGATCTGTCTGTAGACAGTACTCAGATCAGCGCGAATGCAAGTCCTGATCGCGCGATCACCCGCGATCAACTGGTGGAGGTCGCCAAAGTGAATCGCAACGTACGCGAGTATGTGGAGCAGGTGGAGCGCGAGAGTTTAGTGGCAGAGGAGTCGGAGCAGACGTCTGATGCGGCTGCTACAGAGGAGAAAGAAGGGCCTAAACTTTCTCGCACATATCGGAATTCGCCACCCATGAAGATTTCGACGACCGACCCGGACGCGGCCCTGTCGAGCAAGCGAGGAGCTTCAGAGTTTGCCTACTATGACAACTACCTGATCGATAACCGGACGTGCATCATAGCCGGGGTCCTGGCCACTCCAGCCCGACTGAGTCAGGAAATCGTTGCTGCACGTCAGATGTTGGAAAGAGCAAGAGAACGGTTTGCTCTGCAGCCCGTCAGCGTGACTGCCGACAAGAGTTATGGCACCGGTGAGTTCTTGTCCTGGCTAACGGATCGGCAGATTGCAGCCTGCATTCCCGTGCTGGATCGCAAGCAGCAAACCAAAGGTTTCTACACCCAACATGAATTTACTCCGGTGCCGGAAGAGAACGCCTACCGCTATCCGGCAGGTGAGTTGCTTCGCTATTCCGGCATGAGTCGAGGTTCACAGGGCTTTGTGTTCAGCGCGAGGCCCTCACAATGCAAGAACTGTTCCCATAAGCCCGCATGCACACCGTCGCCTCAGCGCACATTGAAGATCAATTGGTATGAGGATGTGCGCGAGCATGTCAGAAACTCGGCGAAACGTCAGAATTCGCCGCACCACGACGCGCTCGAAACAAGATAGAATCACTCTTCTCGGAACTGCGCAATCAGATTCGTCTCCGTAAGCTGCGGCTGCGCGGTCTGCCATGGGCCGGAGAGCAGTTTATCATGGCGGCAACGGTTCAAAACATAAAACGCTTAGTCCGGTTCCTCAACCAAAGCAAGAGCCAAGAGCAGAGACGGCCTGAAACGGCCATCGCTCCGCCGCCGGGGCAATCCAAAAAGAGAGTCACCGCTTCGAGTCGGCCCGGCCAGAAGAGTTTTTCAACAGCATCCTTCGTTTATGCACGCCCAAACGGCGCTATGTGAGCGCCGGTCTGCCCGAAGAGGTTGTCGCTAGAAGCGTCAATATTAATCTACGAACGTGAACTGTCGATCACTTGTTCTACTGCTTAGTGCGGTTCGGCTTTTGGGGCAAGTCCCGGCGGGGGTGATCGACTCAATCTTTGCCGACTACACTTCCAAAGCATCTCCGGGTTGTGCGGTAGGTATCGTGAAAGCCGGGCAGTTGGTTTTCGAAAAGGGTTACGGAACTGCGAACCTGGACTACGAATTGCCGCTCACGCCTCAGTCAGTGTTTCAGATTGCTTCGGCTTCAAAGCCGTTTACTGCGCTCAGCATATTGATACTGGCGCAGGATGGCAAGCTGCGCCTCGATGATCCCATCCGACGATACGTCCCTGAAATGCCGTCTTACGCCGATCGCGTCAACATCGTACAGCTCATAGGGCACACCAGCGGATTGCGTGACGCTATGACTCTCGTTGCGCTCTCAGGGAGGAGTTTTCGTGAACCTTTTGGCAAAACGAAATCATCAGACTCATCACCCGCCAGACTAGTCTAGATTTTTCGCCCGGCGATCAGTGGATGTACTCCAATACGGATTACATTCTGGCGGGTCTTATCGTTGAGCGCATCAGTCACAAGACGCTGCAGCAATTCGCCGAGGAGCGGATCTTCCGCCCGCTCGACATGAAGAATACCACTACTACGACGATCCGGCGTACGAGATCATTCCTCACCGAGTAACGGGCTATTCGCCGACCGACAACTCATTTGCCATCGACCTTGGTGGAACCTACGTTCTTGGTGCGACTGGCGTGCACACAACAATTGAGGATCTGGCCCGCTGGGACAGCGCACTCTCTGCGCCACCTTCTGCCTTAGCGGAGCCATTAGCAGCGCTGCAGAAACCCGCGATCCTCAACAACGGCAGCACCGGTCACATAGGAACACTGAACTGGACACTGGGTTCACTTATTGCCGAGTCTTGGGGCCAATACAAGACCATACGTCAGGACGGTGCTTGGGCCGGTTTTCGCTCCGATTTCGTACGAATTCCGGAGCAGCGCCTCTCAATTATTTGTCTTTGTAACCGTTCGGATGTTGACGCGGAAGCAATGAGCCGCAAGGTTGCGCGCCTGTTTCTGACTGATCTGCCCGCCTCTTCCAACGAGAATGCACCTCACAAAGAGCCTGAGAAACGCTCAATCGGACCGGTTCCAAAGTCGCTTAACGGGAGTTACTGCAGCACTGAGTTCGAGACGGTTTACTACATTAAGCCAACCGCCCGTGGCGTGTCTGTCAAATTCGGTCAGCTGGATGAGGAACTGAACGCCGTCGAAGGCCGGTCAGAGTTTGCTAACGAGTGGATGAGAATTGAGCCTACATCGGATGGATTCGTGGTGAATACTGATCGAGCCCGGGGCCTCCGATTTCACAGGATCCCTCCTCATCAGAAGGCTGTCTGACAAATCCACAATGAAGCTGGGCCGGCATCCTGCCCAGCTATCGCGCAAAGTTCTAGGCCAAATAATTCGCAAAGTGACAATGTTCTCAGGATGTACTTGCAAGTTGGTCAAACATAAAAAGACGTTATGCCCGACCAAGCCAATAAGTAATTAATCAGCAATAAGATACAAGCTCGTTTGCAAGCCTCTCTCTTCATCTTCTCTGTGCAAAATGCCTGTCAAAAAGATCGCGGGCGTCTCTTACTCCGTCCTCAGAGACGCACACGGACTTGACTTTGCTTCTGGGATCCGAGATGTAGCCTTTGACGTGTAGCCGGTCCAGCACTTCCCACGCATGCCCTTTCCACGCTCTTGTCGTTCCCGCTTCGGAAAACATGGTAAGGGACAGGAGCGCGAGCACAGTCTGATCCACTTTGTCCTGGTCGTAGTCCATCTCTCTGTATCTCCTACAAGGTGTCTATCGAAAACTCGCTCCGAGTAGCGGCAACCAAGGTAATGGCCTCTCGGAAGTCCTGGCCTATCGCGACCACTCTCGCACGACATCGTGCGCCCTTTTATCGTCGCGAAGAGCGACGAATCGCGAGTGCCGGAGATGATTGTCTGACGCCCATTCGACGAATTCGAAAGCGCCGATTAGCTGCGGCTTCAGCCACAATGTCGAATGCCGGACTATGCGGCATCGGGTGTTGCCGGTGTTGTCATTACTCCGTTCAGCGTCATTTTGTTCGGCATAATCAGACTGAGTATGCGTCAACGGAATCGTGCCCCGTTTGCTCACGTCAGTAAACGCTACGCGACTAGCCGCGATCTAAACCTGTGAACGCTGTCGAAGCGCGTTCTTTCTGGAGACAGATCATGATGAGGGCGGGTCTGATGTTGTGTCGCCTACCTCCGCCTTGATCGAACCTGGATGTGAGTCCGTCATATGTATATTCCTCAAGCTTTCGCCAACTCGCAGCTACCGTAAACCGGTAAGAGTCGCCAGTTCGATCAGCCGAGAGCTTTTCCGTACAGCACAAGCAAGCGGTTCCAAGCTTTCTCTGCCTGCTGCTCGTTGTATACATGGGAATCCGGAGGGCACCAGCCGTGCGCGGCATCTGCATACACTTCAATCTCTGCGGGTAGGCTTGCTTTAGCGAATGTCTCTCTCATAACGTTCTTGTCGTTAGGCGAGCGCGCATCGTCATTTGCGTCGATCGCGATCAGGAACTGCGCCTTGCTTCTCGCGGCTTGAAGATGCGGGCTATCCGGTTTATCTGTCACCAATCCACCGCCATGGAATGATGCGACCGCTCCGACCCGGTCGGGCACAGCGGATGCGGTGCGAAATGCGATTGGACCGCCCATGCAATAACCCTGGGTGCCCATTTTTCGATTCTTTGCAACGGACTTTTGCCCGTCCAGCCAAGTTAGGAACGCTTTCGCATCTGTCATATGCGTCGACTCGTTGAGAGTTTGCGCAAGCGGTCTGACCTGCTCTATCGGCGTTGCGGCGCCGGCGTCCGCTGTCGGGGCTTTCTTCGTGCGGTAGAACGGGTTGACCACGAGCACCGAATAGCCAGACTCGGCGAGCCGTTTACCCATTTGTCGAAATGCGGGCCGTAGCCCAAAGATGTCTGGCCACATGAGAACGCCCGGAGCTGTGCCACTTGCGGGATGCGCGAAGTAGCAATCTGCCCTGCCGTCCGGCGTTGGCACGTTCACGTCTGATTCGGTGACCGTAACCGCGTTCGCAGCTTGCGGCAACATCATTGCCATGCCGGCCCCCAGCATGATGCCGAACTGTTTCCGCGTCACCTTCCCGAGACTCTCGTACTCCTGTCGATCCTTCTCGAAATGATCCTGATCACACATATCTGCTCCTTTATCGACGATAGTGTCGTGCGGAACACTGCACGATTCGCGTTATCTTATGCCGCCCATTGCAGGTCACAACCGAACGGCTGCCGTTCACATTGTGCATGTTCCATCAAAGTGCTGAGGTCTTCATTTGCATCATTCAACCAGCCCGAAGGCCAACACTTCGGGCCCGCAGCGATGGCCACGTACTGCTTTCCTTCGAACATGTAAGTCATCGGAGAAGCCCTGAACTCCACGTTGGTCTGGAATTGCCATAACGATTTGCCGGTCGTCGTATCCACCGCACTGAAGATTCCTCCGTCGTTGCAAACAAAAGTGATGCCGGATGCGAAGCCGAGCGTACCTCCCCAGGAGCCGGCCGATCCCGTTTCCGGCAATTCCCATGCGATCTTCCCGGTGTGGATGTCTATTGCCCTTAGGATCTCGTGAGGAATCTCGCCCGGCACGAGCCGTTGCGATCCACCCCCGTAACCACGTCCAGCTTCCCATTCTTCGGTCTTTCGCGTCGCGAAGATACTACACTTTCAAAGGTCTGGACTAGGTAATAACCCGACCGCGGATCGAACGACGCAGAGAACCAGTTCGTGGCGCCATCCTGCGATGGGCAGACTCGAACACTCTTTGGCGTGGGACCCGCTGTGACGGGCAGATTCACCGGCTTTCCGTCTGCTCCGATTTCCTTGGCCCAGTTGATGTTTTTATGAAAGGTTTAGCAAACAGCAGCTTGCCATCGACCCGGTCAAGGACGTAGAAGAAGCCGTTCCGATTCGCCTGAATCAGCAGCTTCCTGGGACGGCCTTCCCATTCGCGATCAATCAGGACGAGCGGCTCAGTCGCATCCCAGTCGTGCGTATCGTGCGGCGAAGTCTGGTAATACCATTTCAGCTTGCCCGTCTTAGCGTCCAGAGCCAGAATCGAGGCAGTATAGAGGTTATCTCCTCCGCGCTCTTCGTCGTTGTAATCCGGGCCCGGATTGCCGGTTGCCCAGTAGAGCGTATCCAGATTGGCATCAAATGATCCGGTCAGCCAAGCCACGCCGCTTGGATGCTCAATCGCTTTGCCTTTCCAGGTTTCGGAGCCCGGCTCGCCTGGCTTCGGAACAGTCCAGAATCGCCAGACTTCCTTCCCGGTTTCGGGATCCCAGGCAGCGATAAATCCTCGCACGCCTTGTTCACCACCAGCAGTCCCGGAGATGACAAGGTTATCGGCTATCAGCGGGGCTGATGACGAGTTGTAGTTCTGATGCCAGTCCGCCATCTCCGTTTCCCACACCAGGTCGCCGGTATAGCGGTTCAGTGCGATCAGATGCGCGTTGTCCGTCACCATGAACACGCGATCACCCAGCCATGCCACTCCACGGTTGAACCCCTGCGCTGCATTACCAACAAGCCCCTTCGTACGAGGCCGCTGGAAATGCCAGATCTCCCGCCCCGCACCTGCATCCAGAGCCCAGCATTCATTGGCGCTGGTCACATACATAATGCCCCCGACGACAACGGGCGTCGTTTCGGCGCGCGCCGCATTTTCCATCGGGAAAACCCACTTCGGCGCCACCCGTGCGACATTCTGTTTCTTGATCTGCCGGAGCTGGCTATAGCGATTGCCGCGCACGTCGCCGTTATAGGTGGTCCAGTCCACTTGCGAGGTCACCTCGCGGAACCGGTTGCCTTCGGGGCGCAGCAGGTGGACATGCTGATCTCTAGTTCGCATCTGAAGATCCGCGGCCGTTTCGTTCATGACCAGACCGGTGAGCTTAGTCCCGTCCGCAAGCTCAACGGTTCGTTGAACCGGAGCCGGGCGGCGGAGTGGGTGAATGGTCCGCAGAAATGTCATGAGCGCGATCTTTTCCTCGCCAACCAGGTTTGGAAACCCCGGCATGCCGAGGTTTGGTCTTCCATTCACCAACAATTCCGATAACTGCTCGTCCGTGAGCCGGGTGAGACGAAACGCACTGTTCGGGCCCATTTCGCCACCGAGACCGTCGCCGCCGTGGCAGCGTCCGCAGTTCCTCTCGAAGGTAAGCTGACCTGGAGCGGTATGCGTTTGGCACCAGGTCGAGGTTGCGGTAGTTAGAATCGCCAGCAGGGCTGCTGACACGAAGCCAAGATTTTTCATCGGCGATTTTTCATCGGCATAGATAAGTGAGCGGAAGTTTCCGATTCAGCATGACTGAGAGTGATGGTTGTAACTTAGCGCTTTCTCGAATAGGCATCATGACGCCCCCAAATTCTACTCAAGTATTTTCGGCACATTCGCTCGTCTCTATGACTTTGCCAGACAATAGATTTCCTCCTTTGCGCTTGAGCTTGGCCGCAAGTCTGCGGATGGAAAGCGACAGGCCCGTGTATACCAGCACGCAGACGCCAAACGAAGCAATGGCCGCGACCACTTGGCCCAGCAAGCCGTAATACTCGCCCGTGTGTCCGAAACGGACGAACGCACGAAGTCTTTGGCCGAGGCTGCCGCTTTTAAACGTGGTAGCTTTCACAACCGCGCCAGTGTCTCTATTCAATAGATATTGAGTACGCTTTTGCGGCTGTCCTCCGGCACCTGCGTCGATCATCGCGGATACTGCTGTGTTCGGATCGGCCGCGATACCCAAAGTGATTGTGCGCCAATCAGGGTTGAGTTGTTTGGCGACCATGAACAGGTGTTCGTAGTTCGGTTCGATTCCAGATCGAGATTGGCGGAACTGTGGATGCCTTTCGCCGCCGCGAGCGCCAGCGGGCAGAGCAGAGCCGCTTAATTGGAACAACAGCGCGTTCGCCCATTCGAACGACATGACCACACCACTAAGAGTGATGACAAGCAAAGGGAGCGCACACCAGATCCCAAGGACGTTATGCCAGTTCCATTCTCGGGCTCTTCCACGTAGTCCCGCTCGAAACGCAACCGAGGCGCGCACTGCATTCCAACTCCATTTGCGCGGCAACCACAAAACT
>JAABUQ010006320.1_pt1 | contig 18072 bp, 23 predicted proteins | sample 5560001 | NCBI WGS metagenome assembly JAABUQ01 (sample SAMN10711888, study PRJNA513371) | rock metagenome | isolation source: Antarctica rocks | place: Antarctica: Victoria Land, Finger Mt nord | collected 2015-12-18
TTTTGGGAGGGAGGGCGTGGAGAGGATGTGTGGGGAGAGGGGGGTGGAGTTGTTGGGGGATGTGCCGCTTGATCGCAGGATTTGTGATGATGCGGATCGGGGGGTCCCCACTGTGGTTGCGGAGCCGGAGAGTGAGAGGGGGAAGTGTTTTATGGGGATTGCGGAGAGGATTGGGGTCAAGATTGGATTGTGATTCTACCCGGCATTCCTCATCAAACAGAATCACAATGTTTCTCCCCAGTCGAGGGAAAGCCTGGGTATCAACATCGAAGAACGACCGTGCAAGACCGAATCTAGTCCAAAGCACATAAGCACCAAGTGGAAGCCAGAAGCCTCGCTATGCAGTTTTTTTCACCCCCAACTTCCAACACAAGCTCATGGCTTCGTTTCCCCTTCTCCAGCTGAGGGAGGACTCGTCCTCAAACCCTCATCCGTGAGTCCCGTCCCAGGTCTTGCAAGTGGACTTCCCCTCCTCCCATCAGCAGCACCGCTCCTCAACCCTTGCCTTCTCCCGCTACTCCATCGCGTCACCGGTGGCGGTCTGCCTCTCGAACTTGCTGACTCGCTCCGTGGTGTCCCACTCTTTGACCCGTTCTTCGATGACAGTGGCGGAGTCTGCGGGGTTGTCTCCTTCGATGCGACTCCATCTGTCCAATCCTTGGTATCGTAACCCTCATCGTTGTAGCGCGAGCTCTCATAACGACCTGGACTCCTATATTCATCATCTCCATTGTCTGCACCTTCACCGTCCCATCGCTCTGAGCTAGTGCCGCCATTGTATTGATACTCCTCACCTCTCCGCTTGACGGGGCTTTCATCATAGGGGTCGAATCCTACACGACGGCGGGCATCTTCCCGCAGTCGTTTGCGCTCTTGGACGTCATTTGATGCTGCGCCTGTAGATGCTGACTCTGAGAGAAAAAAGGTAAGTAGCTCATCGGGGATTGAGAGATGTGGCGTTTGTTGGAACTGCTGGAGTGAGAGTAGGCGGAGCAGCATTTCTAGAAGGGAGAGTGAGGTACGAATTGGCGGTAAGGTGGGCCGTAATTGTTGTTGGGGACATAGTGTGGGGCAGATTGGCGTAGCGGCATGAGAGGAGGGAGAAGCAGTTGGTGTGTTGATGTTGAGGCGGGAGAGGGCAGAGACTGTTGACGGCTCTAATGACGGTGTGCGAGAGGATCTGGATGGTTTGATTGAGGGTGCCTCGACTTCTGATTCTGTGTCGGAATCTTCGGTCTCATTGTACACCTCGAATGCTATCCATTCTGGATCGAGATCTTGTGGGAGGCACCAGGGGTCTGGAGCATGATCGACTCGATGATTTAAAGAGCCAACGGCTATCGAGGAAGACCGATTGTGGTTTGGAGGTCTTGTCAAAGCTGTCTTTCTAGCCTTTGGATCTGGAGATCGAAGTTGGCCGTTCGCACAATCGTCCTCGTGCTCTGGCGACTCATCTTTGCCATACTGATACATCATTCGTCGAGGGGGGACTGCATTCGGATCTCGCTTCAGAAGCAACACAGGACTGTTGGCTTCTCCTTCACTCCCGATATTCAAAATCTTGCCGGTGTCCGCGTAGAATATCTTTGACAGCTCGTGAATTGGTACAGCCTCCCGAAGTCCAGCGAGTGCTACGTCTCCATAAATGCCCGGTTGCGGCTCGTCGTTCTCGAAAGTGTGTACGCGGTCGTCTTCGAGGTCTTCCACGATGACAAGTTGATACGCGAATTCGTCTGCTCTTACCTCGGCGCTCATCTGGGGAGGGAAGTACTCAGGTCCATTCTCTGTTCCTCCGCTGGAGTTATCACTGCTCTGAGTATTCGTATTGCCTGCGAGATCATGCCTTTGCTCCACGTCCGGTAGGGCATAAAGTGCGTCTACCGGGACGCGCATGATTTTGACGTTGGCCTTGTGTATCACTTCTTTCCACGTACTTTGTCGAATATCATCCTCGTTCTGGGGTCGGAGATGGCCCTGAAAGAGCATGTACATCGACAATGTGAATGTAGGTCCAATTTGGGCTGATTTCGACAATGATGCAGAGTACTGGGAGTCCCCCGCAGTCAGGAAGGTGCTGGCTTGTAACAGACGTGAAGGAGAAACAGTAGAAGGCAGGCTAGACGATAGACTTGCACCTGATGCAGTGATAGCAAGATTAATCAGGGGGACAGCGTCTTCGATACGAGTGAGCAACTTCCGGATTGCAAGGACAATGTCTTGCAACTCCCGAGTATGTTGAGCTTTGTCCCGTGCTTTGGAATGTCCTCTTCGGATGTTCTCTTCAGCGTTCGCAGCGGTCGCAAGCCACTGACCGAGGGCTTGAATCTCCCGTCGCAAGGATTTTGTCAAGGTAACAGCAGATTCCAAGGAAGTATTGCCGCGTGCAGAGCTGAAGTGCAGTGATGAGAATCTCGTGTCCATTTGTGAGAGCATAGAGTGTTACGTACATTAATTCAATCATGTCAATAGCAGGAGAGATTATCTAGCGCAGTAGAGTCAGGTACGCGCTCGAGTAGCAGTCTCACCACACATGTATGAAATAACATGAAAAGAGAGGTCATAAGAGAAACGTTTTGAAGATCATGCATGATTTTAATGGTATTTCAAAGGTAAGGAGACCGACCCGTATCTTGCTATCAAGACGCTCTTGCAGGTCTTGAAGCTCCTCTCGCTCGTTGCCTTCAACTGTCTGAGAGTAATAATTAGTTGGGAGGCACGTTTAGTGGATCCAACCGAGGGGCAACCTTTAAGAGCCTTGTCGACTGTTTGATGGCATATCCAGCTGTGATCGTTATGCCAGATCTAATGGCATAATTCATAGCCTGCTGGGTCACCTTCCCAAGAAAAATGTCCATGGCGAGGATGTGTTCTGTTTGCCGATAGAATTCCTGATTGCCTGATCTCAGTCAGGTGGAAGAGTCATAGTGACGCTACATGCTATGACCTAGAAATGGGGAGTACAGGATTGGAAATTCTCAAAAGTCGCTGAGACGTGTCTGGATGATGGTAGTCGGAGTGAGTCTCGGTGATTGAAGATTGCTCATAGTACAGTAAGATTTCGCGCTAGTGCTTTTAGCCGAAAATTCTAAAATGCCTTGAATGTCAAACGTATAATGAACTTATTTCTCTAATTTTGAGCCCGCATCTTCTTCAAGAACCCCGAAAGTCGAGTCATTTAAGCTGTTGAAGACTTTCTCCAGCTTTGACATTATACGCAACTTCTACCCTCTAATTGGACTTCCCAAGATACACCACTCTTGGGAAAATCTCGAGGAACACCACCTTGAACTGGTGCACCCGTTTCTCTCACTGCCTGCAAGGGGCCATACCATTTAACTTGCTTTTCAAAAGACATGTCCGGCTTGGACTCCTGGGAAGATGACCCAGCGGCACAAGACGACAGCCTATCCCGGCAAACCCAGCAAAGTCTGAACATCAATGCTTCTGGGGGAAGGGGCAGCAATTTCGCGCCAAATGCAAATACTTTTCAGCCAGGAGCCCAATCCTTTCAACCTGGACAACCATACCAGCAGTATGGAGTCTATAATCAACCGCAGCAATATGGTCAATTTCATGGTGGACAATACCCTCAATACGGCCAGCAAAATTACAGCCAATACAACCAAGGCTACGGCTCGCAGCAGCCATATCAGCAACAACAACCTATGCCACAAAGACCACCTGTAATAGCCAAAAGACCATCCGGCGCTGACCCAGCACCCTCACCCACAGCAGCCTCCGCAACAAACCCCGCCCCCGCTCCCTTACCAAAGCCTGCAACGTCTTCAGGTCCACCAGTCGTCAAAACTCTTTCGATAGGTGGGGAGACGCCGGCTGCTGCCGCACCAAAGACCAAAGTTCTATCCATCGGTGTCCCGACACCAGCAGCACCTAGCAGCAAACCAGACGCATCGGCAGAAGATGGAGCTAAGACTGCCGCCGCGAAGGCAATAGAAAAGACCGAGAAGCTAGCCACTGCGACTAATGGGAAAACATCGCCATCACCTTCCTCAGGCCGGTCGAGTCCCACAGCCGCGGAAGTCAAAGAAGCGAAACGAGAAGCGGATGCTGTGGCGAAGGAGCAGGCTGCAGTCGTTGGCGAGGAGGTTCTTGAAGAGGTTTATGGAAAAGAGCACGTCAATTTGATCTTCATTGGACATGTCGATGCTGGTAAGTCTACATTAGGAGGAAGTATACTCTACGCTACAGGTATGGTGGACGAACGGACTATGGATAAATACAAGCGAGAAGCCAGAGAAGCAGGCCGAGAAACATGGTACCTATCTTGGGCCCTGGACCTGACAAAAGAAGAACGCTCCAAAGGCAAAACTGTGGAAGTCGGCCGTGGCTTCTTCGAAACCGAAAAACGCCGCTATACCATCCTGGACGCGCCCGGCCACAAAACCTTCGTCCCCAATATGATCGGTGGCGCCTCCCAAGCCGATGTGGGCATCCTCGTCATCTCCGCCCGCAAAGGTGAATACGAAACCGGCTTCGAAAAAGGCGGCCAAACCCGCGAACACGCGATCCTGGCCAAGACTCAGGGCGTGAACAAACTCGTCGTTGCCGTAAATAAAATGGATGATCCCACCGTCGAATGGTCCCACGAACGCTACAAAGAATGCACCGAGAAACTTATGTCCTTCCTCAACCGCCAAGTCGGCTACGCCAAATCAGACGTCGTCTTCATGCCCATCTCCGCTCAAACCACCGTCGGCATCAAAGACCGCGTCCCCTCCTCCCTCTGCCCCTGGTACAACGGCCCCGCCCTCCTCGAATACCTCGACGGTCTCCAAACCCTCGAGCGCAAAGTCAAAGCCCCGTTCATGATGCCCATCAACGGCAAGTACAGAGATATGGGCACGATGATCGAAGGCAAGGTCGAAGCCGGGCAGATCAAAAAGGGTAACCAGTACCTCATGATGCCCAACAGAGAGGACGTCACCATCTCGGCGCTGTACGGGGAAACCGAAGAAGAGGTCCCAGGCGCAACCTGCGGCGATCAAGTCCGCATGCGCATAAGGGGCGTCGAGGAAGAGGATATCCTCCCTGGCTTCGTGCTCTGCTCCCCCAAGCGGCCCGTCCACTGCGTCGCCGCTTTCGAAGCCCAGATCATGCTGCTGGAGCTAAAGAGCATCCTCTCCGCCGGGTTCAACTGCGTCTTACACGTGCACTCGGCCATTGAGGAAGTCACCTTCGCGGAATTGCTTCACAAATTGGAGAAAGGCACGGGTAGGAAAAGCAAGAAAGCCCCGCCGTTTGGGAAGCAGGGTATGAGTATCATTGCGAGGCTGGAGGTTATTGGCGGCGCGGGCAAAGTGTGTGTGGAGCGATATGAGGATTATGCGCAGATGGGACGGTTTACGTTGAGGGATCAGGTTCGTCTATTCCCCCGGTTTTTTTTGGGGGGGCTCTGGGGATCGGGTTGTAGAGGGGTATGCTAATTGAATGCAGGGACAAACGATTGCTATTGGGAAGATTACGAAACTCATCACCGACCCTTCCGCGTAAAAGGTTCGATGGATAAGATGTATGGATGCTGGATAGTGTTGAATCGGCGTAGAAACGATAAAGATGCGATGGCGATGTGGGTGGACGTTTTGTGTGCGTTTATCTTAGACGGATGAGACAACCCGGGATATGTCTCTATAGGTACTGCCATAGCTAGGCTCATGGGTATCTCTACTTCTTCCGCTTCATGTCAATAGGTCTCCATCCTTTTCCAGATTTGCTACTGTATTCCTGCGCGGCCAAGATTGTTTACCCATCCTCGCGCGATATACTACTGCGTAATCACGTCCCCCTAAGCGCCCTCCTTTGCAGTCTCGACTCCCTCAGCCTCAACCTTCTTTCCTACTTCCTTCCCATCACCCCCCGCAACCCCGCCCGATCCCATCGTAGCACCGCCACCTGTAGCCCCACCTCCCTGAGCCTCCTCCTCGCTCCGCCCAACGTCATCAACCCCCCTCCCACCCCCACTCCCCTTAGCTCCCACAACCCCAGCCTCATCCTCCAGGGTAATCGTACTAGCACTCCTGCCATCAGATGTGAGATGCGTGCCCAGCTTGAACGGGTAGGCGACTCCACCCGCGGAGGGGCGTGCAGGGCTCAGTGGTTTCGGAAGGGATGTTGAAGCGAGGGGTTTCTCGTCACGAGCGTCGTCGCCGTGGTAGGTCGTGGCTATCGCTGGTGGAGCGAGGTGAGTACGGGCTTTTGGCGGTTCTGAAGGGGTGGGTTGCTGCGCTCCTTCTTTGGTCTGTGTGATCTCTGCGGCGGAAATGGGTTTTTCCGTGGGGTCTGAGTCTTGGTTGTTGTTTTGGCCTAGATCGGAGACGCCGCGGCGGCGTGAGTGTGAACGGTGCGAGTGGTCTGAGAACATGCGATTTGCGGGCTGTGGTCTGGCGTTTGCACCGTCCGCTTGTGTGGCTGTCGTTGTGGAGATTTCTTTGTCGGCTTTTTCTTCGCGGGCCATCTAGGTTTGATTAGTACTTTCTTGCTTTGTAGAGGGTTGGGGGGGAGACCTACGGTGTTCTCATCGTGCGAGCTTCCCCATAGACTCCACAGACTCATGCCCCAGCTTCTCCGTCTCTTCTCCTCTTTTGGCATGTTCAGGCCCCGCCGACCTGCCAGAGCAGATGGAGGAGGTACTTCGTCGTTTCCGAAACCCTGGAAGCCTTGTGCCATTTCATTGGCCCGTTGCTTTTGGACCCGCCGCTTTTCCTTGGCATATTTGGTGTCCCATTCTTTTTTGGCGGCCAGCCATTTCTTTACTGGCCCGGGTTTGATGATGCCGATTTCATTGGGAGACATTTGTAAAGATGGGAGGGCAGATGGAGGATCTAAAGGATAGATGTTACCATGCCTGTCTACTCTTTGCCGAATCATGTGGTTCTTGAACAGTGGTAGTGATTTCCCAGCTTTTCCGACTTGATCGCTGGCAACAGTTCCTCCTTTCGCGACTCCGTTTTCCATTGTAGACTTGGTCTGTTTGGTCTTTTTCATTCCTCCTTCGCTTTCGGTATCGGATCCTGAGGAGATGACGGACACTTCGTCATCATCCATGATTTCGATTTCGACTTTCTGCGCGCGAGCAAGTGCCCAAGCCCCGAATTGAGCGATGGAGCGATACATGAATTTGGCAGGTCTGGTGAAACTGAGTGTAGGTGCAACATGGCATAGGTCGTCCCAAACTTGTAAATGAACGTCCGTGGGTTTCCATTTGGCGATGGCGTCTCGAGCTTCCGGGAATTCGTCCAAGTAGGCGTCACCTGGTGGATATTTGGAAGGATTTGCGGCTTTGTGAGCGATGTAGATCTGCTCGTCGCGTAATACTTCTCCTCCGCCAGTCAAGATAAGAAGGGGTGGTAGACCGCCTAGCGACGTTTGCAGGACAGGCGAAACAAGTGGATGAGAAATTAGTTGATTCGTCGTATACATCTGAATCTGATCTTTGATATCGACGAACTTTTCGTCTATCATTATGGAAAGGTCATGACCATCCCCAGGTATTGTATTTCCTGGTCGATCGCTAGCACCATCCATACCGGCTGGGTTATGTGCATTCTGATGAGGGCGTAGGTTCTCTGGGTTGTGATCGACAGCGAAACCTTGGACTGCCTCCTCCGTCGCTTCTCGTCTAGCCTGCTGAGTCGATTTTCTGGGTAAGGATTCGCTGACTGTTCGCTCTACTGCACTCAGAGCTATTTGCTCCATGTCATCTGTGTTTGGAGGAGGCCAAGCCGCAGATGGCCGTTGCAGAAATCCGTGTGCTGGAATGAAGTCAAGCGATCCATCACCCGCCACGCTGGGAAAAGAATGGGTCAAGTCGACCCACGGCGATATTAGAATGGCACCTGCAGGGAGTAGAAAACCCCGGTCACGCAGTATTACAAGCAGACTTAGCATGGTGAGTGGTTGTACCTCCAACAACAATTCGGAGGCTCACCTCAAAATCAAACCACCGCCAGCAGAGTCACCAGCTAAAATGATTTCTGAGGCAGATTGTACTGTCAAGAGATAGATGTATGCTGCTAGACAGTCAAGAATAGCACAAGGAAATGGGAATTGAGGCGATAAACGGTATCTCGCTGCATAGAGTAAGTATGGCCTCCATAATGCTAAGGCGTGCTATGGAGCTTACTGCGAGAAATTAGCATATGTGACTTGATATCTCTTGCAGGTCCAATTCCTCCTACCGTGCAAATACTCTAGCCTCCAACTTCCGAGCATGTCGTTGGAGCTGGTATCTGTGTTCGTCCACACTGCCGAAAAAGTATGCTCCGCCATGGACGTACAGCATTATTCTCTTCGCAGTATCACCAAGATTCTTGCGCCTGGTGTAATCTCTACGCATTTCGATCCACTCCGCCCACAGAGTGCCTCCTTCTCTCCGCCACTGCCACCACGTCTCTCCACCAACCTTGTCAATCCCATGATGTCCTAGTTGAGCAATAATCGCGTTTGCGGCTTCCGCGATAGACTCCTGTGGGATAGTAACTTCATCGACTTTGATCCAGCGGGGACTGGGTACCCATTGTGAAGTGAACCCCTGTATATCTTCCACCGTGTGATGACTGGCATGGTTAAGAAATTGTCGAATTAAATTAAGGCCTTCATGGTATGAGACATGAGCAGTTGGTTTCTGCTTCAGCGGTTTTTCGATTAAGGTACTAGAGAGAGTCAGATGATAATTCGAGGGGGCAAGATTAGCAAATCGTCGTGTTCCATACGTGGGAGAAATATGTTTCGATCACCGTAGGCGTTACAGCAGTTCCGACAGTGATTGTATTAAAGACCATGATTGGGCGGAAACAAGAAAACTCGACGCCTGTGGTACAATTTCTATATCATAATGATTTTAGTGATTTTCTCCAGCTGCCTATCGACTGACTCGGAGAGGACAGAAAATTGCGTTATAACAGCTATCATAAGAGCTATCAGGCTTTGAATCCGAGGTTGAGGTTGACGGCGCGATCACTTCGATGACGCCATTGGATTCGGCATTGGCGAACAAGATATTGGAAACGCATTCAGTATCATCACCAAATTCGTGTCTGGGTGAAGAGAACTGAGGAGGTACGGAAGGGGTGATGATAGCCGAGGAGCAGCCAATCTCCCGCCACCAATCTCATACACTCATATCCGACCAGAGAGCGTCAATCTTTTGCGCAAAGATGGCGAGAACAGCATCCCGCCTGGGCCCACAGCTGGCAGAAATGGCGACAAAAAAAGAGGGCGGAGTGCCTCTTCCCCCATCTCCCGGTATGGTTCCAACATTTCACGATTATACGTTGCTAAATCGCTATAGAGAAGATCCAGAGCAAGTTTGATCTCGCGATTGCTCTCACACTATCCACATGGTCCTCCCTCACCCTGGCCGTCCAAAATTCATGGGGCGGTCCGGAATCTTCGGAAAAGCGTGACTGGTTCGCAGGCGCAGTGTCCGAACTCATTGCCTCCGCGCCAGAGGCCGATGTTGAATATGTCGAAGAATTCCTGCTGCAGGTGATGAATGACGAGTTTGACGTCAATGTCGAAGACGGCTCGGGAGAAGAGATTGCTGCCAAGATTGTTGGGCTGCGGAAGTTGACTCTACATGGGGACTTTACAATGGTGGAGGAGATGTATCGGCAGTGGCAGGAGAGGCAAAGCAAAGGGGCTAGTAAGGTCAACTTCCAGCGTGTGGATAGAGGCGAGGATGACGATGATACGGACTGGGACAGCGATGATTCGGAAGAAGAGGAAGACGAAGATGCCAAGATGGACGAGGCTCCAGCGCTGGTCAAGACTCCCAAGGAGAGAGTCCAGCCCAAGATTGATGAGGACGGCTTTACGGAAGTGGTGAGCATGAGGAAGAGGTAGCACCGCGGCTAAAGGCCATGTTTACGACTCCTCAAGTGGGCTTTCGAATCGACATCCTTGCACCGTATGCCCGAAGTGCCACAGCTCTTCCAGGCTCATCTATCTTCTCAGACGCCGCTCCTTGGGCTCAAAAAGCGCGGCAAGGCATCGCCCTTGCTGACACCTCAAGCAAATAGAAACGGCAGATGCTTGCAGACCACAAGTCGGGCTGTGCCGTTCTAATGCTGAGTCCAGGCCGGTGAGCAGATTGCAGCGGTACCTCGGTGGTCTCGATGCAAGTGGTTATGTCGGATCGCGTTCAATCTTCTCCATCAAGCGCATCATCCAGGATGGGATCTTTTAATAGGCAATGACATGTTCCAAAGCATGTCAATCAAATCATTCATAAGGACTCTCCCGTCCCCAATCTTTCCTCTGATCTATTCCCCACCTCTAGACTCTTGATGGGAGAATTCTTTGCCTGTCAGGCATCCGAACAGTTCCTCCGTCGCCGTGAACTAGGGAAATCGAAATCCCGCATGTCTGCCCCGGTCGGAGCATAAATCGACGACAGACCTAAAGCTGTAGAACTTCATGCTCTTCAATATCAATGTCTTTATGAATTCAGAGTACTGACCTCTTGTATCACCTCCTGCTTCACAACACTCTGCTCATTTACAGGCAACTTTTACCGGGGTTCAGCCTGGTTAGCTCAAGATGGCCACGCCCACCTATTCACGTCCTCTCACTTACACTCCTTTCACCCCAAACACAACACACAACCCAGACCCTCTCGTACTTCTTGAACAGCATGGAGCGACAAGATCCAGCCAGGATGAGCCAGGATAACATGTATCCACCCCCAGATTCCACAAACACCGGTACCTCACCCTTCTACATGCATCACCAGCATGTGACCCTAGGCGTGCATCCACAGATCTCACACGCACCAACCGCCATGATGCATCATGCACCTCAAGGACCCTCAAACAATGCTATAGTCGATTACCGCCACCATAGCCAGCACTCTACTCCTCAGCAGCTTGCTCAGCAAGGGTTGGTTGTGAATACTACTGACAACGGTCCTCCATCGAACAAGAAGGCCAAGGCTTCTAGGGCCTGTGATGAATGTAGGAGGAAGAAGGTAAGTTCATTCTTTTCTAGGAGACAGACGTGCTACATTGACTGACATCATGAAGATCAAGTGTGATGCGGAATCAGACCAGCCCGGAGTACAGTGCAGTGCATGTCGTCGGTCAGACCAGCGATGCGCATTTAGTAGGGAGCCTCAGAAACGAGGACCGAGCAAAGGGTGAGCTAGCGCCCCAATTCTCGGCGGTCTAATCATAAGCTGAGTTTTCACAGCTACATTAAAGAGTTGGCGGATCGCGTTAACAAACTCGAAAATAAAACTGGCGTGGCAGATACACAGTACCCGTCAAGCCTACATAGCTCCCCACTTCAGACTCACCCGTTCTACACTGCACAAATCGAAATGCCTGGATCAAAATCCAACAAGAGAACTCGCTCCATGGCTGAGGAAAACTCCGATGATGGACGTGCTCACTTTCACCACAATGCACAAGGCCCAGCACTCGCAGACACACGTGCGCCCGAGCTCACCAACACTGATGATGGGCTAGTCATAGGCATCAGTGGTGAAACCTTGCAAGGGTAAGGTCAAGCAACTCCAGCCTCCAGAGTATGGCTGATCATTGCATAGGTACTACAACATCATCCACCCATACTTTGCCTTGCTCCCTGATGCGAAATCAGAGCTACAAACTCACCTTGAGTCTGCTTCAAACATTGTTCGCGATACCTTCAACGCGGCAATTACGATTGCTGTCAAATCGTCAGACCATACGATGACCGACGAAGACATGATCAAGTCTTCTGCAATCTGCATGCAAGGCCAACTTGACAAGCCTTCCGTGTATAGCCCGGCCGAGAATGTACTCCAGCTCCAAGCCCTGATATTTATGATCATAGCGAATCACAATGGCGGCCCCAGTCGTATCGTGGATATGAAGTGGTATGGTCTAGCTACGACCTTGGCAATGTCGATGGAATTGCACGAGCAGAATGGCCCCGTGGTGGCTAACGACAAGAACGTACTTGGCATCAACCAGCTCGGACGTCGAGCCTGGTTGATCTTATTGGTCCTCGACCGCTGGCACGCAACTAGTACTCGCAACCCATTGCTGATTGCAGACAAGTTCACCTACCTGCATCTCTCGGACCATCATCTGCTTGGCACCTCAGGTTGGCATTTAGTCCGTATGTTGTACCATTCACAGCACGGCTTTTTCTTCTCTCCTTCTGACATTTCATTCTAGGCAATTCGCTCACCCTCGGCCACTTATCTGACCTCTACCTATACAAGGTCCCTGCATTGCTCGCCGCAGAGACGTCCCTCGGTGAGATCACTGAGGGACAACTACTCGCTCAATCAATGGACGGAGAGATGCAACGATTCCGCGAAACCCTCGAGCCACACTTCCAACTTTACCCGCACCTCCACCTGGCCTTCCTACACACCAAACTCTTGTCTGAGATATGCGCCGAAGTTTACTTATCACAAGAGGGTCAGGCCGTCAACACAGCCCTCGACATGGTGACAATTCTTGTCTCCGGCCCCAACATGGTTCCTGTCTTGACCGAGCACTCTGCAGCTCTCGTTTCCGTTACACTCGTCCAAACTCTTAGAGCCGACCCAGTGCGTCTCACCAGAGTGTTGAATGAACTGCGCGGCGTATTGGTAACCAAGCGTATTTCACCAGCCTGGAGATCTGCGATCAATAATTTCATCACCGCAAAGCTCGACGCATATCACACCAAGTCGAATGATCGAGGCGGACTACAACATCTCGCAGACGCTGCTGTTGGGGCTAATCCTGGACGTGGCATGGATGACGGACAGAGCAGTGGTGATGTTGATGCTGCTGACTTGAGTGCATTTCGTAAGCTGGGATACCTTCCCATGTTTGCTTGAACAGCGGCTAGAAAGTCTCGCTTCTACGACTGATTCGATGCCCATGGCTGTCGCTTGAACGATGAAGGAGCCGAGAATGTGACTCAGAAGCAATGATCAAGATCGCCACTTGAACGAGGAAGATGCTGAGAATCTGACGAGAACACTGACAACTACTCAATTGAGTATTGTTTGACACAGTGTTCGATCTGTGTGGAAGCTGACCGTCTTGATATTTTATCACGCAAGTGGCGATCTGTCTGGCTGAGATGAATGTTGTCGGCATCCAACCAAAGCTACTCAGATGCCTATGAGGCTATGATAATTGTTTACAGGGACGCAACGTACGATAGAAGAGCCACACACAGCGAAAGCAGATAGCAATGCAAGCATGATTAACCCACTCATGAGCCCTTGATGTATAATATGCCCACTCCTTGACTGAGATTGTGTAGGTAGTATCCAGACATGCCACGGTGCGCACTTAAGGCAGTACATCAACTGTTAAGAATGCCGAATAGTGGCACAAATTTTTGATATTGACCGGCTAAACCTCGGATGTCTATTTGTTGAAAGCTTTGGATTTCACTCTTTTGATTGCTACGGCACACGCTGCTGCCATTCAGCCACGGCAATATGGACAATCAGCATTTCTTCAGTGTCTTCTCGGAGGTGCTGGCCCGTAAGACCCTTTCGACCTATGCTTTCGCCACACTTTGCTAACGTTCTCACAGCTGACACAGCCCGAGTCAAGGCAGCTTCAGCAACTCTTCGAGCGGAATATTATACTCTCCCGGAGTCGCTCACAGTCCTCCTACAACTCCTGCTATCCGATCAACCTTCTCCTATCCGCCAATTAGCCGCGACACAATGCAGGGCATCACTCGTCCCCAAGCATTGGAAAAAGCTTCCTTCGGCGGAGAAAGTCCGATATCGTCTGCAGCTGTTGGAAGGCACTCTTCGAGAAGAAGACAAGCTGGTTCGGCATGCGGCTGCTCGAGTTATTACTGCCATTGCAAAGATAGACTTGGAAAATGGGGAGTGGCTGGATATTTTTGATTTACTGCTCGGGGCAGCAAAGAACCCGAACCCCAGACAGCGAGAAGTCGGGACGTACCTGTTGTTCACATGCCTTGAGGTTATTGGGGAGGCAATGATGCATCGATTTCATGAAATGCTCCCTATCTTTGCAAAGACTATTCGTATGTCACGCTTTACTTCACGTTGCACCTCGCTTTTAACCAGGTGTCTCATTAGACTAATCAAGTGTTACAGAGGATCCCGAGAGTGCTGATGTCAGAATCAACACAATGCTGGCATTGAGCCGCCTCGCCATCATCTGCGATACCGACAATGACGAAGAATCATTGAAAATGCTGCAAGATGCTATACCACAGATGGTGGCAGTCCTCAAGTCCGCAGTGGACTCGAAGGACGAGGATCGCACTACACAAAGCTTCGAAGTACGTTGATCGCTATGATCGCCCACGTTAGGGTAAAAGATATGCTGAACAGCATTACAGGTTTTCCAAACCCTCCTCGGCTGCGACTCGTCCGTCCTCAACAAACACTTTGGTGATCTCGTGCACTTTATGATCAGCATCGCCGTCGAGAAGACAGTCGACGAGGACGCCAGAACGCAGGCAATCAGCTTCTTGATGCAGTGCATTCGATATCGGAAATTGAAGATGCAAGCATTAAAAGTGGGGGAGCAGATCACGCTGAAATGTCTCGAAATTGCGTGTGAGCTTGGAGATGCAACCTCGACAGATGACGAAGATGTGACAACGCCTCGCTCGGCGCTGGATCTCCTCGACGAGATGGCCTCGAGCTTACCCCCCAGCCAAGTCGTTGTGCCGCTTCTGCATGCATTGGGTCCATATGTCAATAGTCCTGATCCAGACCGGAGACAAGGTAAGTCTCGTCCAACCATCTAATTGATTGGTCAATCTCACGTCATAACCTTCTGCAGGTGGTATCTTGAGTTTGGGTATGGTCGTAGAAGGAGCACCAGACTTCATTGCCACCCAATTGCACGAAATCTTCCCATTGGTTCTTCGCCTTCTCGAAGACCCAGAGCTCAAAGTCCGCAAAGCTGCATTAAACGGTGTCATGCGCATTTCAGAGGAGCTCCCAGAAGAGCTCGGCAAGGAGCACAAGAAGCTCTTCCCATCCCTAGTCAAGCACATGGACATAGCGATCAAGAGTCTGACTGGACCGGAAGACACCAAGAACTTGGATATCATCCGAGCGAGCTGCAATTGTATCGAATCGCTTGTCGAGGGACTAGATTACAATGACATCAAACCATATCTGCCTGAGTTGATGCCGCGCCTGACTCGGCTCTTCTCGCATCCTAACCTCAAAACCAAGGGCGCAGCCATCGGTGCTACTGGTGCCATCGCTGCCACCGCTAAAGAAGACTTCACGCCGTACTTTGAGCACACCATGAATGCTCTGTCCGAGTACGTCCGAATGAAGGATAGTCCGGAAGAGCTTGATTTGAGATCTATCACCTGCGATGCTATCGGTAGCATTGCGCTAGCTATGGGAGCAAAACCCTTCCAGCGCTACGTTCGGCCTATGATGCAGGCCACCGATGAGGGGCTTCACCTCGACCATCCCAAGCTGAAGGAGACGAGCTTCCTGTTCTGGGCTATGATGGCGAAAGTTTACGGAGATGAATTCAAGCCGTTCATTCAAGGCGTGGTGAAGTGTCTTTTCGAATGCCTCGACACCGAAGAATCTGATCTCGACGTGGATCTTGGTGAGGAGGCGGCAGATCTTGCTGGCCAGGAGATTAATATTGGCGGCCGGAAGATCAAGGTCGCATCCATGACCGACGACGAGATTATAGCTGCAGATGATATTGAAGATCTTGACGAAGAGATTGCTGAAGGCGATGATGATTGGGACGACATGAATATCATCTCAGCTGTAGCGCAGGAGAAGGAAATCGCCGTCGAAGTACTGGGCGACATTCTCACCCACGCTACCAAGGACTACATCCCTTATATGGAGAAGACCATCGAGACTTGTCTACCCCTTGTTGAGCATTCCTATGAAGGCGTGCAGAAAGCCGCATTAAGCACGCTGTTTCGAGCTTATGCTGCAGTCTGGAATCTACAGCCAGACAAAGACTGGGAGCCTGGACTTCCACTCGAAACGGAGCCTAGTGCTCAGATCAAGCGACTCGGAGAGATCATTATGACCGCTACCCTGGCAATATGGCAAACGGAGGAGGATCGGTATGTTCAATCTCTTCATTCAGTCATATACGAAACAGCACTGCACCACTTCCCATTGTATGATGACACATACGTCGTTAATCCCAGCTCACTCAGAAGCAATTGCTCTTGCTGAGAAAACGAATCAAGATCTGACATTCCCCTCCTGAACTTGCCCATTCAGTCCCTCCCCTTCTACTCCACTTTTCTTATTAACTTCACTCTCTCCTAGCGCCATCGTCACAGAAATCAACCGCAACCTCGCCGCCACCCTCAAAGCATCAGGCCCCTCCCTGATCTCCGAGCCCACAACCCTCAAACCTGTCACCGAAACCCTCCTCCAGATCATCACTAAGGCGCATCCTTGCCAAAAAGACTTTGGCGAGGAAGAAGATCTGGGCCTGCTGGACGAGACATCAGAGTATGATTGGCTCACGATCGATACCGCACTCGACGCTATCTGCGGTCTAGCTGCAGCGCTCGGAAGCAGTTTCGGCCAACTGTGGAAAATGGCCGAGAAACCGATTCTGAAGTATGCGTCCGGGAGCGAGAGCATCGAGCGAAGTACTGCCGTCGGGGTAATTGCGGAGTGTATCAAAGCCATGGGTTCCAGCGTCACGCCATCGACTGGCACCTTACTCGCGCTCCTACTCAAACGCATGACAGACGAGGACGCAGAGACAAAGAGCAACGCCGCCTACGCCATCGGGTTGCTGCAGCTGCACTCTGCCAACGAGCGGGAGATCCTGAAGGCCTTCCCGACCATACTCGGGCGCCTCGAGCCGCTGCTGCAGATGCGCGAGGCGCGGGCTATGGACAACGCGGCCGGGTGCGTCAGCCGCATGATCCTGCGCCATAAAGACCACGTCCCTATCACGCAGGTGCTGCCAGCCTTGTTAGACATCCTCCCCCTGGGGAACGACTTTGAGGAAAACGAGGCCGTCTATGATATGATTGTCACTCTCTGTTCGTAACCCCCTTTCCCTTCCCCCTCCCCTTCCCGCTCCCGCTCCCTCTCCCCCTCCCCAACCCGGCCCACAACCCCAGCGCAGCACTAATACCATACAACAGACTCCCAAGGTGACGCAACAATCATCCCCCTAACCCCGCGCCTCCTGCCCATCTTGGCCGAAGTCACGGCCCCGGAACCGAAGGATCAGCTCAAGGACGAGACGAGGGCGAAGATTGTGCAGTTGGTTAAGTTCGTGGCGACTAAGCAGCCGGGGGAGGTGGGGAAGTATGAGGGGCTTGCTGCGATGGTTTAGTTGGGTTGGTATTGGTAGTGGTAGGGCGGTGGATGTGGATGGGTTGGGTATGTGTGGGGTTGGAGGGGAGGGAAATGCTTGTTTGTGCTGTTTGGTGGGACGGGTGCCGGAAGGGTGGGGGTTGGGTAGGAGATTGAGATGAGCGGCAACGGCGTGCCTTTGTTTTCTTTTCTTTTCTTGTATCTTTTTTCACATGTGGATGTCATGTCATTATTTTTTCTGCGCGATGATACGCGAGATACGCGAGACGACACACGAGACATTTGAGACATAGATCTAGCGTTCCCCAGGTTGCAACTCCACTCCTCACCCAACCCACAACCACTCGTAGTAGCCAACCACCCATCCGACTCTACTGAAGCCGCGAATACGCCAGTCATTCCCGCATCCCACTCCCTCCCCAAATCCCCTGCAGACCCACCCATCCACCAAGCCCGAGCCCCAGCCCCAGCCCGCTCGTCCTGCAGCCAGTGGCTTATCCACCGCCGGTACGGCGTACACAAGTCCAACCCCATCCCCCTAAACCCTCCACGCACAGCTCCCGTCTTTTCATCGGCTTCGCTTACAGCGCTGCTGCTTGTTCGGGGCGTAGGCTGTCAGCGATCTTTGCCGGGTCCCTTTCCATGACTTTGAGAGTTGGCGGTTGAGAATTCTGGTTATGTATCCCCCCCCCCGGTCTTGCTGAGGGCGACATGGTGAGTTAGATCCAGGGGAGGAAGCGTCCCCGCCTGGGGGAGGGAGGGGGGGGGGGTTTGGGCGTGGGGGG
>JAABUQ010006321.1_pt1 | contig 18058 bp, 20 predicted proteins | sample 5560001 | NCBI WGS metagenome assembly JAABUQ01 (sample SAMN10711888, study PRJNA513371) | rock metagenome | isolation source: Antarctica rocks | place: Antarctica: Victoria Land, Finger Mt nord | collected 2015-12-18
CGCCCGTCCCGGCCAGGACCCGGAGGCTGCCGAGTTCGTGGCGAGCCGGGTACTCGTCGCCCTGGCCCATGAGCGAGCGGACCAAGGTGGGTGAGACGCCAAGAATGTTGATCGAGTGATCGGCCACCATGCGCCAGAGCCGGTCTGGCCCCGGCGTGTCGGGCGTGCCCTCGTACAGAACCATCGTCGCCCCCAGCAGCAGGCTGCCCAAGATCAGCCAGGGGCCCATCATCCAGCCGATGTCAGTGAACCAAAAAACTGTCTCGCCTTCGTTGACGTCGAGTCCATGCGCCATGTCCTGCGCCGCCTTCAAGGGAAAGCCGGCGTGCACGTGTAACGCGCCCTTCGCTCGCCCGGTGGTGCCGCTCGTGTAGATGACCATCAGCGGGCTGTCCGGAGCCAAGCTCAGGTTTTCCCAGACGGGTTCGGCAGCAGCGACGAGCTGCTGCCAGTCGTGGTCCCTCCCTTCCTGCCAGGGCACGTCGCGGCCGACCCGGCGCAGCACCACAACGTGCTCGACCGAGCGTGATTCGGCGACGGCCGCGTCGGCAGTCTCCTTCATGGCCACCACCTGGCCGCGCCGGTAGAAGCCGTCGGCGCAGAGCAGCACCTTGGCCTCACCATCCTGCAGGCGGTTGGCGATGGCGCCTGGGCCGTAGCCCGAGAAGAGAGGGATGAAGATGGCGCCGATGCGAGCACAGGCCAGCAGCGCCACTGCAGTCTCCGGCACCATCGGCAGGAACAGCGCCACCCTGTCGCCCGGCTCCACGCCCAAAGTGCGGAGGGCGCCGGCAAAGCGCGCCACCTCCTTGCTCAACTCGCCGTAGGTGAGCTCGCGCACCTCCCCCGGCTCGCCTTCCCAGATCAGCGCCGGCCGGTCGGCCGCCGGTCCCTCCAGCCAGCGGTTCAGGCAGCTGCCGACGATATTGAGCCGAGCGCCCGAAAACCAGCGCGCCCACTCCACTCCGTCGCTCAGGTCCAGAACCTGCGCGTATGGGCTGTCGAAGCGAAGGCCCAGGTCCTGGACCAGGGCCGCCCAGTACCACTCTGAGTCCTTGACCGAGCGCTCCTGCAGCTGAGCCAGGCTGGCCAGGCCATGCCGACGGCGGAAGCGGTCCAGCCGGCTGCGCTCGATGACCTCGGCGGAAGGCTCCCACATGACGTCACCGATCGCAATCGGCTGCATGGCCGGGATTCTAGTGGACAGCAATCTTCGTGCCAGGTCTTGAGCCGCCGCTGTTGGTTCGCGATGATCGAGAATCAGCGCATGGCGAATGAAGTCTTCGAGGTTGTGCGCACGGTACTGGCCGTGCGCGAATATCAGGACCAGGAAGTGCCCGCCGAGGTGGTGGCTCGGATAGTCGAGGCGGCGCGCCTCACCGCCAGCTCGATGAACCGCCAGCCCTGGCATTTCGTGCTGGTGCGGGACCGAGCGAACCTCCGGGAGCTGGGCCAGCTGGTCAAGACAGGACCATACATCGCTGAGGCCGCGCTGGCGATAGTTGTCGCGTGCGAGAAAGAGAGTAAGTTCGGCGTCTCAGACGCCAGCCGGGCGATCCAGTCGATGATCCTCACCGCTTGGGCCGACGGCGTGGGCTCCAATTGGACGGGGTTCGCCGGCCTCGAAGGCGCCCGTCGGAAGGTGGGCCTACCCGCGCAGTACGACGCGCTGGCGGTGATCCCGTTCGGTTATCCGAAGCGCTCCCTCGGCAAGGGTCGAAAGCAGCGCAAGCCTCCAGCCGAGGTGGTCTCAGCTGAGAGCTTCGGTACGCCGCTGCGCTAACTGTCCAGCCGTTCGTATGCGCGGCAAGAGTCCTCCGCCACCGCGGTAGCGGTCCGGCGCTGCTCCGCGCTGGCGAGGCAATCTCGTCGGGGCTTCAAATTTCAGGCAGGGGGAGCTCCCGACCGAGCAGCTTCTCGGCCTCCTGCCGCAGCTCCCAGAAGTTGCTCCAGGCGGCATCGGCCTGCGCGAGCCGGCCGGCGGCCGAGGCGTCACCGCCGCGAGCCGCGGCCACCGCCCGCGCCTGAGCCAGTCGCCAGCGATCGTAGGCCCGCTCGACTGTCACCTCGACGAGCTCGGGCCACTCTTGCCCTGCGTCAAGCCGCCGCGCCGGGAGGACCAGGAACTTCCAGGACGCGGAAGCTGTGATTAGAGCAACGCGCGGCTCGCCGGGACGCCGACCCGCGTGCGAGCGAGGTGTCGGATTGCGCCGGTTGGCGGAAACGAGTCCCTGCTGGAGCGCGAAGACAGCGTTGTGGGCGGCGTGGAGAGTGTTGTGACGCAGGCAGGGGGCAGGGCCCAGCTGGACCTGAAGGTTGAGCAGCGCCTGAGCCAGCTGTGGCGGCAGTTCGCGTTGGCCGGCCAGGCGGAGTTGCTCGATGCTCTCCAGGAGGCGGTCGGATTCGCTCAGCAGACGCCTGCGCTGGCTATCTGAGCTGCACTCGGCGCTTTGCAGCTGAACTGCCACAAGCCCAGGCTAGAGCGCCACGGCGGACGGACTTCGGACATTCTGCCAGACGTCAGTTTTTCAGACGAAGCCTAAATTTGCAGCAGGCGCTCCGCGTTGCTGCGCAGCAGCTTTTCCAACACCTGCTGACTGATGCCCAGCTGCTCCAGTTCGTCAAGGCAGCGCGGAGGCTGAATGAAAGGATAGTCGGAGCCGAACAGGAACTGGTCCTGGAGGCGGCCCTTCAGCGCGGAGACGACGCTCTCCGGTATGTAGCGCGGCGCCCAGCCCGAGATGTCGATGTGCACGTTGGTCTTGTGGAGGGCGATGGCAAGCATCTCCTCGTGCCAGGGATAGCCGAAGTGCGCAGCGATGACCTGCAGCCGGGGAAACTCGGCGGCCAATGTGTCGAGCCGGATGGGCCGGCAGTAGTCGAGGCGGATGCCCTGGCCGCCTGGCATGCCGGCGCCGATCCCCGAGGTGCCTGTGTGGAAGAGGCCGGGCAGCCCCAACTCCTGGCACTTGGCGAAGATCGGCCAGTGCCGCTCGTCGTCGGGAGCGAACTTCTGGATGGAGGGATGGAACTTGACCCCCCGCAAGCCGAGCTCCGCTATGCGCTCGACGCCCCGAACCGCCTCTGCGCCCTTCAGCGGATCGACGCTGCCGAAGCCCACGAAGCGGCCGGGGAAGTCCGCGACCGCCTGGGCGACGTACTCGTTGCTGAGCCGAGGTCGCTGGGTGGCCGTCTCCGCGTCCCAGGCGAGCAGCACTCCGACCAGATCCCACTCCCCGTACTGCCGAGCCACGTCCTTCAACGACTGGCGAGACACAGGCGACCGGAAATAGCGCTCGGCCGCCTCCGTGTAGCCGGCCAGCGTCTGGTCGAGCCACTCGGGCGTGGGCAGGTGGACGTGGAAATCAATGGCCCGCATCGCCAAGGCATAGTAGGGCTTGCTTCGCCGTCGCCAGACCCTTTTCTGACCAACGATCAAGATGCGCAATTCGTATTGCCGGTTCACGGATAGCCTGGCAACAGTGGCGGTAAGAGGAGAGAGGAGTCGAATGGCTCGCCTAGCGAGCCGACGCAAAGCGAGTTGCGCCTCGAGGACGCCCGGCTGACGAAGTTGATGGCTGAGGCGGAGTCCAGCCGACCGGCGGCGGCAACGCTTCTGCTCCTGGCCGGCGGCGGGAGCCGGCGCATGGGCAGCCCCAAGGCCCTGCTGCCCTGGCAGGACAGCACTCTGCTTGAGTGGCTCGCGAGACGGCTCGCTCCTGGCTTCACGAGACTGCTCGTCTCGGCCGCGCACCCCAGCCAGGTGCCTGCCTCGCTCCGCCCTCACTCGGTCATCGATCAGCGACCTGGGGAGGGGCCGCTGGCCGGTCTGGTGGCAGGTCTCCAGGCGGCGCCGGACCAGCCTCTGCTGGCGGTCGCCTGCGACATGCCGAACGTGACGCCCGCCCTGCTCAGCCGTCTACTCGGTGCCTTGCGAGGTTGGGACGCGGCCATGCCCCGTCTGGCCGGTCGGGCCCAGCCAACGTGCGCTGCCTACCAGCCCGCCGCCCTCGGCCCGCTGGCGGCGGCGCTCCAGCAGCGCCGGCTCAAGCTCAGCGACGCGGTGGCCGGCCTGAGTGTCAATTGGCTGGACGACGAAGACCCGAGCCTTTTCGAGAACCTGAACACGCCGGCCGATTACCGGCGGTTCTTCGACGCAATGCGTTATGGGAGATAATCGGTTGGGCCGGCGGGAACGCCGGGAGTCTCCGCTGGTCGGTTCAACAAAGGATTGCTGACTTGAAGATTGCCGTGACTGTGAAGCAGGTTCCCGACCCGAATGGGACGCCTGGACTTGACTCCGACAACACGCTCATGCGCGACCGCGAGGTAGTCCTGGATCCGGGCGATGAGTACGGCATCGAGGAGGCCCTGCAGCTGAAGGAGAAGGCTGGCGGCGAGGTGGTGCTCGTTTCGATGGGTCCTGACAAGGCGCGCGACGCCATCCGCAAAGGCCTCTCCATGGGCGCCGACACGGGGGTTCTCATCAGCGACCCACAGCTCGCGGGGGCCGACGCGCTGCTCACCGCGAAAGCACTGGCTGCTGCCATCAGGGCCGAGGGTGCCGACCTGGTCATCTGCGCCACCGAGTCCTACGACGGCTCCACGGGCATGGTGCCCCCAATGCTCGCCGAGCTTTTGGGCGTGCCCCAACTGACCTTTGCCAAGCAGGTGGATGTCGCCGGGCAGCAGCTGACAGTGCACAGACAGACGGAGGCCGGTTATCAGGTCCTGGAAGCGGAGCTGCCGGCGCTCGTCACAGTGACTGCAGGCATCGCCGAGCCGCGCTATGCCTCCCTCAAGGGAATCATGGCCGCCCGCTCGAAAGAGGTGAAGGTGATGAGCCTGGCCGACCTTCAAGTCGAGCCAGGCCGGCCGGCTGAGTCAGTGGAGTCAATCGAGGAAGCTGCTGCGCGAGCTGCAGGTGAGATAGTCGAGGACGACGGGAGCTCGGGCGTGGAGCGGATCATGGCTGCCCTGACGGCGGCAAAGGTGGTCTAGCCATGGCGGGCATCTTGGTTTACGCCGAGGTCGCGGACGCTAGGGCCGCCGCCATCGGGCTGGAGCTTCTGAGCAAAGCCCGGGAGCTGGGTCAAGTCGATGCCGTCGCCCTGGGTCCCGGCGCTCGGGAGGCTGCGGCTCAACTCGGCGCCTACGGCGCCAGCCGAGTCTTCCTGAACGACGACCCTGCCTTTGCCGAGTACCTGGCCGAGCCGGCCACCGACTGCCTGGCGGCTCTCGTCCAGCGGGAGTCGCCAGACCTGATCCTGTTCGGCTTTACCTCAGACGGTCGTGAGGTTGCCGGCCGCCTGGGCGCGCGCCTCGACGTGGGCGTGATCTCCAACGTGCTGGACGTCTCAGCCGCCGACGGCGGCTACACGGCGCAGGTCCCGTACTTCGGCGGAGCGCGGGTGGCCAACTATCGAGCCAACAACCGACCGGCCATCGTGCTCGTCAGGCCCAAGTCCTTCGAGGCGAGCGAGTCGGGGGGTCAGGCGGAAATGGTGGAGATTGAAGCCGCCATCGCTGAGGGCTCCCGCCGGGCCCGGATCAGTGAACGCCATGACGAGGTGTCCGACCAGGTGAACCTGGAGGATGCCCGGATAGTCGTGGCCGGCGGCCGCGGGCTGGGTGGCCCCGAGAACTTCGCCCTGGTCGAGGGACTGGCGTCGGCGCTGGGCGGGGCCGCGGGCGCCACGCGGGCCATAGTGGATGCGGGCTGGGTGCCCTACTCCTTTCAGATCGGCCAGACCGGCAAGACGGTCAAGCCGCAGGGATCTCGGGCGCCATGCAGCACACAGTGGGCATGAAGGGCGCCAAGGTGATCGTTGCCATCAACAAGGACGCCCAGGCGCCGATCTTGAAGCTGGCCGATCTGGGCGTGGTGGGCGATGTGACCAAGATCCTGCCCAAGCTGACGGAGGCGGTGAAGGCCAAGCGCGGCGCCTAGGACCGAACGCTGCTACGGCTTGCGTGAGCGAGCGCCTGCCCAATCGGCCGTTACACAACTAGCATTGCTTCCAGCACCTCGCTTCTAACCACAACGGAGGAAGTCCAGCCATGTCCACTGAGCAGAGCCAAGGCCCGGCCATCGAGACGATGCTCTTGGAGCAGCGCCGTTATCAACCCGATCCCGCCTTCGCTGAGCAGGCCAATGCGAAGGCGCAGATCTATCAGACCGATCCTGACGAATTCTGGACGAAGGAGGCGCGCCGCCGAGTCAGCTGGTTCCAGCCGTTCACGCAGCTGAAGGAGTGGAAAGCGCCCTACGCCAAGTGGTATCTGGGTGGCCGGCTGAACGTCTGCTACAACTGCGTCGACCGCCACGTCGAGAGCGGCCAGGGCGACAAGGTGGCGTTCCACTGGGAGGGCGAGCCGGCCGACGAACGGGTCGACATCACGTTTGCCGATCTGCAACGTCGGGTCGTTCGCTTTGCCAACGGATTGAAGAAGCTGGGCGTCGGGAAGGGCACGGCGGTCGCCATCTACATGGGCATGACGCCCGAGCTGCCGGTGGCCATGCTGGCCTGCACCCGGCTGGGTGCGCCGCACACAGTGGTTTTCGGAGGCTTCAGCTCCGACTCGCTCTCCAGCCGCATGAACGACATGGGCTGCGAAGTGCTGATCACCCAGGACGAGGGCTGGCGGCGGGGCAAGCGAGTGCCACTCATGCAGACGTCGGCCGAAGCCATGGCCGCCGCGCCCGGCGTGCGTCACGCGGTCGTGCTGAGGCGGACTGAAGCGGAGGTGCCCATGACCGAGGGTCGCGACGTGTGGTGGCACGACCTCTGCGCCGATGTCAGTGATGAGCCTGAGAGCTGCCCCTGCGAGCCGATGGACTCAGAGGACGTGCTCTTCCTCATGTACACCTCGGGCACGACTGCCAAGCCGAAGGGCATAGTGCACACCACTGCCGGCTACCTGGTCGGGACCGCCACCACCCATCACTACGTCTTTGACATCAAGCCGGAGACGGTGTATTGGTGCGCCGCCGACGTTGGCTGGATCACAGGCCACAGCTACATCGTCTACGGGCCGTTGTGCAACGGAACTACTAGCGTTCTGTACGAGGGGACGCCTGACTTCCCGGACAAGGATCGCTGGTGGGAAATCGTCGAGCGCTACCGCGTGAGTGTCCTCTATACGGCTCCCACCGCCATCCGCTCCCACATGAAGTGGGGCCCTGAGTACGCGCGCAAGCACGACCTCTCATCGTTGAAGCTGCTCGGCAGCGTGGGCGAGCCCATCAACCCCGAAGCTTGGGTCTGGTACCGCGAGCACATCGGGGGCGACCGCACACCTGTCGTCGACACCTGGTGGCAGACCGAAACCGGCATGATCATGATCACGCCGCTGCCCGGAGTCACTACCCTCAAGCCGGGCTCCGCCACGCAGCCGTTTCCCACTGTCGATGCAGCAGTCTTCAGTGAGAAAGGCGAGCCGGTGCCGCCCGGTGGCGGTGGTTACCTGGTCCTGCGTCAGCCCTGGCCCGCCATGCTGCGCGGTATCCACGGTGATCCCGAGCGGTACCAGGAGACTTACTGGTCCAAGTACGAAGGCCTGTACTTCGTGGGAGACGGCGCCCGCGTCGACGAGGAAGGCGACTTCTGGCTGCTGGGCCGCATCGACGATGTCATGAACGTGGCAGGCCATCGCATCTCCACCATCGAGGTCGAGTCGGCGCTCGTCGACCATCAGAAAGTCGCCGAAGCCGCGGCATGCGGACGCAACGACCCGCAGACCGGCCAGGCGGTGGTCGCCTACGTCACGCTCAAGGGCGGTCAGGAAGGCTCGCCGGAGATGATGCAGGAGCTCCGCCAGCACGTTGCTCGCAAGATCGGCAAGTTCGCCGCCCCCGCCAACATAGTGTTCACACCCGAGCTGCCCAAGACGCGTTCGGGCAAGATAATGCGCCGCCTGCTGCGCGACGTCGCCGAAAAGCGTCAGCTCGGGGATACCACCACCCTGGCGGATCCTGCAGTGGTCGAAGAGCTGTCCAGCCGTGGTCGCGAGCTGGCTGCCAGCGAAGAGGCCTAGTCCAGCCGCGCATGGAGGTGAGGGCGGAGCTGGTGGGCAACGTCTGGAAGGTGGAAGCCCAAGCCGGCCAGCAGGTGGAGGAAGAGGACGTGTTGCTCATCCTGGAATCGATGAAGATGGAGATCCCGGTCACCGCGCCCATCCGCGGCACTGTCAAGGAGATCAGGGTCAAGGAGCAGGAGGTGGTCAAGGAAGGCCAGGTCCTCGCGGTGATCGAATAACGCTGGCCAACCCCGTCCGAGCGGCGCCCAGCGAGGTGCCGGGCGCCGCTCGCCAACGCGTCCGCCTCACGCCCCGCCTCCGGGCGGTGCTGGAGGCCGTGCCTGCCGCCGGCTCGGTGGTGGACATCGGCGCGGGCGGCGGCCAGGTGGCTCTGGCGCTGCGCCGTCGGGGTCTGGCGGTCATTGCGACCGAGCTGACAGAGGCGGGGCACGCCTTGCTGCCGGCGGAGCTGAATGGGCGCTGCGGCGACGGTCTGCAGGGACTGGTGCCGGGCGAGGTGGATGGTGCGGTCCTGGCCGGGCTGGGCGGTCACAGCATCATTCGCATCCTGACCCGGTCGCCGGCAGTGGTGGCCAGCCTGGCCTGGCTTGTGCTCCAGCCGCAGCAGCACTCAGAAGCCCTGGAGCATTGGCTGAGCGATGCTGGTTATCGAGTGGAGCAGCGGTCAGGTGTGATGGAGCGAGGCCGCTTGTATACAGTCCTGAGAGCTCGGCCGCCGGCGTGAACGCGCCCGAAACCGCTCTCCGGCATCAGCAGCTCACCGCCCGGGCGGTCCAGCTCAGGCATCGTCACGAGCGGGATCGGGCAGGGCTGGAGAGCCAGGCTGAGGTTGACGACCTCCGGCAGCAGGTGGCCAGTGCGGAGGAGCGCTTGGCGGTGCTCAACTCGGGCCTTCACGATTGGGAGCGTGAGGTTGGGCTGCACAGGGCGCGGATGCAGTCTCGGCAGCGCGACCTGATGAGCGGACGGCTCAAGAACTCGGCCGAGCTGATCAAACTCGATCACGAGGTTCAGGGGCTGAAGCTCAAGCTGAGCCAGGAGGAGGACCGGGAACTGGAACTGATGGAAGAGCAGGAAGCCGCCCAGGCGACCCTGCGCCGGCTCGGCGCCGAGCTGTTGGCGGCCGCGCAGCGCGTCGATGCCGCCCGCCCCGCGCTCCAGGCGCGGGTCAGGTCAGCTGAAGCCGAGTTGGCCCAAGTCGAAGCCGAACGCGATTCGCTCTGGTCGGCTCTGCCGCCGGAATGGCAGGCCGTATACAGCCGGGTCGAGAGCCGCCTGGCCGACCCGGTCGCCCAGGTGGAGCACGCCCAATGCCAGAGCTGCCGGGTGGGTCTCACTTCCAGCGGGCTCCAAGTGCTCCGCAGAGGGCAGGTCCTGCTCTGCGACAACTGCGGACGCCTACTGGTGATGGTCTGAGCCACTCCCAGCCGGCGCGGTCGCTGCGGCTCTTCACAGACGGGGCGGCGCGAGGCAATCCCGGTCCGGCAGGGCTCGGCTTGGTCATCGAGGACTCGGCAGGTCAGCGACTCTGGGGCGGCTGCCGTTTCATCGGCACGGCCACCAACAACCAGGCGGAGTACCTGGCTCTGATCGAGGGCTTGCAGCGCGTCGGCGAGTGGCACCCGGACAAGCTGGAGGTCTACCTTGACTCACTTCTGGTAGTGGAGCAGATGAGGGGCCACTACCGGGTCAAGGCTGTTGAGTTGAAGCCGCTTCATCGCCAAGCCCGGGCGCTCCTGGCAGGCTTTTCCGATGCCAGTGTCGCCCACGTCCGGCGCGAGAACAACCGCGGTGCTGACGCTATGGCCAACAAGGCGATCGACGAGTACAGCCCGGCCGCCGACGGTTGAGCCGGCGCCGCAACACGCTCGAAAGAGCCGGGCCGACCGTTTGTGAACCGGATAGGTGCAGGTGGTAACATCGGCGCTGGTCGAGGCGGCCGGGTGACCGCTCCGCACTAAAACTGCGGGGAGGAAAGTCCGGGCTCCACAGAGCAGGGCGCTGGGTAACGCCCAGTCAGGGCGACCTGAAGGAAAGTGCCACAGAAATGACACCGCCGGCCCAGGCCGGTAAGGGTGAAATGGTGCGGTAAGAGCGCACCGGCGGTCGGGTGACCGGCCGGCCAGGCAAACCCCGCCCGGAGCAAGACCAAATAGGAGGGCGCCGCCCGTCACAGTGGTGCGGGAGAAACGCTGCTCGCCGAGCCCTCGGGTCGCGGTCGCAAGAGGCGCCGGGCAACCGGCGTCCCAGAGAGATGGTCATCACCCTCAAGGGGCACAGAACCCGGCTTATAGGCCGCTCTCGACCACCTTCAGCCCAGCGGTGCCCGGCGCCGATCGTGTCACTCCGCCGCGCGCCGCCGGTGCTCGTCAGAGTGGAGATGCGTAGAACTTGAGGAGGCTGTTCGCGGCAGGCGTCTTAGCCGCCGTCCTGGTCGGCGGCATCGTCTTGGCCCTGGCTTACACCAACCAGAGTCGCTCCAGTCGGCAACCTTCGGAGCCGGGAGTGGGCGAGGCTCAGGGGCTGCTGGGCCAGGTCGGATTCCGCATCAAGGTCAGCCATGTCACCCGGGACCTGCCGCAGGCCGGCCTGCCGGCGGCCGGCGCCGGCCGGCACTATGTCAGCCTGGACGTCACCTTCTACAACGACTCGCAGAGCCAGCAGCGAGCCGACCTCGGTGACTTTCAGCTGCGCGATTCGCAGGGAGGGCTGCACAGCCACGTCGGGCTGGGGGCAAGGTCAGGACAGTGTGCCGCCTGGCGCGTGGCAGACCTGCACGCCAAGGGGAAGGAGAGCGAGCCCCCGCGCGATCAGGCGGCCGACCAGGTGGGTCCGGTGTTCGGCCCCGTCGGCATCTGCTTCGAGGCTGGCGGGGATCCCACTGGGCCCTTGGTTCTGCTCTGGGATCCAGATGTCGGGTTCTTGGTGCCCGGAGTCCAGCTGACGCTGCCTTAGCGCCGGATGATCTCGGAGGCTGAGAAGTTCCCGCAGGGCTTATGGTCTCCGACACTGGTCAGGTCGGCTGGTAAGGGGAAGCCGACCTCCCCTTACCGCCGTGGGTCAACTTCAAACGGTTGTCAGAAGTTCTGCGAGCCGGTCCCAGGACTCGGTAGCCCCGGTTTCCATCCCGGAGGCGACCATGCCGTCGCGATCATCGATCGACTGGTAGACGGATTTCGTTGTCATCCGCGTCTTGCCGTCGACGTCTTCCAGAGTGACAGTCTCCATCAGCACATGCCCGGGCATGCCCTCGTATTCAAAGGTGTTGACAACCTGCTCCGGCGGCACTATCGCGTGATACACGCCATGAAAGGCGTCCTCGCTGCCGTCCGGGTTGCGACTTACGTATCGCCACAGGCCGCCGGGTCTCAAGTCCATCTTGTCAACGATGGTGGTCTGGTTCCTCGGACCCCACCACCTGGGTATCAGATTCGGATCGGTGATGGTCTTGAACACCACCTCCCGCGGCGCATCGAAGACGCGGGTCACCATCACCTCTTGAGTGCCCGGCCGGACGATGAATTCAGTGCTTGTCATGGGACTTCTCCTTTATTTCGTATTGCTGTTATGGGGTCGAATTGTTTGATGGTTGGGGCTCTTATCGGTCGTTATGTCCCTCCTCCTCGTCCTTGCTCCTCCTCGTCCTTGAGCTGCCGCAGGTACTCGTCGAGTCGGTCGAAGCGCTCTTCCCAGAGCTCGCGATAGCGCTCCACCCAGTCGGCCACTTCCTTCAGGCGGTGCGCCTCGAGTTGACAGGGGCGCCACTGCGCTTGTCGCCCCTGAGTGATCAGGCCCGCTCGCTGGAGCACCTTGAGATGCTTCGAGACCCCGGGAAGGCTGAGCTTGAAAGGCGCGGCCAGCTCGGTGACCGTCGCCTGTCCTTCGCCCAGGCGGGCGAGGATCGCCCGCCGTGTCGGGTCCGCCAGGGCGGCGAAGGTGACGCTCAATTCATCAGTACTCATGCTTACTTTTCCAGATGGCTAATTAGCTAGTTGGTAGAATACCAGTTGCTGGACGTGCTGTCAAGGGGGTGCGCGCGACCGCGACTTCTAGCGCGCTTCACGCCGCGGCGAAGGGTGCCAACCGCCCGCCCGGGCCGCGCACTCTGCCCATATGTCAGCTCCGACACACTCCAAACTGTTGTTCGCAGGACGTCGCGCGGACTACGTGATGTGGGGGCGCCTGTGCCAGTCAACCCTAGATGTGGTGCCACAGGCCCGCTCCCTGATCGACCCCCTACAACATGTGGCGTTCGCGGCGTTGACAAAGTCCGGGACTGACGCTAGGGTGGGTGGTAGATCGCGGTGAAATGTGGGGAAGAGTGGTAAAACAACGCAATGCAGCAGCACACATCCCAGCCAACGTCCCACCACAATTTCAGCTTCGTCTCGCAGCTGCTCTTCCCCGCTGCCGCGGTTGCCTTCACAGCGGCCCAGCGAGCGCCAGAGGTGCGGCCGAAGAGCCGACCTCTCCTCTAGGCATGCATGTTCTCTGGTACGCATCGGGTCCGGGTGGACGAGAAGGGCAGGTTGGCGGTCCCGGCCCAAATCCGGCGCCAGCTTCCGGAGGGGAGTTACATCTCCATCGGCCAAGATCGCGTGCTTACCATCTACCCGCCCGGGCTGTGGGAGAGCCTGGCCCGAGGTCTGCAGGACCCCCTCTTGGGGCCGGAGCAGCGGGGCCTGGCGCGAGCGCTCTTCTCCAAGGCGGTCCCCTGCGAGTTCGACTCCCAGGGTCGGGTCAGCCTCTCACCGGAACAGCGGCGCCTGGCAGCCATCGAACCCCGCTCGACAGCGGCGGTGATCGGCAGCGGAGCCAGGGTCGAGATCTGGGCCGAAGACCGCTGGGACACCTATTCAGGCGAAGTGGAGGCGCGCTTCGACGAGCTGGCTGACCAGGTGATCAAGCAAGGCGTCTAGCCGGACGCACCCGACGTGCACATCGCAGTTCTTTCACAAGCCTCAATACGACTCCTGCAACCCCTACCGGGTGCTGTCTTCGTCGACTGCACTTTCGGCGCCGGCGGCCACAGCCGCCTGCTGCTGGAGCAGATCCAACCGGGCGGCCGGCTGCTGGCGCTCGACCAGGACGAGCGCGCCGTTCAGGCGGCGCGTCAGCTGGCGGAACAGTGGCCCGGCGCAGTCACCGCAGTGCATGGCAACTTCGCTGATCTTGTTGACTTGGCTCAAGAGCACGGCTTCACATCGGTCGATGGCATTCTCTTCGATCTGGGATTCTCGAGTGATCAGCTGGAGGACCCGCAACGTGGTTTCAGCTTCCTGCACGCGGGGCCTCTGGACATGCGCATGAACCGCACCCAGGAGCTGACGGCAGCCCAAGTGGTGAACGAACTGTCAGCCCGGGAGCTGGCGCATCTCATTCGATCCCTCGGTGAGGAGAGATGGGCGGCGCGGATCGCCGAGTTCATAGCGGCCAGGCGGCCGCTGGCCACCACTCTCGATCTGGCTGAAGCAGTAAAGGCGGCGATACCCAGGGCAGCCTGGCCCAAGGGCATCCACCCAGCGACCCGAACCTTCCAAGCGATCCGCATGCACGTCAACGACGAGCTGGGAAGCTTGCGCAGGGGTCTGGCAGGAGCCACTCAGATACTCAATCCCGGTGGGCGTATGGCGGCGATTTCCTTCCACAGCCTGGAAGACGCTGAAGTGAAACGCTTCTTCATCGCCGAGTCGAAGGACTGCCTCTGTCCCCCCCAGCAGCCAGTCTGTACCTGCGCTCACCGGGCCTCGCTTCGGGTCCTCACCCGCAAGCCGCTGCGCCCTGACGAGGCGGAGGTGACAAACAATCCCCGGAGCCGCTCCGCTCGTCTGCGAGCAGCCGAGCGCCTCTAAAGCATCACCGGTCGACGGCGGCAGGCCTTCTTTCACCAACCCGGCTCCAGCCCTGACCACCAAGTCCTGGCGGGCAGCGGCTCTTTCCCCGAAACCCGCGCCGCAGCGCCCGCCAGGCACCAATCCCGCACGGCGTCACAGCATTCACATTCCAGCAACGAGGCACCACTTGGTAACACCCCGAATACTTCAGCAGCGACGCCTTCACCCCGGCTGGCCGCAAACGAGCGGACAGCGAAGGCGGCGTGCCAGCGCGCGCCCGCTGCTCCACCAGGCCGGCAGCGCCGCCGCCCGCCGGGTGCGGTTGGCCGCCGGCTTCACGCGCCTGTGCGCTGCGCTGGCTGTACTGCTGCTGGCAGCCGCCGCCTACCTGGTGGTGGCTGCGGAGGCTACCCAGTCCTCCTATGACCTGGCGCGGTTGAAGCAGCAGCACGAGCAGCTGCAGGCCGACCAGAACCAACTTCGCTACCAGTCAGCCACCCTGCACGCCCCGGCTCGGGTTGAGCAGGAGGCTCAGCAGCTCGGCATGCAGCGACGCGCGGACCAGAGGGTGCTGGCGGTCGAGGCGGGCGTTGACCTGCAGAAGCCGATAGGCCCCGACCCAGCCGATGACCTACCCCGCTGGCAGCGCTTGCTGAGCCGCCTCTTCGGCCGGGACGGCTGACGGTGGCAGTGAGTGATTTCCCGGCCGGGCCGCGCCGGTTGGGCTCGCCGCCGCGTCAGGGCCTCTCAGGCAGCAAGCGCCAGGAGCCCGGCGGACAGCTCCCTCGCCTTCGCGTGCTCTGGCTCCTGGTGGTGACCATCCTCCTGGCGGTGACGATCTGGGGACGCCTCGCTTACTGGCAGGTGGTGCAGCACAACGGCCTGGGCCAGCTCGCGGGCGACCAATACCTGCACTCGATCCCGCTGCCTGCCAGCCGCGGGCTGCTGCTCGATCGCGAGCTGCGGCCGTTGGCAGTCAACTCGACTGTGTACGACGTGACCATCGCGCCCAGCGAGATAGATGTGGCTGACAGGGATCGGGTGGGCGGCGTGCTGTCGCTGGTGCTGGGCGTCGACCGGCAGGCTCTGACGACGCTGCTCGCCTCTGGCAAGCAGTTCGCCTACGTGGCGCGGCGGCAGCCGAAGGAGAAAGTCGACCAGCTTCGAGCCGCACGGCTTCCGGGCGTGGACCTGCAGGCCGTCGAACAGCGCCAGTATCTACCTGGCGGAGTTCCCAACAGCACCTTGGCCTCTCAGCTGCTCGGGTTCGTCGATTGGAACGGCAGGGGCCAGCGGGGTGTGGAGCAGGCCTATCAGAAGCAGCTGGCCGGCAGGCCTGGCCACGAGTCCAGCTACACCGACCTGTACGGCAGCCAGATAGTGCTGGGTCCCGACAGCCGGGTGCCGGCCGAGAACGGTGCGCCGTTGGCGCTGACCTTGGACGCGAACATCCAGTACGCCGCCGAACAGGCCATCGCGCAGGGCGTGCAGGACGCCAAGGCCGAGTCTGGCAGCGTCATAGTCATGGACACGCAAACCGGAGGCATAGTCGCCTGGGCCAGCGCTCCCGGCTACGACGCCAACCAGTTCGCCAGCCAGGACCCGAACCGCCTGCGAGACCCGATCGCCGCCCAGGTCTATGAGCCGGGCTCGATCATGAAGGTGGTGACGCTGGCCGGGGCCATCGACAACGGCAGCATCACACCCGAAACGACCATCAACGATCCGGGGTACATCAACGTGGGCGGCGTCACTCTCCACGACTACGACCTGGCCAACCACGGCACCATCACAATGACCAACGTCCTCGAGCGCTCACTCAACGTGGGCGCTGTGCGGGCGGAGCAGGCCATGGGCAAGGACGCGTATCTGCGGAACCTGAAGGCCTTCGGCATCGGCCAGCCGAGCGGCGTAGACGTGGCGGGTGAGTCTGCCAGCCCGCTGCGCCAGCAGTGGCGGGACGCGGAGGTGGCCACCACTTCCTACGGCCAGGGTGTCGCCGTCAACATGGTCCAGATGTGCGCGGCGCTGAACGCGGTCTCCAACGGCGGCGTCTACGTCCAACCCCATGTCGTGCAGTCGGAGGATGGGCGGCCGATGCCGATCGCCGCTCCCCGGCAGGTGATAAGCGCCCGGTCAGCCGCCACCATGCGCATGATGATGCGCTCGGTAGTGCAGCACGGCGCAGGCCATTTGGCCCGCATCCCCGGCTTCGAGCTCGACGAGGGCGGCAAGACAGGCACCTCCAACATTCCCGAGAACGGCAAGTACAGCAAGGATGTCTGGGCGTCCTACGCGGGCTTCCTGCCGGCCGACAACCCGCGCTTCACGATGCTTGTGGTGGTCAAGCACCCCAACAACGGCAGCGACGATCACAACGAGGGCTACTACGTCTCCGCCCCCATCTGGAAGACTATCGCTCAGCAGATGATCCTCCAGTGGCGGATCGCGCCCGAGAACCTGCAGCCGGTCTAGTTGCCTGTAACGGGCGGATGCTTAGCAGGCCGGGAGGCTCCTTGGACCGGCGTCCGAGGCCGGCGGTGCCAAGGCCCGGGTGGCAGGGTGAGGAGCGCATCGAGATGCGCGACGAGTCCTGCCGGGCCCTGGAACGCGGGCATCAGCGCCTGGAGGGCGCCCGCCGGTCTGGGGCGGCGGATGCTGAACATTTGGCCGGTGCAGGCAACTGGTTGCTGGGGTCCGGATGGGGGCCCCCGCTGGTGACGGCGGCTTGATCCTGTAAACAAAGCCACGTGGACCTGACACTGGAGGAGGTGGCGGTGGCGACGCGGGGCCGCGTCCTGAACGCTGCAGCTGGCTTTCGTGTGAACACCTTTGAGACAGACTCCCGCCAAGTGAGAGCCGACGGTCTTTTCTTCGCCCTTCGGGGAGCTCAGGACGACGGACACGCGTACGCGGCGGCGGCTGCGGCGAAGGGCGCGGCGGCCGTGGTCGAGCGCACCGAGGCGGTTCCGGTCGGGGCTCCGGCGGTGCGCGTGGAAGACACCTGGCAGGCGCTCTTCGATCTGGCGGCGCACGTCCTCCGGCGCACGGGGCCAGCAGTCATCGGAGTCACCGGTAGCAACGGCAAGACCTCGACGCGCGAGATGGTGGCTGCCGTCCTGGGCAGCCGCTATCACACGCTGCAGACAGCTGCGAACCTGAACACGGAAACCGGTGTGCCGCTGACGCTCCTGCGGCTCGAAGCCAGCCATGAGGTGGCGGTGATCGAGATGGGGATGCAGGGGCCCGGTGAGATCGCCCGGCTGGCTCGCCTGGCCGGGCCCCGGGTGGGGGTGATAACAGGCATCGGAAGCGTGCACGCCGAGTACTTCCCGGAGGGCAAGGACGGTGTCTGCCGGGCGAAAGGGGAGCTGCTCCAAGCACTGCCGGCAGACGGGCTCGCGGTCCTGAACGCAGACGACCCCTACTACCGGCCGCTGGCAGAGCTCAGCCGGGCTCCGGTGGTCGGCTTCGGTTTCGCCCGGGGCGAGGTCCGAGGTGAGGACTACACGCCGCTGCCTGAGGGGGGCTCGGTGATCCAGGTGGAGGGTGTGCAGGTTCGGCTCGGACCGAGCGGCCGGCACCAGGCCCGCAACGCCCTGGCCGCGCTGGCGGTGGGCAACTTCTTTGGAATCGGCGTCCAGCCGGCGGCGGGGGCGCTGGCCGGCCTGCAGGTGGAACACCGCTTGCAGCCGCGCCGGGCTCCGGCCGGCTTCATGATTTTGGACGACGCTTATAACGCCAGCCCTGAGTCCATGCTGGCCGCGTTCGAGACGGTGGCCGAGCGGCCGCGCCGAGGGCGCCTTCTGGCGCTTCTGGGTGAGATGAGGGAGCTGGGCGAGCTGGCTCCGGCCGCCCATGAGGAGGCCGGGAGGCGCGCCGCCCGGGTCTTCGATCAGGTTGCTGTGGTGGACGCGGGCTACGGCCGGCTTCTGGCCCAGTCCGCCGGCGCTGAGCTGGTGAAGGACCATGCCGCCGCCACCGCTTGGGTCAGAGCGCACGCGCGGGCTGACGACCTGGTTCTGATCAAGGCCTCGCACGGCGTGGCACTGGACCGGGTGGTGGAGGAGCTGCTGGCGTGAGCCCTGCTCTGCTCGCCGCGCCCACCGGCCTAGCCTTCGACCTGATCACGGTGGCGGCTGCCTTCCTCATCTGCCTGGCGCTCTATCCCCTGCTCATCCGCC
>JAABUQ010006322.1_pt1 | contig 18057 bp, 16 predicted proteins | sample 5560001 | NCBI WGS metagenome assembly JAABUQ01 (sample SAMN10711888, study PRJNA513371) | rock metagenome | isolation source: Antarctica rocks | place: Antarctica: Victoria Land, Finger Mt nord | collected 2015-12-18
TATTTAATTAATAATTATTTTAAAATTTTAAAAAAAATAAATTTTATAATTTATAAACTAAACCTTCTTTTTATATAAAATAACGCTTTTATATATATAATATATAAAATATAAATATAACTTTAAAAATATAATATTAAAATATTAAAATAACTCCTTTTTTCCTTTAATTTTAATTTAATCAAATATTTTTAAAAAAGATTTAAAAGGCTTATTTATATAATATAGCTAAATATCGAAAAAGTATATAAGAATAATAAGAAGATTAATAATTATTTTTTAAAAAGTTATTAATATTATTAATTAAAAATATATAAAAAAGGGTAAATATAATAATAATAATAAATAAATAATATATAAAATATTAAATACAAAATATTTTTAAGGAATTGATATATTATTATTAGTTAATTATTATACGAAGATATAAGGTTCTTTTTTTTAAATAATTGGCAAATTGGATATAATAGGGGAAATAGTGGTACAGGGTTGTTTTTAACTTGGCCCAGACTTTTGACGTAGCACTGTACCTTACTTGTGCCCCAATTCACTGCAAGACAAGCTACATTGATGAGTTGACAGATATGCCAGTTGCCCTCTTGATGGGTATCAATGGCCAGTGCGATGGATTGGTGAACGCTTTCTATGTTCTCTGCAGGATTTCTCTCGCTAAGCTTAGCCACTGCGCCTGTTGACCATTCAGAGGTTGCTACTGCCAATCGATGGCAAGGTAGATTCGCGTTGCGTGATGAAACGGCTCTCCATTGTAGTCGAGCGTCCGTATGTTGTATCCAGCCTCTCCATTTTTGCCAATGTGCACCAAGGACCTCGGTGTTTTATCCCGGGATTTTTGCTTCTAGGGTGCGCTTTGACAACTCAGGCTTGAATTAAAATCGCTCCCTCCCTACCCCTTCTAAGCGCCTAGGACGACCGGTCCCCTCGGAAGAGAGTTCTACTGGATGCTCTGCCCAGGCACTCAGCCTGTGCCCTTCGCGTCCATTTGTCCTTGGGCAAGAGTGAGTCTAGGCGGTGGACGATAGATCGAGAAACATTCGCCTGATTGGAATGCTCGGAATGCCTCGTGGATAAGACGACCAAGCTTTCAATCCTGAAGGAATCTGGCGAGAGCCGCAGAGACCAGCAGCAAGAGCCCACTACAGACCATGAAGATTGAGTCTCTATACGCATCACCCATATGCGTCTATCAGCATCAATGTGTAGCGCCTTGAGAACCGCTCATAGTTACCTTCTTTCGTCAAGCCCAATGCTACGACAACGTAAATATTCAAAGGGATCCTGAGCATCCCGTAGATATTTGCCCGAACCCCATCATCGATAATCTTGCCCTTTTGTTGGGCCATGCTAGGGTAGTAGAGACCCACACATGCCTCGTAGAGACAGAAGAACCAGAATGCAAACCATTCGTCCTTGAAGTATGACGCCGCAAGCAAACACATGCCAGCAGTCGTTACTACCAGCCGGAGAAGCTGGGAGGAAGTCATCCAATTGTATGTTGTCGTAGCAGCTGTGAAAAACATTGAGCCGAGCATCATAGCGCCCATGAAGCTCGAGAAAATGATCCCAAAAGGGAGCATACTATGCTGGCCAGATAGTCCGTGTGCGGCAATTAGTGTCGGCGACCAGAAAAAGACGAAAATATACATAGAACCCTCGAAACAACAAGAAGTGAGCGCCAGAGTGAAAACCCTCCTATCGACTATATCTGTGTCAGCTGCAGCTTTACAAAGGTTTATATGACGCACAATACCTTCAAATATAAGTTTGAAATTGCTCAAGGTGCTTGAAAGCGATCCAGCGGAAGCTGCACTGTCGCCATAATTCTCGTTCTGCCCAGGAGACTGATCAGCGCAGTCTTCCCATTCTAGAGCAGCCAACAAACCCATTCCTTCCCAATATACACGAACGCTACAGCCATGAGGCACGCGCTGGCCATGAATGGCGCGGTCTTGGTCCTTGTGTATTCGACAAGATACTCGCCGACCACACCAGCCACGATGGCGGATATGCCACTCAAAGTGATCATACGCCCGAAAATGCTACCAATCTTCAAGCCCGAAAGTTCGAGATTGCGATCATGGTACTCTGTCACCATCCAGGCCTCGAAGATGGTGTACATTAGAGTCGAGCTTAAGCCACCGAGCACCCTTCCGGCAAAGAGCACCTGCACATTGTCTGATAAGACAGAGAACAAGGATAGGGCAGTGATCACACAGTAAGCTAAGCAGGCGGTACGGCGGCCATATCTGTCTGCCAGTGAGCCGACGAAGAGAGCTGAGATTGCCCCAGCCAAGAACCCAGTGGTGAACAGTGCAGCTACTATCTCCTCTGGAAGCTGCTTCTGGTCTTTGTACAAAGTGTAAATGAAAGGTCCCTGCGCGCCGTGTTAGATGGTCAGAGTGAATCGAACATCGATCAACGTTGATTTTGACAACGAGAAAATAGATCAGAGCGGATTGAAATACCTGCAACCAGTCGGCGCCAAAGACGAGCCCGTAGACGCAGAGAAAGGTCTTCTGAAAGCGCTTCGCAGCTGTGTCATCCACAGGTAATTCCTTTGACTCGGCTTTTATGTGCTCTTCAGACGGCCGAACGGTATTTTTGTCTTGCTGGTATTCTCGATATGCCATTAAACCATTGACAGCCATAAAGCCGGTGAAGTTGACCTGATAGAAATCCATAGCCGCGATCTTACACTTGAAAATCGCGTGATACTTGTCGTGATGGATGAAGAATCCAAAATTTGACGGTGAGATGCTTCTGGTCGCGTTTCAAGGAGGGACAACTAACTCAACTCTATGCATAGACCGTAACTAGAGCGAGGTTTCAGGGGTTTTTAGGGGTCTCCGTGCCTTCTCTAGTTGACTAAGCGAGTACCACGCAAACCACCAAACAGGTAGAGGTTTCTGTTTACGCCGCCCCCTTGACTTGCTTTGCTCTTGCATTCCTGAAACACTGTTTGCTTATGAGAAATGCGGGCTGCTTGCTTCGTGATTGGCCTAAGGGAGGCATGATTGGCCACCTATCCTCTCATTTTGCGCGTCTTGTTGGAAGCCTCTCCTTTCTTGATTTCGGAATTCCTTCCCACCTACTTGGACCTTTCTCCAAGACTACTCATCGACGGCGACACGGTCAGCAACCGCCAAAATGCTCGCCATGCGTTTCGAACGGGTCCATATGATCATTCTGGGAACAGCAGTCGCTCTCTTCCTCATGGTCGCAGTCTCCAGATATGATCCTCTGTCCTCTACCGATGCCACATCCCAAACAACCAGCTCCAGCAGCACCAAACACAAGGCGGGCCGTCCTTTGACCATCGACCAGCGAATGGCAAACTCGGAGGCGACGTGGCAGAAACACGTACAAGAACGAACCCAGGCTCGAGCCAAATTACCTGCAAAGTTCAACGATTGGAAATGGTAAGCAAAACCGACCTCCCTTAACAACAGATGCATGGCTAATCTCTGGTCCCTGTAGGGTGACCCCGGATAACAATCAATTTACTATCTGGGACTTTTTCGAACCTTCATACAGCTGTCCTTGGGTCAACGCACGAGTTGGACGCTGGGGGGATGGTGGGAAATGGATATGTGGGATGTCAAGATATGAACAGTTCACAGAGAGGGAACATTGTGTACAGCTTTGGTGTTAATGTCGACTCGTCGTTCGAAGAAGCGTTCCTCTCAGACACCAATGCCAGGCTTATAGCGGTCGACTTCAGTGTGAATTCGGTATGGCCACCATATGCACACTGGGAGCAGCCCAAAGCTAATCTTTGTTTGTAGTTCGGAGAACAATTGACCCCAGAACACCAGAACCGATCCACTTTTATGAAAGTCGGTCTGTCCGATAAGGACGAGCCCAATAAGAGCCCGCCGTTCTACTCAATGAAGACGCTTATGGACAAGAAAGGCTACGACCATATCGATCTCCTTAAAGTTGACGTTGATGGCGCTGAATACCGTTCTATGCACAAGTTCATGGACGATTTTGCAAAAGAAGGCGTTCTTCCTATCAGCCAGCTTTCGATGGAACTGCACTTGGACGATGATAAAAACTGGAATTTTGGGAAGGTGTATAGTTTCATGGAGAGGTTCGAAGAATTCGGCTTGCGCATCAGCGGTCGCGAGGTCAATTTCGGGGCTGCGGCCGGAGAAGGTCCCATACCTAGAGCTGTAGAGGTCAGTCTCCCATTCTCTACACCATTTGCCATTGGCTCTTCGACTTCAACGTAAACCGCAAGGAGTTTCACGCTGACCGTGTTCACAGTATACATGGGTAAACACTAAGGACCCGAAGAGTGTTCTGTGGATTGAATGAGGAAATCGGGCTTTACACTAGTCATGGCAAGGCGCGGGGGTACTGGATTTGGCACCTTTCCCATGAGATGTCTTGAAGGACAAGCGCAGAATTGTTCGAATGAAGAATAGAGGATCTTTGGGCATGGTGTGTATTGTATCAACCGAGGCCGACGATCTCCACCGCCCAAAGCAGTAACAGGACGAGGCTTACTGGCGGGGCTTAGGGTGCCTCAATAGCACCGCTCCACCGAAGCTGTGCGTAAAGGAATAGATGGTTCACACTTCAGACCCACCGTCCAGGTCACTTCCTTGCTGCGTCCTTGGCATGCATTCCCATTGAGCGCTGGGCCCTTATTAAGCCATCGAAGGGCGAGCGAAAATGTTGGATGAGAATAATGATGCAAGGGATGTTCAAATGAATCTGTTACAAGCTATCCTTCCCCTTGTTCCCCCGAAAAAGAGTGATAATCCTATCCTCGCAAGCTTGAGTGACCAAGCTCGCAATGACCCATGCTGTTTGTATGCAGTTTCCTTGCTCGTGCCGTCCCTGAAGATGATTTTGCTTTTGTGTCAGCTTGCGCCATTATATCAAATGGGAGGCAGTGCATGTAAAGCATGGTTCTAGTCCCCTTTGAATTCCAACGGCCCCCTCAACCATCGTTGAAGTCGCCGCTGATTGCAGTGGTGGGGAGGGAGAGGGCCCCGTGGTATTGAGGGCGGTGGCATTAGGACGGTGAGACGGCGAGATAGAGAAATTAGATAAGATTGAGGGCAAGAGAGGATAGACTTGATGTTCAGAGGTTTGGAAGGATCATTTTTGACAGTGCAGGCTGAGAGATCGTTGTGGAATAGTCAGCCTCGCACAACAGCAGATCGAGTTATGAGTCTTGAGTGTCAACAAGTTGGCGAGATTAGATTTTTGAGAATTATTCCGAAGTTCTCTTTGAATGATGTTCCTGGCGACCTTGCTTTTCGAAACAAAAGCTAGACTGAATGGCGGTTTTTCCAAGTCCATATAGCTCTTCACTTCTGTCAATACAGGGAAACTTTTGGTAACGAAACTTTTTGAAACTGATGAATTATCAATTCTGCCAAACCTTTCCTAATAAAACTTGTCCTCGAGGAGAATTCCGCGTCGAGGTACGTGTAACCCCGAAGCCACCAAGGAATTTATGCAGAAACAATGGAACGAGTCTCGAGGAGAATATTTTCTCCGGGCTCAATGATCCTGCTGCCGCCTTTGGTGCACTCGTGCCCAAACCTGATTTGGCTAACTAAGTGTTCCTTACTGCCTTGCTTGAGCAAGCTTGACTGCCTTTCATCTGTTCCTCCCAGTGGATGCTGCTCTCGAGTTCTCTTAAGCTTTACTGGTGCCGACTCTAACCATCTTATATATCCCGGGCGCTCAGTGTGGCTACGGCCATTGCTACCCATGTTGAACACAACGGGGGCCAAATTACCTTCCGAATATCTCCATACGGTTTATGAGCCTGAGAAAGAGGGAGAACACGCACCGTTTCCAATTGAGTATGTTACACCCAATAACTAGCCCTACACAAGTTAACAACTTGCAGCATTGTTTTTGTACATGGCCTCAACCCTCTGAGCAAAGCAAAGTTTGCTGAGGCTACTTAGACTCATGAAAATGGCCACTCCTGGCCGGTCGACCTTCCGCCGCGGGTTTCATCGGCTCGAATACATATCTTATCTTACAACTCGAGAGTCGCATGGGATACTAGCAGAAATGGCATCTAACAGTATGCTATTAACCTACTTGATCGGCTTTTAGGGGCTAGGAAAGCAAAACCAGTTGCTGTATATCAGTAGCTTAGATCTCGAGTAGAGAGATACTGACCACAAATTACAGGCAAACTATACTGTACCTATCATTTCCGTCGCTCATAGCCTCGGGGGGATGGTGGTAAAGCAAGCATTAGTGACTGCTAAAAATGATGGAACATTCGCAAGCTTGAGAAAGAATACATATGGTCTCGTTTTCTTCGCCGTTTCACATCAAGGTGGCCATGAAGTTAACCTTGGCAAAATTGCTAAGAGCCTAGTTACATCCTTGTCAGGCAATAGCAGAAACGATTTGGTAGAGTCTTTGGAAAAAATTCAATATATCAGGAGAACCAGGCAACACTTTTCAGACATCAGCTGCAGGATTAACAGATATCTCCGTCTACGAAACCAGGCCTACCAAAGTCAAGCTCTTTGGGTTGACAAAAGGATTGATAAGCCATTGGGCCTCATTGTTTTCGCTCAGCGTGCACCCCTAATCTTACTACCAGATTATCTTCAACTATAAATCTGCAACTTTAGGATTGGCAGGCAATTGGGAGAAATTGATTACTGTCGACTCTAATCATTCCGAGGTATGCAAGTCCGAAGGTGACGATGGGAAATACGAACCAGTGAAAAGCGCTATTGGAGAATTGGCAGATGCTGCTGTTGAGTTCAAGAAGAGCCATGCGAAAGTTCCCAAATCTGCCGGATCGGCGACTGATGGCCGTACGTAAACCGATTCAATGAGCACCTAATCTTTTGAACTTGTAGAAGACGTTGAAGATCCGTCACAAGCCCCAGGCATCTGGTTGATGCCCTTTGCTCGAGACGACGATTTTATCGGCCGCGAAGACGTCTTGATTGGCCCTAAGCAGCAATTCTCTCAGCCAGGAACTTTAAACAGGGTAGCAATGAAAGGTCTCGGTGGTGTTGGGTAAGATACGATTCAGCTTAGTCCGAATGCTTTTGGTGTTGATGAGGACAAGGAAATCTCAAATTGCTATCGAATATGCACATCGGATCCGGAAAGCTTCGCCCGAGACTTCTGTTTTCTGGGTCAACGCTGATAGCATTCCTCGATTCATCGAATCTTATCGTAAAATCACTGTCGCAGCGAAGCTCCCGGGTGTTGATGAGCCCAAATATGATGTTCTTGGTGCAGTATCTTCCTGGCTCGCACGCTCCGAAAGTGGGAAATGGCACTTGATGCTTGATAACGCTGATTACAAAGACATCTTTTTTGCTCAGAGGCCTAAGCACGATTTTGAACGTACTGGAGCCACGTCAAGCTCATCATACTTGTCGCAGTATCTACCTCAGACACAGAACGCCTCACTATTGATAAGTTCGCGAGATAGAGCGACAGCGTTTAGCTTGACAGGTAATCAAGCTCAAGTCATGCCAATCTCCGTGATATCCGAAGATGACATAGCTGTGTTACTGTCGAAAAAGCTCCCTCAAGATACTTCAGATGACGCAGTGAAGAGGGAGCTGATTGTCGAGCTTGATTGCATGCCGTTGGCCATTACCCAAGCAGCCGCTTTCATTACAAGGAGAAGTCCTCGAATGACAGTCACCGGGTACACAAAATTACTCCGACAAAGCGAAGTGAATGAGTATAGTCTACTAAGTGAACACGAGGAAGATCTCCGACGTGACCCTAGCGTTTCAAATTCAGTGTTATGGACATGGCGGATTTCTTTTGACTATATCAGATGAAAGCGTCCGGCGGCTTCTAATCTTCTTGCACAAATGAGTATGCTTGACCGTTCCGGAATTCTAGAGGATCTCCTTTGCGACAAAAGCAAGCCATCCTTGGCTTTGAAGTTGCAATTACAACATTGCTGCAGCATGCATTGACCAAAGAGGAGCAAGATCGAAAGAGCTTCGTTGTTCACAGATTGGTACAGCTTACGACTAGACTCTGGATTGAGGCATTGGGGGAGACGCAGCACGTGGAACAACAGGTCCTTGGCTCATTGAACCGTCTTTACCTTCAGCCTCTACAACAGCATGTCTGGAAGAGATATAAATTGCTGGAACCGCATGCCGAACTCATCTTGAACCGTATCTACGCTCATAGAGATTGCCAGGCACGGCAAGGGGCGATGCTCTTTTGGAACGCGAAATCTGCTTTTGATATTGGGAACTTCTGTAAAGCGGAGGCAGGGCTTGAAAAAACAGTCGAAATTTGGCCCGTCTTCGTTGGACCTGAGGACATTAACATCCTCAAAAAACCCTTTTATATCAAGATACATCTAGAAATGGGGCGATTAGCCACAGCAGAGACGAATCAAGCCCTAATGGTAGAGAAAATGAGAAATAACTTGGGGCCGCAACATGTTGAAACGCTCGTCCACATGGGAGGCTTGGGAAGTGTTTAGGTAAGATCAGGCCAATTTCGAGAAGGCTGAGACCTTACAAGTGACCGTCATGCAATCAATGACTGATACCCTTGGATGTGAAGACCGATTGACACTGAATACTATGAACAAGTTGGCCGTTACCTACGGAAAACAAGGTCGGTTCCAAAAAGCCGTCGAATTGCATTTAGCTGTGTTAGAAGGCGTCAGAACAGCATTTGGAAATGGGTCTCTGCAAACAATACGAGTAATGGCCAACCTGGCGGACATGTACGTTAGTCAACTTCAATGGAATCAGGCGGAGGAACTGCTGAACTCAACCCTTGCAATGAAAACTAGATCTCTTGATATCGACGATTTGGATTCAATGATCATGAATATTACTCTGTCATCGGTTTATCTGGTCAGCAGCGATGGGAAGAGGCGGAAAGACTTGCACTGGGCGTGGTAGAGAGAAAAACCCGATTGAGGGGAGCCGAAGATCCACGCACTTTGACAGCTGCGAGCAACCTGGCGCTCGCATATTGGAATCAAGATCGCCAATCCGAAGCTGTAACTTTGCTACACAAGGTTGCAGAGGGTCGACGAAACTCATTAGGAGACAATCATCGTGACACAGTGAAAGCAACTAGCAGACTAGGAGAATGGTCGTCCGTCCTAAAACCGAGATGATGTAATAAGAAAGTAGTACAGCTCCCGCAGGTTAAGGGGCAAAAGTCAGCGTCCCAGGATGAAATAATGGCCATGTACTGCAAGCGGCCCCATATTGAGGGCCTGAGGAAATGGTGTAGCTCCTGCTGGATGATGGGGCTGTCAAGCGAATGCAAATAAGGAAAACAGATCGCGGCGAGCAGGACGAAGTTATTCCATGTTCAGCCAGCTTAAACAGGAAGGGTTTCGAGGACCTAGATTTGCGCATTCAAAACTAATCTTGAGGTTGTCCTCTGGGGTATAATGAAGGCTAGGCTCTTGTACAGTGGAAGACATGTATTTTGGCTTTTCTTGGAAGCACCGTGGTTTGTTACAGATGAGAGATGTACCTGCCAATAATCCGATACTGCTAGCTAGCGAGAAATTTTAGATGAGGACTATACCACAGTACATGTTTTGAGGGAAATGGTATCTGCCGAGCTTCGGATTGGCGTTTGGAACCAGCTCTCTGTGCCAGGAGTCCACCCTGTGGCCAGACACAGACTCATATGTTTCACATAGAGCCAAGTCAGGGTAAACCAAGTCAGGGTAAACCAACTCAACACCCTCGATCTTGCCACGCCTTTTACTGCCAATGAATGAAAAAGGAACGCACACTCCGATCATTCGGCTAGGAAGAATGTCCGCTAACACCTACAAATCTTGTAGTACGATCTTGAATATCCAGGATCCTAAAACGAGCAGGGTTTAGCAAGAAAATGTCGTCGTTTTTAGTACCCATCTTTGTTACCCGGCCCTCAACCATAGCGTCGCATTCGTGTACTCATTTTGTATATCCATGTGCGAGGGGTTTCTCAACTAATGCACCATTGCTGCTGAGATGAAACCTCTCGAGCGCTGATCAAGTTTTTCCTCCACTCGTCATGTACACCTCTCCCCATCCGAGGTTTGCCAATGTAGACTTTCGTAACGAACTTGGCAAAAATGACCCCATCCTTTTCTTCGGTCACAGAAAGAAGGGCCGACTCGCCCATATCTTCCGGATTAAGAGCAAAAGCAAGAACAGCTGTCTTTCTCATCAGCTGATCTAAGCCGAGTGAGCCGTGGATAGATGTATCCCAAGTTGTTTGTCCAGACATATAGACAATGTCTTCATCCAAAGACTTGATCCATATCTTTGGTTCAGTTTCTTCCCTATTACCGATGTAAAAGCTCCACTGTACATCCCCTGAACTCTTCTGGGAATTGCTCTCACATGGCGTGACGACATAGCCCGCTACCTTGATGTGTAGGCCCTGCTCATCGCAGGTCGCAGTACCAGCCCGGCGGGAAAAATTGTAGTGCTTCTTATTTCCCAGCAGAGAAGCAGGCGCCCAACTGAAGCCGGTGGGGCCCATTCTCTTCGACCTGTGGAACAACACTGACGCGGGTAACTCCCCAATACATGTATACATTAGGTGCATTCGCTCATCAGCTGTTTTAGCGCCTGCGATGGCATCCACCCCAAGCCCCAATATTGACGCCAAGCATAGTGCCTCATCTTCAGTCCTACTTGTGCTCCGATATTCTAATGCCCGAGCCAAGAAAGCGTACAGTCGGTTCTGCGGCTGGTACTGAGGAAAAGAGCTGTAGACCACGCTCATTGCAAGATTGGTGTGATGAAGAGTTTTGACGCTTTTGCCTGCAATAGCGTTGAATTCAAAAGGTCCCTCTAAAAATTGAGCATCAATTTTGCTACAATCAGGTGCCTCGTCAGACATTACGGCTTCTTGTAAAGTCCAAAGCCGTCTTATCCAACCAGAACAGAGGATCCTCGTTGCCAGTTCGGTTCTGCTGCAAGACAGCGAAGCTCGCTGCAGGTCCGCATCGAGTACCAGGACTTTTCGAGCTCGGCGGAAGGTACTTGCAAGTTTTGTTATCGCCAATTTTCGTGACTCTTTGTACTGAGGATTCACGGGAATGCAGAGGGTATCGATCCAGAATGCAGTCGGCTTTAGGTGCGCTTTCGAGCCCGATGCAACCACTGAGCTGATTCGCTTGAGCCTCAGTAATTGGCATTCGGGTAATGCATTATCCCTGGGGTTTCCAAGACCGTGGGCCCAAACATGAGAAATGGCGATATATTCGAGAGTGTTAGCATTATAATCGAAAATTCTGACCTTCGGGCGGTTTTCGTAATCTGCTCCGGAAGGCAGATAGACGATTGGTGTCCCTCCGCTATGCAGAATGGCGCACACCTTCTCTTGATCGATAGATATGATCCTACAGGATTCGGTAGCGGCGCAAGCATCAGTGTGTATTGTACGGTAGTCGTCATCTTTGATTTGAAGAGCGAAACATTGCGCCGATGAGCAGCTGCTGTGATCCAAGGTAGATGAAAATGAGCGCCGAAGTGTACTTGCAAGCCAAACCCCTGTATTATCCAGACTCGTAGTCAACATTGACACATCATTTGGGCACCAATTACTCTGCAGTAATCGGGTCTCGAGAGGATTCTTCCGCTGTAAGAATGCGACGAACCTCAAGGGAGACATGTGATATTCCACGGGCCAAATCTGAATCGCAGCCTTTGTGAGTGTCTCGCCTAGAACCAAGATTGCCAGAATATGGTCTAAAGGAAGTACTGAAGATATGCTCCAGGCTTCCGAGTCAAGATGCCCTTCTCCATGTACCCCGAAGACATTGTTGACCACGGACATGCACTGACGAACCTGATCCTGACGGTGTTTGAATTCTTCTAATGGAAGATCTTTGGCTCTCTTCTTCATCCGATCCAAACGGGCAGCCAAAGGAACTGTAGTGATGAAACACCCCTCGCTGTTCTGCTGTTGGAATGCATACACGTCTTCATGTGAGTTACCAATTCGCAGCACATCGAACAGCATCCCAAAGAAGAGCCATGCTTGCATCAAACTACTTGGTGATTCCAACACACTTTTGGTATCATTGATTCGTACAGGGCCCTTTCGCCGATCAATCTTCCAACCAACGCGCTCGGGAAACCCCAAAATACCCTGGCCATCGTAATGGTCCACGCTGCACAAGCACTCGATCTTTGGAGATCGGTAAGCAGGATCCTCTATCTCAGGTAAGTGATCCATAAGGTGCCTCGGACAAATGCGCTGTAAATGGGAATTTACATCGGCCAGTTCAGCGGCCCTGAGAGGTCAATGTCTAGAAACGCGGGTGGATCTGACCAATTAGAATTTTAAGTGAGTGAAATTGAACCGCCAACTACTAGGTACTGTTGGAAGTTTCACCAAGTACGGGGTAATACTATTGTCATTTCGTTTCCAGCTGTTGTATAACTGTGCCGCTTTCAAAATGAATTTGCCTCAGAGGATTTGCGGCTTCGGTAAATTTTACCTTAACTTCTGTTATTTACTGTAAAAATGTGATCTGGTGTTGGCACGTTTAGAATGCGCCGCACCATCAGCCTCAGCACAGTAAAAGTAAGGTCATTTTGACCAATCTCCTTAACACATAACTCCTCGCTACTGTTGTATTGCTTAGTCAAACATCTTCAAGCTTGAGGCCTCTCACGGATTGAACTTCTTCAGCCCTTACAGTACTCCGATCTTTGCTCTTACCGCCATTCCTAGAAATTACTGCGGAATAGTGCTTACATTACCCTTTGCTTTATTAGTGAGAGTTACGAAGAGCTACTGGTCCTCCGTTTTATCATACATTCATAATCATAAAAGGTTTCTTGCTCCGCCTCTGTTCCTCACGTGACAGTGTTGTCTTACATGTAGACTTCACAGCTGTTGTGATTTAGCAAGTGAAGGCGGTGAACATGGATTCATTGCAGAAGTCGAATTGCTTAAGAATTGAGGCCTCGTCCATGTCAAGAGAGTTGCAATTATGGAATTCCATTATCTACGTGCGCGTCTCTGCGATCGTTAATTAGGTGCCATGTTCTGCCATCTTGCCGCAGCACCGCAGGCTTACGTTCCTGAAATCCAACAGTCTTGACAATGTCGGTAAGGAGCGAGTACAACAGTCAGGCAGGCAGTAGCTTATGAGCGGCCATCCTGTTTCAATGAGGCGGTGCTCGTACACTGAGTCGTAGAAAAGGCAGACCAACTCCCTTCACTCACGTCAAAAGCCCAGATCATACACATCTATCGGACTCTATACAGCCATTCATTCTTAGATCAACATCCGTCCCTCTCCATCTACCGTCCTCGTTCCTACTCATTGTGATGCATTGCTCAATGAACTACCTCCCTACAATCACTTTCCTCCTTTCAGCCTCGCTATTTTCGACCTACGCCTCGCCATTAGACAAACGTCAAGGAGGTTGCGACGCCAACGGACTCTGCAACAACTACCACGCTGGCAACTGTGAGCTCATATGGACGCCCGGCATAGCACAGAATAAACCCATGGATTTCGAGGTCCTCGACGCTGCTGACAGCACTCTGCGGATTGATTCTCAGGACCTGTCGCCGGCATGGCCTGCCAAAACCGTTCTCGGTTGCGGCCTGTCAAGTTATTGCATCATCCAATCGGTGAAAGGAAAGCCCGCGCACTTCCTCTATGGAAACAACGATATTGATCTGGATCCGGCGGCTGCTGTCCCTCCGGCAACAGGATTCAATGTTAATGCGGCACCGGTCGGAAAATGCTCAAAAAGCACGCAATACCCAGGAAGATTGATGTGTACATTTGTGTGCGAAGTTAACGGATGAATGGCGCGTTCTTTATCGCCTCTTGTACTGAACTAATATCTTCCGAGTCAATTCCGATACTAATTACTTTCAGGGTAAATTGGATTCGGGGTCGATTTATATTATTTCCTAATTAATTTACTTTGGACCGGGGGTCGATTTGTATTACTTTTTAATTTATTTATATTCTAATAAAAGTCAATTTATATCCCGATAAGGGTCAATTTATATTACTTCCTAATTGATTTGCTTTGGACTAGGGGTTAATTTATATTACTTCTTAATCTATTTATATTCCGATAAGGGTTAATTTATATTTTAATAAGGGTTAATTTATATTACTTCCTAATTAATTTACTTTAGATTAGGGGTCGATTTATATTACTCCTTAATCTATTTATATTCCAATAAGAATCGATTTATATCCTAATAAGGGTTAATTTGTATTAGTTTTTTATATTATTATTTTCCCCTTTTAATCGTATAACGCGTTTTTAATTTTCTATTTAATTATTATTTCCCCTAACCCTTTATCTTTTTTCTTTCTTTTATATTTTTCCTAATCCTCGCCCTTAATTATAATAGAATTAATTATATATTATCTGCAATCCTTAATTCTTATTTATATTTAATATTAATATAAAATCTTAATATAACGCCCGTAATTCTATAGTTTAAAAAGCTATTTAAATATAAATTATTCCGATTTCCTAAAACTTGCTTACGATAAATATATTATTTAATTCTAATATTTTAATTTAAATTATATATTTAAATTAATCCTCGATAATATTTCTAGGTTTATTAACTTTTCTATCCTTTATATTTAGATTTTCTATAATAATTATATATACCGCTAATACCTTTATATCCTTTAGTATTATAATATAATATATATTTATTATAAAAAAGAATATAACTTTATAAACTATTTAATTTCAGGCTAAAGCCGGAATCGATCTTATATTACTAATCGCCGCGGATATACTAAAGAAGAAAATTAGGATTCCAAAATTATATATTAATAAATTATTATATTTAATAAAAGATAATTTTATTATTATATTAATTTAAACTTTATTATCCTTTTATTTACCCTTCGGATCCCTACTTTACCCCTTTTAATTTTAAAATATATTTATATTATTATTATTAAGGTCTTTATCTACCGCTGGTTAAATAATACTTAATTAATATTATTTATAATAATTATTTTAAATCCGGTAAGGTTATATACCTTAAAAGTTAACTTATACTATAATTAAGCTGCTTATTATTTATAAGGTTTTATAATAAAAAGCTTCTCTTTTTTAATTAACTTCTTCTATTATAACAAAAAAGGGTTAGAGCAAATTTGCTTTATATTTAACTTATTAATTATTATTATATATAATTCCCTTTTATATTAAAAGATTAATATTTTTGATTAAATTATAATTAATATATTTATTAATTATAAAAACTGAATTAAAGTATTTTTATAAAGTAAATTATAAATAAAAATATAAAAAAAATATAAATAAATATAGAAAAGCTTATTTTATTTTATTATCCAGATTTACTTAAATAATAATAATCTAAAGTATATTTTCGTAATAGTAAATCGGTTTATATAATATAAATATCCGCGGAATAAATATAAGACGAAACCCTTAACCGGAAGAGGTAGAATTACTTAAAATATTATTAAAAATATCTTATTAAAAGTATAGGAATATTAGCAATCGCCCTTTTTAATTATTAATTATATAAATAACTTAATAAAAATATTATTATTATATTTTTTATTATCTTTAATATTAACGGTATTATAGGGGGTTTTTATAAATCTATTATTATAATTTTATATTTTACTATATTTATTAAAGGGGCCTACTTAATTATAATTTAAATATTTATTTAAATAAAAAGATTAAAAGTAATAAAATATATTTATAATTATCTCTCCGAACTCTAAGAGAATATCTTATTTAATAATTTACTTATTTTATTTACTTAAGTATTATATCTTTATACTTTTGGTTAGTAATTGCGTAATTACTTTATTAATATTAATTATATTATTTAAAAGGATAATTATAGCTAATTAAGTTTTAAAGATATTTAATTTTCCCTTAATAAATTTAATTAATTTATTTAAAAGGAAATCCGTAAACTTTAAGGCCTTCTAATCTAATTTATTCTATTTTAAAAAGACTATACCTTTCGATATATATAAATACTTATATTCGAATTTAAGAAGTTAATAAATAACCTAGTAAAAAAAGATATAAAATAGTCTTTCTTTATAAAGCCCGAAAATTAATTAGAAAAATAACAACTTTAATTAATAAATATATTATTAAGCTCGGACCTTTTATATTAATAGTTTTTTATAGTTAGTCTATTCTTAAGTAATATCTTAGACAAAAAAGTAGCCTAGAACTAATAATACGTTATTAAATATTTGAAAATATATTATTAATTCCTCTTATTACTCTTGCTATTAATATATATTTTAAAGAGATAATTATTATAAAATATAAAATTACTTAGCTTATATATCTTTAATATTATTTTTGGGGGGAATTATAATATCTTTATTAAATAAAAATTAATTAATTTCGTTATTTCTTATTATAAAAGATATAAGTTTAATAATATTATCAAAATTATTTATTACTATTTCCTTAAAGCTATTAATCAGATTCTAATATAATATTTAATTCTGATTTATTTATTTATATAATAATTAGCCGAGTTTTACCCCGTTTTATTTAGCTATTCCGCTTTTCTTTAGGCTATAAACGCGGATAATCCGTAGAGATCTAATTGTTTATTATAGGTATTCGTTAACTAATTTACTACGGTTATAAGATAAGACTATTATTTAATTATTACAATTTATTATTATATTATTATTATAATATTAAAAGAATATATCCTTAAAGGTAACTATTTCGACTAGTAGCTAGACTAGGGCTATATAAATATTATTAATTAATAAATAAGCTATATTAATTCTATCGCAAAGGCGCTTTATAACTGTTTTATAATCGAATAATTCGAATATATTAAAGTTTTTTATAAATATTATTACCAGATTAGTCTTGCTTAGTATAAGCTTATTTATCGGCTCGATACTGACTTTTTTTTTATATTTTCGGAGATAGCCTACCAAACCGATATCGCCGTAGAAGAAGTTGTAAATATTATCGGAGAAAAGGTAATAAAAAAGTTGGTAAAGGAGGTTACCCCTACGGCTATAGAAGAGATAATAAAAATAGTATTAATAAATATATTATAAACCTAATAAGCTTTGCTACAAGCTCCGCTATTAATTTTATTAAAGTATAGAACTCCTTCTATAAGAGACGTAGCCTTGCCCTAGATCAAAACAAAAGGAGGATTCGACCTAAATAATAATATAAGTTTTAGTAATTCTGGTTTTGCTAAATTTCTGTTAATTTTAGCTTTATTATCTTCTTTATTGCCCTTTTTTATATTATTCGAATCGATCCCTTTTAGGCCTAACCCTCCTATTTCCCTTTCTTTGTATATTTTTCTCCCTTAATAGTAGCCTTTGGCTTTTAAGTCCCTTAATATTTAGGCTAGCCCTTACGCCTCTAGAGTAATCGTTCCTATCGGGGCTTACCGGTAAGTAAAAGGCAGTACCTTTAAAGGTTATACCGGCCTAAGATTATTTAAGCTAAAGCAGCTAGTACTACGAATAGCCTTACCTCGGAGGGTTCTATTACCTATAGCTCTGCCCTTCCTTTCGAAAATAGTATTATTTATAATATTATCTGTAGCTTCAAAAGTAATATTAATCTTTCTTCGGAGATATATTATCCCCCTAGCGATCCCTATAATATATATAATATTCCTTAATTGGAAAAAACCTTCCGGTAGCCTAATCTTATATATATAATAAGAATAAATATAATTTTAATAAGACTTCTAATATTAATTCCTTATAACCCAGAAAGAGCTATATTAACAAAGCCTAGATTATTAATAGGAAATATTTAATTTTATCTTGGAATAAGACTACAAACAGAAGAGGGAAAGCGGTTAATAGAGTTAGAATATTATATATAGCAAGAAGTAAGAGTTAGGTAAACAAGAAATCTAATTTATATAGAAATACCTTATTCGGTAATAATATAAAAAGTTAAGGTTATTACCCTATATTATTTATAAATAATATACTAAATTATTATATCAAAGTTACTTAAATAGCCCTTATATTATTTGCAAATAATATATTATATTACTATATTAAAG
>JAABUQ010006326.1_pt1 | contig 18049 bp, 15 predicted proteins | sample 5560001 | NCBI WGS metagenome assembly JAABUQ01 (sample SAMN10711888, study PRJNA513371) | rock metagenome | isolation source: Antarctica rocks | place: Antarctica: Victoria Land, Finger Mt nord | collected 2015-12-18
CTCCAACTACTACAAAAATGGTTGATGTTCTGATTGCCACTGCTCTTGATTTAGTCAATCCTAAACATTTACGAAACTGGTTTACCAACTGCTGCTATTGTACTCGATAAACCTGCAATCCGCTGTAAGTCAATTCATATAGAAAAAGTCTGTATTACCTGCTGTGGAGCGAAGCCGAGAACCGTTTATTAGCCTATTGCTTTACCACCTATTTAAGTGGTCAGTTGTTAGTCCCACGCTCCACCTTTACTTGCGGGGGCGCACTCATGGTGCCGAAAACGTACCTAAACAAGGACCGCTGGTAGTTGTCAGCAATCATGCCAGTTACTTTGACCCACCGCTGCTCTCGTGTTGTGTAGGGCGACCTGTGGCATACATGGCAAAGGAGGAGTTGTTTCGTATTCCCATTCTCAAGCAAGCAATTCAATGGTACGGTGCTTACCCGGTGAGCCGGGGAACCTCAGATCGAAGCGCCATTCGTTCCGCCCTCAAGTGTCTTGAAGCTGGGTGGGCTACAGGTATTTTCTTGCAAGGAACTCGCACACCTGATGGACGGATCATAGACCCAAAATTGGGCGCTGCGCTGATCGCCGCGAAGGCAAAAGCGCCATTGCTACCGGTTAGTTTGTGGGGGACTCAGGGGATTCTACAAAAAGGCTCTGCGATTCCTTACCCTGTCCCAGTCACCGTGCGAATTGGTCAGTTGATCCATGCCCCTAGTTCTACGCAGCGGGAAGAATTGCAGGCTGTGACCCAACAGTGCGTGACGGTGGTTAATGCCCTGCACGATTTGGGGCGTTGAAGCAGAAATGAAATAGTTAAAATGAGCAGGTTATGCCAGATTTAAGAGCGGAATTAGCAGAAAATTTGGATGAGGCGGAGTGGAACTGGCTCGTTCCCCACTTTCAACGGGATGCTGTGGTTATGGTAGCGACTCAACTAGACTTACTCGATGTCGGAGTGGCGATCGCCAGTGATAACGTTTCATCCGTGCAGCATTGGATTGGTGAGCAATTAATTTATAAACCCTCGCCGGGTCAACTGGCAGATTGGAACGGCAACCGCACCAAGAGATTTAACACTCTAATTGTGCAGCCTTATGTTCTTGTGCAAGAACCAGTTGCCGCGTGAATCGCGCTTGTTTTAACCTTTGTCTCTAATGAGCTTCGCACCCGTATGACCGGTTGTTAACCATAGCCAAGCTCTGGCTCCATCCCGAATGGCTTTTTCAATTGACTCAGGCGATCGCTCAGACGGTGCCGAAACTGGTTTGAAATCAATTCCCCGACTGCCCAGAACAATTTCTCCAATCACACAGGCACGACGCATGTGGTAATCAGAGGTAATTAAATAGATGCTTTTGATGCTACGAGCCCGCAACTCCTCGACCAACGTGGTGAAGTTTGTCACCGTGTCCACCGCTCGATAGTCCAAGTGCAGACGACTCTGGTCAACTCCAGCTTTGGCAAATACCCTCTCGGCGTAACCTTTTGGGCTACCAGAAGAAATCCAAATTGGTATATCTGGATGCTGACGAGCGAATTGCGCTGCAAACTTCTCTCGCTGGGTTGATCCACCTAAAACTAAAATTGCCTGGGGTTGCTCCATCTGGCTTCTAATCTCGCTGTAGCCAAACCAAAGCAAAATTGGTAGAGCTAGCATTAGACACGGAAAACGCCCACTCCTAGACCGCCGCTTTTTTACTCGTCGATAACGTCGCCTACTCAGATAGATTGGTTCCGCATAACAACACGATTATTTAGAATGACATATTCCTCTTCCGGGTTGGGCATTATTAAGTAAGTAATTTGTTGCTAGAAAACTTTGCCTAAAAAACAGCGATGCTAGGAAGTTGCTACCAACTCACACTGTGACTAAGGGAGATAGAAGTGACTCAAGAGCCTGAGTGGAAAACCCGACGCCAGCGAGTTAACGCGAAACTGAGGTTACTGAGCCCTGAATGGGAGATTATCAAGTACCATGATCGCTTAGATGTCTCTCAACTTTCATGCCATGCGGTTGAGGAATACCCAACGGCAAACGGTCCTGCTGATTATGCCCTGTTTGTTAAAGCTCAGCTCTTAGGCATCATAGAAGCAAAAAGGGTATCAGTTAACCCTCAGAATGTTTTAGAGCAGGCGAAGCGGTACTCAAGGGGAGCATTTGATGGGGCAGGAAATTGGCAAGGCTATCGAGTGCCGTTTCTTTATGTCACAAATGGCGAGTTGATCTACTTTGTGGATGTCAGAGACGAAAAATATATTTCGCGTAAGATCGCTAACTTTCACACAGCCGATGCCCTTGAGGAGCTTTTTGGGCGGGATCTATCGGCTGGCTATACTTGGCTGCAAAATACTCCGATCAGCATAGAGGGATTACGGGACTATCAAGCGGAGGCGATCGCTTCTGCTGAGTCAGCGATTGCTCAAGGTAAACGAGCTATGTTGATTGCAATGGCAACGGGAACCGGGAAGACTTTCACTACAGTTGCTCAGGTATATCGACTGCTGGAGTCGAAAGCAGCCAAGCGGATTCTGTTTTTGGTTGACCGTAGGGCGTTAGCGGCTCAAGCAGTACGGGCTTTTGCGTCTTTCAACACGCCTAATGGAAACAAGTTTAATCAGGAATACGAGCTTTACAGCCAGCGGATTCGACAAGAAGACTTGGGGGAGGATATATCATTTGATGCAGCAGCACTAGACTCTGTTTACCTCACCTCACCTCAGGCTACTCACACCTATGTCTTTATCTGCACTATTCAGCGAATAGCGATCTATTTGTTGGGTAAGGAGCGAGCTGCTGTTTTAGATTCTGAGGGTATAGACGAGGAAAGTGATGCAGAGCACTTACCCATTCCCATTCACGCCTTTGATGTGATCATTGCGGATGAGTGTCACAGAGGCTATACCGCTAAGGAAACGAGCGCTTGGCGAGATACCCTGTCCTACTTCGATGCCATCAAAATTGGTTTGACGGCTACGCCTGCACCTCATTCTCTGTCATTGTTCTATGAGGTGATTTACCGCTACACCACTGAACAAGCGATTTTAGATGGCTATTTGGTCGATTATGAGGCAGTCAAGTTGCGGTCAGAGGTACGAATGAAAGGAGTCTTCCTTCGAGAGGGGGAGATGGTCGGTTTAGTGGATACGAGCACCGGAGCAGAGGTTTATGACCAGCTAGAGGACGAGCGAGAATTTTCTACTACTGAAATCGAGCGTCAGATTACGGCACCGGATAGCAACCGCAAAATTATTCGAGAAATTGTCAAGTACGCCAATCGGCATCAGCAAGAGACGGGACGCTTCCCCAAGATTTTGATTTTTGCTATCAATGACCTGGCACACACGTCCCATGCAGATCAGCTTGTCAGGATTTGCCGGGAAGAGTTTGGGAAGGGAGATGATTTCGTTCAAAAGATTACGGGTAGCAAGAGCGTTGATCGCCCGTTGCAGAAAATTCGAGAGTTCCGTAACCGTCCCAACCCTAAAGTTGTGGTAACAGTGGATATGCTCACAACCGGTGTAGACATTCCTAGCCTGGAATTTGTTGTGTTCCTGCGTCCGGTCAAGTCTCGAATTCTGTGGATTCAGATGCTCGGTCGAGGAACTCGTCTCTGTCCTGAGATCAATAAAACTCATTTCAAGATCTTTGACTGCTTTGACGGCACGTTGATTAAGTATTTTGACAACACCACGGATCTGAAGATCGAGCCGCCCCGCAAAGACCCAGTTCCTTTAGAGAAGTTGATTGAGAACATTGATGCTGGTTTAGAGCGGGATTACAACCTCAAGCTTTTGCTTAAGCGGTTACGACGTGTGGAACACGGCATGAGTGGGGAGGCACGACGGCAATTTGCTGATTATATTCCTGATGGAGATATTGGCAGGTTTGCCGGTGAGCTACCGCAACGGTTGCAACAGGATTTTGTCAGTACCATGAACCTGCTACAGGATCAGGGCTTTCAAAATTTGCTGCTGAACTATCCCAAGCCTCCCAAGTCCTTTTTAATTGGATATGAGGTTGAGGATACTGTTTCTTCTAGGGTAATGAGTCCTGGTGGCAGCTATAGGACAAAGAAAGCTGACAGACCCGAAGATTATCTGGATAAGTTCGCTCGGTTTGTGCGAGAGAACCCAGAGCAGATTGAAGCAATTCAAATATTGCTGGAGCGTCCTAGAGCTTGGAGAACCGAGGTACTAAATGAGTTACGGAGTCAGTTAGCCAGTCATAAATTCTCTGAACGGGAACTGCAAAAGGCGCATAAGCAGGTGCATAATAAGCTGGCTGATATTATCTCAATGGTGAAACATGCGGCTCGTCAGGAGGAACCGATTTATAGTTCCATTGAGCGGGTAGACCGGGCATTGGCAACGGTGAAGGCTGGCAAGTCTTTTAGCGTAGAGCAGGAGAAATGGTTAGGTTACGTTCGCGAACACCTGATCCAAAACTTGACCTTAGAGCCAGATGATTTTGACTATGCCCCAATTTTTGAAAGCAAGGGGGGTTTAGGGAAGGCAAAGAAGGTGTTTGCGGGGGGGTTGGATCAGTTGATTCGGAATATTAATTGGGCGATCGCTGCGTAGCCCTTGTGATGAAGGAGAGTTATTTTGTCTGACATTGTCAATAAGCTGTGGGGTTTTTGCCATACTCTACGCCATGACGGGATTGATTACGGAGATTACATCGAGCAACTGACCTATCTGCTGTTTCTCAAGATGGCAAATGAGAAGGGGATTGAGATCCCCAGTGGATGTGAGTGGGAGAGCCTGAAGAAATACTCTGGACAAGCGTTAGCTGACCACTATCTAGATTTGTTGCGACGATTGCGAGAAGAGTCAGGGTTGCTGGGTGATATTTTTAGTCAAGCCCTGCCTCGGTTTAACAATCCGGTCAATCTGAAGAAGCTGATTGCGATGATTGATGATCAGGAGTGGTCTGCTTTAGATGTAGATGTGAAGGGAGCGGCATTTGAGGGGCTGTTGGAAAAAGCAGCTAGTGAGGGTAAGAAGGGAGCGGGACAGTACTTCACGCCTAGAGTGCTAATTCAGTCCATTGTGAGGGTGATGAAGCCCGATCCGAGGGTTAGCCCTGAGTTTAAGATTAGCGATCCTGCCTGTGGGACGGGTGGATTTTTGGTGTGTGCCTATGAGTGGCTGTTTGAGTTGACTCAAGGGGCATTTGATCGACAGGACATTAAGCGGGTTAAGCAAGGCACTTATTACGGTCAAGATTTGGTGCCTCGCCCTCGTAGACTGGCATTGATGAATCTGTTTCTGCACAATCTCCAACCCAAGATTTATTTGGGAGATTCAATTTATGATTCTCCTCGCAGTGAAAAATACGACTGTATTCTTACAAATCCCCCATTTGGGACAAAGGGGGCAAATCAGGCACCAACCCGTGATGATTTTACGATTGAAACCAGTAACAAACAGCTTAATTTCGTCCAGCATGTGGTGAATGTCCTCAAGCCTGGAGGACGGGCAGCAATGGTGTTACCCGATAACTGCTTGTTTGAGGATAAGGCAGGGGAGGTATTTGAAATTGTGATGCAAGATTGTAATGTTCATACGGTTTTGAGGTTGCCTAGAGGTACGTTTACGCCTTATTCACAGGGGGTAAAGGCAAATGTGGTGTTTTTCCAGAAAGGCTTACCGACTGAGAATGTCTGGATTTTTGATGCCCGTTCTAACGTGCCTGGAATCACGAAAAAGGAACGTCCGCTAATACCACAGCATTTTGTAGAGTTTGAGCAATGCTATGGCGAAGATCCCAATGGTCACAGTTCTAGAATTGATTTGGGTACAGAAGGACGGTTTAGAAAATTCTCACTCAGTGAGATTCAGGCAAGAGATTACAAGCTAGATCTTACCTGGCTCAAGGATGAGAACCTAGAAGGCGAACTACCGGAGCCTCAAGTTTTAGCAAGTGAAGCCGTTACAGAATTAGAAGCGGTAGTAGATGACTTGCGAGAGATTCTGCAAGCTTTGGAAATGAGTGAAGATGGAGATTAATTGTAACCGTTCACGGGGGGTAAATCATGCGTATAGATACTACAGCTCTTGCTTAGCAAGGGGTCGAGGGGATTTATGGCATGAGAGAATCGTACCTAAAATCCCTAAAAGACAATTTGCAGAGCAGCATAGCACTTTTGGCTACTCACAATTATCCGAAAAAAATCAAATCTAGGCTGTTTTTCGTACTGATTCTGTCTGATCTCATATCGGACATTTTTCCGCTACCCCCCTGAACGGTTACGATTAATTGAAGATAGCAAAGTGAGTGGGGACAATCTAGATGGCAGAGATCCTAAGCTTTGAGGAGATGAAAAAACGCTACTATGGCGAGTGGCTTTTAATTGCCCATACAGAGATGGATGAGGATATGAATGTGATCCGAGGTGAGGTATTAGCTCATTCTTCTGATCGAGATGAGGTTTACCGAGCAATTTCTTCTAGAGAAGGCAGATCCGTAGCAATCGAGTATGTGGGTGATATTCCCAGCGACTATGCTGTAATGCCGAAGAGACTCTATCAAGCTCAGCGTCACGGCACTTTGCTGGGGATATGTGCAGCCATTGGGGTGGAAGATAGTGAAAGTATGAGTTATGCTCAAATTTAGTCAACAGGTAAACAAAATGATAGCCTATAAAAAGCGTATTACTATTACAGATCCGAATAATTTAGTTTTGTCAGACTTGCCGTTTCAGCCCGGTCAACAAGTGGAAGTGGTGATTTTAGGTGTGGACAAAGAAAGAATGGCTGTAGTGCAAGAATTGCGGGACTTACTCAAAGAAACACAAGCATTACACGCAGACAACCCAATGACTGAGGAAGAGATAGCGGCAGAAATCGAGGCTTACCGCCGTGGAAAATGAAAATAGTTATTGATACTAATGTCTTAATTTCAGCAGCAGTAGCTGGCAGGAATCCAGAGGCGGTTATCTTATTTATTGTTGCTAATCCAAATTTTGAGTGGATTGTGTCAACCGAGATATTGACGGAGTATAAAGCCGTTTTAAGTCGAAGTCGGCTAAGATTGAGAGAGGAAAAGCCGGAAAGATGGTTTTACATTCTTGACGCTGCCACAACTGTTGTTGAAGTAAACACCTCAATAGATTTTCCTCCTGATCAAAAGGATGCAAAGTTCTTAGCTTGTGCCGTTACTACTAATGCTGATTTTTTAATTACAGGAGACAAACACTTTTCTCAAGCACAGAGTTTAGTTAATACTGCGATTGTTTCTATCTCAATTTTTAAAAGACTTGTGTGTGATGTTTGGTGATGAATTGAGAGGGTGATTAGTGAGTGAATTCTGTGCTGGTTGGATTCAAGTAAAGCTACCTATAGTTTCTGAAATTATTATGGGTCAGTCCCCACCATCGTCAACGTACAATAAGCATGGTCAAGGATTGCCTTTTTTTCAAGGAAAGACTGAGTTTGGAAAGCTTTATCCAGTTCCTGTTAATTACTGTAGCAGTCCTAATAAAATTGCTATTTCTGGTGACATTTTAATTTCAGTTCGTGCGCCTGTTGGACCTACTAATCTTTGCCAAGAACGTTCAGCTATTGGAAGAGGTTTAGCAGCTATACGACCATTAGGCAATATTCAGTCGCTTTATATCCTTTTTTATTTACGGAGTATTGAAGAACATTTATCTAAACAAGGCACGGGCTCGACATTCACTGCAATTAGTAAAACAGACATTGAGGATATAGATATACTGATTGCTCCGTTGAATGAACAACGCCGCATTGTAGCAAAGCTGGAAAAACTGCTGGCTAAAGTCGATACCTGCAAACAACGACTAGACAAAATTCCTCTCATCCTCAAGCGTTTCCGTCAATCCATCCTGACTGCTGCCTGCTCTGGTCGTCTCACCGCCGACTGGCGAGAAAAAAATCTCAATTTCACATCTTTAATTGAGGTTTTAGAAGAAAATAATGTCGATGATTCCAGTAACCTACCTTCAACTTGGTGTTTAACTTCGGTTGGAGATGTTATTGAAAACATCAAATATGGAACTTCAAAAAAATGTGATTACGCTTTGAAGGGTGTTCCTGTACTACGAATTCCAAATATAGGTGATGGAATTATTGATTCTACAGGCCTGAAGTATACCGAGCTATCACCAAAAGAGTTTGAGGAACTTAAACTAGTTCCTGGTGATATCTTAGTAATTCGCTCAAACGGAAGTGTTTCATTAGTTGGGAAATCAGCAATTATAAGAGAGGCTGAAAAAGATTTTGCTTATGCTGGTTATTTAATCCGATTGCGTCCTAATAAATCTTTAATTGAACCTAATTACCTGAACTTTTGTTTTTTAAGTTCTGAGGTTCGATTACAAATTGAAATTCCCGCAAGATCTACAAGTGGAGTAAACAATATAAACAGCAATGAAGTAAAACAACTTAAAATCCTAATTCCGCCTCTTGAAGAACAGAAAGAGATTGTCCAACGTGTAGAAACTCTCTTCAAAATTGCTGACCAAATCGAACAACGCTATCAAAAAGCCAGATCATACGTAGACCAACTCTCTCAATCCATCCTCGCCAAAGCTTTCCGGGGTGAACTCGTCCCCCAAGACCTCAATGACGAACCTGCCTCTGTTCTGCTAGAGCGAATCCGGGCAGAACGGGATAAGGAAGGCAAGAGCGAAAAGGCAAAAGTGAAAAGTACAGGGCGACGGGGCGGGAAGGCAAAGCAGCGGTTATCAGAGCCAATTCAGTTGGAACTCCCAGAGCTAGATTATTCAGAGTAGTCTGAACTAAGTTTGAAGAGTCTCCCGGATTGCTACTTGCCCACTTTGAAATGCAGTCAGCAGATTGCCGCAATGCTCAACAGACCTTGCTGAGATTGCAGAGGCAATCCAGTCTTAACGGCAAGATTATAGGACAATACAGAAGTCGCTCCCTCTGTATGGTCGATCACTGAGCCTGATGAGCCAATTTATCCTGAACGCTGCTCATATTTCATTTAACGGGACTGGCGCGGTTCGAACGCGCGACCTAGCGCTTCAGATTTGTGTGAGTTTCCCCACTCTCTGGACTATACCTTCACCATAGGCTGGAAGCCCTTAGGCGGTGGCCATCTAGTCTCTACACCTTCCTGGCTCGAAATTGTAACATTGGTATGTTGTTTCGACTCAGGCTTGGCTCGGTATTCCCATGAAGTGTCAGTATTGTGGTAAGGAGACAACCAACCCAGGTTTCTGTAATCGTTCTTGTCCATCACTGGGAGTTTGACAATGGTCTTTTCACTCTTTAGGGTTCACCGAATTTGACCACATTCACTTATAAAGTTTCCTCCATAGTGCCCGATTAGTTCAGGAGGCGCTCGCTCTATCCAGCTGAGCTACAGCCCCAGTCGTTTAGCAATAATAATATAACACTTGACTGGGCTAAACACCTACTCTAGGAAATTTTAGCTAGACCGCCAGGGCTGATCCCAAGGACCGCCGCCGGTTTCTAAGCCACACTGAGAGCTTTGGGCTTCTAGGATGAGTTGAGACTTGCCGCCAGAATGCGATCGCAGTCGCAAACTCACCTGACCCTGCATCGTGTCGCGGCAGCAGAATACTAAGCCGTTTTCCGCTGGCGCACGCAGAGGAGTACCAGGGAGATCTGTCTTCCCAATCAACTCAATCTCATACTGATCGTTCCGGGCTTTCATCTGCCAACTGCCCCAAGGCTGAATATCCCACTCTACCTCGGAGTTCCACGGTACGAACTCGTAGAACTTGCCCCGATAGTGCAGCCCGATCATCGCTACCGACTCCATCCACCACAATACACCTCGCCTACCGCCACCGGCTGTTAAGGCAAGGTCTGATTCACCGTCAAAACTATTGCAATTGAGCCAAAACCATTTTTGGGGAAAGGCACCGCCCCAATTTTTTTCACCGTAGGCTGGCGCATTTGTAAACTCATAGCGTTTTCCCTTCCACTCAATCCATCCCGTTGCCAACCCATGAGCCATCAAAATCTGCCATCCGGGCTCAAAAATTGGCAAAAACGATAACCAGCCAGCTGTAGATTGTTGTAATGCATTTTTATTGCCCCAGCCATATACAGGCTCAATTGAATACTGCCAACGGCAAGAGTTACCACTACCCGGATCATCAATGACTCCTTGATTCCAGGTATCTGTAGCCTGATAACCTTGCTGCACATGGCGCTTAAACTCAGATGGCATTAGCCAGATGGGTTGGATAGGTACATTTGTTTTGCTCCAATGCCCCAACCCCAAAACATCGCAACTAGCCCAAAACCGCTTCACATCCGGAAAGGTGCGCCACAGATATTCATCATCTGGACCAAGAATTTGTGCTGCACCGCCACTGTAGGGCTTACCACCAGTAGGGTCTTCGATGGAATACATGAAAGCAAAGGTACTACCGTGTTGGGGCAAAGTCACGCGGTAATACCAACCTTCAAAGAAGCGGTGACTACTGCTATTCCAGTGATAGCCACTATGAGGTGTTTGAGTCGAGTGAGAATTTTTGAAAATATTAACCATAGTTCGTTTTGAACCTACAGGGCTCCCCTACTCCCACTTCAGCAGTTGCCTTACTTTCCGTTCGCCTTACTCGGCTGGGGTCCTGAGAGGACAAATTTTTCGGGATTTCTTAAGAATGTGTCACAATTCTTTTCTAATGCAACACAGATATTGCCTAATGCTTGTTGGTAATGGTCTATATCACCTTGCTGAAGGAAGAGTTTTGCAGCTTTCTGTAAATCCTCAACTGCTCCCCAATAATCTTTATTAGGGTCTCCGCTATATTGGGCAATTTCATAGCGAACAATACCCCTTTTAACATAAGCTTCTGCCTCTTGGGGATTGAGGATCAGTGCGTGGTTGAAGTCATCAATCGCTGCCCTATAGCCTTTATTAGAGTCCCCGCTATATTGTGCAAGCTTATAGCGAACAATACCCCGTTTAACATAAGCTCCGGCCTCCTGAGGACTGAGGGTTAGTGCATGGTTGAAATCATCAATCGCTGCCCTGTATTCTTTATCCGGATCTTTGCTGTATTGGGCAATTTCATAGCGAACAATACCCCTTCTCAGATAAGCTTCTGCCTCTTGGGGGTTGAAGATTAGCGCGTGGTTAAAGTCATCAATCGCTGCTTTGAAATCTCTATCCGGATCTCCGCTATGTTGGGCAATCTCATAATGGGCATTACCCCGGTTTACATAAGCTTTAGCATCCTTGGGGTTAAGGCTAATTGCTTTAGTATAGTTCTCAATTGCTCCGTCATAGTCTCCAAGTTTAGAGTAAGCATACCCCTGGTTGTAGTATGCTGCGGAACCTTTAATGCCATTGGTTGCTGAGTTGGGCGCAGTAGCATCACTAGTTGTTGGTAAAGAGGTAGCGCTGGAATCGGTACTAAAGTTAAGGTCATTAACGATCACTAGTACTTCTAAGCATCCCAACACAGCAACACCAAACAAGCCAAGCACAAAAGGATTAAACCTCTTTTTTGTCGGAGTCTTGGCTAAAAAACGCGACTGATTAGGTAAGGTGCGCTTAGTAAAAGCGGGTTTGAAACCCGACTTGACTAACGGGGCTACTCGCTTCTTTTTCTTGTGAGGCAGCAGATGTTGCTTTTTTTGCACTGCCTGCCACGACGGGAACGGGTCGCGCCCGCCTAGCGCTACAGTGCGTTCACACCACGGGCAAGCTTTCATATGGTTGCCGTAGCGATGGAGGTTGTTGGTTGAGCAGGTAACTAAGGCGTTTTCTGCTTCAATCAAAGCACTTTGCCAAGCCTGGGCATTAGGGCGCATTTGCGGGTTTTCGTGACCCGACTCAAAACAACGGACAAATAGTTGTCGCAGCGTGGGATGCAGAATCTCAAGCTTTGGGGCAATCGGAGTCGAACGATAGGGCACTGACCGCCCTGTATTGTAAACAAAATGTCCAGCTTTAATCCGGGCTTCATAAGGCGGCGGGTCGCCTGCACCTTGAAAGATCCCGGAGAAAGGGTGGGTTCCTTCCATCAGCAGTTGAAAAATCAGCACTGCCAATCCAAAGAGGTCATGTTCAGGTACCCGGTCTAGCTCCCCGAAACTCTTGCCTTGGAGTTCAGGAGGGGTAAACTCAGGCTTACCAACAGGACAGCGGTAAATAATACCAGTATTGGGTTCTTTTACCTGAAATGAGTCAGTGTCTACTAACGTTACCAGCGCAGTGTCACTAACAAGAATATTGGACTCGTTCACATCGCCGATGCAATATCCACCGGCATGCAGGGCACCTACGGCAGCAGCGAGATTGCGAGCAGTGCGGTGTAGGTAGAGATAGTTGAAGAACGGACACTTTTGGCGACGGGTTTTAGGATTGTAAAAGTCAAGGATGGAGTGCATCCCGATTAAACGCGGCATTAAGAAGCCGACAACTTGCTGGCTACTATCCACTGTCCGAAGCAGCTCAACAGGCCAAGCAATAGAAGTCTTTCCGTGCTTTGCCATTGGGTTTTCAGGCGGGTTGGCCAGCATGGCGGCAAGCTTGTGCGCGTGCGCTTCTGTGGGCTTGTGATAGACCTTAGCTACTAATTTCTCATCTTGCGGTACTGCATACACATAGGCCTCGCCCCCGTGTCCTAGAGACGAGGTGAGATCGAAGGTAATGACTTGCTTGTTGGACTGGCGTTGCAACCTCATGAGACAATTGTATACCCTCAATAATTTGGGGACAATAATAGAGCAGTATGACATGTCCACAGCCGACTTTGAGATTTTGTAACCAAGCATGCTACACTTTCTGTGCAGCACGACCAAAAATAGAGAATAATGAATGACCAAAAATATTATTCAAATTACCCCTAGGTTACCACCGGCAATAGATGGTTTAGGTGATTATTCGCTTAAATTAGCAGATGGGCTATTAAAAAATTACGGTATACTAACTCACTTTTTGACGTGTCAACCAGGATTTAAGCCAGTAACAATAATTAATAGTTTCCCAGTAGTTCATCTGCCTAATCAAAGCACTACAGCCTTTCTAGACTCTCTACCAAAGAATATTTATAAAGTAGTTTTACATTACTCTGACTACCCTTACGACCAGAGATATGGTGCGCCGTTTTGGCTAGTGGAAGCCCTAGAAGCATTAAGGCAGCGGTACAGGATTCAATTGTTAGTTATGTTCCATGAGTTTCCTTACCTTTCTTTTTTAAGAAAAACATTTTATCTGTTCCCTTTTCAAAGTTTTGTAGCTTGGCGTATTGCTAAAATGGCTGATATTATTTTTACTAACAACTCTGTTTTCAAAACTACTCTTGCGAAACGATTAAATAAATCCGTAACCAGTATTCCTGTATTTTCAAATATTGGAGAGCCAGAGCATCTTTTGCCACTGAAAAAACGTAGTCGTAGGATAGTAGTATTTGGTACTGCCGGAAGAAGGGCTAGGATTTACCAGAAATCTACAGAAATGCTGGTCAATACCTGTAGACTTTTAGATGTTGAAGAAATCTGTGACCTTGGACCATCACTTAACCTAAATATATCTGAGATAAAGGGAGTACCATTGGTTCAAATGGGTGAGAAGCCTGCTCAACAAATCAGCGACTTAATGTCAAATTCATTAGCTGGAATTGCCTATTCTAATGATAACAAAAAACTGACGAAGTCCGGTGTTTTTGCTACTTATTGTGCTCATGGAGTAGTTCCTGTTATTACCCAAGCTAAGTCTTCTCAAGCAGACGGGCTTGAAGTTGGCAAACACTTTGTTTTCGCTGGTAGTACTAATATAAATACAGAATCGTTACAAACAATCGCAGACGAAGCTTATAAATGGTATAAAAGCCATAATCAGATAAAAAATGCGGAGATCTTTGCATCACAACTTTTTGGGGATACTTTTTAAATGAAAAAAGGAGCCTATCAAAGTGATACTATCTACGCCAGTGCGTAAGATTTCGACAGTTATCATCGCGCAAAATGAGGAAGAATGTATCGCTGATGCTATTCAATCTTGTCTGGCTTTTGCCGATGAGATTGTGGTTGTAGATGGGGGAAGTTGTGATACAACAGTCCAGATTGCTCAAGAACTTGGATGCAAGGTTTACATAAATGTTTGGCCTGGATATTCCAAACAGCGCAATTTTGGAGCCGAAAAGGCCAGCCACGAATGGATATTCTTCATTGATGCAGATGAGTTCGCAGACCAGGATCTAGCTTCAGCACTCCTAAGTTGGAAAAATGCAGCAGGAATAGAAGCGAACGCTTTTGCAGTAAACCGAGTGGGTGATTTTTTAGGTAAATGGCTGCACAGCAAAGCAGAATATCCGGTTAGGCTATATAACAAAAACTTATTCCGTATTAAAGATGTCTTAGTACATGAAGCCCCAGACATAGGGAAAGAACGAGTGATCAAATTGTCAGGTATTCTTTGGCATAAAGGATTCCGTACAATTGATGATCTTGTAAGTCGATTTAATAAATACACAGACTTAGATTCCCAGAAGTCACACTTGGCAGGAAAAAAATTTAGCTTGGCTCGACTTTTGCTGAAACCGCACGCTAAATTTTTGCAAGTGTATTTATGGCAGGGCATGTACAGGCAGGGATTGGCAGGTTTTGTTGTAGCAGGACTTTGGAGTTACTATATTTTTTTAAAAGAAATAAAACTTTACGAAATAGGTTGGAGGGAAGACGGCAATGCTGATCAAAGAAAAATGTAGTTTCCAGTTGCTAGCGTTTGTTAAGTATATAAAAAAATAGCCATTTGAGCAAAATGGAACAATTTGGTGTTGAGGAGAAAATGTTTATTAAACCATATGCAAATACGTTTCAGTAATTTCTCTAAAAAAGGCTTTAATTTCGGTTTGCGACCGGCACTAGCTTGGACGGCAATACTGGTGTTGATATTGGTTACAGTGCTGGGGATTTTGGCACATGGTGGTAGCGTTCTACGCTATGCTTTCCCGGCAGGAGCTTTTGCTGTAGGTCTGTTTCTATATTTACGCTATCCTCTCCTCTACTTGAGTTTTACATGGTGGATATGGTTTCTAACGCCGTTGGTTCGCCGTTTAATTGATTATCAGAGTGGTTGGCAGGAGCCCAGCCCAGTACTTCTAGCGCCGTTCTTAGTAACGTTCATAACTCTCATTACCTTTGTAAAGCATCTTCCCAAGTCGTATCACCAGGGTAGCTTGCCTTTTGTCCTTGCTTTTATGGGGGTATTCTATAGCTTTCTCGTTGGGATCATTAATACATCCCCTACTGCTACCCTCATTCCTCTTCTAAACTGGCTAACTCCTGTCCTCTTCGGTTTCCATATATATGTGCACTGGCAAGATTACCGCAGCTATCGCCAGAATATCCAGCGCACTTTCCTCTGGGGTGTGCTACTGACAGGAGCGTACGGAGTGGTGCAATACCTAGTAGCACCTCAATGGGATCGATTCTGGCTGATAAAGACTGAACTGGTAACTTTTGGCACTCCTGAGCCGCTTGGAATCCGGGTGTTTAGTACAATGAACTCACCCGGCCCCTATGCCGTAGTTATGATGGCAGGCCTACTGTTGTTATTTAGTAACCAAGGAATTTTACGTTTTCCTGCTGCAGGGCTTGGCTACTTGGCCTTCTTGCTATCATTAGTACGCTCTGCTTGGCTAGGATGGCTTGTAGGATTTATTACCCTTGTCACTTCTCTAAAAGCACGTCTACAGATGCGCTTAATTGTCTCTATCTTGGTGATGGGAATGTGTGTCCTACCATTAACAGTTATAGAGCCATTTGCCAGTGTTATCAATGCTCGTATTGAGACTTTATCTAAGCCTAAGAATGATATAAGCTACCGTGAGAGGTCTGAAACCTACAATAAAAGCCTCAACCTAGCTCTTGCTCAGGGTATAGGTGTAGGACTAGGAAGTATCGACAGATATAATACCCTTGTCCTTGACAGCGGCATTCTAGAAATGCTTTTTACTATGGGCTGGTTTGGATCTATCCCTTATGTAGGTGGAATAGTTTTACTTCTATTTAATCTGCTGCAATCTTCTGAGGGGCGCTTCGATCCCTTTATAGGCGCTGCTCGCGCTATTAGTACTGGTGCCATTATCCAAATAGTTTTTGGCAATATGTTAATTGGGATATCAGGTCTGGTTTTTTGGTGCTTCTTGGGCGTTGGCGCGGCAGGAATTAAATACTATCAGCATCAACGCATAACTGGATTTAGACAAGAGTCAGGAGGAATCCCATAGCTGAATCTAGGAGTTCCAATCAAGACGCCTCGTTTCTCTTTTTCATGAACCGCTCCCTATGCAGGAGCCAGCGCTGACTCCTGCACGCAACTAGCTCCTCCTAACTCCTGCATCCTGTATTTTCAAAACTTCTAGATATTGGTCAACAATTGTTTCTACTGAAAATGCTTTTGATCGTTGTCGCAACAATTCAGGGTCTGTTGGCTGACTTAACGTAGCCAAAATTGCATCCGCTAAGGTATCGACTTCTCCCACTGGTACTAACCTCCCATACTTGCCATTGGCTAAAATCTCCGCTGGTCCGCTCTCGCAGTCAGTAGAAACCACTGAGGTTCCCGTTGCCATAGCCTCTGCTAGTACATTGCCAAACCCCTCATAAACTGATGAAAGTACAAACACTGCTGCCCTGGCCATATAAGCATATGGGTTCTCCACGAAACCAGGCAGAGTTACCTCACTATCCAAGCCTAGTTCTCGTACCAAGGCCTCAAGCTGGGGCCTAATTGATGGCTCTCGCTGATCTTCTTCGCCTAGAATCATCAGTCGGACTGGGCGGCTTTGCCGTACTCGGGCAAAGGCCCGGATAAGGGTAGCAAAATCTTTCTGTCTAACAAGTCGCCCTACCCCGAGGACCACTGGAGGTTCTTCCGGCGCAAACCAAGGGTGGGCTACTGGCTCTTTTGCCTTTTCAAAAAGGTCGGATGTTACCACTGGATTATAAATGACTCGAATGTCTTCCAATAGCAACCCCGACATGCGCGCCAGATCCTCGGCTACCCCTTGCGATACCGCTACAATTGTGTCAGCCCACGGATAAAACCACCGCACTAGGTAGGACCTAAACCTGCCCATAATCATCTCCGGTTTATCCTGAAACTGATGGGAGAGGTTGGTATGTACAGACATCACTACCCTTGTAGGGACTCCTGTAAGACGTTGAGCCCACGTTGCCGCACTAACAATGTCTAAGGCAGAGAGTAAAACGATAGGTTGCTCCTGCTGCAGGTAGCGCAGCAGAGCAAGCGTTTTAAACAAAACCACTGGTGACCTAGACTTCAGATCTATGACCCGGACTAATGAAGGCACCTTTGTTAGGTAGGCTCCCTTCGCTTTTGCCAGTACCAAGTCAACTTTTAATCCACGCTCAACAAAACCCTGCGCTAGACGCAGCATGACTAGCTGGGCACCGCCACCATCCAGATCAGGGAGAAATAAACTTACGGAAGTATTCTTTACCATTATGTCCACAGGTAATGAATCCTCTACTGAGAATTTTGTCAAATGGGGTACCAGTTACCGGACAAAGCATAAAAGTCTATTATCTTACGACAATCTTATTATAATTGGTCAAGATTTTGAACCAAAAATATCAAGTCCTTTGAAGCAAAGCTTACATTATTCTCAGAGGTTGTATGCTGCCCATTTTTCACCAAATTTGTCGTCTAAAACCAATTAGAAGTCGTAAGAACATCATCTATAAAAGGATAGAGCTTCAGAGTTGTCAAAAATCCATTTTTCCATTTTGTTTATGAAGGGCAAGGTTTGTAATACTGACGGTCAGACAAAATTCATTCTGGCTCCTAACTCCTAAATCTTTGTTTAGGTCGTGTATAATACAAAATGATTCATGTCTGGACTTTTTTATTAGTATAGCTTGCCAAGTGTAATTAGATAGCTAAATTCTAACTACTAATTACTTAGGATAACAGGCTACCAATTTAAGCCGGGACAGTATGCAAGTGAGGCCTTTGAGAGTGCGGAGATGGTTTAGCACTTCTAGGTAGGGGTAAGTCAGGCATGTGTTCGACAATGAACTCGAACAAGTCTGGAAAC
>JAABUQ010006327.1_pt1 | contig 18048 bp, 27 predicted proteins | sample 5560001 | NCBI WGS metagenome assembly JAABUQ01 (sample SAMN10711888, study PRJNA513371) | rock metagenome | isolation source: Antarctica rocks | place: Antarctica: Victoria Land, Finger Mt nord | collected 2015-12-18
CAGGCATGGCCACCCAGCACCACCAAGCCCCCAAGCAGGGACGCGATGACCACCACCCAGACGACCCCCAGCACCCCGACCACCCGGCCGCGGCCCGTAGAGCTGGCCCACTACACCGCCAACGCACAACAGCGGGTCCTCATCGGCCACCGCGTCGACCGACAGCGCCAGATCACCGACGCCCCCACCGGCGGCACCGGACACAGCTACCTCGTCGAGACCGACATCCACACCCACAACGAGGTCCTCGCCCTCATCGGCGACTACCTCGCCCAGGCCAACACCCACGACGCCATCCCCATGGCCACCACCGTCCTGGACTGACCAACCCGACCGGATCAGAGCCAGCGCAATGCGACCCACCAGCAAACAGCTCACCTACATCCGCCGCCTCGCCCTCAACCGCGGAATCAGCTTCACCCCACCGACGACCAAGGCCGAGGCCTCCCAGCTCATCGCCCAGCTCAAACGGGTGTGGCTCTCCTGGAGGGAGGTCAGGCTGCGTGGGGGATGATGTGGTTGGCGTAGCGTGATTCGTGGACGCGATGTCGTTCTTGGGCGAGGATACGCATCGCCCAGCTCATTGACCACGCCAGCGAGAACTCCTCGACCACCCATGAGCCCTCCTACCGGATACTGCAGATGCTCATGCGCCTGCGCGGCAACACGCCGACGTCGTAGTTCAGTCGAGGCCCACCGCCCCGTCGGCCGCCACGGTCACCGCGAGCACATCGCCTGGCGACAGCAAGTCGGCGGCGGCCGCTTTGCCGACGTGGACGAGCCCCGAGCGCTGTTCTCGCTGTGGCGCGGATCCCAGCGACACGTCAGCCCGCGGCCGCGCAGCGGAACCGCGATGTCCTGCCCGCCGGCGGAAGGATGGCTTGGTAGCTCCGATTGGGATGCGCACCTGGCCCGCCTCGATGTCCTTCGCCGTCACGTTCTGCGAGCGATGATGCGGCATGACCGCTGCCGCGAGAAAAGCCGGCGGCAGCCCGCGGGGCAGCCGGAGTCCTTGTCGGGGACGCAGATACAGCTACCCCCGCTGCGGCTGGTACGGGCGGCCTGGCGCCTCGCTTGACCTTCGGGGCGCGTGCGCCTCGGATGCCGTGGTTCTTGGGGCTGCCCTTCGGGAACTCCAGGTTGGCGAACGGCATCACGCGCAGCGGGTCGCGCAGGCCCGCGCGCGTCTTCACCGATACGTGCATCGCGAAGTGTCCGATGCAGTCGTCCTCGACCTTCGTTACGCGGTCACAGTAGGCGTAGTGCACGTACAGGTCGTGCAGGCAGGCGAGCGTCTTCAGCGGCCAGCCGCCCGCGTGCGGCGCGTTCGCCCCAAGCGGCGTGTCGTAGTACTCGCCCACCCGCTTGGCGACTTGCCCCTGTACTGGTCGGTTCTTGCGCGGACCGGCCAGCCCGATGTAGACGACCACCTCGTCCGGGAACCAGAGCGCCACGAGGCGCTGGAGAAGCTGCTCCTGGGTCGGACGGGCACCGTCAAGCATGAGCTCGGGGCGAACGGCGAGAAGCTCGTCGACGGCGGCCTCCGAGATAGGAGGCACCGCGAGCGCCCCAGCGCAACTGTCGAGCTGGTCGGTAAGCGCGATCACATAGATCCCGGTCGCCTGTGTCGCGCGCGGAACGGGCGGCGCCGGAGGTATACCCCAACGTACGAACCCGGCCGGCGACGCGTCGGCGGCGGCGAAGATCGCGGCGACATTCGACGGCACAGACGAAGCGTAGTTCGACCAGGACCCGGACCTCACGGGAGATCCGCAACTCATCCTGGAGCTTGCGCAGGATCCGCCTATCGTGCGCTCGAGGCGACAACGATCTCCGGCAGTTCGCCGACCGATGAGACTGCTCCTTTGCGCGACAAGCACTCGTCCACTTCGGCGTGGTCGCTCACGAGCGCCTGGTCGCCAAACCACTCGCGCGCCGATGGCCGCGCTCGAGACGAATGCGACCGTCCGCGACGTGCGCGCTTTCCGCGCGAACCGGGTGGTTCGGTGAGCCGCCGCGAGGTTGCGCCGCGACACGAAGGCGGGTCTCACGCCTTGTTCTGGCCCCAGCCCGCATAGCCGTAATCCGCCCGGGGCGGGAGCCTGCGCGGCCGGCGGAAGATCGATCGAGAGGCCCGGTATTTCGTGAGAGCACCTGTCTGGCTCGCGAAGAGCTGCCTGCTGCACCGCATGGAAAGCGGAGCCGGCCCTTACCCATCGACGGCTTCTACGCCCGGCGCGACACAGCAGGCTTGCGGCCAGCCGCGGCGCGGCTACCCGTCGTCGCGCGCGGGGACGCTTGGCTGTCATTCGCAGATCCTCGGTTGCGTCAACCCAGCCGGCGACCGACGACGAAGCCGACGGGGGCCTGCCACGTGCGCTGGACCTCGTGGACGTCGGCCAGTCCCGCCTCACGCATTAGCGCGCCGAGTTGCTCGGCATCGGCAACCGACCCGCCCGAGCGCAGGATACGCAGGCGTGTGACAGCATCCGCGAGCGGCTCCTGAGGTCCTGCGAAGCGCCCGAAGAGCAGCCACGCGCCCGGCTTGAGCGCATTGTGCACGTGCTCCAGCGCGGCCGGGATAACGGCCGGAGGCACAACGGGCCCGCCAGCCACGCCACGTCAAACACGGCGCCGTCAAACACGGCGCCGTCAAACACGGCGCCGTCATCAAAATCCTCAACGCACACGGGCCGCAGTTCGACGCGATCGGCGACGTCGCTTGACGCCACCTGAGCTTCTGCCAACGCGAACGCCGGAGCCCACGGCTCGAGGCCGACGACATGCAGTCCGGGCCATGTCTCACACAATGCGATCGACAACGCCGCGACGCCGGCACCGACGTCAAGGAACCTCGCGCCGGTGCGCTGCAAAGCGTCCTGCAGCCCATCGAGTGCCGGCGCGATCTGCGCGATGACGCCGGCGATGTTCGCCGACAGGCGGCCGGTGCTGAGCAGCACGGCCGGGTCGTCAAACCCCCAGCCCGGCGGGCGCCCGGGATCGGCGAGCAGATCCGCGGCCTGCAGCAGCAGCGCCCGCGCGGACATCTCCACCCGCGCCGCTCCTCAGACGTCATCGCCATGATGTCGACGCCGAGGCGATCTACGACCGCGTCCAGCCCGGCCGCAACGTCAGGCGCAAGTTCCATCCCGTCGACATCCGCGCGCAACGGCAAGACCAGCCAGCGCCTCAGCGGCGATGCCCAGTCGCGTGACCGTCCCAAGCGTGTCGTCGATCGAGGTCAGGAGCCAAGCCTATTGGCGCAGCGACGAATGCGCTCAGATCCGCGGGACTCGAGCGGCCGAGGGACTGCGAACTCGGCTCCCGCTCCGGGGAAGCAGGTGCGCCGCTTTCGATGAGCTTCTGTTTCGTCGCCATTGGGGCGCTCTTGTTCAGGCGGCCGCTCTCGGCCGAGAGACCGGCAGGCTGGCCGGCCAGCCCTCGGCGAGAGCAAAGCAGGACCGCGGCACGAGATGCCTGGCGTCCCGCTCGTCGCCAAACCCAGGTCTGGCTGCGGACACAAGGGACGTCCGCACGGACCGTGCTTGCCAGCGCATCGTCGCCGAAGGACTAGTCGGCCCCGTCCACGGCGGCCAACGAAAGCGATCACGCTGGGCCTGTCGTCCGATTAGTCGCCGTATGCCGTGGGCACCGGCATGCGGGTGTGGGCACTGCGATCGGATTCACGCGAGGCTGTCGCGTAAAGGGGGTCTGTCCGACGGGGTTAAGACCATTGGGTGATGCCCCAGAATTTCATTGAGTGCGATCGTGAGCAGTCGTTTTTGCTGCCGCCGGATGTGCGCGAGTGGCTGCCCGAGGGCCACGTGGCGTGGTTCATCCTGGACACTGTCGAGGCACTTGATCTCGAGCCGTTCTACGCGGTCTATCGCGCACAGCAACCGGTGGGCTGCGTGAGGCCCTGAGTCGGGCTTAGCGCTTGCGTCCTGGCCCGGGAAGTCGTTCTGCGAGTCGTCCCACGCGCTCGGTCGCTGTTTGCAGGGGCTACGACTTCGCGCATTTCGTTCGCGTCGCGTACGAGCGGTTTGATTGTGTCGTTGAGGGCGGCAAGCCCCTCTACGGGTTTTGCCCCATCTCCTTGACGTGCGAGTCGAGTTCATCGATCGATTCACAATGACGGTGCACCTCCGTGTGCAGTCCTTCAGTGGCAGCGCTTACGCTGTTGAGCTCGGGGGTGATTGTTTGGCGCAGCCGCTCAAGTTTATCGTTGGTGCCGGCGAACGCTGCCCGCAGAGCATCCAGGTCGTCGCTCATCGGCTCAAGCGCACCGCGTACGTGTGAGATCTCGTCTCGCATCGAGGTGAGTGTCTCGCCAACGTGATCGGTCCATTGCATGAGCGGACCCAGCTCTCGGCGCAAGTCGCTCGTTAGTCCGGCGATCGAAACGGCGGCGTCTGCGATCCGTCGCAGGTCCTTCATCGCGCGTGCGGCAAGACGCTGCGGAAAGAGCAGTTGATCAAGCAACGGGGTCAATACGCCATCTCATCCCGTGAGCTCACTCTAGCCTCCCCATTCCCGCGGGTCCTCATTTGAAACTTCGCCGGCAGCGCCGCGCGGAGGGACTCGTCGACGCCCTCGAGGGGCGGGGCTGTATCTCGGCGCCTACACCTGGGCGCTCCGCGCTGCCTCGGCGGCCCAGCGCATTCTTGATCGTCGCGACTCGGTCGAGCATCTGGTCAAAGGCCGCCACGAGGGCGGCTAATGGAACGCGCCGCTGTGACCGCGCCGGCGGGTCGCTAGTCGGGTCGCTCCCAGGAGCGCGACGAGGAGGCCGCCGAGCAGCAGAAGCCCGGCAAGGACCAGTGGCCAGTGCCGCTGAACGAAGTCTCGCGCCCGCGTCAGAAGCGGCTGCGCTTGGTCGCCTGCGAGGAGCAGCGTGGTGAGGATCGCGATCAGCGGCAGCTCGAAGCAGAGGTTGTAGACGGCCAGTAAGAGCAACTGGCCCGGCACACCGTGCCGCGATCCGGCGATCGCAGCGATCGCGGCTAAATACGGGAAGGCGGTTGGTAGCTCGACCGTGATGATCGTGGCGCCGAGCAGCAGGCTGGATTTGCGCTGAGGGTAACTATTCACGTCGTCCCTGGGTTGGGCAGGATTCCGGTCGTGTGCAGGGAAGTTTGCATGCATGGCGGATGCAAAGGACGGTGCAGAGCAGCCGAGCTATGAGAAGCTGGCGGCGCTGGTGGTGGAGCTGAGAGCGGAGGTCGTTGAGTTGAAGGCGCGGTTGGCGGCCAACTCGCGTAACTCGTCGCGGCCGGGCTCATCGGATGGGCTTTCCAAGCCGGCGGTCGATCCCAAGAAGCGGAGCTTGCGTCGTCGGTCGGGCCGTAAGCAGGGCGGTCAGGAGGGGCATGGTGGCGCGCGGCTTGATCGGGTTGCGGTCCCGGACGCAAGCGTTGAGCATCCACCGGAGCGCTGCGGTGGGTGCGGTGGGGATCTCGCTGGCGCGGAGAGCGTGGAGGGTGGGGCGTCCCGGCAGGTGTTCGACGTTCCGCAGCAGCGGGCGCTGGGGGTGATCGAGCACGTGACCACGCTGCGTCGCTGCGACTGCGGGCATGTCAGCTGCGGTGAGTTCCCCGCGGGGGTCGCGGCGCCGACGCAGTACGGGCCGGGGGTTCGCGCGCTGGGGGTGTACCTGCACGTCTTTTTGCATCTGCCCTATGACCGAGCGTGCCAGGCGCTGGCTGATCTGGTCGGGGCGGCGGTTTCGACCGGGACGCTGAGCGAGTGGGTCACGGCCGCGGCGGCGGGGCTGTGCGATTTTGACGAGCGCCTGCGAGGCCTGCTCACCGATGCGCCCGTCGCGCATTTCGATGAGACTGGCGCGCGGATCGCCGGCCGGCTGGGATGGGTCCACAGCGCCAGCACCGAGAAGCTCACCCGATACACCACGCATCAGCGGCGCGGCAGCGAAGCGATCGACCACGCCAACGTGCTCCCTGAGTTCGCGGCGTCGCGGTCCACGACGGCTGGGCGCCGTATCGCAACTACACCGCCTGCGAGCACGGCCTGTGCAACATCCACCACCTCCGCGAGCTCCAAGCCGCGATCGAGGCCGGGCACACCTGGCCGCTGGCGATGAGCTGCCTGCTGCTCGATACCAAGGCCCTTGTCGCGACGGCCCAGGCCGATGGTCAGCAGCGTCTGGCCCCCCGCGCGGTCAGCGAGACTCGCCGACAGCTATAAGGCGGGGATCAGCATGGGCCACGACGAGCACCCCGCCACGACCGCCAAGAAGACCAAGACGCACAACCTCCTGATCCGCCTGGAGCGCCATGAGCCCGACGTGCTGCGCTTCGCCCACGACTTCCGAGTTCCGTTTGGCAACAACCAAGCCGAGCAAGACATCCGCATGGTCAAGCTCCAACAAAAGATCTCCGGCAGCTGGCGTACCAACACCGGCGCTGAGCGGTTCCTGGCGATCCGCAGCTACCTCTCCACCACCCGCAAGAACGGGATCGGCGCGCTTCACGCGCTCGACGCGCTCACCGCCGGAACCCCCTGGCTACCCGCCAGCGCGTCACCCTGAGACCCGACCGCGTCCGCCGCGACGTGAACAGTTACCGCTGAGGATTGGGGTCTGGCAGGTCCTTTTGGGCCAGGCGGCCGCGGTGATGCCACACCAAGCATGATGCGATCATCATTGCAACGCCTGCCGCGGTCTCGAGGATCTGCTTTGTCGTGTAGCCTAGCTCATTGAGCAAGGACAGCAATAGCTGAGCGGGACCTAGCTATAATAGGGCAAGCAGCGCGCCGCCGACGAGATGCACGAGGAAGACCGCGATCGTGAACTCGAGGACCCCGTGGCGGGCCCGTTCTCCCGACGCCACGAAGAGCGCGGGCGCGATCGTGGATGGGTTCAGCGAGTTACCGAGGGCAATCGCCACGACCAGGCTCATGAGGTGCAGCACGCGGCGAATTGTTACCGCCGAGCTGTGATGATCTCCACTCGAGCAGCTGGAGCGCCGTCGCGTGAGGCGGCAGCGGCTCGTCTATTCGATCGCCATCACGACGACAGTGCCGTCGTCTTGGAGGGGCTCACGCCAGCAGTCAGTGACGGCTTGCTGGATGGCCATTGCGGTGGAAGCAGCGGTGGGGTTCTCGGCCCGTTCTAGCGCGTGCTTGAGGCCGTCGACGCCGAAGATTCCGCCGTCCTCCATGCGTCGCTTTGTGATGCCGTCGGTAAGGAGGATCAGGCGTTCACCGGGGTGCAGCTCGCGCTCGCTGGCGTGATAGTTGGGGTCGGGGGTCCCCGCGCCCAGCGCGGCGTGAGGTGCTCCCTCGAGCTCGTTCAGCTCGCCGTCGGTGTCGATGAGGTAGGCCGGCGGGTGCCCGCAGTTGACCCAGGTCAGAGTCGCTGTGGCGGCACCCCAGCGCGCAACGAGTGCGGTGACGTGGAACTCGGGGTTGCCGAGTTGCCGGACGGTGTCGTCCATGCTCTGTAGCGCCTGTTCGAGGTTTTCGCCGCTGCGTCGAGCGGCCCGCAAGGCGCCGAGGGCGGCGGCGCCGAGGGCGGCGGCGGTGGGACCCTTGCCGGCGGAGTCAGCGATCGCGAGCCACGCACCGTCGCGGTTCTCGACGAAGTCAAACCAGTCGCCTCCGACCTCGTAGGCGGGGAGTAGCACGCCGGCGAGTTGGGCGCCGGCGATCCGTGCGATGCGTGGTGGGAAGAGGTTCTGCTGGATCTCCGCCGCGGCGGTGGTCGGTTTGCGCCGCCGGGCGGCTTCGATGAAGTCGGTGTAGTCGTTGGCGAGCTCGAGCGCAGCGGCCCCTTGCTTGGCGATGTCCTCGAGCGAGGCGATCGGGGTTCCGACGCAGAGCAGCAAGCCGATGACCCGTCCGCGCAGCCATAGCGGCTCCGCGCAGCAGCCGGGAAGCCGTTGCTGCAAGCGCGCGTAGAACTCGGGGAGTCCCTCGGGGACGATTTCGGGTCCGATCGCGGGCGGCGCGTCCAGGTCGGCGGGGAACTCCTCAGAGCCGGCGAGACGCAGCAGCTGCGAGCCGTCGATGTCAACGACGTACAGCGCGACCGAGACGCCGGCCGTCCGGCGAGCCTCGGCCACAAGCTGGTCGGGCACCAGGTGCGGCGGTACCTCATCAAGGACGCGAGTGACCTCCAGGGTGAGGGGTCGGTCTCTCCCCAACTGCCCAGCGGCCTGGAACGGCATCGGCGCCACCTGCCAGCTCACGCTCGACGCATCATCGCGCGTGGGTCCGCTGGGGCTAGCTTCGAACGCCTCCAACGCCTTGTCGAGAGCTCCGCGCGACGGAAAATGCCGATAGAGCGTTGAGCGGCCGAGGCCTGCGGCGGCGGCGAGTTCGCCCATCGTGACCCGGCGATCACCACCCAGCGCGTGAGCGGCTTCGAGGATCCGCTGGCGGCTGGCGAGCGCGTCGGCCCGCGTCGGGCCCGCGCCCGACCGTAGGGTCGCCCCCTCTTCTTCGGGTCGGGCGGGTTCGGCCATCTACTTGTATGTGCCCGGACTCGCGGGCGTTCAGTCGGCGGCCGGCTATGGTTTGTCCCGGAATGTCCCATCTTGACGCTTATTCTTCCCAATAACGGGTTTAGGATGCCGCCTCAGGGTAAATTGCAAGAGCAACGTCCCAGTTCTGGGGGCGAATCGAGTGGAGGTGGAACAATGCCGGAGACAACCGAGGTCGGAGACAACCGAGGTGTATGACTTTCGGGGGGCGGACGGTGGTGGATCGTGAGGGTGAGAAGATCGGGAAGATCGACGAGCTCTACTTCGATGACCAGGGCGGTCAGCCGGAGTGGGCGCTGGTCAACACGGGTCTCTTCGGGACCAAGAAGACGTTCGTCCCGATCAAAGGGGCCAGCCCAGCCGGCGAGGACTTGCGGCTGGCAGTCACCAAGGCCCAGGTGAAGGAGGCTCCTTCTATCGACGCCGATGAGGAGCTCTCCGAGGTGGAGGAGCGGCGGTTATTCGAGCACTACGGCGTGCCCTTATACGACGGAGGGCAGCACGACCGCGCAGGCCCCACCCCAAGGCGGCAGCGGACAGGCCGGTCGGCGTGGCGGTGATGAGGCGATGACGCGCTCTGAAGAGGAGCTGCGGGTCGGCACTGAGAAGCGCGAGGCCGGCCGGGCGCGGCTACGCAAGTACGTGGTCACCGAACAGGTCCAGAAGACCGTACCGGTCCGCCGCGAAGAGGTGCGGGTCGAGCGCGAGCCGATCACCGACGCAAACCGCGAGCAGGCGCTATCCGGCGCGGACATCACAGAGGGCGAGCACGAGGTCGTGTTGCACGAGGAAGAGTCGTGGTCGAGAAGCGCGCGGTACCGGAGGAGCGGGTGCGTCTGGATAAGGACACCGTGGCCGACGAGCGCGAAATTTCCGAGGAGGTCCGCAAGGAGCAGATCGAAAGTGAGGGCCTCGACCGTCCCGGTCGATGCCAGGCCCGCTAACAGCTCGCAGCGGAGCGCCAGAAGATGCGTCTTCAATGCGCCCTTGCTGTGTTTTGGACACGCACTCTGAGAAAGGAGCGGTAATGCCGACACAGACAAATCCCCCGCGGTCGCGGGGTAGTGGTGCGGAAAGCGGTGGCGCCTCCGACCCGCAGGCCAAGGCGCAGGAGAAAGCGCAGGACGTCGCACAGCAAGCGCAGGCGAGGGCACAGGCAGCTGGCGGACGGGCTCAGGCGAAGCTGCGTGAGCAGCTAGATCAACGCTCCTCGCAGGTGGCCGGGCAGATCAACGAGCAGGCGTCTGACCTGCGGGCGGTCAGCGAGGCGCTGCGCGAGCAGGGCAAGGACGGCCCGGCGAAGGCGGCCGACCGGATGGCTGAGTACGCGGAGAATGTCGGCGGCTATCTGCGTAATAGGGACTCAGCGGCCCTGCTTGACGATGCTGAGGACTTCGGGCGTCGCCAGCCGGCGGCGGTCGCCGGGGGTGGCCTGCTGCTGGGGCTTCTCGCCTCACGGTTCTTGAAAGCCTCGAGCAGTCAGCGCTACTCGTCGCGCGGCGCCGGACAGCTGGCACCGCCACGCCAGCCAGTGCCGCCGCCCTCCCCATCTGAGGGCGGGGTCGGTGGTTCGCGGCCGTTTGACGCGCAGGGGCCTTCGCCTGGCGTCGTCCCGCCGTTCGGGCCGAGGGTCTAGGCGATGGCCACCGGCTCAGATTCGGACGGAGGGCTGCGAGAGCAGCCGATGGGAGAGCTGTTCAAACAGCTATCTGAGGATCTCTCGACGTTGGTACGTCAGGAGCTGGAGCTCGCCCAGGCCGAGATGACCGAGAAGGGTAAGAAGGCGGGTATCGGCGCCGGGCTGGTCGGCGGCGCCGGGATCGTCGGTCTGCTTGCCCTGGGCACGCTCACGGCGTGTGTGATCGGCCTGCTGGCTACCGCGATGGACTTCTGGATCGCCTCGTTGATCGTGACCGTCGTATATGGCGGGCTGGCGGGAGTGCTGGCCCTGACTGGTAAGAAGCGAGTAACCGAGGCCACCCCTCCGGTGCCTGAACAAACCGTCGACAGTGTGAAGGAGGACGTGCAATGGGCGAAGACCCAGCTACCATCCGCGAGGAAATAGAACAGACGCGCGAGCGGATGGGCGATACCGTCGACGCGCTCGGCTATAAGGCTGACGTTCCCTCGCGGGCCAAGGACAGCATCAGCGACAAGGTGCAGGGCGTAAAAGCCAAGGTCACGGGGGCTGACTCTCAGATCTCAGACGCCACCCCGGGTACCGAGGACGTCAAGCAGGCCGGCCGGCAGGCGGTCGGCGTCGCACAGCAGAATCCGCTCGGTCTGGCGATCGGCGCGGCCGCGGTCGGTTTTCTGGCCGGCATGCTGATCCCCTCGACCAACATCGAGGACGAGCGCCTGGGCCCGGTGTCCGATCAGGTCAAAGAACAGGCCAAGCAGACCGGCCAGGAAGCGATCGAGCACGGCAAGCAGATCGCCCAGGACACCGCGCAGGTCGCTACCCAGAAGGCCCAGGAGGCCGCCTCAGAGGTCAAAGACCAGGCGCAGGACCAGGCTCAGCAGCACGCCGAGGACCTGAAGTCCAGCGCCCAGGACAGCGCCCAACAGGTCAAGCAAACCACCCAGCAATAGCGGAGCACCATCGCCAAGCCCACGACATCAACTGCAACCGACCCGAGGAGGTGCCGGTAATGCGGACGACGATCAGGACGAGGACGAGCCAGGCATCCATTAAGGGGCCGATCCCCCGCGGGTTGGCACGATCGCGCGGAACCAGTCAACCGCCAAGGCGACGCACCCGATTTTCTCGGACGAGCGCTGAACCGGCTGCGAAGGGTCCGCGGGGGTGATCGGCCGGCATTCCCAATCGTCCCGGCCGAAGGCTAAGCCTGCGACGAAGGGGCCTTCCGGATTGATCGGGCGGGCGCGGACAAGCCTTCCCGGCCGCAAGCCGCCGAGCAAGAAAAGCCCACTGAACGTAGTGCTGTCGAGCATCGACTCAGCCAAGAACAACGCGGTGGCTCGCAAGCCGTCAAAGAAGGGCGTGGTTGGGATCGTCGCCGGTGGGGTTGGCGTTGCTGCGCTGGCCAAGCGCCGCCGCGGCGCCGTCCAAGATGAGACGCCCGCCACATCGCCCGTCAAGATGCCCGGGGCGGGCGACGCGGAGGAGGGAAGCCTGACCGTTCTCCCTGGGCGGCCGGACGAGCCGAGCGCCGTGAGCGGCAGCCCTCCCACACCCTCGCCTGAGCAGCCGGAGGAATCAGGCCGGGCAGAGGACATTCCCCCGGCCGGCTGACCCCGATAGGTCTGCAACCCAAACGTCAAGACAAGGAGAAATCGGTGGAGATCCCCAAGGAGCAGATTTTGCAGATGCTGCGTGACCGAGGCGATCACGACAAGGCTCAGCAGGCTGACCAGCAGTTGCCCGAGCAGGTTGACCCTGAGCAGCACGGCGATCTGCTGGGAAGGATCGGCCTCGACCCAAGCGAAATTCTCGGCGGCGCCGGCGGAAAGCTGGGACTGTGAGCAGCTCGGGTTCAGACCATCAAGGCGGCACACAGCGTCGCCACGATTATCGTCCGGGCGGAGCGGTCACGGGCACGTCACTGTTCGCGACTCTGAGGCGCACGGTGACCGAGTTCAGTGAGGACAACCTCAGCGACTGGGCAGCTGCTCTGACCTATTACGGGCTGCTGGCGTTGTTTCCGGCGCTGATAGCGCTGGTCGGGCTAATCGGCCTGGTCGGCGACCCCGCGTCGATCACCAAGACGATCACCCAGATCGTCACCAAGATCGGCCCGAGCTCAGCGGCGCAGACTTTCGCTGGACCGATCCAGTCGATCACCTCTCAGAAGAGCACGGCCGGGGTCATGGGGATCGTCGGCCTGGTTGGCGCGCTGTGGTCGGCCTCTAGCTACGTGGGCGCGTTCATGCGCGCCGCCAACGTGATCTATGAGACGCCGGAGGGCCGGCCGATCTGGAAGCTGCGCCCCCTGCAGATGCTCGTCACCTTGGTGATGCTCGTTCTGCTCGTATTGGTGGCACTGGCACTGGTGCTCACCGGCCCGATCGTCACCGCCGTGGCCGGACCGCTTGGCATCGGCGGGACCGCCGTGAGCGTCTGGGACATCGCCAAGTGGCCGGTGCTGCTGATCGTGGTGATCGTGATGTTCGCCGTCCTGTTCTACGCGGCGCCCAACGTCAAGCTCGCCGGATTCAAATGGGTCACGCCAGGGGCGCTGTTCGCGCTGGTGGTGTGGCTACTGGCATCGGTGGCGTTCGCGTTCTACGCGGCGAACTTCGGCTCCTATAACAAGACCTACGGTGCCCTCGGCGGACTGGTCGTGTTCCTGGTGTGGCTGTGGATCACCAACACCGCGCTGCTGCTCGGCATGGAGCTCAACGCCGAGCGCGAGCGCAGCCGCGAGCTGAAAGCCGGCGTGCCGGGCGCCGAGCGAGAGCTGCAGCTAGACGCCCGCAGTGCCCCTAAGGAACAGAAGACCACGTGAGAGCTGCCGCCGTCGACAAGCTGACTGGTCATCGGATCTTCGGCTCCAAGGGCGCCTCCAAGGGCAACGTCCTGGCGGCGTTGAAGTTCCCGAGGATCCCGATCGAGGAGGGCGACCTGGCCACGAGCGGTGCGATCGCGCCCGGGGAGACCATGTTCGGCACCCGCTTCGCGGGGATCTTCGGGGGTAAGGCCGGACGGAGGTTTCACCGCAGTCCGGCAAGTAACGGTTCTGACGCGTGGGTCGCGGCACCTGGAGACGAGACGCCTCATGACGAGACGATGCGTGGCAGGGCATCCTCGATGAGCACGGAGAGACGATCGGCAAGGTCCAGGAGATCTATCTCGACCTGCGGACTGGAAACTGGGATTGGGCGCTGGTCGACACAGGCCAAAGCGGCAGCCGCTCACATCTCGTGCCGCTCGCTGGCGCGTACGCCGACGGAGACGCCGTGCGGGTGAGGGTCACCTGCGACGAAGTCGACGACGCGCCCAGCGTCAATCCTCGCGGCCGGCTCTCAGGACAGGAGGAAAAGAAGCTCTTCGCCCATTACGGGAGGTCGGATGTCCAGGAGGTGGCCAAGTGAGCGGAAGAGGCAACAGCGTCCCCCTCCTGGCCCCGCGCATCCACCTTGGCTCCGGCCGGGAAGCCTCGGTCCTGTCCGCGACAGGAATCGAGGTACAGCGCAGTTCAGAGACCAACGGAGCCCGCGGATCGGTTATTCGCCCAATCGGTCGACACCCGGATGGGCTTCGAATGTCAGCACGCCAATCAACCGAAGCCAAGATCCTTATCGAGGAGGCAGACATGGGAGAGCCAGTTCCAGCCGGCAGCGACGTATCCGCAGGGACCTACCGATGCACGGAGTGCGGTTATCAGCTCGAGGTTCGGTCAACCGAGCATCTGCCGCCATGCCCGAAGTGCTCTAACGGCTCGTGGCATACCGAAAGCGGAGGCGACAGCACCGATGATCCGTATCCAAACCGCCAGCCAGCTGGCGGTCTCGAGGCCCGGCGGCGACGCTCCATCGAAGCCAAGGAGGACGTATGGCTCTGAGTGACCGGGCGCTTTGGCCGTGCCATACGCGCAGCAGCTGCTCTTCGATAAGGAGGTGCAGGCTGCAATGCGCCAAGCCGCCAGCGCGACGCGGGAGGCTCACGCGCGCGGGCGGGGCAAGAGCGCTCGCCAGGCGGTGAAGGACAAACCCCTCCGACGCAAGGTTCAGCAAGCGCTCGCCGCAGTGGGCGAACTCTGGTCGGCCATCGGCGCCCCGACCCCGCGGCGCAAGCCATGTCGGCGCCGCCAGCTGGCCACCCTGGTGGTGGGCGGCGCCGGAGTGTTCTTAGCCGCCAACCCACAGGCTCGCACCAAGCTCCTAGAGAGGCTGGGCAAGAGCGAGGCCAAGAACACCAACCCGTCTCAATAGTTATCGAAGGGAGACCGACAATGGCGGAAATCCGCCGCGACGGTGAAGACTCGGCAACTAGCGAACGCCCCAGCGCGGAGCTGCTAAAGCAGCTATCTGATCAGACCGTCACGCTCGTGCGCCAAGAGCTGGATCTGGCCAAGGCCGAGCTGGCCGTGAAGGGCAAGAAGGCGGGGCTCGGCGCCGGCATGTTCGCCGGCGCGGGCGTGCTCGGTCTGTATGCCGTCGGTGCGCTGACCGCGTGCCTGATCCTGGTCCTGAGCACCGCCATGGACAGCTGGCTGGCCGCGCTGATAATCGCCGTCGTCTACGGCGCGATCGCCGGTGGGCTGGCGCTGACCGGGAAGAACAAGGTTCAGGAGGGAGTACCGCCTGTGCCCGAACAAGCTGGACGCTCGGCTGGCCCCACCTCCAGTGAGCCTCGAGAACGGCGAAGACCATGCTCCGACCAGCGATCCCCGAGTGCGCGGCGTGCGCGCGCTAGTGATCAAGGAAACGAAAAGATGCACAAAGCGCACGTACAGAGATCCTTCGAACTGAAGTCGAGGTGAGTCATGGGTAAGATCGTCTTTCTCCCAGTCAGCGTTGGTGGTGGCCTGCTGGCCGGCCTGGTCGGAAAGAAGTTGTTCGGCCTGATCTGGGGTGTGATCGATGATCAGGAGCCACCGCAGCCCGAGCATCGAGACATCCACCTCGGCAAACTCGCGCTCGCGCTGGGGATCGAGGGAGCTCTGTTCTCCCTCATCAAGGGATTCGTCGACCATGGATCGCGGCACGCCTTCACCCGCCTGACCGGCTCATGGCCAGGCGACGACGCACCCACCACGGAGTAACTCGCTTGAATCGATTCATCGTGACCCGACGCGCTCAAGAAGGTGTACGTTGCCCCTCCCCCCAGCGATGTCTGCATTCGCTCATGTGGATATGCGTAGCCCCGCACGCCCGCGCACCGCCGCGAGCTGGGACAGGACTCGTGGTCCGCATGAGGCCGGAGTGCAACTGGCCCAGCGCAGCCGAGCCGACGGGTCTCGGCGATGAGCTATCCGCGCACGGCAATCACCGCTGCGCTACGCGGATATCGCCAAGTGTCGCCCGCCGAAAGGGCAGGGTTTGGGATGTTCACTTCGTTTGCCGTCACGATCGGCGCCTCCCGCGCGATCAACTACGTGCGTGAGCGCCGCCGGCCCGCTCCACGCCTCCGAAGCTGGGCCCGCAGGATGTGTATCACGCCCCGGGCCACGAGAAGCTCCGCGTGGATCACTTCATGCCGGGAATCGCCCTGGCGTTCCTCTCCGGGACAGGCGCGATCCTGGGACGCAACGACGGCCGCGAATTCTGGTTCAGCATCCCCTTCGGAATCGGCGCCGGACTGACCTTCGACGAGATAGCGATCCTGACCGAACTCGACAATCCTTACTGGGCAAGCGAGAAGGCCGCGGCGGCCCAAGCAGCAATCGCCACCACCGGAGCGGTGGTCCTCTGGATCCGCTTTCACCGCCATGGAAAAGCGTCCCGCTGACTGGCCCGCCGTACGCCGCGTGAGACTCAAACGCACCACAGCTACAGCCCGCTCAGGGGAATACATGCCGCCGAGGGCCGGGCTCCCTGGAGTCCACAGAGAGCCCGCGCACCGCATGGCCAGCCCATATCCATCGGGTTTGAGCCGGCGACCTCACTTGCGGGGGTTCTGGCACTGGTTCACTCGCGTTACACCGTTCCGCCTTGCTTGCCGCGCCCACGCAGTCCGATAGTGCCTGCGCGTCGCGTCGTTGTCAGGGCTGCTCCCGCCCTCCCCCGCAACTCCGGGGTCAGGCTGCCCTCAGCTTCACCGGGCCGCTGCGACAACCCGGCGGTGGGGCCTTGCACCCCACTCGATCCGACAGCGCCTCGTGGCGCACGAACTCGTCGAGGTAGTAGTCCAGCTGTGCGTGGCTGATCGCGCCCTGGTGGGTGCCGAGAATCCAGCGCTCCACCAGCGAGGAGACGAGATGCACGTGCGGCAGGACCACGTGCGCAGGGTCGCCGCTGCCCGACACGTTCGTGACGACGTGCTCCAAGCGGTAGCGGCCGATGTCGAAGTACCCCTGCCAGCCGTCGGTGCGGACTTCGCTGCCGCGGGCGACGTGATCGAGCACGAAGTCCGTGAGCGTGTCCTTGGTGACATCGGCGATCTGTCTCATGCGCACGCGCTCGGGCGCTTGGTCGCCCTCGACCGCGATCGCGACGATCGCCTTGCCAACGGCGCCACGACCGCCAGAGCCCCGCCGGCGGGCGCCCACGTAGCTCTCGTCGACCTCGACGCCACCGGAAAGCAGCTCGCGTCCGGGGAGCACCATCGCGCGACGGAGCTTGTGCAGCCAGACCCACGCGGTCTCATAGCTACCCAGCCCCAGGACGCGCTGCAGCCCCAGCGCCGAGACGCCCTGCTTCTGGTTGACCACGCACCAGACCGCGGCGAACCAGCTCACCAGCGGCGTGCGGGTGCCCGCGAAGATCGTGCCCGCAGTCACCGAGGTCTCCGACCGGCAGGCCGCGCAGCGACGCAGCCCGTCGGCCACCTGCCACCAGCCGCCGTCGACCGAGTCGCAAAAGCGACAGGTTAAGCCCGCGCCCCATCCCAGCCGCTCCAAGTAGCGCAGGCACGCCGCATCATCGAAAAACCACGCCAGCAGCTCATGCCAGTTGGTGGGGTACTCCACCCCCGCCCGCGGATGCTGACCAACCATGCCGCCAACCTACTCCGCCAGGGGGACCGAAGCAGATAGCCAGCTCGCGTGCAAGCAGCCGTCTCGCAGGCTGTCCTTTCGTTTCTTCAGCGGGAGGACCACCCGCGGACCGCGAGGGACGTTAAGAGCCTGGCGGTCCGCCGATATCGGCAGGCAGATAGGCGTCGTCGGGCTGGCCGAACCCTGTCGCCCGGACGCCTATCCGCAGCCGGTGTTGAACCCGCAGCTGCCGCAGGTGTAACACGAGCCCGTGCGCTGCATCATCCCGCCGCACTGGCCGCAGGCGGGACCGAGGTCGAGCCCCGCGAGCCGAGCCGGGAGCACCGGCGGGGTGTCGGTCATCGCGGCTATGGGAGCCTGCGGTGTCGGCGCCTGGCCGGTCGGACCGCCGTTGCCGTTCCCGTGGGTGCCCTCACCCTGTGCGTGGTCGCCGCCGCTCGGTCCCGCTGTGTCGCCCAGCAACGAGCTTGCCGCATCCTGGGCGGTCATCCGCGCGCGCACCTCCGGCGTCATGATCCCCAGCTCCTCTTGGACGTCGGTGTCCAAGAAGCGCGAGGCCAGCCAGCGCATGATGTAGTCGGGCATCGACTTGGCGAACGGGATCTCCGGGTTCTGGGTGATCCCCTCGGGCTCGAAGCGCATGTAGGAGTACTTCTGCACCAGCGTCTGGAGCGGCACGCCGTACTGCAGGGCGATCGAGATGGCTGTCGCGAAGGAGTTCATCATCCCCCGCAGGGTCGAGCCCTCCTTCCCGATGTCGGTGAGGAAGATCTCGCCGATGGTGCCGTCGTCGTACATTCCCGCGGTGATGTAGCCCTCGTGCCCACCGATCGAGAACTTGTGGGTGATCGACTGGCGCTCGCGGGGCATCCGCTTGCGCCGGGGCGCCGCGTCGGCCAGTGCCTCAGCCACCGCCGCGCGGACCG
>JAABUQ010006328.1_pt1 | contig 18048 bp, 14 predicted proteins | sample 5560001 | NCBI WGS metagenome assembly JAABUQ01 (sample SAMN10711888, study PRJNA513371) | rock metagenome | isolation source: Antarctica rocks | place: Antarctica: Victoria Land, Finger Mt nord | collected 2015-12-18
GTCGGAGGCGTTCATCAAGCTGGCGATGATCCAACTGATGCTCCACCGGCTCCGGCCCGACGAGGCGGACGCCGAGTTCTGCTACCGCGAGACAGCATGACCCCCCTTATGGGACAGTCTCTTACACAAAAAATCGCGATTTTCGGAAATATCCTCAAAAAACGAGGATGTTCGGACGATTCCTGGGTCGATCGCGCGATCTGAGCTGGGGCGGCAGCATGTCGATCGCGGCGACAAGAACGAATCAGGATTGGTCACCTGAGAAGCTCCGGGGCCGAATGAGTTCCGATCAGATCCCGGGCCAGGCCAGGGCAAAACTCCTCCGACAAGCATCGCGCCATGCCGATTCCTGAGATTGAGAGGGGCGTCGGATTGACGGGTATCGCGATCCGCGGTACACCCTTCGAGCGAATGACGTACACCCAGAGCGACGCCAAGGACGGGACTGCTTAATGGCGATCGACACCACCGCGCGCCCTCTCGCACTCGACCCGGCCGAGGTCGCCGCGCACTACGACGATCTCGACCACTTCTACCGCAAGCATTGGGGCGAGCACGTCCATCATGGCCTGTTCGACCGGCCGAGGATGTCTCCCGAGCAGGCGACGCGGAGGCTCATCGAGGTCGTGGCCGTCGACGCTCGGATCGCGCCGGGATCGACGGTGTGCGACGTGGGGTGCGGATACGGCGGGACGTCTCGCGTGCTGGTCCGTGAACATCAGGCCGAAGTCACCGCCCTGACGATCTCGTCGGCTCAATATTCCCACGCCACGACGGTCGATCCCGGGCGGGACAACCCGCGTTACATCCTCGGCGACTGGCTCCAGAACGACCTCGAACCGTCATCTTTCGATGCGTTGATCGCGATCGAGAGCTCGGAGCACATGCCCGATCTGCTCGCCTTCTTCCGCCAGGCCGGGCGGGTCCTCCGGCCCGGTGGCAGGATGGTCGTCTGCGCCTGGCTGACCCGCGACCCCGCGCGAGCCTGGGAGCGGCGGGCGCTGATCGGTCCGATCTGCCGCGAGGGGCGGATGCGTGGCATGGAGACGGCGAGCGAATATCAGCGGATGGCCGCGACGGCGGGATTGGAGCCGGTGAACGTCCGGGACGTCAGCCGGCAGGTCAAATGAACCTGGCCGATCTGCGCCTCGCGTGTCGTCCTCGGCCTGATCGGCAACCGCGAGGACCGCCGCTTCCTGCTCCGCGACGGCGGCCCCAACCGCGTGTTCGCGCTGACCTTGCTCCGGATCTGGCTCGCCTACGAGATCGGGGCGATGCGCTACGGCATCCTGACCTTCCAGAAGCGAGCGTGACGCAGGAGCCGGTCGTGTCCGCAATCCGTCGGACCATGTCCCGTCCTGGTCGATGAATCGACGTGATCCCGCGCGAGGCCGTGCCGGGCGGGGCCGAGGAGTCCCAACGGTGGGAGCTGATCCTCGCCCGTCGCGAGGCCCGCGCCCTCCTGCTCGACGACGGCTTCCCGGCCGACCCCTTCGCCCGTTGAGGCCCGGGGCGAGCCCTCTTCGGCCGTTAGCGAGCCCGGCCGATCGCGATCGGGACTTCGAATCGGGCCGGGTCGAACGGGTCCCAGTCGGCCAAGGTGGCCTTCGAGGGCGTCGCCGAGGGCTTCGGAGCGACCGGCGCGGGCTTCGAGGGGGCCGGGGGGCTCGCGGCCAAAAACGAACCCAACCGGGCCAGCGACGCCCGGGCCTCGGCCGCCTCGTCGACGGCCGGGGACGCGGCCGGCCGCGCCTTGAGCTGGCGCAATTCCTTCAGGGCCCGGAAGAAGCACCGCTCGGCCGCCGCCTCGTACTTGCGGGCCAGGCACGCCTCCTTCGAGGGGTCGAACAGCGCCAGGCGGCCCGCCTCGGCGCGGAGCCGATCGGCCTCGTCGGGCCCGACCCCCTCGGGCGCCTCGAAGTCGTCGAGGGCCCGTCGGACCCGATCGGAGAGCGCGGCGGCCTCCTGGACGACGCAGCGGTCCATCCGGACGGACATCACCGCCATCCGCCGGGCCAGGGCGAGGCCGACTTCCCCCTCGGCCTGCATCTCGTCGCCGAAGGCGAGGGAGAGCCGCTCGACCTCGGCGGCGTCCTCCTCGGGCAGGACGACGCCGTCGCCGGTCAGGCCGTGCTTGAGGGAGTTGGCCCGCGATCGGGCCTTGCCTTCCTCGGTCCTCGGCCCGGTGCTCCTGGCGGCGTTGGCGCGGTTGGCCTGGATCCGGGCTTCGCTGGCGGGCATGGGTCGATCCTCGGCTCGGGGTGTCGATTTCGAAGTGCGATCTCTCGGCTCCTCCCTTACATTCAGGAAGATCCGGGAGGATCAACCACACTTTCCGGCCGATCCGACGATTTTCCGGGCCGAGCCGCATCCCGGCAAGCTCGATCGGGGCCGGCGGCGAACGGCCCGGCCCGTCCGGCGAAGGGATGCGGCGGGGCCGATCGGTTCGTCTAGCTGATCAACCAGGACGGTCGCGACTGCTCAACGCTCAAGGGCGTCTTCGTCGCCGACGGGCCAGAGGTAGAGGACCTTCTCGGCCAGCCAGTCCCAGCGGCTTTCCGGGCCGGCGGCGAGGAACGCGGCGAGGGCGAGGCCGGCCTCGTTCTTGGAGCTGCGGAACGGGTCGAAGCCGGGCTTGGGGTTGTCGGGCACGGCTTCGTACCGGGCGACGGCGCGGCCCGGGTCGATCGCCGCCTCGGCCCGGAGGAGGGCGCCGAGGTCGACCGCGGGGTCGCCCGGCGCGGCGGCGAGGTAGGGCCCAAGGATCGCGGCGGCCCCGCGGTCGTAGCGGGACAGGAACAGGGCGAGGGCGCAGGCGTGCTCGGCCCTTTCCCTGCCGGATAACGAGGTGAAGCTGCCGAGCGCGGCCGCCTTCCAGAAGTATTCGGGGACCAGGGCCGGGTCGAGCCGCTCGACGACCGGGAGCAGGGCCGCGGCGACGGTCGCGGGGTCCTGGGGCCCGACCCCGCCGGCCACCCGCTCGTCCGCCATCCGCCCGAGGTCGGCGAACGCTTGCGCGACCAGGGCGAGGGCGAGCGGCCGGTCGGTGTCGGCCACGGCGAGGGCGATCATCCCCCGGGCGTGGGGCTGGGCGTAGGTCGCGGCGCGGCGCGGGTCGGCGAGCTGGCCCGCCCGGTCGACCAGGCGTCGGGCCCGCCCGGGGTCCTTCGTGGCCATCGCGTGGGCGATCCTCGACAGGTTGCGGCGGAGCGACTCGGGCTTCTTGATCCCTTCGAGGACCCGCTCGGCCCGGGCGGGGTCTCGGCTGGCCAGCTCCTGGGCGATGTTGAGGCGGTGGCGGTCGGAGTCGCCGTTCTCCTCGACCCCTTCGATCAGGGCAAGGCCGGCGTCGGGGGCGACCTGGGCCAGCTCCTCGGCGAACGCCCCCCGGGCGTAGCCGGGCCAGGCGGCCTTGGCCAGGCCGTTGGCGACCGGCTCGAACTCGCGGAGCAGGGCGGTACCTCGGCCCACCTCGCCGAGGTCGATCAGGTGCTCGGCGATCCGGGCGATCGTGACGACCTTGTGGTCGGGCGCGGGGATCGCCCGGGTGACGGTGAGGGCCCGGTCCAGGGCCGCGAGCTTGCCGGGGCGGTCGGGGGCGGGCAGGGCGTCGACCGCGGTGAGCATGGCCCAGGCGCGGCTCGACGTATCCTCGATCGCCTCGACGACGGCCGCCGCCTCCTCGGGGCTGGTCCGATTCAGGGCCTTGGCGACGTCGGCCCGGAGGAAGTCGGCGAACCAGTCGGCCTGGAACTTCCGGTCGGCGACGATCGCCAGGACCCGCGCCGGGTCGCTCGCCGCCAGGACGTTCAGCCCTCGGAACAGCTCGTTCTCGTCCCCGTCCTTGAGGACGCGGTCCACCGCGGGCCCGAGCACCCGCCGGGCCAGGGCCATCTGCTCCTCGCGCGGGAGGGCGAGCGGCAGCGTGGTCATCCGGGCCGCCGGGGGCTCGTCGAGCCGGGTCACGATCGCGTCGGCGATGTCCGTCGGGGCGTCGACCACCTGGCCGTGGGAGCGGAATCCGGGCGCCTCGACGAACAGGAGCACCGGGCCCGGGACCAGCCCTTCGATCCGGAACCAGCCGGCCACATCCGAGCGGACCGTCGCCTGGCCCGGGCTCCGGACCGTGGCCCCGACCACGACCCGACCCCGGCGATCGACCACGCGCCCCCGGATCGCCGTCGAGCTGGATGCGGGGGCCAGGATCAGGTCGGGGAAGCTCGACGCCTTCGGGGCGATCCAGCCGGTCCGCCTGGCCTCGAAGCCGTCGGCCTCGGCCAGGGCGGCGTACTCGCCGTCGGCGTCGAGCATCGCCGGGGTCCGGAACCGCCCGTCGCGATCGGTCACGAAGACCGTCACCCCATCCAGGGTGACGAGGTCGTCCCCCTCGACCTGCCCGCCGGGATAGCGCTTCCTGGCCCGGAGGTGGACCCGGGCCCCGGCCAACGGCGCACCGCCTCGGGCCAGGACCCGCCCGGCCATCGCCACCGTCCGGCCGGCTTCGAGCTTGAGCCGGATCGGCCCGTCCTCGTTTGCCGAGGCCACCACCGGCGCCGCGGTCCGGAGCCCGAGCAGGCTCCCGTTGAGCGTCACCTGGGCGTCGACCGGCACCCCCCGGATGCTGAACTCGCCCCGGGCGCCTGTTTTGACCTGGACCTCGCGCGTCCCCTGGCGACCCGTCCCCTCATCGACCCTCCAGGAGGCGTCGACCCGGGCACCGGGCACGGGCTTACCCCCCTCGTCGGCGACGACCCCTCGGACAACCCGGGCTCGGGTCAGCTCGATCGGCGGCAGGTCATATTCGGCCACCCCCTCGGCGATCCGGCCGTCCGGCAACCCGTACATCAACGAGGCGTAGCCCTCCGGCTGCCCCAGCAATTTGACGTAGAGGAAGCCCGGCGGGGCGTACCCCTGGAACCGCCCTCGCTCGTCGCTGACGACCCCGGCGTCCGCCCTGATGTCGAATCCGACCTGCACGCCGGCGATCGGCCGACCCGTCCCCTTCTCGCGGGCGACGCCCCGGATCGCGACCGCCCTGGTCATCTTCAAGGTCAGCTCGGCCGTCTTGCCCGGCTCGACCGCCACGCGAGGCGCATTGCCGTACCAAGGCGAGGCCGCGTCGACATCGGCAAGCCTGACGGAAACGGTCCCGGCGATGATCTCGGGCACGACAAACCGCCCCTCGTCGTCGGTCGTCACCGCATAGAGCCCGGCCGCCGGCGGCATGGGCCTCACCTTGCTGTCAGAAACGACGGACAAGGCCCGACGCCGGATCGCCCCGGGCTCGCCGACGAACCGACCCTCAAGGCGGCCGACGGGCAGGAGATCGAGCACCTTGACTCCGGCCAGGGCAGGATTCTGGCCGAAGCCGAACTGCTGGGTTCCGTAACCCGGGGCGGCGACGATCACCGACGAGACCTCGTCCGGCATCAGGGCCGAGAGCGAGGCCCGGCCCGAGGCGTCGGTGACGGTGCCGGCGGCGATCCGATCGGACAGCCCGTCGGGCACGGCGAGATAGCTCCGGTGAGTCACCCGAGGCTCGATCCTAGCCCCGGCGACAGGCTTGCCGGCGGGGTCGCGGACCTCGAAGGGGGTCGCGGCGCCCGGGCCGAGCACCAGCTTGACCGGGACGTCGGGCGAGACCGAATCGCGGTAGAGCACCAGCGAGGCGAGCAGGCGGCCGGGGCGATACGCCCAGAGGGCGTCGGAATGGGGCGCCGGCCCGAACCCCGGGCGGGTCGGGAGTTCGATCCGAAAGTGGCCCTCGGCGTCGGTCCGGGCCTCGGCGACGACCCGGCCCGAGATTGTCCCGCCGCCCCCGCCGCGCGATGACGCGAAGACGCCGACGCCAGCGGCGGGGCGGCCGTCGGCGTCGAGGACGAGGCCGGAGAGGGGCATGGTGGGCTTGGGCTCGGCCTGGGCCGGGGGGCGGGCGAGCAGGAGACTCGCGGCGGCGGCGAGGGCGAGGCCGGAGGCGGCGGCGAGCGCGGCGGCTCGGCGGATGGCGGTCATCAGCATGGCGGTCATCGTCCCGTTCGCCAGGTTCGCCGACGACGAGGCGGGAGCCCCGAAGCCGGCCTTGGTCGCGAAATTGGAAGCGGCCTCGACCGTCGCCTCGGCCCAGGGGCGGGGCAGGGCGGCGGTGGCCTCGCGGGCCGAGGCGGCCAGGGCGAGGGTCGCCACCGAGGGGGCCACCCCGCGCCGGGCGAGGCGGGCCCGGAGGAGGTCGCGGCCTCGGGCCAGGCGGCCGGCGACGGTGCCGGGGGGCCAGCCGAGCTGGCCGGCGGCCTCGTCGCGGGTCAGCTCCTCCAGGTCGCAGAGGACGATCGGGGCCCGGTACTTCTCGGGGAGCCGGCCGATCTCCTCGTGGAGCAGGGGGACAACTTCGGCCCAGGGGCCTGCCGCCGGGCCCGGGTCGTCGGGGGGTCGGGCGGTCGAGCGTTCGCGGGCTAGGCGACGGGCGGCGTCGCCGTTGGCCTTGATCGCGACCCGGCGGGCGACGCGCTGGAGCCAGGCCCCGAGGGATTCGGCCCTCCGGACCGAGTCGGCCCTGCGGGCGAGGATCAGGAAGGTGGCCTGGAAGGCGTCCTCGGCGTCGTCCCTCGACCGGAGCACCCCCCGGCAGACGGCCAGGACCATCGGCCCGTGGCGGGCGACCACCGCGGCGAAGGCGGCCTGGTCGCCCCGGCCGGCGAACCGGTCGAGCAGCGGCCCGTCGCCCAGGGCGCCCGAGGTGCCCGACTCGAACGCGGCCCGGAGGTCGCGAGCCATCCCGCCGAACCGCTCGCCGGCCATCGTCCCGCCCCCGCTCGATCCTTTCCTCATCGTCGCCACCGCCTTTCCTCAGACTATGAGGGGGGCGGGGGCTCGATTGATACGGATTTCTTCGAGAGGATCGGACCGACCGATCGATCAGGGGGAAAGCTCGCCCGGGGGGCTGGGCCGGTCGACGGGCGGCAGTTGGCGGCCGATGGCGAGGTCGTAGAGGGTCGAGCCAATCAGGCCGCCGACCAGTGGGGCGACGATCGGGATCCAGAAGTAGTACCCGTGCGACCGGAACACGCTCGGGCCCCACCCCAGGAAGGCCGAGGCCAGGCGAGGCCCGAAGTCTCGGGCCGGGTTGATCGCGTAGCCCGTCGGCCCCCCCAGGCCGAGGCCGATGGCCAGCACCAGGGCCCCCAGGGCGATCGGTTCGAGGTAGCCCCCCGGCGCGGCGTTCCGCCGGTCGGTCAGGGTCCGGACGCCCAGCAGCAACACCGCCGTGCCGAGGACCTCGCTGAGCACGTTCCGCCAGGTCGAGTCGAACTTCGGGTACGTCCCGAACACCCCGGCGCCGCCCGCCGCCGTGCCGACGAGCTTGCCCCCCTCCATCGCCCCCCGGACCAGGTGCTCGTCCCGCTCGAACGCGGCGAACGCCTCGGAGTAGTCGGCATATGCCAGCAACGAGGCCAGGAACGCCCCGGCGACCTGCGCCAAGATGTAGGGCAGGACCCGAGACCCGGGCACGTCCCCCCGCGCGGCCAGGGCCAGCGTCACCGCCGGGTTGAGGTGCCCGCCGCTGAGCCGCCCGCTGAGGTACACCCCCAACGCCACCGCCAGGCCCCAGGCCGAGGCGACCATCATCCGGTCAGGCGCCTTGTTCAGCAGCACGTCGGTGGCGTTGGCCCCGACGCCCACGACGATCAACAGCCCGGTGCCGAGGAACTCACCCACCAAGGCGGGGCCGAGCGGGGGCGGGGCCGGGAGTCGGTTGGCCATGGCGGTCTCGATGGGAGCGGTCGGATCGGGAGCGGTCAGCGATCCGCCAGAAAATACGGGAACCGAGGGCGCCGATCTACGGTCCGCCGCATTTGCTGAGCGCCGACCGCTCGGATCAGCCATGCCCCAGGACCGGGTGCGGGCGGTAGGGCTCGGCCAGGCTGGCCCGCTCGGCGGGGTCGAGCTTCAGGGTGAGGGCGGCGAGGGCGTCGTCGAGGTGGTGGGGCTTGGAGGCCCCGATGATTGGCGCGGTCACCCCGGGCTGGTGGAGCAGCCAGGCGAGGGCAACCTGGGCGTTGGAGACCCCCCGGCGGCCGGCGACCTCGGACACCCGGTCGACGACGGCGAAGTCGGCGTCGTCGTAATACAGCTTGTGGGCGAAGTCATCCGTCTTGGCCCGGCTGGTCTCGCCCCGGTCCTGGCGGCTCCGGTTGCCCGCCAGGAACCCCCGGGCCAGGGGGCTCCAGGGGATCAGGCCGATCCCCTCGTCGACGCAGAGCGGGTTCATCTCCCGCTCCTCCTCGCGATAGACCAGGTTGTAGTGGTTCTGCATCGAGACGAACCGGGCCAGGCCGAGCCGGTCCGAGGTTTGGAGCATCTTGCTCATCTGCCAGGCGAACATCGATGAGGCCCCGATGGAGAGCGCCTTGCCCGCCTTGACCACGTCGTCGAGCGCCCCGAGGGTCTCCTCGATCGGCGTGTTCGGGTCGAAGCGGTGGATCTGGTACAGGTCGACATAATCGAGCCGGAGCCGCTTCAAGCTGGCGTCGATCGAGTGGCGGATGTGCTTGCGCGAGAGCCCCCGCTCGTTGGGCGTCGGCCCCATCGGGTTGAACACCTTGGTGGCGACGACGACCTGCTCGCGCGGGATCGACAGCTCGCGGAGCGCCCCGCCGAGGACGACCTCGCTCTCGCCGTCGGAATACATGTCGGCCGTATCATAAAAGTTGATGCCGGCCTCCCACGCCTTGCGGAAGAACGGCCGGCTCGCCTCCTCGTCCAGGACCCAGGGGCGCCACTTGGGGCTGCCGTAAGTCATGCAGCCCAGGCAGATCCGGGACACCTTCAGGCCGGTCCGGCCGAGGTTGACGTAATCCATGATGCACCCTCCCCGCGATGAAACCGGGACCGCCCTCGACCGGCCGCCGGAAGTCGATCCTCATCCCCGCACTCGAAGCGGATAAAATCCGTCGAAGATGGGATGATCGCCGAGTTTCATGACGCCGATATGCCGAAAGATTCGGAAGTCGTCGATGTCCGTCGACTGATACGATTCGTCCTCTTCTCCGTACGGAGATTCGAGGACCACCCGCATCTCGAAGGACTCTCGTTGCAGGTAGGCAAGCTCAACCTCCTTGATCGCCATGCCCTGGATGATCCGCCAGGCCATGAGCAGCATGTCGGGGGTCCGAGAAACGCCGAGTGCCTGGAAGAAACCCCTCACCCGCAGGGGATTCCGCGCGTATTCCGCGAGCAAGGCCGGTTCGGAGAAGTCCGGAGCATTCCCGCCGAACCTGGATTTGGCCCTCCCGTCGACCTCGCCGAGGGCCCGGTGGATGAAAAGCATCGCCTCCGAGGACGGGGCAAACCCATCGATGACCCAACCCTCGCCCGATTGTCGGATGGCTTGTTCCAGGTCGACTGGGGCAGTGATGCTCATGCTGCCTCCAACAAGGCCGTGACGTGGAAGATCTCGTCCATCAAGCCGGAACGGATTGCGCCCAGGATGGCCTCCATCTCCTGATCGCGTTCATCCACCACGGCGGTGAGCATGCCGGGATCGAGGATGATGTGGATCATGGAATTGTAGGCATCGGGGATCGCCCCTTCGGCATCCCAAAGGTGGCTAGCGTCGCTGTCGCGATAGACGAACAACTCTTCAATTTTCCCGAACGGGATCTGCCAGAAGTGGTCGTAATGCTCGCCGGTCAATCCATCTTCGAAGACCGCGTTCGGCCATACCTGCCTGATGGCTCGGACCGAGATTTCGGCGGAAAGCTCGCCCGCTTTCGTCGGAATTCGAACGTCGATGCCGCCGATCATCCCGAACCCTCCAGCAATTGCGCGGTTTCATCTCCGTACTTTTGGCGATCTTCCGCGACATCGTAATCGACCGGGCTGAAGTCGATCCGCTTATCACGGCCGAGCCCGCCGAACAGTTGCGTCAGCCCGCCGCTGCCGACGAACCAGAAGACATAGGCCTGCTTGGCCTTCGGGACGCGGATTCGCTTGTGGAGCGTTCGCAGATTTCCATCCGACGGTTCGATGTCCGTGAAATAGGCCCCTGCCGGGCGGTCGGGGTCTCTCGGTTGGCTCGCATTGAATCGCCACGTTTTTTGGGCCCGTATAGCGTTCCAACCGTCCTTACCCGTGTAATGATAGACATTGAGCACTGGCACCCCTTCGCGGAAGGGCTTACGTCCGGCCCTCGGCCATCCTATCGCCGGCCCGTCGCGTCCCACAACCGCAAGCCTGGTGAGAAAGCCGGTGATCGCCTCGAACCTCGCGCATTGCCCGGCCGACGGGCGTTTGCACCCGGGCCTCGGCACGGCCACAATGGTCCGGCCCGCTTCGCCATCGACCTTGAGGCTCGACCGATGAACCGTGCGTTTCGAATGGCCGCGATGATCCTGCTGGCCTCGGCCTGTGCCGCCGGGGGCGGGGAATTGCCCAGGGTCGAGCCGGGGGCGGTGGGGCTCTCGGCGGCGAAGCTGTCGGGCCTCGGGCCGGCGTTGGAGAAGCTGGTTGGCGACGGCAAGATCGCCGGCGGGGTCGCTTTGATCGCCCGGCATGGCAAGGTGGCCTACTTCGAGGCGTTCGGCCTGCGGGATGTCGCGACCCGGGCGCCGATGGCCGAGGACACGATCTTCGCCATCGCCTCGATGACCAAGCCGATGACCTGCGTCGCGGCGATGACCCTGGTCGAGCGCGGCAAGCTCGGGCTGGACGAACCCGCGTCGAAGTACCTGCCGGAATTCCGGGACCTCCGGGTTTTGGGCGAGGCCAAGGACGACACCCCGGGCGGGCCGAGCACCGTGGCCCTGGCCCGGCCGGTGACGATCCGCGACCTGCTCACGCACACCTCGGGCATCGCTTATGGGGGCATCCTCTCGACCGACCCCAGGCTCGGCCGGGCCTACGAAGCGGCCGGGGTCCAGGACCGCGACCTCGGGACGATCGGCGAGAAGGTCCGGCGGATCGCCAACGTCCCCCTCGCCCACCAGCCGGGGGCCCGGTGGACCTACGGGATGGGCCACGACGTGATCGGCCGGGTCGTCGAGGTCGCCTCGGGCCAGCGGTTCGACGAATTCCTCGACGAGACGATCTTCCGGCCGCTCGGGCTGGTCGACACCGGGTTCGCCGTGCCCGAGTCGAAGCGCGGGCGGGTGGCGACGATCTACCGGACCGGGCTGTTCGGCGGCCCGCTGGTCCCCTTCCCGCCGAATTACGGCTCGGGGACCATGTTCGCCGGCGGCGGCGGGCTGTTCTCGACCGCCAGGGACTACGCCCGGTTCGCCCAGATGCTCCTCAACGGCGGCGAGCTCGACGGGGCCCGGATCATCAAGGCCGAGACCCTGGCGACGATGACGACCAACCAGATCGGCGACCTCGCCGCCCTCGGGATCTTCAAGTACGGCCTCGGCTTCGGCCTGGAGATGGGCCAAGGGCCCGGCGGCGAGGCCGCCCTGGACCGCTACTTCTGGGGCGGCTTCTTCTCGACCAACTTCTGGGTCGAGCCCCGCCGCGACCTCTTCGCCGTCGTCCTGACCCAGGTCGCGCCGACCAACCACGACGGGACCCTCCTGGTCGTCCGCCGGGCGATCAACGGGGCGATCCTCGAATGACGAGGGCAGGACGCCCCGCCCCAAGCCCGAACTCCCCGGAGAGGACGCTTCGCCCATGATCGTGCCGGTCCATGCCAGGCTCGCCGTGATGTTCTTCCTCGAATACCTGATCAAGGGGGCCTGGTTCCCGATCTTGGGGCTGTACATGGGGGACCGCTACCTCAAGTTCACCAGCGTCGAGCAGGCCTGGGTCTTCAACGCCTTCGGGATCGCCTCGATCACCGGGATGTTCTTCGGCGGCCAGCTCGCCGACCGGCACATGGCCCGCGAGAAGTACCTGGCGATCAGCCACCTGATCGGGGGCCTGGCGGTCTTCGGGCTGTCGCAGGTCCGGTCGTTCTGGCCGTTCTTCGGCCTGACGCTGCTGCACTGCTTCTTCTACGTGCCGACGCTCTCGGTGGCCAACGCCATCGCCTTCGCCCACGTGCCCGACGGCCGGAAGGACTTCGGCGGCCTCCGGCTCTGGGGGAGCGTGGGGTGGGTCGCGGCGGCCTGGCCGCTGATCTTCATCCCGATCGACTGGGCCCGGGTGCCGGCGATGGCCGACCTCGGCGGGTTCGTCCCCTGGATGGGCACCGCGCTCTCGACGCTCAAGACCGGGCCGGAGATGGAGGGGGCCATCGGCGCCACGTTCATCGTCTCCGGCCTGGCCTCCTTGTTCCTGGCGGCCTGGAGCCTGAGCTTGCCCCACACCCCGGCGGCGGTCGGCCGGGGCGAGCCGTTCGCCCCGTTCGAGGCGATCAAGCTGCTGGCGAAGCCGGTGGTGCTCGTGCTGTTCACGGCGACCTTCATCGACTCGATGGTCCACTATGCCTATTACATCTGGACCAGCCGCTACTTCCAGTCGCTCGGCGTGCCCGAGAACTGGATCGCCCCGGCGATGAGCATCGGCCAGGCGATGGAGGTGGTGGCGATGGCGTTCCTCGGGCGGATCATCCGCCGCCTGGGCTGGCGGAAGACCTTGATCCTCGGCGTGCTCGCCCAGGCGACCCGCTTCGGCGTCTACGCCCTGGGCGATCGCGATCACCTCTGGATCGTCCTCTCGATCAACCTGATCCACGGCCTGACCTACGCCTGCTTCTTCGCCACGGTTTATATCTTCGCGGATGAATACTTCCCCAAGGACGTCCGAGCCAGCGCCCAGGGGCTGTTCAACCTGAACATCCTCGGGCTCTCGCTGTTCGCCGCCAACTTCGCCTGGGGGGGCCTGGGCGACGCCTTCTCGACCCGGGCCACCGTCGCCGGCCGGGTCGTCCGGGTGGTCGACTATCACCGGCTCTTCCTGGTCCCCTTCGCCGTCTCGCTGTTCGCGGCGCTCCTGCTGGCCCTGTTCTTCCGCCCGGGGGCCGACGGCAAGGGGCCAAAGGTCGATGAGAGGGAGGCGGTCTTGACCGGATGACCACGACCACAACGCACCGGGCCCCGTTCACGATCGGGATCACCGACCACGTCGAGGGGCCGCGCGACCGCCCCTCGGCCGCCGTCTTCGCCGAGGTGGCCGAGCTGGTCCGCCTGGCCGACGAGCTGGGCGTCGAGCATGCCTGGTTCGCCGAGCACCACGTCCACGCGCACCAGGGGCACCTGCCGACCCCCTTGCTCTTCGCCCTCCACCTGGCCGGCCGGACCCGGTCGATCCGCCTGGGCACGGCGATCAGTTGCCTCAACCTCCACCACCCGCTCGACCTGGCCGAGCAGGTGGCCGTGGCCGACACCCTGACCGGCGGCCGGATCGCCGTCGGCTTCGGCAGCGGGAGCACCCCGGCCGAGTCGGCCCTCTTCAACGGGCCCGAAGGCGACGAGGCCGGCCGCCACGCCCGGTTCGAAGCCGCCCTGGGGACGATCCTCGACGCCTGGCTCGGCCGAGGCTCGCCGGCACTGATGCCGAGGCCGGCGGCCGACCTCGCCGGGCGGTCCTGGGTCGCGGTCAACAGCGAAGGCTCGGCCCGGATCGCCGGCCGGCTCGGCTTCAACATCCTGTTCTCGCACCTCAGGACGCCCGAGCAATACCGAGGCTACGCCGCCGCCTACCGCGAGGCGGGCGGGTCGGGCCGGATCGCCGCGAACCGCCCGGTCCACGTCGGGCCCGACGACGCCGCCGCCCTGGCCCGGGTCGAGCCCGCCTTGCGCGGCCTCTGGCGGCGGTTCCGCGACGAGGGGAAGATCCCCGCCGCGACCCCCGAGCCGGTCGACCCGCGCGACCTCCGCGGCCACCCGATCAACTTCGTCGTCGGCGGGCCCGAGTCCGTCGCCCGGCAGCTCCTCGGGCTCCACGAGCAGGTCCCGTTCGACGTCGCCAACCTCGAGCCCCGGTGGTTGGGACTGTCCCACGCCGACACCCTCGACGGCCTCCGCCGCCTGATGGCCGACGTGGTCCCGCTCCTCCGTCGCTGACCCGAGGGTCAGGGCTTGCCGGGGCTCGGGAATAGCATCGTCCGGCCTTCGGCGGCGGCCTCGACCTTGGGCCGGGTGTAGTTGATGGGGAAGTCGAGCCCTTCGGCCCAGGGGGCGAAGAGGTCGCGGTAGTGGGGGCTGGCGGGGTTGCCCGACTGGCCCGGGGTGTTGGTGCCGACGGATCGGTCCCAGTCGCCGACGTCGGCGATGATCCGGAACGTGCCGCCGGTGGCCTGGTTGTCGGCGTCCGAGGTGCTGTTGACGGTGTGCGCCGAGCCGCCTCGGGGCAGGGGGCCGACGTCGAGCCGGGCCTGAAGGCCGGTGTCGACGGCGTCGCCCAGCGGGTGGGGGAGCCAGACGTGCTTGTACGCGGGCTGGCCGTACCGCCAGCGGACGACGTCGGGCCCGAGCCGGCGGGTCAGGTCGGCCAGGGCCCGGTCGAGGGCCCCGAGGAGCAGGGCGTCGCGGTCGCCGAGCCGGGGGTCGGCCGCCGTCAGCCAGGCGATCATCGGGCTCAGCGGCAGGAGCCAGGGCGGGAACGCCTCGCGGGCCTCGGGCGGGACGACCCGCTCCCAGACCGCCTGTTTCAGGGCCCTCTCCCACGTCGCGTAGATCGCCGCGGCGCCCGAGTCGCGGCCCATGACGAAGTCCCACTCCGCGAGCTTGGCGACGGCCCGGCGAGCCTTCGGGTCGGTCGGCTTGAGCCCGGCCACCAGCGGGACCAGGGCCCGGGCGGGCAGGGACAGCTCGTCGCGCTGGAGGCGGGTCGAGTCGGCCAGGGCGAGCTTGTTGGGGGGGCCGAGGACCTCGGTGACGCGGCGGAAGCGGAACGGCTCGGCCCACTGGTAGCCGATCGCGTGGGGGTAGCCGGGCGGGAGGTTGTGCTGGTTGGACGAGGCGAAGAACCCCTCGGGCGGGTCGAGCCGGGAGGGGAGGGCGGCGGGATCGAGGAAGCCGTCCCATTCGTACCGGCCGTCGCCTGGGACGGGCAGGAGGCCGTCCCACCCCTTGCGGATCGGCGCCAGGCCGACCGTCTGCCAGCCGATGTGGCCGTCGACGTCGGCCCAGACCAGGTTCTCGGACGGGGTCCGGAAGGCCTTGCACGCCTCGACGAACTCGGCCCAGTTGCTCGCCTGGTCGACCCGGAGGCTGGCCAGGTATGGGGCCGAGCCCGGTTCGAGCCAGGCCGCGCGGAGGGCATAGGCCCGGTGGTTCGCCCGGTCCTCCGCGATCACCGGGCCATGCCGGGTGAACTTCAGCTCGACCGACTCGGCCGGGCCGCCCTTGACGGGGATCGACTCGCGCTCGGTGCGCATCGGCTCCCAGGCGTCCTTGTAGCGGTAGCGGGACGGGTCGGCGGGGTCGGTCTGGTAGACGTAGAGGTCTTCCTGGTCGACCGGGAAGATGGTGAAGCCCCAGGCCCCTCGCTTGTTGTGGCCGATCGAGACGCCGGGCAGGGCCGGCTCGCCGCCGCCGACGACGTCCCAGCCTGGGCCGACGAGGTGGACCCAGTAGCGGAGCGAGGGGAGGTCGACGGTCCGGTGCGGGTCGTTGGCCATGATCGGGGCGCCGGTGGCGGTCCTCGACCCGGCCAGGACCCAGTTGTTGCTCCCCCGGGTCTCGATCCCCGCCGCGCCGGCCTTCTCCTTCGGGGCCGCCTCCTCCTCGATCGGGGCCCCCCGGTAGGCCGGCAGGACATCCTCGGGCCGGAACCGGACGGCGGCCCGCGAGGCCCGGTAGCTGGCCAGGTTGGCCTCGCCGATCGCCTTGAGGTCGAGCGCCGGGTCGGCGTCGAGCCGGGGGCGGCCGGGGTGGAGGGCGAGCAGCTCCCTGGCCCGGCCTTCGCCGAGGATCGCGACCAGCCGGGCCGCCTGGACCTCCTGGTTGGCGTTGCGGAAGAGGCCGTTGTGGCGGGAGATGACGACCTCGGGCGTCCACCGGCCCGGCTTCAAGTCGAGGACGCGGAACTCCAGGGGGAGGAGCGACGGGTCGCGATCGGTCGCGTCGATGTAGGCGTTGATCCCCCGGACGAACGCGCCGATGATCGCCGGGCCTCGGGGGTGATAGCGCCTCATCTCGTCGTCGAGGTCGCCCCGGAACCGGAGCAGGCGGGCCCCCTGATCGCGCGGCAGGGCCCGGGGACCCTGGATCTCGGCGAGGGTGCCGGTCGCCTCCCTCCGCCAGAGTTCGAGCTGGAAGAGGCGGTCGCGGGCGACGTTGAACCCCTGCGCGAAGAACAGGTCGGCCTCGCTCCGGGCGTAGATGTGGGCGATCCCCCAGCGATCCCGGAGGATCTCGACGGGCCCCTCCAGGCCGGAGACGACCAGCTCCTCCGGCCCCCCGAAGGCGGGCGAGGTCATGGCCAGGGCCGCGAGGGCCAGGGGCAGGGCGGCCGAGGCTCGTTGGCGTCGGGACATGGGCGGGTCGTCCAGGGGGGAAAGAGCGGGATCAGATCACAGGCCGGCGAGGAAGTCGCGGATCGTCGCGTCGATCATCGGGATCGCCTTGCGATCGCCGCCCCCGCCGGCGGTGTGGCCGAAGGTGGAGGGGATCACGACGAACCTGGAACCGGGGATGAGCTTCCCCTCGGCCTCGACGTCGGCGGCCAGGAAGTACTGGTCGGTCCGCGACGGCATCAGCAGGACCTTGGCCTGGATCGAGCCCAGCGCCTTGGCCAGATCACCGCCGAACTGGGGCGAGGAGGCGACGTCGTTCCGCTGCCACTTGACGGCCTGGAGGATCAGGTCGTTGGCGTCGTCGCCGAGGAAGCCCGACCGCCACCGGTCGACCGTGCCCTCGATCGTCCCGCCCCCGGCCTTGAACTCCCCATCCCGCCACCACTCGGGCGAGTAGGCCCAGGCGACCCAGTGGGCCCCCAACGCCTTCAAGCCGGAGACCGGCGGCTCGGTATACCGCCCGCCGGCGAAGCTCGGGTCGCCCAGGATCGCCCCCTTGGCCCCTTCGAGCCGGACGAAGCCGAACGGCATCTCCCGGGCCGAGCCGCAGAGGTTGACCACCCCCCGGGCCCCGTCCGGGAAGCTCACCGCCCACTGCATGGCCTGCTGCCCCCCCATCGAGAACCCGACGACCGCCTTCAGCTTCTCGATCCCCAGACCCTGCGTCACCAGCCGATGGGTCGCCGCCACGTCATCCCGGATCGCGATCGCCGGGAAGTCCGGCCCATGAAGCGGGGCCGGGGTGTTGCTCGGCGAAGACGAAACCCCGTTGCCGAGCTGGTTCGTCGCGATCAGGAAGTAAACCGCCGGGTCCAACGCCTTGCCCGGCCCGACCAGGAAGTCATAAGCGTTGTGGTCGCCCGAGTACGGCGAGGGCAAAAGGATCGCATTATCCTTCGCCGCGTTGAGCGTCCCCCGGGTGGTGTAGGCGAGCTTCGCCCCCGGGAGCGTCTTGCCCGACTCCAGGGGAAAATCCCCCAGGTCGAACATCTTCACCTCGACCGGCTCGGCCGCGTGGGTGAAGGCCGGTGCGAGCAGGGCGAGGGCACATAGGAGCTTGTTCAAGGTGAGTGTCCGCTTTGGGCCAATGCTCGTGGTTTCCAAGGGCGGCATCGCCGCAATGGAATATTGAGGCATGTAAACTTGACTAAAAATCACATCCCATCACCGATTGAATGGCCTAGGAACCCCGGTACGGCGGGCAGATATCCAGCGTTCGGCCGTCCTCACTTGATCTTCGGAGGGTAGGGTGAACGATGCGGAGCGTGGACGACGGGGGTCGTAGCGTTGCGCATAGTCCATCATCTCGTCGAGAATTTCCTCCGGCAGTTCGGAAAGGACGAGGTCCGGGTTGCCCGGATCGAGCTTTTGGAGGCAGTCGATCATCACCTGATAGCCGGCAATAGACCCATCCTCATACATATCGACCAGTCTTTTGGTCATCCTCGCCCCTCGAACGCCCGCAGTAGGTCGTCGGGCAGCGGAGCGTCGAAGTCGTCCGGGACGACGAATTCCCCGGCGGCTAGCCCGATCGGCCGAGGGCCCTGGGGGAGCGGGGCGAGCGGGCGAAGCTCGGCCACCGGCCGGCCCCCTCGGGA
>JAABUQ010006329.1_pt1 | contig 18047 bp, 12 predicted proteins | sample 5560001 | NCBI WGS metagenome assembly JAABUQ01 (sample SAMN10711888, study PRJNA513371) | rock metagenome | isolation source: Antarctica rocks | place: Antarctica: Victoria Land, Finger Mt nord | collected 2015-12-18
ACCGCGGCGTCAAGTTCGAGTTCTTCCAGCGCGTCCGGAGCCTCCACCTCTCCGACGACGGCCAGAAGATCGGCGCCCTCCGCGTCGCCCGCCAGGTAACGCTCAAGGGCGCGGACTACGACCCCCTCGTCGACGTCGCCGGGCTCGCCTGCTGGCCCTCGACCCCGCTCTACGACCAGATCGTCGAGGGGGGGGACCTGCGCACCCGCGGCATCGACCTGGAGTCGGCGTGGTCCCCCTGGGTGGACGTCGAGGAGCGGACGCTCGTCCTCGGCGAGGACTTTGACGAGGTCGTCCTGGGCATCTCGCTGGCCGCCTTGAAGGACTGCTGCGCGGAGTTGATCGCCGCCCGTGAACCCTGGAGGGAGATGGTCCAGCACGTTCAGACCGTGCAAACGCTCGCCATGCAGGTCTGGCTCAACCCGGACCTGGCGGGGCTCGGCTGGGACCAGTCGACGATCCTCTCCGGCTACGCCCAGCCGTTCGACACCTGGTGCGACATGACGCAGGTCCTCCCCCGCGAGACCTGGCCGGCCGGGCGCATCCCGGGGAACATTTCGTATTTCTGCGGCCCCAAGGCGGACCCCGCGACCATCCCGGGCTACGACGACCACGGCTTCCCCGGGCGCGAGAAGGAACTCGTCAAGCAAGAGGCGATCGCCTTCCTGAATCAGTTCACCGCCCCGATCTGGGCGAACGCGGTCGACCCCCAGCACCCCGGCCAGTTCCAGTGGTCGCTGCTGGACGCCCCCAGCGCGGTCTCCGGCGTGACCCGGTTCGACTCCCAGTACTGGCGCGCGAACGTCAACCCGACCGACCGCTACGTCATCTCGCTGCCCGGGACGACCCGGTACCGCCTCAAGTCCGACCATTCGGGCTTCGAGAACCTCTTCCTGGCCGGCGACTGGGTCCGCACCGGCCTGAACTACGGCTGCGTCGAGGGGGCCGTCATGGGCGGCCTGCAAGCCGCCCGCGCGCTCTGCGGATACCCCGAGGAAATTGTCGGCGAACACGACTGACGGACACCCCGCCGACCTCAAGGGCCATTGCCAATCATGAGCGGACCGACCTTGCCGACATACGTCGAACGCGGTGGCGAGCAGGCCCTCAGCGGCCCCTTCTTGGGGAGGGGCGTGCGACTGCACGGCTTCCTGTTCGAGGCCGACGAATTGGCCCTCCAGGCCGTCTGCGACCGCGACCTGAACGGCCCTGCCCAGGGGACGGTCCGCTACGTCCCGCTCGTCCCCCGGGTGCTCCTGATCTTCGCCGAGTTCGGGAAGCTCCGATCAAACGACCCGCCCGACAGCCTCAAGGGGGTCATGACCGAGATCGACGTGGCCTTCTGGATGCCCGTCGCCGCCGTCGACCCGACCGGAACCTCGGCGAAGGCCAAACGGCTCTCGTGGTTCCTCCCCTACATCTTCGTCGACAACCCCCTGGCGATCGCCAGCGGGCGCGAGGTTTACGGCTACCCCAAGGAGCAGGGGACGTTCCTGTTCCCCAAGGCCGATGCCGACGAGGCCCTCTACGCCGTCGACACCCACGTCTGCGAGCGCTTCGGCCCAGAGGCGCCGCTGCAACACCGCCGCCTCTTCGAGGTCCGTCGGACCGACGCCGTTGCCCACGGCGGGTTCGCGCGCGTCTGGGACGACCTCAAGGACGCCTTCCAGGACACGATGCGCCTGATCGTCAACGACGAGGGCAAGGTCAACCTGTCGAGCGTGGAGCTGCTGGTCGACATCTTCGAGTACCTCGTCCACGACGAAGTGCCGACCGTCTTCCTGAAGCAATTCCGCGACGCCGCCGACCCGACCCTCGCCTGTTACCAGGCCCTGATCGAGGCCCCCTCGAAGGTCCTGACCTTCCGCTCCGCCGGCCTCGTCCTGGGCGACTACGAGCTGACGGTCTTCCCCTTCGAGAGCCACCCGATCGTCAAGGACCTCGGCCTCGGCGGCCCCAAGCACCGCGCCCTGGCCGCCTGGCACGCCGACTTCGATTTCCTCCTGGGCAAGGGGCGTGAAGTCTGACGCCGATCCCGCCCCGATTCACAGGAAAACGCCCGGATGGACGTGGAAGTACCCCGCGAGCGTCTTCAGCACGTCCAGGCCCATCTCCCGCTCCTCCTCGAGGATTTCCGAGAGGACCGAGGGGGGGATGCCGGTCTCGTCCGAGACCCGGCCGCCGGTCACACCCTTCGCCTCCATGAGGTGGCGAAGCATGTCGGCCGGAGTGACGTGCCCCATCGGGTACTGTTGCTCTTCATACCGCTCGACGAACACTGCCAGTGCGAGCCGGTATTCCCCGACGTCGGGCGTGGAATCCTCCCACAGGGATTCGAGCATCTCGATCGCCCGATCGAGTTCGCCTTCCGCGCGGAGGACGCGAAGCGGAAAGGCGCGGACCAATTCGTGATAGCAGTCGCCGGAAGAAATAATCATGCCTATGAAAATCTCACTTTGCGATGGCTGACCTCTCTCGTCCCGCCTCATCCCGTGAGCATCGCCGTCATGCGGATCGGGTCGCGGATTCCGCGGGCGAGGAGGGAGTCGTCGGCGTCAGCGACCAGGGCTCGTCCCTCCTGGCCGCCGAGGGCTTCGCCCCGTCGGCGGCGGGCGGCGGAGGCGTAGTGGGGCATGTCGACGGCGTCGAGGAGCCCGGCGGCACGGTCGTAGCGCCGGGCGGCGGACTCGGCGGCGCCGGACGAGGCAAGGATGCCGGCGCGGATCAATTCGGCCATCGCGGAGGCCCAGGGCACGCGCTCGCGGTCCAGGCGGATCGCCTCGCGCCGCGCGGCCTTCAGGAACGGGCGGGGCTCGCGCGCCGGGCGGGAGGCCGAGATCGCGGCGATCCCGCGCAGGTAGTTCATGTACACGCGGGTGACCTGGGCGCGGAGAAACAGCGAGCCGGACAGGGCACGCCATTGCGACTCGATCCGCGCCAGGGCGGAGCCGCCCGCGCCCAGGTAAAGGTCAACGAGGGTCTCGGCGTTCAGCGAGAGCAGATGCTGAAGGTGAAACCCCTCGCGCGACCACTGCCCCATGACGCCCCGGGTCGCGCGGCGGGCACCCTCGGGGTCGTCAGCCGCCAGGCGGACGTGCGTGCCGCTCTGGGTGTCCAGGGCGGTCAGGGCGTAGAGGTCGCCGCGGTCCTGGGCGCTCTGGCGCTGAGCCTCCCAGCGGCGTTCCAGTTCCTTGAATTCGCCGAGGTCGGCCAGGGCCATCAGGGTGAAGACGTGGCAGGTGTCGACCTCCCACGCGACCCCGGTGCACTGCTCGTTGAGGATCGCCTGCGCGCGGTCCAGCTCGCTCAGGGCCGACTTCCAGCACCCCACCATGAACTCGGCGATCCCGGCCGAGAGGGCGAGAACGCCCGAGGCGTGCGGGTGGTCGATCCGCCGCGCGATCTCCTCGGCCGCGCCCAGCAGCTTCAGGGCCCACCCGCGCCCCGAGGCCCCGTGGGTCGAGACGTTCGAGGCCAGCATCGCCAGCGAGCGGGCGACGCGGTACGGCTCGCCGGCCCGCAGCGAGAGCAAGGCGGCGCGCGCCTGGAAGTCGTGGCCGGGGACCAGGTCGATCATCGTCAGGCCGATGGCGGTCGACCAGATGGTGTCGATGCGGTCGAGCACCTCGGCGCCGACGCCTTGGGCCGGGCGCTCCAGGAACTCGACGCCCCGCAGCCTGAGACGGAGCCGGTGGTAGAGGAGCGAGCCCAGGCCGTGCCTCGGCGAGCGCGGCAGGCGCATCCCGACGCCCCCCAGGATCGCCCCGAAGGCGGCCCGGCCCTCGTCCACGTGACCGCTGATGCAGAACTGGTAGGCGGCCCGGCGGCGCAATTCGAGCTGCTCGGCCCCGACGGCCTCCAGCGCGGCGCGCCGGTAGGCCCATGCGGCCTCCCCGCCCCTCCCAGCGTTGGCCAGGGCATCGGCCAGCTTCCGCCGCGGCAAACGCCCCTCGTCCCCCACGCTGGGCAACAGCGAGCACGCCAGGGTGTAGAGCTTGGCCGCGCGGTCGAAGGCCAGAGCCTCGGCCGCCTGGTCCGCGGCGATCGCGTAATAGCGCCCCGCCGCCTCGGACTGCTCGGCCCCGCCGAAGTGGACGGCCAGGGTTTCGGGGTCGGCGTCCGCCCACTCCTCCAGCACCAGGGCCAGTTGGCGATGATGGGCCTTGCGGGCCTCCGGCGCGATGTGCGCGGCGACGCTCTCGCGGATGCGGTCGTGGAAGGCCTCGACCTCGTCGTCCAGGCGCGGCCCGGTGCTCCGGACGAGCTTGCCGGAGCGCAGGGCGGCGACCGCCGGCCGCTCCTCGCCCATCAGGCCCGCGGCCCGAAACGCGTCGCGGTGGCGCAGCGGGCGGCCGGCGACCGCGACGACCTCCAGCAGCCGGCGCGCCTCGGCGGGCAGCCGCAGGACGCGCGACCAGAGCACCTCGTCGAGGTCCACCGGAAGGCCCGCCGTCGCCAGGGCCGCGAGGTCCGCACCGGCCAGGAGGTGCTGGACCAGCTCGAACACGAAGTACGGGTTGCCGTGCGACTCCTGGGCGATCGCCTCGACCCCCTCGCCGATCGCCCCGCCGCCGCCCCGGCCCAGTGCCGCCAGGGTCAGCGCACGCGTCTCGGCGTCCGTCAAGGGCTCGACGGCCAGCTCGCGGCGCGAAGGGTCGAGGCCGCCTCCCTCCAGCACGATCTTGAGGCATTCGCTCGTCGCCGCGTACTCGCTGCGGTACAGGGCCAGGAGCAGCAGCCCGGGGGGGTTGGGGGGGCGCATCAGGTCGGCGAGCAGCATCGCGCTGTCGACGTCTCCCCATTGCAGGTCGTCGATGACCAGGACCAGGGGACCGCGGGCGGCGATCCTCCCGATCAGCTCGCGCAGGGCGGCGAAGGCCCGGCGCCGTCGCCCCTGGCGGTCGGCCGTTGCCAGGGCATCGCCGCGGGGCGCCCTGGCGACCGCGCCGACTTGCTGGAGGACCGGGAAAACTCCCGCGAGGGCGGCGACGTCCTCCGGCAAGAGGGTGTCGACCTCCTCGGCGGAACAGCCGGCCAGGTGGCGTGACAGGGCGTCGACCAGGCTGTCGATCGCCTTGTAGGGGACCGACTCCTGCTCGTAGCATCGCCCCGCCAGGACGACCGGAACGTCCCGCCCGCGCCCTGGGAGCGTTTCCAGGAAGTGCTGGACGAGGGAACTCTTGCCGACCCCCGATCGTCCGTGGACCAGCACGGTGGTCGCCCGCCCCTCCTGGACTTCGGCATAGGCCCGACCCAGGGCGGCCAGGTGCGCCTCCCTGCCGAGAAACGCCGGTGCCTCGGGCGGCCTCGGCGACGTGGCGTCGCCCGCGTCGTCACCGCGAAGGCCCAGGCGATCGAGGACCTCCCGGCCGGAGGGCCTCGACCCCGGCCGGCGGTTCAGCAGGGCCATGCAGAGCGTATCCAGGTCCTCCGGGACCCCGGCCGCCAGCACGGAAGGCGCGGGTGGGTCGCGCTCCTGCTTCTCCTTCAAGACCCGCTCCGGCGGCCCCGAAAACGGGCGTCGGCCGGTCAAGGCTTCATAGAGCATCACGCCGGCGCTGTACCAGTCACAGGCCCCCGTCAGTGGCAGCCCGGCCGCCTGCTCCGGCGCCATGTACTCAACGGTGCCGACGACGCGGCGCTCGCGGCCGGTCACCTTCCCGGAATCCCCGACGAGGGGCACGGTCGGCGACGCGCCCGCCCGTCGCAACGCGTCCTCCAGCTCCGCGACCAGCCCGAAGTCGAGGATGACGACGTGCCCGTCGGGCCTGACCAGCACGTTCGATGGCTTCAAATCGCGGTGCAGCAGGCCCGCGCCGTGGACCGCCATCAGCCCCTCGGTCAGTTGCCGCAGCGCGTCGCGGAGCCGGTCCAGGTCCGCGCCCGCTCCGCCGCCGGGTCGGACGCGCGTCAGGAAGCCCACGCCGTCGATCTTCTCCAGCGTGAAGAACCACTGGTCGCCGTCGGAAAACAGCTCGTAGAGGGTGACGAGGTTGGGGTGCGTGAGATCCGCGTGCAAGCGGAACTCACGCTTGAAGCGGGACAGCGAGGCGGCGGCGACTTTTGGCAGGGTCTTGAGCGCGACCCGCTCGCCCCGCTCCTGGTCGAGGGCCTCGTAAACGACGCCCATGCCCCCCTCGCCCAGCTTGCTCAGCAGGACAAACTGGCCGAGCACGAGCCGGCACCCCTTGCCGCTGAGGAGGGTTTCCGCCTGAAAGGTCGTCAGTGTCCCTCGCCGCACCAGGTTGTCCGCCAATGTCCGCACGTCGCCTCCCGAGGAGGCCGCGGCCTCGGCTTCCACCTCCGAGCGGGACACCAGGCCGCTGGCCGAGAGCCCTTCGAGCAACCGCTCGACCGAGTCCACCGGCGTGAGCTTCAGGGCGTCCTCGCCGTCGTTCGTCGAAGGCCCCTCGCCGAGCCGCACCGTCGTGGCCGAATCGGCGGCCAACCTCGGGGGCCCGTCCCACCATTCGGTGGTCGCCGAGGCGACGTCTCCGGGGGAACGGGGAAAATCCGCCTCGGTCGTGCCGCCGTCGTCGGAGCCCGAGGGGATCAGATTCGTGTTTGTGGAAAGGCCGACCAGAGTCTCGTCCTCGACGAACTCCGCCCGCACCGGGGGGACCTCCGAAGCCGCCTCGGCCTGGCCCGAGCGGACGCCCATCAGGGGCTGCCGATCCCGATCGTCCATCCGCACCCTCTCGACGCCGACCTTCCGCGGGGAGCTCGCCTCACAAAGTAATCGGAGCACCGTCCAGCCGCCATCCGGGATCGCATCCGATCATCAATTTGGACTCGGCATTCGTACTCCGGGTGGTACGACCGCGGGCATGAGCCGACGTGTTGCTCGCGAGTCGGGGATTGATTTGTGACGATCGGCTGACGTATGGTCATGCTACCGGACTGGGCCGTCGCGAGGGTCATCCGATGAACCAGCGCCGGTCCGCTTCATCCTCAACAGGGACGGCGTGGACCCCGCGACCTGGACCGGCCTGAACTCGATCGCCAATGGTGAGGTCGTCGGGGGCAATCCGTTTTGATCCGCACCGGGCGGGCGGGGGGTCGCTGCGTGATGGTGAAGGTCAGCGGCGACGGAGACCATCGCGGCGGCCAGGCCGGCCGGCTCCTCGTCCTCTGGATGGCGGCGGTCGTCGGCCTCCACGCGGTCTCCTGGCTGGGAGGCGCGTGCACGGCCGCCCTGGAGGACGCGGTCGAGTCCGGGGCCGCCCGCACCGAGCGGGCGAGGATCGCCGAGGTGGGCGATGACCTGGTGCGCAAGGCCGTCCAGCTCCAGCAGGCGACCCGCCCCTTCTGGAAGGCGCTGGCCCTCGTGGGCGACTTCGTCATCGACCCGCTGGCTTTGATCGTCAGAGCCCTGGCGACGGCGGCAATCTTGAGCAGCCTGGCCGCGCTGGTCGGCCGACCGCCGGGCTTCTCGCGCGCGTTGTCAGAGAACGCCGGGGCCCAGAGGTTCTGGGTCCTGGGCCTGGCCGTGCGGGTCGGCCTGGCGATCGCGCTGCGGCGCAACGACGCCGAGACCTCGCTGACCCTGGCGATGCCGCCGGGGACGTACCCGGCCTCCGCCTGGGTGGCGTTGAGCCAGTTCGACGCCTTCGCCCTGCTGGGGTGGACCACCGTGGCCCGGGGCGCCTGGCGACGCGGCCAGGCCAATCTGGCGACCGCGCTGACCGTCTGCCTCCTCCTCTGGGTTGCGGAGGCCGCGGTCCGCACCGCCGGAACGCTCGCGACCGGGGCCGGCATGCGGCTCACCTTGATTCCCGAGCTTTGAGCCCCCGAAATCCCTCCCGATTCCTGAAGAACGATCGGGGACGGGATACAATGGGCCTGAGGAGGCGATCCCGCATCCCCCTCTCCAACCTTCTCCGAGGCCCGCGATGATCCGACCCTTGGCGATCCTGCTGGGCCTGGCCGCCCTGGTGGCCTGCCTCGCCGTCGCCAACCTTGGGCGCGATCCCGGCGCCGTCTCCCTGGACTGGCGGATCGTCCGGCCGAGGCCGCGGGAGGTTGTCGTCGAAGCCCCCTCACGCGGGCCCATCGTCCAGACGATCACCGCGGCGGGGGCCGTCGAGCCGGTCGAGGAGGCGGAGATCGCCTCGCAGATCGTCGGCCGGGTCGTCGCCGTCAACGTCAAGGACGGCGACCCGGTGAAGAAGGGGGCCGTCCTGGTCAAGCTCGACGACCTCGACGCCCGCGCCCGTCTCGACCAGGCGCAATCGCGGATCGACCGGCTGAAGGCGGCGATCGGCCAGGCCGGCGCGGAACTGGACAAGACCAGCCGCGACGTCAATCGGTTCGCCAAGCTGGCGGGGCGCGGCGCGTCGACTCAGACGGAGCTGGCCGACGCCCGCTCGCTGCTGGTCAAGGCAACGGCCGCGGTGGAGATGTGCCGGCACGAGCTGTCGGAGAGCGAAGCGATGCGCCGCACGAGCCGACAGGACCTCGACCGCACGGAGATCCGCACCCCGATCGACGGCGTGGTCGCCGGCCTGAAGGTCGAGGTGGGCGAAGTGGTCATCGCCGGCACGACCAACCTGCCGGGGACCGTCCTGATGACCGTCGCCGACCCCAGCCGGATGCGAGTCCGCGCCGACGTGGACGAGTCGGACGTGCCCCTGGTCCGTCCGGGCCAGCCGGCCCGCCTGTATCTCCAGTCCGACCAGCGCGACCCGATCGAGGGGTCCGTCGACCGCGTCTCGCCCAAGGGCAAGAAGACGGCCGAGGTCGTCAGCTTCGAGACGCTCGTCCGGATCGATTCCGCCGGACCGTCGCTGCGCCCGGGAATGACCGCGACGGTGGAAATCGAGGTCCGTCGCGCCGCCGAGGCTCTGGGCGTCCCGGTCCAGGCCGTCGTCCACCGCCGCCGCAAGGACCTGCCCGACACCCCGGCCGTCCGCGCCTGGGCCGATGGCAACGCCCGCTCCCCCGGCGAGAAGGCCGGCGAGGCCCAGGGCCGCTACATCAAGGTGGCCTTCATCCTGGACGGGCTCGTCGCCCGCGCGGTGCCGGTCGACACCGGCCTCAGCGACGAGCGCCGCGTCGAGATTCTCTCCGGGCTCAAGCTCACCGACCGCGTCGTCGTTGGCCCCTTCCGCACCCTGGACGAGCTGAAGGACGGCCACCTGGTCTCCGTCGCCGGAGGGGGCGAAGGGGACGGGAAGACCCCCTGAAATCCGCCACCAGATGCCTGCTCAGGAACCGATCATCCGCCTGGAGGGGATCACCAAGTCCTATCGCATGGGGCCGGAGACCGTCCACGCCCTGCGTGGAGTGGACCTGGCCATCGGCGGGAATGAGCTGGTGGCGGTGATGGGTCCCTCCGGCTCGGGCAAGTCCACATTGATGAATATCGTGGGGCTCCTGGACGTGCCGACGGCCGGGCGATACTGGCTCGACGGGCGGGACGTGGCGCGGCTCTCGTCCTCGGAGCAGGCGCGGGTGCGGGGCCGTCGGATCGGGTTCGTCTTCCAAACGTTCGAGCTGCTGCCCCGCCTGAGCGCCCTGCGAAACGTCGAGTTGCCGCTGACCTACTCCGGTGGCGCCGACCGCCGGGGCCGAGCCGCCGAGGCCCTCGCGCGGGTCGGGCTGGCCGACCGCATGGGACACCGGCCTAACCAGTTGTCCGGCGGCCAGCGCCAGCGCGTCGCGGTCGCCCGCGCCCTGGTCCAGCGCCCTTCGCTCTTGCTGGCCGACGAGCCGACGGGCAACCTCGACACCCAGACCGGCGACGAGATCCTCGCCCTCTTCGCCGAACTCCACCACCAGGGGCAAACCATCGTCATCGTCACCCACGAGCCCGATGTCGCCGACCGCTGCCGCCGCGTCATCCGCATCCGCGACGGCCTGGTCGAGTCCGACCGGCCCCCCGAACGATAAACTTGCGCGGGATTTCCCCGATCCGAGGCCGGAAATGCTCCTGCTGCTTAACATCCGGGGCGCCCTGGAACAGATCTGGTCCAACCGTTTACGGTCCACGCTGACGGTGCTGGGGATCGTGATCGCGGTGGCCTCGACGATCACGGTCGTCAGCGTGGTCCAGGGGTTCACGGGGTACGTGGCGGAGTTCCTCCAGGGCCTGGGTACCAATGCGATGTGGGTCTGGCCGGAGCGGCCCGCGGGCGAGGCGGGGAAGCGCCTCGGACGGATCGAGCTGGATGCCGCGGACATCGACGCGGTCGAGCGCGGGTGCTCGGCCCTGCGGTCGATCTCGCCGCTGATCCGCCACCAGTCGGCGCGGTTGAGGAGGGGTCGCGAAGAGGCGACCGTTCCGATGGAGGGGGTCTCGGCCTCCTATCACGCGATCCGCAACTTCCCCGTGGAGGTCGGGCGGCCCTTCGCCGCCGTGGACGTCGAGCGCGCGCATCACGTCTGCGTCGTCGGGCGGGAGGTGCTGCGAAAGCTCAATGCCGACGACGAACTCCTGGGCGAGACGCTCTTGCTGGAAGGGCAGCGGTTTCGCGTCGTCGGCATCCTCCAGGAGAAGGGGAGCTTCCTGGGCAACAGCCAGGATGACCTCATCCTGATCCCGTACACGATGGCGCTGAAGCTGTTCCCCGCCTCGCGACGCAAGATGGCCTTCACCGCGCGGGCGAACGCCGAGACGGCGGTGCCCGAGGCCCGGGCGCAGATCGTGAACCTCCTGCGGAGGAGGCACGGCCTGGCCGCCTACCAGCCCAACGACTTCCAGGTCCGGACGCAGGACGAGATCTTGCAGACGTTCAATAACCTGAGCCTGGTGGCGACGATCGTCCTGGCGGGGATCGTGGGGATCTCGCTGTTGGTCGGCGGCATCGGGATCATGAACGTCATGCTGGTCAGCGTCACCGAGCGGACCCGCGAGATTGGGCTGCGCAAGGCCGTCGGCGCCCGCAGGCGCGATATCCTGCTGCAATTCCTGACCGAGGCGGTCGCCCTGAGCCTCACCGGAGGCGGCCTCGGCGTCGGCCTCGGCTACGCCTTCAGCGCCCTGGCGAGCCTGCACCCGCAGATGGTCGACATCATCGTGCCCTGGTGGGCCGTGGCCCTGGGATTCGGCATCTCGGCCGGCACCGGGGTCTTCTTCGGCCTGCTGCCCGCCGTCAAGGCGGCGCTGCTCAACCCGATCGACGCGCTGAGGCACGAATGACCAGGACGGCGCCTAGAGGGGTCCACGGCGACGCCTCCGCTAGCGGCGGGGCCCCGGAGGAAGCTTGTCGAGCCGCTTGGGGGCCTCGCGTTCGCCAAAGCGCGTGACCACGTAGGTCCCGCTCTTGGGGTTGCGCTCGATGTCGACCAGGGCGGCGTTGTCGGCGTCTTCCAGCAGGTGGGTGAAGCTGCGGTAGCCGTAATAGCTCTCGTCGAACGAGGGCTTCTTGCGCTTCATCGTGTCTTTAATCATCGAGGCGTAGAGGACTTCGTGATTCTCGCGCCTGAGGGCGTTGCACGAGTCGATCAGGAGGGTAAAGACCTCGCGCTTGCGCTCGGGCAGGCCGGCGTCGAGCTGCGTGACCATCTGCTGGTCATCCTGCTCCTGGCGCTCGAGGTCCTCGTAGTAGATGAACTCGTCGCAATTGTCGCGCAGGAGTTCGGAGGTCGAGCCCTTCATGCCCAGCCCAATGACGTGCTTGCCGTTCTCCTTGAGCTTGGAGACCAGCGGGGAAAAGTCGGAGTCTCCCGAGACAATCACGAAGGTATCGACGTGCGACTTGCTCCAGGCAAGGTCCATGGCGTCGACGACCAGGCGGATGTCGGCGGAGTTCTTGCCCGTCTGGCTGCGGCGGGGGATCTCGATCAGCTCGATGGCCGCCTCGTGGAAGGGAGCCGTGTACGCCTGGTAGCGGCTCCAGTCGGCGTACGCCTTCTTGACAATGAGCTTGCCCTTCTCGACCAGGCGCTCCAGGACCTTCTGGATATCGAACTTGGTCTTGCGCTGATTCTGGAACCCCATGGCGAGGTTTTCCAGGTCGACGAAGACGGCGAGGTTGCGTTCTCGGTCGTTGGTGCTCATCGTGGGCCGGGTGCCAGGCGGGGGAGATGAAGACTGGAAAACGGCCCGGGAGAACTGTCACGGATCGGCCATAAGTTACGCCGACCCGCGACTCTTGGCAACGGGAACGGCCCCACCCCTGTTCAACGGCCGCCGCCGGAGCCGAACCAGCCGCCGCCCGCGTACTGGTCCTTGACCGTGCGCCGGGGGCGCGACTCATTGACCGTCAGGTCGCGGTCACGATACGGGCTGCCGTTCAAGGCGGAGATGCTCGCCTCGGCTTCCATGTCGTTGGCCATCTCGACCAGGCCGAATCCGCGCGACTGGCCGGTCCGCGTCTTGACCTGGACTTCGGCCGAGAGGACCACACCGAACTTTTCAAACAGGGCCCGCAACTCGTCCGTGGTGACCGCGTAATCCAGGTTCCCGACGTAAATCCTCATGGCGGGCTTCTTCTCCTATATCCTTAACTGATTGGAGGAATGACGCTCGTGCGTGGCGGGTCGCCCCCCTCGGAGCGGCGGTCCGATCGGACAAGGCCCGAAAGGTCCGACACGCAAACGCGACGGCCCCAGGGCCAGAGGCCCCTCCCCCCGACGGGTCGGGCAGGCCCGGGACGTCGACCTTGGCATCAAGCGAGTGGAACGGCCCGGTGGAAATCCGGAGCCAGCGTCCAACACCTTCAATATTCCTCAATCTACCGCAGGCCGGCACGATTCGCCAGAGGCATCCTTCCGCGCCTGCCCATCCGCGAGGGAACCGGACCGCAACCTTATCTGAGTTCACCCAATAAAAATCCCCGGTCGCGGATGCTCCCGGGGAATTGGATCGGACGGTAATCGCGGACGAGATCAGCTCTGCGGAGCACCCTTGGAGGGAGCCTGCGGGGCCCCGTAGCCCTGCGGAAGGCCCTTGGAGGGAGCCTGCGGGGCCCCGTAGCCCTGCGGAAGGCCCTTGGAGGGAGCCTGCGGGGCCCCTTCAGCGACCGGCATCGACTTGCCGGGGGCCTGACCCATCGGCATCGACTTGCCGGGGGCCTGGCCCATCGGCATCTGCTTGGAGGGCTGGGCCTGAGCCGACAGGGCACCACACAGGATGGTCGCGGCGGCCAGACCCATCGCGTGACGGAACATCATTGCTGCATTCTCCTTCGGTGTCGACACCGAGATTACCCCGACGGCGCGAAGACCGGACCCACACCGGTCTCAGCCGCGGTTCGCTCTATTATACGGTACAGGGCTCTGCGGTCTCTGGGTATTTTGCGAATTTTCCAGAGAATAAATCGTTTCTTCGGAGGATAACGACTTTGACCGCTGAGTCGTCGTCTGTGACCGGCATACATCATGCCACAATCTCGTCCGTATTCCGGCGGAATTTCGCCACTGCCGCTTCGATAACGTCCCGCGCCTCGCCCATCCTCGACGGAGACCTGACCGTTTCTCCGCGACGTCAACCGCGACACTCGGGCTTGAGCCCCGGTGAGAGCCGCGGTTATAACCGAAGTCATGACAGGGTTGGGGTGGAGAACCGGAAGTCCCCGCCCGCCGACGTGCCTCCGGTTGCAATCCGGCAGGCTCGCCCCGGACGACGGCGTCCACGGAGACGGACTTGTGAATTTCAACATACCATGCGCCCTCTCCCCCACCCGGGTCATGCTGGGTTGGATCGTCGTCGCGTTGTGGCTGGCCTCCCCGACGGTCCGGGGGCAGGAGCCGGCCGGGGGACGCGTCCCCGAGGCGCTGACCTTCGCCAATGGGCTGTTCCGCGATCGCCATTACGGCCTGGCGGCCGAGGAATACGAGGGGTTCCTGAAGCACGCGAAGCCGGGCCCCGACGCCGACGAGGCACGCTTCGGCCTGGCCAACTCCCTGCTCTTCCTGGGCAAGTATCAGGAGGCTCGCCGTCAGTTTGAAGCATTCCTTGAGGCGGCCCCGAGCCACCGCAATGCGCCAACCGCAAGGTTCCGGGTCGGCGAAACAGCCTACCTGACCGGCGACATGCGGGGCGCGAAAGACGCGCTGGAGGCGTTCACGGCGGCCCATCCGGGGCACCGGAACCTGGAGTCGGCCTGGCCGAGGCTGGGGGACGTGTATTCGCGCCTGGGCGACCTGCCCAAGGCCCGGCGGGCCTACGAGCAGGCCCTGGCCACGCACCCCGACGGCCCGATGGCCGATCATGCCCGCCTCGGGTTGGGCCGGACCCTGACGGCGCAATCGGAGTTTGACGCCGCCTTGAAAGTCCTCGACGAACTGGCTCGCCGCGCCAATCGCGAGCTGGCCGACCGCGCGCGGCTCCAGATCGGCCATGTCCAGACCGCCGCCGGGAGGCCGGCCGAGGCGGTCGCGGCGTTCGAGGCGATGGAGAGTGCCTCCCCCCGCAGCCCGCTGGTCGCCGAGGCGCAGCTCGGGCGTGCCGAGGCGTTGATCCGGCTCGATCGCCGTGACGAGGCCGAGGCCCTGCTCCGCCCCCTGACGGCCGACGCCCCCCAGGCCATCGCCGCCCAGGCGTCCTACGAGCTGGGGACTTCGCAACTGACGCGGGGGGCGGCCGGCGCCGCGCTGGGCACGTTCGAGGGGGCGTTGAAGCGGTTCCCAGGGGCGGCGATCGCCCCGGCCTTGCTCTTCCGCTCGGCCGAGGCGACCTTGCGCGCGGGTCGACCCGACGAGGCCCGGGCTCGGTTCCAGAAGATGGCCGACGAGCACCCCAAGGACCCCTGGGCCGACGACGCCCTGTTCCAGGCCGCCGACCTCGCCCTGCGGGCCCGGGATTCCGCCGCCGCCCGTGCGCTGGCCGCGACGTTCGCGAAGGCTTACCCCGACAGCCCGCTCCGGGCCCAGGCCCGGCTGATCGAAGCCCGCGCCGCCCTGGACGGCGGGCGGGCCAAGGAGGCGATCGACCTGTTCAACGACCTCCTGACCCGCGACAAGCCGGGGCCGGAGGTCGCGCACTCGGCCCGCTACTACCTCGTGATGGCCTACCGAGCCGACGGCCAGAAGTCTAAGGCCGTCGAGATCCTGGACGATCTGGCGAAGACCCCGGCCGCGTCCGTCGCCGGGGACGCCCAGTTCCGGCTCGGCCAGGCCCAGATCGAGACGGGCCGATTCGCCGAGGCGGTCGCTCCGCTGGAGAAATACCTGGAGGCCAAGCCCGACGGGGAAGTGGCCGATCATGCGCTGGCTTATCTCGCCTGGGCGCGGCTGGAGCAGAATCAGCCGGACGCCGCGCTGGCCGCTGCGAAGCGGCTCGCCGAGCGATTTCCGAAGAGCAAGGCCCTGGCGCCGACGCGGCTCCGTCTGGCCGAAGCCGCCCTGGCCGCGAAGCAATATCCGCGCGCCGCGGAACTCTTCCGTCCCGTGGCCGAGGGCGACGACCCGGCGTGCCGTCCCCGCGCGCAATCGGGACTCGGCTGGGCCCTGCTCCAGGACGGCAAGCCGGCCGAGGCCGCCGACGCCTTCAAGACCTTCATCGACTCGGCCCCCGACGACCCAACCGCCCCCGAGGCCGCCCTGGCCCGCGCCCGTGCCCTGGACGAGGCCGGGGAACCCGACCAGGCGATCGCGGCCTATGCCGCGACGATCGAGGCGTATCCGAAGGCCAAGGAAGCCGTCCAGGCCGCCCTGGCCCGGGCCCGCCTGCTGGCCAAGGCGAAGCGCCCGGCCGAGGCCGCCGACGCCTTCGCCAGGTATCTTCAAGACCATCCCGAGGGCGGCCCCGAGGCGGTCGACGCCGTCCTGGCCGAGTGGGGGTGGGCCCTCATCGACGCCGACAAACCCGCCGAGGCCGACAAGGCGTTTGCTCGCCTGCTCGACGAATTCCCCGAGAGCCCCCGCGCCGGCGACGCCCGGCTGAACCTGGCCGAGTCGGCCTACCAGGCCAAACGCTTCGACGAGGTCGTCAAATGGCTCGAACCCCTGGTCGCCGAGGGTTCCAGAGCCGATCCGACGCTCATCCAGTCGGCCCTCTACCGGCTGGGGAGGACCCGGGTTGAGCGCAGGGATTGGCCGGGCGCCGCGCGGATTTTCGAACGGCTCGTCTCGGAATACCCGGGCGGCAGCTTCGGGCGCGAAGCTCGCTTCTGGAAAGCGGAGGCCGCGTTCCAGGCCGGTGATGCCCGGGAATCGGAATCGGCGTTTGCCGCCCTCGCCGCCGAGGAGCCGCCGGGACCGGCTCCCGCCGAAACCTGGCTCTCGACGGCCCGGCTCCGCCGCGTCCAGAGCCTCGTGCTCCTGGAGCGCTGGGCCGACGCCCTGGCCGCGGCCGACGCCCTGAAGGCCGAAGTCGGCGAGGACTACGCCCCGATGGCCGAAGTCGACTATGCCCGGGGCCGTGCCCTTCAGGGTCTGGCGAAATTCGACGAGGCTCGCGACGCGTATCAATCCGTGATCGCGGCCCGCAAGGGGGGCGACCTGGCCGCCCGCGCCCAGCTCATGCGGGGCGAAACCTATTTCCACCAGAAGCAATACAACGACGCGCTCCGGGAATTGCTGAAGGTGGATATCCTCTACAACGCCCCCCGCTGGCAGGCCAGCGCCCTGCTGGAGGCGGGAAAAGTTTACGAACAACTCGACCAATGGGGGAACGCCGCCGAAATCTATAGGAAGATGCGGTCGCGATTCCCGGACGACCCGACCGCGGCCGAGGCCGGACGCCGCCTGGAGGCCGCCCTGAAACGGGTTGGCTAGGCCAAGGGCGGAGCGTGCCCACGGCTTCGGACCCCGACGACCGCCACGGAAAAGGATTTCAACGCCATGCGCCGATTGCCGACCGCGGGCCGAATGATGTCCCGAACCGCCGCCGGATTCGCCCTGGCGACCCTGGTTTTCGCGGCAGGGGCCGACGGCCTCGGCGAGGGGATCAACCTCGACGCGGCGACCCGGCAGGCCCATCGCCTGGCGGAATGGGGAGTCGCCTGGTATCACCGGACCCCTCCCTCGGAGCGGATCACGTGGGGGGGACTGGCCGCCTGCACGCTGCTGGGCCTGACGGTGGCCGTCGGCCGCTCCTGGCGATTGAGCCGACGGCGCGTCCTGCCCGCGAGCTTCGTGGATCGGTTCCTGAACCGCCTCCGGGGGGGAAACCTCGATCAGGGCAAGGGTACGGACCTTTGCGAGCTGAACCCGAGCCCCGCCGCCCGTGTCGCGCTGGCCGCCATCCGGCGCTGGGGTCGGCCCGCCGCCGACCTGGAACGCGCGGTGGCCCTGGCCCGGCAGGTGGAGGCCGACCAACTCCGCCGCCACGTCGGGACCCTGCGCCGGGTGGCCGCCCTCAGCCCCTTGATTGGCCTGCTTGGCACGTTGTTGGCGGCTGGCCGGGCCCTGTCGAACCTCGGGACGGCCCCCGCCCCGGCCTGGGGGCCGGCGCTGGCCCAGGCGCTCGCCCCGTTGACCGCTGGGGTCGCGCTGGCTATCCTCAGCCTGGTCGCCTATGACGGCCTGGCCGGCCGCGTCGAGACCCTGGCCAACGGCCTGGACCGCCTCGGGGCCGAAACCGTCGATGCCATCGTTTCGGCCGTTTCCGAACCCCGCGGCGCCCATACCCCCCACCAAGTCCGAGTCGAGCGGGCGGCCATCCCGCCCCGGACGCCGATTGTCGATTGAGCCAAGTGGGCCGTCGGCCCCTCGGCCAGCCGACCGATCGGCCTCATTCCCCGAGGCATGACGCCCATGACCGGCCTGGACCTGGAATCGTTCCTCCAACTCCTGCGGGCCGACCTCGGCGCCTGGCTCAGCCTGGGCGCGATCGGCTTGCTGCTGGCGCTTCTGACCTGGACAAGCTGGGGGTCCCGGCGAGCCCTCCGCAAGTGCCTGGTCCTCTCGGTGGTCGTGCATTGCGGCCTGGTCGGCTACTGGGTAAGCCGGCCCGGCCAGTTGCTGGCCTTGCAATTGAAGTCGCCCGCGCCTCGCAAGGAGGGAATCCGCGAGATCCGGGTCGTGCCGACCGCCGAGGGCAATGCCGCATCAGGGACCGCCGCGGTCACCGGCCGTTCCCCACGCCGGCTGGCCGCGTGGGATCGGCCTCGCGAAACCCTGGCGATGGCCGACCCCCCCTTGCGAGCTCCCCGAATCGC